>Ga0070761_10000886_pt1 | contig 18962 bp, 23 predicted proteins | sample HubBroMetageREF1_FD_66724 | JGI IMG/M metagenome (GOLD analysis project Ga0070761, IMG submission 66724) | Reference soil microbial communities from the Hubbard Brook experimental Forest, New Hampshire, USA - Hubbard Brook CCASE Soil... | ecosystem: Environmental > Terrestrial > Soil >... | reverse complement strand
CCCAACTCTGCAAGCCATCGCACCGCGTTGGCCATCGTGGGAATGTCATCAGGAATGGTCTCGGTCCGCTTTGCGTACTGCCGCTTCATGAGGACCAACGCGCTGAGTTCGCACGCCGTAAATTCGTCGGCGGCCGAAGCGTCGGGCCGCGTTCGAGCGAGCATTCGAAGTCGTTCAATTCGTGCCGCAGTCACCACCATCAGAATGGCCCACTTGATGACCCGCTCCGGGGAGCGGAGCTGCGATTCCTCCACCCGGCAGGCGCCTGATTTCCAAACGCGATGCAGTTCCTCGATTTTCCAACGGTGCGCATACCCCCGGAGAATGGCATCGACGTCGTCATCGGTCACGACGGGGTGGTTGGTGAGCAATCGCCAGTGAAGAGGCTCCTCGTCCCTCGGCGTCGTCCCAACTTCTCGTACGTCCACGACGTTGAGAGCGAGCGTCATGCGTTCGTCCGTAAAGGCTTCCGTCGTATCGACTACGACGGATGCCGTTCGAACGCGTACGCAGGCTTGCCGTGCATGGCGGTTTGGGCGTTCGCGCAGATCGAGCTTGATTGTGCCCCGGAGTTCTCCTTTCGAAGCCACATCGCGCAGGCATCGGCGTCGCTTCGTCGGGCCAGCAAGGACAAACCGGTGGGCGTAGGTGGAGCGGACGGTAAACCACCCGCCCGAGTCTCGAAGAGACTTCAATGTCCAAAATCGGGCACCTTCTCGATCAATCTGAAACCAAGCCTTGGAGCCGACCTCCGAGAGGGACGTTGCGGCCTGTCGGATCGCGTTCACCCAATGACGGGTCTCCTTGTCTTCCAAAGGCCGGTGTTGGCAGTCCGCGCGCTTCTTTCTCCGCGGACGTGCCCACCATTGCTGATTGAGCATCCCCATCGGAACACCTCGCCCGACACGGCATACCCGTGGACCACCTTGAGACCGCTCGCACCGTTGTTCGTCGAGCCGACCGCGCCGAAGTCTTTCGTTCGCCGGTAGTCCGTGAGGCGCAAACTGGTCCCGTCCACGACGACGTGAACCCACGGTTCGTCTGCGCACCGCCGTGCGGTGGCACCTCCCATGGCCTCCAGCATGTCTCCGCTGCGAACTTTCTCGTTGCTGAGGAAGTCGTAGGCCCCTTGCTGCTCGGCGCTGCTGCGAAAAACATCCAGGATCTTTCCGCCCGGCCGCTCGGCGAGAGATGCCGCCATTCGCACAAGCCGCATCGTCCTGCGGGTATCGCCCAGCTCGGCGTGACCGAACTCCTCATAGGCCCACGCGCGCGCTTCCCGCCTCTTCGATCCATCCATCCCCGTAGAACCGTCCGCGGATCCCTCAAATTCCCGAGGAACAGCGACTTGCGATCAATGCCCAGCCAATAAGGAGGGACTCACCTCGTCGCTTACCGAGGGATGTAGACAATCCCGCAGCGGCCTGACGAGCACGCCAGATCACTGCAGCAGTCCGCAGACGTCTGGCAGAGCTGCCCGTACATGGAGCAGACGGGCGGAGTGCCCGAGTCCACGGGGCTGCCACTCGACCCGCGGTACGCTCCGCTGCTCGTACCGCTCGCAACTCCGCTACTTCCAGCGCTGGTTCCGGTGCTCGCGCTGCTGGTTCCACTGCTCGCGCCGCTCGCTCCCGTGCCGCTACCGCAAGGCCCGCATAGGCCGTGCGAGCTTCCCGACGGCAAGATGCAAGACGAGCCCGGGCAGCAGTCCGCGGACGTCGTGCATGCGCCGCAGCTCGCCACACACGGCTCGCTGTAACACACGAAGGGCGGCGCCGCGCCGGCCACCGCATTGGGCACGCAGGGAACCCCTCCGCAGCAGTCCGCGCTCGAAGCGCAAGCGCCCCCCTTGGCCACGCAGGTCGCCGGCGAGCATCGCGGTACGCCCACGTTGTCTTGGTGGCAGGTGTCCTTGGTTTCACAATTGCCCGCGCAACAATCGCACGACGAGTTGCAGGACATCGTCGCGAGCTTGCACACGTCGCCGTCGGGCTTGCAGCCCATCGGATTGCGGCAGATTCCAACCGTGTCGGGGGCCGTGATGACGCACGTGACCGGCTTGCCGGAGCCTCCCGGTAGCCCCGAGGATCCGCAGCAGTCGCTATCCGACTTGCACAGGTCGCCCACGACGTGACAACCACTCGCGGGTTGGCAGACGAGCACCCCCGTGGGTCCCCACGGAGCGCAAGCACGACTGCAGCAAGCGCCACCGCACGTCGGCAGGCCGCCCTCATAGACCGTAGTGCCGCTCGTTCCTCCACCTCCGCAAAGCTGGCCGTCCGCCAGCCCGCAGTTTGCCGGACCCGAGGGCGCGGTGGCGGCGCAGGTTCCGAGGCTTTGGTTGGGGGGGACTGTACAGGTGCCCGTGCAGCAGCCCGCGCCGACCGAGCAAGCGTCCCCGGGTTGCGCGCAAAAGGACGACGCCTGGCACGTGCCGCCGCTCGCACAGTATCCCGACGCGCATTGGGCGGCGGACGTGCAAGGGTTGCCGACCGTGGCCTTAGACGGGTTGAGCGCGGCGCACTTTCCCCCCACACAGCTTTCGCTGCAGCATTCGCCATTCGACCCGCAAACTTCCGTGTCCGCCGTACACGCTGGGAAGTTGCACACCCCTCCGACGCAATCGCTGCTGCAACAATCCGCGTCCGACACGCATGCGGCACTGAGACCCAGGCAAGCGCCATTGCCGACGAAAACGCCGACCCCCAGACCCCCACTGCTCGTGGCTTGGCCTGCACCCGAGCGGCTTCCGGGACCCTGCCCCGTTCCTGCGCTGCTTCCCGTCCCTTGCACCGTCAGTGTACCCGAGGTGCTGCCCGTGCTTTGGCCGGCAGCACCCGAGCCTCCGGTGCCGCTCGCAGAGCCGTAGCCGCCGTCGGCATCTCCCTTTAGGTAGCTGACCGACTGGCCGCACGAGGCCGCGATCCCGAGGACGCTGAAGGTACCGACCAGCGCGAGAGCGCTACGACGCGCGGAGGGTGCATGCATGGTCCTTCGTGCAAGCACAACCCGTTCCGCTCGGGGGCTGGGGTGCGTCGACCCTTCCGTTGGTCAGTCGAGTGACCACGGATTTCCTCGACGCGTCGGGCCGAAATGACCGGGCATGCCATCCGCCAGGCCGGGGGTCGCTACGCGTGCCTCCGAGGGGTCACTTCAGCGGCCAGCCTGGCCAGCGCAGTGACCAGGCCCCTTCGGGCGGTCAGCCGCCACGTGCACCTCGACAGCGCCTCCAGAGCCGCAGGGACCCCCGCGACCGGCAGCCTCTCTGCGGTCCTCATCGCGCAGGCCGCAGTCATCTCAACGGGCCCTTTCACGACCGCACCCACCCCCGCTCGGCGAGTAGCTTGCGAACCCGACGCTCCACGTCGTCTCGGATCTGCCGCACGCGTTCGATGGGCTTGCCGTTCGGGTCTTCGAGGGGCCAGTCGTCGCGCTCGACCCCCGGCACTACGGGACACTCATCGCCGCATCCCATCGTGACGAGAACGTCCGCGTGTCGAGCCAGATCATACGTCAGCCTGCGCGGAACCGCTGTCGTCAAGTCGATCCCCACCTCGTGCATGGCCGTGACGATCTCGGGGTGGACTCGCGCTCCGGGCTGAGTCCCTGCGGATATCGCCTGCGCCTTTGCAAGGTCGGCGAGCTGGTTGAATGTCGCCGCTGCCATCTGCGAACGCCCCGCGTTGTGTACGCAGGCGAACAGAACGGTTTTCATGGAACTTCCTCCTTGGCCAGCGACCGATCCACGACGCGCTCGGCCACCGTCGGCAGCGACGGCACGAGCCATCGAAACGTTGCTGTTGCAGCAGCCGCCCCAAGAAGCTGAGCCACGATGAAGCCGGGAACGTCCACGGGACGGATGCCCGCGAACGTATCGCTGGCAGCTCGCGCCATCGTCACGGCGGGATTGGCGAACGAGGTGGATGACGTAAACCAGTACGCGGCCGTGATGTACGCGCCGACCGCGAACGGCACGGCCGCCGACCGGCTTCGGGCGCACCCCCCAATGACGGCCAGGAGTCCGAAGGTCGCTACGAACTCGCTCACCATCTGCGCGAGACCCGAACGGTCGTGTGCAGAGGCGAAAAACACAGGCTTCTCGAACATGACGTGGGCCACGGCGACCCCTACGAAGGCCCCCGCGACCTGAGCGACGAGGTAGACGGGGACCTCACGCCACGGAAGGCCGCCCTGGCTGGCATCCGCAAGCGTAACGGCGGGATTGAAGTGCGCTCCCGAGATCGGACCGAATGTGAGGATGAGCGCGACGAGTCCCGCGCCCGTCGCGACCGTGTTGGCCAGCAGGGCGATGGCAACGTTGCCGCCCGCCAACTTGTCGCCCATGATGCCCGAGCCGATCACCGTCGCCAGGAGCAATGCCGTCCCAAGACCCTCGGCGAGGGCCCGACGACGAAGATCAACCGCAGCAGCCACCGCTGGCCTTCGTGGTCGCTTTCTTCGGAACGCTCGGGACGCAGCAGCCCGACGGGCGGGTCTGCTTTTCTATAACCGCCGCCTCACCCTTAATGACGAAGACCTCCCACGAGTTGCCGTCCGGGTCCTCGACCCATACTTTGTCTTGGAGCGCGTAGCAGCACTCGGTGTTTTCCTCCGTTAGGGTCTTCAGGCCGGCTTGCTTGAAACGATTCCACGCGACTGCGACGTCCTCGCTGCTTGCGACCTGAACCCCGAAATGGCTCGCGTTCACGCCCGTCCTCGGGGCCTCCTGCATCGTCAAGGTGAGATTCGGCTCGCTGAGATCGAACTTGGCGTATCCGGGTCGGCGCTTCGTGGCGGGCGCACCGAAGACCTTCTCGTAGAAGGCCACAGACGCGTCAAGGTTCGAGATGTTGAGCGAGACATGCGGCTTGACGACATTCATGGCGGTCCTTTCGATTCAGCAGCAACTCTTGGCGGCGCCCTTGCCGTTTTTGCAGCAATCTTCCCAGAGGTAGTCAGTGAGCGCACGGAGCGCGCCGTAGTCGGCCGTGTGGAAGACGGACTTCCCCTCTCGTCGTGCCGCGACGAGGCCGGCATCGACCAGGCGATCGAGATGGTGGTTCAACGTCGTCCAAGGGATATCGAGCCGCTCCTGCAACTGGGTGACGGACAGGCCATCGGGGCCGGCCTGGACGACGGTCCGCAAGAGAGAGACCCGCGCGACATGGCCCAACGCAGCGAGCTGCTCGGCGTGGCGTTCCAGTTTGCCCACACCTATGTTTCTAGCTTTATAGATTCGTTAAGTCAAATCCCGCCCCTCGAACCTCGCGCGCCGAGCACCCGGGGGTTCGAGAAGATGTGACTGCGGGAAGTCCCGAGACGCTCCTCCTCGCTCCCGCCTGTCCGGACGGTGAAGCTGTGGACACTGGCGTGGACGGTGGTTGCTGAACCCCGCCGAGCGAACGCCCCCGAACGCCCACCGAAGCACCGGGGCCCCGTGGCGCCACGGGTCGTAGGGGTCGAGGGCAGGAGGCTCGGCCGTTTGGGGGGCGACGACTCCCATGGCTCGAACGCCGCCGATGTTGATCGTCGCCCCAACCGTCCGTAGGGGGACGTGGAGTTGGAGATCCATCATCCGCGCGACCCCTCGTGGACCGCGACGTACGGCATCGACGAGCGCGGCAGCTTGCTCCCTTCGAGTGGACCCCTGAACATGCTCCGTTCTGGCTCCTGCGCTCCGTGGGCAAGCAGCCGGCCCCGGACGTCGATCTTGAAAGGTTCGAGCGCTCTGCAGTCGTGGTGCGTCATGCACCCGGCCAGCGACTCCGGCCCCATCTTCCGTGGAGGCGCCGACGAGGAAAGCGAGGTGTTCCTTTTGAGGTGCGAGGGGGCAATTGGCGCGCTGTATACCGGTGTTTCCTTGGGGCTCGAGCGACGCGTCACAGCGGGACAAGAAACGCTCTGCGCGGAGTTATCGCCATACTTGGCGCGCCGCCGTTCGCGAGGAGGCGCGCAGGGAAGCGAGAAGAGGAGAGCGATCCCCGCCCCTCTCCACTTCCAACTTATGCCCGACACGGGGGCTTGCGGCAAGCCCCGGGGCATGCCGCACAGTTCCAGGCCACAAGCGAGAAACGCAGGAGCGGGAGGATCGAAAATGCACGACGAATCCGCGCGCAGTGTGGCCATAACAAAGCATGCGGTGGTGATCGCTGGAGGAGGTCCGACGGGGCTGATGTTGGCGGGCGAGCTGGCGTTGGCGCGCGTCGACGTCGCCATGGTCGAGCGGCGCGCCCGCCAGGACCTCGCTGGCTCGCGCGCAGGCGGTCTGCATTCACGCACGATCGAGGTGCTCGATCAGCGTGGAATCGCGGATCGCTTCCTCTCACAAGGGCAGGTCATGCAGGTCGCGGGCATCGCGTCGATCCCTCTCGACATCAGCGACTTTCCGACTCGCCACAACTACGGGCTCGCGCTGTGGCAGAACCACATCGAACGCATACTCGCCGCCTGGGTCGACGAGCTGGCGGTACCGATCTATCGCGGACGTGAGGTGACGGGCTTTGCCCAAGACGACACCGGCGCCGACGTCGAGCTGTCCGACGGCCGTTCGTTGCGAGCGAAGTACCTCGTCGGATGCGACGGCGGTCGCAGCCTAGTCCGCAAGAAGGCCGGCATCGATTTCCCGGGGTGGGATCCGTCCGTCAGCTACCTGATTGCCGAGGCCGAGATGACCAGCGAGCCGGCGTGGGGCATCCGCCGTGATGACAAGGGCGTCCATGGCCTCGGCAAACTCGCGGACGGCAAGCGCGTGCGGGTGGTGTCGGTCGAGCGGCGCGTCCGGCAAGGCGACGAACCGACCTTGGGCGATCTTCGCAAGGCGCTCATCGCCGTCTACGGGACCGACTACGGTGTTCACAACGTCACTTGGCTCTCGAGGTTCACCGATACGACCCGGCAGGCGGCGTCCTACCGAGAGAGACGGGTGCTCTTGGCCGGCGACGCGGCGCACGTGCATTCCCCCGCAGGCGGACAAGGACTCAACCTCGGTGTCCAGGACGCCGTGAACTTGGGATGGAAGCTGGCCCAAGTGGTGAGCGGCACATCGACCGAGAGCCTGCTCGATACCTACCAGGCCGAGCGGCACCCGATCGGTGCGCGCGTGCTCCAGAGCAGCATGGCGGCAACGGCGCTCAGCCGCGGCGACGAACGGACGAATGCCTTGCGCGAGACCATGTCCGAGCTGCTCAAGATGGACGAGCCGCGCAAGCGATACGGCGCGATGATGTCGGGTCTGGACATTCGCTACGACCTCGGCACGGGACACCCGCTGCTCGGGCGCCGCATGCCCGATCTTGACTTGGGACCGAGAGCGGCCCACAGCGGGTATTCACCCTGCTGCACGATGCCCGACCGGTACTGCTCAATCTCGGTGAGCCCGGCGCCCTCGACATCGCTCCATGGGCGGATCGGGTAAAGCGGGTCGACGCTCGATACGCGGGTGTGTGGGAGCTCCCGGTGCTCGGCGCGGTCGCTGCTCCCCCTGCCGTGTTGATTCGGCCCGACGGACACGTCGCGTGGGTCGGGGACGGCACGGACCAGGGCCTTCGTGACGCCCTGGTCACCTGGTTCGGACCGCCCAACCACGGCTGAGCCGGCGCCCACGCCGGCGCGAGTCGTGATGAGCAAAGAGCCCGATGGCGGGTCTTGAGCCGAGCGAGTTGCGCGCGTCCCGTTCATGGCCCGGAGCTGAAGAAGCAGTAGTCCGCGACGAGATCTCGGCCTGCGCTGGAGTGAGCCACGGCGCCTGCACGTCTCGCTTTGCGGCGATCGTGTGCCCGCAGCGGGCACAGCAGCGAACCTCGACGCAGAGTGCTTCGGGCCAGTCGCGCACGAGGCGACCGACACCTCCGGTGACGTGGAGCACCCGACATACGGCGTACAGCGTCATGAGGATATCTCCCTTGCTCCACCACGAAGTGCGCGTTCGATCAGCGCTTCGCCCAGCTCCCAGGCTCGGTCCTGTGTCGCGTGGTCAAGGACGGCGGCGGGTAACGACTCGGTCCTGATCCCTTCGAGGTAGTGGCCCGTGAAGATCGCGTCGGGCGCCGAGGCCAGGTACACGGGCCCGCGAGCAGCAGCCTCCGGAGACGCTCGGCGCTGGAACCAGCGCACGAGGGGCCAAATGAACCGCCAGGCGGGCACGGCCTCTTTGGTGAGCGCCTGCGTCCCCGGCGTCCACGCCATGCCGGGGTTGACCGCATTGACCCGCACCCCACGCTCACGCCTTGCCAACGCCAGGGTGAAGAGCAGGCCGAGAAGCTTCGCATGCGCGCAAGCTTGGATAGCGATGTAGCCGCCTCTGGCGTCGAGCTCCTCGAACGGATCCCGCTTCCACATTTGAAATGCGCTGGAACTGAGGGTGACGACGCGCGGCTGAGGGCTGCGCTTGAGCAGGGGCAGCAACTGGGTCGTGAGGGCGAACGGCCCCACGAAGTTGAGTGCCATCGTCGCCTCACAGCCTTCCGAAGTCTCCGTGCGCTTCCCTGGGCCGCAACCGCCGACGTTGTTCACCAAGACGTCCAGGTGTTCGACGAGACGGGCGACCTCGCTGGCCAACCGGATGTTGTCGGAGACGAGCGCCGAGGATGCTGGCAGGAACTCGATGGCGACTCCGCTCGCGCGGCTTCGGATCTGTTCGACGGCCGCCCGTCCGCGCGCTTCATCCCGGCCGGTAACGATCACGCGCGCCCCTTTCGCGGCGAGCGCCCTAGCGACGTGGAAACCGATCCCAGCGGTGGCCCCGGTGACCAGGACGGTCTTACCCAGCATGGGTCACCTCCCTACCGTGTCTTCGGAAGGAGGGCTCCGACGCAGATCATCCAGGCGAAGGTGGGAAAGCGGGCGATGGGAAGCAGGGACACCGCGGGGGTGACGAGCAAACTCAGCGTCGAAGCCTCTGCCACCGCGGCAACCGCGAGGCCGAACCACATGAGCCACTTGGGCAGCAGCTTGCTCAGGCCCCCGGCAACCGAGATGCCGGCGACGAGCAGTCCCGCGGGAGCAACGTAGCCCACGCCTCCGGTCGCAAACGCCAGCAGGTGCAGGGCGTGCACAGTCGCGACAGAAGCGCCCCCGGCTTGGGACAGGACCCACTGGACAAGCGCCGAGGACGCGAGGAACAGCGACGCAGCGATGCCCCCGAAGAGCGCGATGAACCCGCCGGCTACCTGGACCCCGAGGAACCTCAGCCGGCTCACGGCCGTCGCCGTGAAGATGCCGAGCGGGATGGCGGAACCGAATTGAAAGAAAGCGCCCACCCGAACGGCATCGGCGTGCTGGGAGAAGTAGGCGTTCGAGACGGCCTCGGGCTGAAAAGGAGACGGGAAGTGCGCGCCTCGCCCCATCGCCGTCGAGAGGATGAGGCTCCCGACGAACAGGGTCGTGAAGACGATCGCGACGGCAAGCAAGGACGGGCCCCGGTGGCGAGACCCGGCAGTCGACGCTTGAGACAAGGCCATGGTCGTCACCTCCTTGCTTCCCGTGCGATGTCCGGTCGGGCGATGTCGTTGCTATCTAAAATGATTCATACAGTGAATTATAAGGCGCGGCTATAGTCTCCTCGTGCAGGACCGAACGAACCGGGCTGGACCCCCTCGGGGCCGAAGGTCAGCAGCCTTTCTGTTGGCGCAGTTGGGCTCCCACGGCGCGGCCAAGTTCGCCGAACGGCTAGCGCCCCTCGGGCTCACCCCGCCGCATGCGGGTATCTTCGGCGTCCTCCGCGCCCGTGAAGGTCTCAGCCAGCAGGCGCTCTGCGAGATTCTGGGCATCCTCCCGAGCAGCCTCGTCGTCCTGGTAGACGACCTTGAAGGACGCGGTTTCGTGGAACGGCGCGACAGCCCCGATGACCGGAGGAGCTACGCTCTGCACGTGACGGAGAAGGGTCGGCAAGCCCTCGAAGCAATCGGTCGCGTGGCTCGCGAGCACGATGCCGCCCTGTGCGCCGCTCTGAGTGAAAAGGAGCGCGAGCAGCTCCGCTCCTTGCTTCAGCGGGTCGCCGAACAGCAGGGTCTGGCTCCGGGGATCCATCCGGGCTTCAAGCGGCTGGGGCGCAGCTCTGAGGCGAAAGAGGAAGGCGCCGCGGTCGCCAAGCGGAGGGGAGCGTGAAGGCCCTACTCGCATGGATCGTCGTGGCGGTGGCCGTGCTCCTCGCGGTTTCGCCGTCGGCGGCGGACGCCCCCGCGACGGGCGTGCTCACGGTGAAGATCACCAGCCTGCACTCGAATAGCGGCCAGGTGGGCTGCATGATCTACAACTCAGCCCGGGGGTTTCCGGCCGACTCTGCGGCGGCGCTCCAACGCCTCTGGTGCCCCATCGCCAAGGGGGCGTCGACGTGCACGTTCGATCCGATCCCGGCGGGGACCTACGCTGTCGCCTGCTTCCACGACGAGAACAAGAACGGCAAATGCGACACGGGGCTTTTCGGTATCCCAACCGAGGGCACCGTGGTCTCAAACCACGCAAAAGGCTTCATGGGGCCGCCGAGCTTCGAGAAGGCGAAGTTCTCGTTCTCAGGGGCCGCGTCCGAACTGCAATTGCGGATGGCGTACTGACACCATCGCGCGACCTCAAAGGCGCACTCCAAGCCGCCGGTGCAGTCCGAGGCGCTCGCGCAACGACTCCCAAGCGGCGGACTGTTGCGGCGAGAGAAAGCGCTTCTGGGGTCGTAAAGCAAATTCACCCGCCATAACAGGCGCGGCTGAGAACCCCTGAGCCGCCGACCGCGCTCGGGCTCGTGCGGCTCGGCCTGCCACCGCAGGCGGAAAGCACTGCTCCAAACGCAAGCAGCGCGGCCCACGCCCCTCGAACGGGCCGACTTCTCGGCGATGGCGGCATACTTCCCCCAAACGGAAGTCACGCATGGGGCGCGATCGGGCTTATCTTTCGCTACGCGGGATTGACTTGCACGACATGTCGTAGGACTCATACGCGCCATGCGTTTCGCGTTTCTGCTTGGCGTCGGCTTGGCGCTCGCGGGTTGCTCGCACAACGACCAAGGCCCGGTGCTCGCATCTTCGGCCGGCGAGCCCGCCTACGCGCTCGGGTACGCGGACGAGCTTGGCGCTTCCGTCACGGCATCGAGCGATGGGCCGCAGCAAGAGCAAAAGCTCACCTCCGGCTTCGGCGCGCGTATCGACGCTCTGAAAAAGCCGGACTGGGACCTCGTGCGCGCGGTGGTTGACCAGTCGGATGCGACCGGCAAGAGCGCCGATTTCTTCGACGCGCACGGGGAGGTGGATGGTGTGCGCACGTTCTGGCAGGCGGAGAAAGCCACCATCGACGCGCGGGTCGCGGGAGGCGCTCAATACCCCCTAAAGGACGCCCCGTGCACCTCCGACTGCACGAACCTCGACGTGGGCGGGGCAGCCGCGTACGCGCTCAACGAGGCGATGGACAAGCAGATTCAGAAACGCCTGCGGGCCAGCAACAACGCCTACGTCCTCATTGACCGACAGCGAGCGGCTCTCGGCACTCAGAACGCCACGGCCTTGGAAAAGCTCGCCGACGACGTCGCGGAGGCGAGCTACATCACGCATGTTGGTCTTGTAGTTTCTCGGCAGCGGCTAGAACGACTGCTGGCCGACAAGAGCGCCGTGCAGGCAACGCTCGACCATTTCGTGCAGGACGAGAAGTCCTACCAAGCGCAGCCTGGTCGCACGGATGCGGAAAAGAAGGCGTGCGATCAGCGCATCGCCGAAGCGAGCAAGGGCAAATTGGAGATCGACGCCGCGGCAACACAAGCGGAGGCGGCACTGAAGAGTGCCGATCAGACGATCGCGGCGACCGCCCGGGACTACGACGACGCGCTGAAGACATTGAGGGACAAGATCGACCAGAAGAAGAAAGGAACCTGAGCGCGAGCGCTGCGTTTCTCGCCCCGGTTGAAGTCGTGCGTGCCCCTGACGAGCGTGCGGTCCCTGACCTGAAGCACCTGTGGCTGAAGGACGTGGTGGACCACGACTACGACGCGGCTTTCGATTTTCTCCGGATTCGAGTCGGCAAGAAGCGAGCGAACTCGCTGGTCGAGCGGCTACGTGGCGTCAAGCTCGTGCAGATGCGCGCCCACGACATCCTGCGCGCATGCGACCTGCCGGCGCTGGCGATCGACGATCCGGGCACACACCAAAACATGGTCAGGACGATCCTTGGCAAACCGCTCAGCCCGGTGCTCGTGGTGAGCCTTGCGGACGGCACGAGCACGATCGCGGACGGCTATCACCGCGTCTCCTGGGCCTACCGAATCTCGCCCTGGGCCTTTGTGCCGGGCCGGCTAGCGACGGAGCACGATCGCGTACCCTGAGAGGGCGGGCGAGCCGCCGAGCGGTGTCAGGCGTCGTCGCCCGTCCGCCGAGCGCACGCCCGGAGGTAAACGTTCGGTTCGTCGATCTCCTCGGCCTCCACTTCGGCTAGGACGGCGGGATCGATTTGGCTCCTCACCGTTTCGAGCAAATCGGGCGGGATCGACGTCGCCGTGTTCGCAGAAGGCCGTCCACGAGGGGTGGACGGTGCCGCTCTTTGCCTTGACCGGCTTCGCGCCCGCCCTTGCTCGCGGGCTTTTGGATCCCAAACGTAAAGGCACCCCTTTTGATCCACCCTCATGGCCGTAAAGAGCCTGGGGGCGTACTTTGGGGCCACGGCTCGTTGCTCCCGAGGACCCTCGCGCAAAGAAAGCGGCGGATTCGCGTAGACTCAAAGGGCTTGACGATGTAGTCGGCCTCCAGGTCGTACGCCTTATTGATGGCACTCGGCTCCGAGTGTCCGGTGACTACCAGGGCGGGAACCGACGGGTATGCGCGGCGAAATCGAGCGAGCACGTCAATGCCGGAGCCGTCCGGCAATAGAAGGTCCAAGAAGAGAGCACTCCAGTCGGGGTGGGGCGCGAGGGCGGCCACCGCATGGGAGACCGTGGCGACGCGCGTTACGTTCCCCCAGGGCGCAAGGAGCCGAAGGAGGCTTCGAGAAAACGCGTCGTCGTCTTCGACCACGAGAAACCTTCGTGCATCCATATTCCCCTCGAATGCTCAGCGCATGCCGCAACTTGCGCGCCGAGTCTCATCGCGCGAGCCGAGCAAAGAGCATCGCCGTCTCGCAGTTGTCAGTAGCCAAGCACCCCTTTCCGGAAGCGTAGCGCTCCTGACGGGCGAAATCTGCCAACGCAATCGTTGCCAATCGCAATGCGGCGAAACTCCCTCAGAATCCAAGCGATCTGTGTGTGCGCGTTGCAACAGGGAACCGGTCGCTTCCCGGCGAGCCTCTTGGGTCGCGTCGAGAAAAATTCGTAGCTTTTGCGATTCCCAATCGTTTTGGATTTGGATTTGTAACCTCGTTCTCGCGTCTCGTCTCACCTTGCTCCCGAGATCCCAGCCCGTTGGGGGAGTCACTTGTACGACCTGGATCTGCGACTAGGATGTCGGCGTGGCGAAGACGCGTCCCCAGGCTCGACGCACCGTGCACGATACGCCGAGCGCGCGGTCCGAGCACCTCACGGTGCGCGATACACCGAGCGCAAAGGAAACGCACCGAGCGAAGAAGCCGGACGCCGGGGTTGCGGGGGCGTCGCGGCAGCGGCAGCGCAAAGAGACAATCGTAGAGATTGTGGTCGCCGACTTCTCAAAGGATAGGCGACGCGAGAATGGCTGAGGGGGTTGCAAGGCTCGTCGAAAGAAATCTCCACGACCATCGAAGCGATGGACGCCGCGGACGAGGTGCCCGCGGCCAGCAGCACGCCGTCCACGCGGGCGAGCACGCGCGCCGGCGACCCAGTTGATCGAGGTCCGCGTTTGCAGCCGTTGCGGACGGAGTGTCGCGCGCAAAGGACGAGCGGCGTAAGGGGCCGGGTAACCCTTCGCCCGCGCGATCCGGCCATCAAACCCGGAGAGGAATTTCTTGGCGATTCACAGAACCTCGAAGACGCTATAGATCGGACCTTCGGTGCGGCGATGGCCGATGCCAACCGCAAGGAGTCGGTTGAGCCAGTCGTACCGGGGTGCGGACGTCTCGAAGACGGGATTCGTGCGGAAGTAATAGCTCGCCGGATCGACGACCTCCCCTCTTTCGAGCTTCGCGATGACGTCAGGCGGACCGAAACGCAGGCCCCGATAGGTCATGCAGATGAGGGCACCGTCTCCCGTTTTTAGAGTGAGACGGACATCGAGCGTGGTCGCGCCATCGCTCCTAACGGTCTGCCAGTCGCTGCCGCCGTCCATGACCTCGCCAGACAGACGCTCGCCCTCGAAAGTGCCGCCGGGCACCACCCCGATGCGTCGATACGCCCCCAGCGGGCCGCCGACCATGATGAGCGGGTGCACTTCGAGCCGCATCACGAAGAGCGGTCGGGTTCGCAGCGTCGCGAGCGACTCGGGCAGGCCTTTGCTCAAATCCGCGGGCATATCTGCCTTCTCAATACCTCGCGACGCGCGTGGCGCCAGAGTCTCGTCGTCAGCTACCTTGTCGCCCGGCAGGAACGATTCCACCACCTCGTACATGCCCGGCTCGAACTTCGCGATCGTGAGCACCTCTTGCAAGTACGGAAGAGGAGCTGGGTTCTTCCGCATGGCTTCGTAGTCTTCGATGGTCCGCCACTGCGCGTACATGGTGACCTTGGTGCCGTCGAGGCTGCGATGAAGGGCGGAGGATACGAAGCCCGCTGCATGTCGCACGGACTTGTCGGTCACCTGCGTGAGCAAGGCCACGAGCCGTTGCTGATTCGCGGGCTCGACCGTGAAGACGTTGATGAACGTGACGAGCTTGGCTTCCTTCGAGATCGTGGTCATCGGGCACCCTCAGAAGCGTACCGCTCGGGCGATCGAACCCGTAGTGTGCCGGCCTCCCGACGAGCGCATAGAGGCGCGCGTATCCCCCCGGAACTGCCTGGCGGAAGCGTGCATCGAATCGCCTGTCCCGCTATCTCATTCTTGCGAAAACACGGAGCGAATCATGCCCACGACCCCCAAAGTCTGGTTCCTCACCGGCACGTCCAAGGGCTTCGGCCGCATCTGGGCCGAGGCCGCGTTGAAGCGCGGCGACAAAGTCGTCGCGACGGCCCGCAACCCCAGCTCCCTCGACGAGCTGGTCGCCCGCTACGGGTCGAGCGTGTTGCCCCTTGGGCTCGACGTGACCGATCAGGCTGCCGTCGAGGCTGCAGTCAAGCGCGCACAGGCGCACTTCGGCCGCCTCGACGTCGTCGTGAACAACGCCGGCTTCGGTCTTTTCGGCACCGTCGAGGAGGTCACCGCCATGCAGGCGCGTACGCAGATGGAGACGAATTTCTTCGGCGCGCTGTGGGTCACCAAGGCGGCGCTCCCCTACCTGCGCGAGCAGCGCTCCGGTCACATCATCCAGGTGTCGTCGATCGGAGGCGTGCAGGCGTTTCCGACGCTGGGCCTGTATCACGCTTCGAAGTGGGCGCTGGAAGGCTTCAGCCAGTCGCTCGCGGCCGAGGTGCAAGACTTCGGCATCAAGGTGACGCTCGTCGAGCCGACGGGGTACGAGACGGACTGGGGCGGCGCCTCGTCGGTGCAGGCGACGAAGCTGCCATTCTACGACGGTGTCCGCGCGAAGCTGGCCGAGATCTTCGGCGCCGTCCGTCGCACGCGAGGCAATCCGCAGGCGACCGGACCGGCAATCTTGAAGGTGGTGGATGCCGACAGGCCGCCGCTGCGCATCTTCTTCGGTGCCGGGCCGCTGGAGATGATTAAGGACGAATACGAGAAGCGAATCGCCAACTGGGAGAAGTGGAACGACGTTTCCGTGGCGGCGCATGGGAAGCCCGAGAAGACCTGATGACCCTGTTCGTGGCCTGACGGGATGGGAGTCTCCGAACGAAAGCGGTGGAGGTGCTTCTCAGTAGTGCTAGGCAGCCTCCAACAGCGCCGCGAGCTGGACCGCGTGAAGGTCACGTCGGTGACGGCGTCAACTGACGCGCGCGCGGACTTCTCCGCGAGCTTTGTATAGCTCCCAGAACTTGTTCGCGACCGTCGCCCCGTCGATGGTCGCCGCGCCCTTGTCCCAGGCGCTGCCCTTGATGTTGCCGGCGACCAAGACCTCGCCAACGTACACGCCCTCGCCGTTTAGCCGCTGGGCGAGCAGGCCGACGAGCTTGTGCTTCGCCGCGTTGGCGAGCGCGAGGCCCATGGCCTTCATCGTCGCGGCCAGCTCGTCCATCTGCGGAGTGTTCTCGCCGAACGCGCCGTTGCTGATCAGGACAGCTCCCTCGTTGGCCTTCTTTAGGTCCGGGAGCGCTTCCTGGATTGCCGCGAGGAGGCGGACCACCGTGACGTCGAGGAGCCCTCGGACGGTAACGGGGTCTGCGGTCAGGAAGTCTCCTGTCCCGCCGCTGCCACTGGAGGCGTTCCAGTGGACCACCGTGATGGGGCCGAGTGCGGCGCGCGCCTTTCCGACGACCGCTCGGATAGCGGTCGGGTCGCCGGCGTCGGCCGGGAAGGCGGCGGCTTCGATGCCCTTCGCCTTCAGCGCGCTCACGCCCGAGGCGAGCGTCTCTTCGTTTCGTCCAACGAGTGCGACCGAGAAGCCGGACGAGCCGAACCTTTCGGCGACCGCCCTCGAGATGCCAGGCCCGAATCCGACGACGAGGATGGTCTTTCCCATGGCCTCCTCTGATGGCAGAGACATCCCTCTTGCGTCTTGCGACTGAGCCACTTCGGCGCTGCGCTGCGATTCTGCTCGACACCGTCTCACTCTCGGAGTGAGGTTCGCCCCCATGGACCTTCAGCTCGTGGGCAAACGTGCGGTCGTCAGCGGCTCGACGGCCGGCATCGGGTACGCCGTCGCCGCCGCGCTTGCTCGGGAGCGAGCCGCGGTGATCGTCAACGGGCGGACGGCGGCGCGTGTGGAAGAAGCCGTTAGGCGCATCCGCGCGGAGCACGCCGGAGCTACCGTCGAAGGAGTGGCTTGCGATCTCGCGACGCGGGCCGGGGCGGACCGACTCTTCGACGCGGCGCCGGAGGCCGACATCCTCGTGAACAGTCTCGGCATCTTCGAGCCCAAGAGCTTCGCCGACATCCCGGACGAGGACTGGCTCCGCTTCTTCGAGGTGAACGTGCTGAGCGGGGTCCGCCTCAGCCGCCACTACTTGCCGGGGATGGTCGCGCGAAAGTGGGGGCGCGTCGTGTTCATTTCGAGCGAGTCGGCGGTGCAGATCCCGGTTGAGATGATCCACTACGGCGTCACCAAGACGGCTCAGGTCGCTGTTGCCCGCGGGCTGGCCGAGTCGGTCGCTGGGACGGGGGTCACTGTCAACAGCGTCCTGCCGGGACCGACCGCGTCGGAGGGGGTGTCGTCCTTCGTCGCAGACATGGGTCGCACTCGCGGGGTGGACGCTGCGACGGTCGAGCGGGAGTTCTTCCAGAGGGTCCGTCCATCGTCACTCATCAAGCGCTTCGCCACGCCTGACGAAGTGGCTTCGATGGTCGTCTACGTGTGCAGCGCCCTGGCATCAGCCACGACCGGCTCTGCTTTGCGCGTGGATGGAGGCGTCGTCAGGGCGATTCTCTAGGGCCGGGCGGGAACGAGGGGTCGCCGTGTTTACCGCCACAACGGCAGGAGGTTGTGGCCCCCGGCCGCATCCACTCCGAGATGCGCGCACAGCGTTGGCCGCGGACGTCGAGTCTATCGCGCCACGATGCGCCGATCTTCGAGAGTGCCCGCACAAACGCTGGCCGCACAGGTTCAAAGCAACGAATTGTTTACGCCGGCTGCGCACGACCAACTCGAGCGACGAGGACGGTGCGGTATTCCGCGAAAACTGGGAGAGCGCCATCGCTGCCAACGCGGCGGTCGGGCAGTCTTGGCGCGACTGGCGGCGGATTTCAAGGGTCGACGCGAAACGTCGCTTCGTCAGCAGGCCAGTTTCAGTGCGTGCGGAGGCCGATCGTGCTTGCTCGCGATCTCGCCGAGGCAGGCACCGGAGCTTCGTGCCAGATCGCGGCAGATCTGAGGGCGCGTTTCGTATGCGCTGCAGACGAGCTGTCCCGCGGTCTTTTCGACACGCAGAGCGGCGCAGTGGCCGTCGACCATCCGCATGTACGCGCGGTTGCCGTCGAACCGAACGAGTTCGTCGGCGCGCTGTCCCAAGCGTGCGTGATCGTCACCGGTCACGCGCACATACGTTTCGAGCCGCGAAAAGCAGCAAGCTCCGCACGCGAGACATTCTGGAACCAACGGGCCTCGAATCACCCGACCCACGATACGCGATGGAGAGCCTCCCGACGACTCGCGCGGCGAGTGACTCTGATTGCGCTCCGGGGCTCGCGTGCGACCATGACCCTGTCGCCCCGTGTGCCGAAAGTGGTGTGTGCAGGACGACTGCCCCACTAGCCCGCTCTGTGACTACCCGCAGGGCCAGCAAAACTGCCCGGCAATACTGACCTACGACAGCGTCGACTATGGCCCGTGCCATTGAGCGCGATGCAGAGTCACCTGCTCGCGGTCGAGCCGGCGGGGACGCTCCGAATGGCGCTCGCGCGCACCGGACCGGCTTGGGCCGACTGCAAAACGCTCCGATGTACTCGCGTCCTGGGGCGCTGAGGCTCTTGGGACTATTCGCCGTCGGCAGGACGGGCTGTCCGCAACTCCTGAGCGACGGGAGGATCGGAGGCGAGCGGGTTCGATCGAGGGCAGTGCGGGAAGCGGAGCAGCAAGCTCCGTGGAAACGCCAGTCAGTCTGCAAGTGGATCGGGCGGCGGCTCGGGCAGCAGCAGCTCGGGCAGCAACGGCTCGGGCGGCGATGCGGGAACGGACGGCGATGGCGGCGGTCTCGTGTGCGACGGTGGTCGGACCGTCTGCAATGGCACGTGCGTGGACGAACAATCGGAGCCAGGCAATTGCGGCTCCTGTGGTCACGATTGCCAGGGAGGCGCCTGCCCGGGCGGCACGTGCCAGCCGTTCGCGCTACCAGGCGACCTACCCGAGCCCGATAGGTTCACCCATAGATTCTGCTGACGAGG
>Ga0070761_10000885_pt1 | contig 18968 bp, 17 predicted proteins | sample HubBroMetageREF1_FD_66724 | JGI IMG/M metagenome (GOLD analysis project Ga0070761, IMG submission 66724) | Reference soil microbial communities from the Hubbard Brook experimental Forest, New Hampshire, USA - Hubbard Brook CCASE Soil... | ecosystem: Environmental > Terrestrial > Soil >... | reverse complement strand
TTACTAGCGACGCATCGGCTGGAGTCGCGATTCCTCCTGCGGAAAAATTTGGGACGGGCAGCTTGCCATCTCGCGCCACCATCCTCACCAGTTCGTACGGAGCTCCGTGCTCTTTGGCTTTGGCGTAGAGTTCTTCTTCGCCTAGCACGGTGAGAATTTTCATCTCCTGCACAATCTGGCGAATGTGCCGCACGGCATGCACTACGTCTCCGGTGCCGGCTTCGCCCTTGGTGCGAATCATGGCTGCACCTTCGGCGATGCGGCGCAGAGCTTCGCCCAGGTTGCGCGCTCCGCAGACGAAGGGGACGGTGAACGCGTGCTTGTCGACATGATGCGCTTCGTCGGCGGGTGTTAGCACTTCGGACTCGTCAATATAATCGACGCCCAACTCCTGCAAAATTTGCGCTTCCGCGAAATGGCCGATGCGGCACTTCGCCATGACGGGAACGTCCACGGCTCCCATGATTTCGCGAATCACTTTGGGCGAGGCCATGCGCGCGACTCCGCCTTCGGCGCGGATTTGCGCCGGAACGCGTTCGAGGGCCATCACCGCTACCGCTCCGGCACGCTCGGCGATCTCCGCCTGCTTGGCGGTGGTTACGTCCATGATCACGCCGCCTTTGAGCATCTCGGCTAGGCCGGTCTTCAGGCGGAGGCTGATGGTGTTGTGTCCGTTGTTTTGTGACATAGGTTGACTCTTTTCTAGCTTCAATTCAATTTTACAGCCCGTTCACGATTCGCGGTACCCCCAGCAGCAAGGTATACCAAGCCCAGGGTTGCTGTGGGCGCTGGCAACTGCCGAGCTGCGCTCGGCTCGGACGGGCGAGGACGCCCGTCCCCACACGAGCTCTAACGCTCCACAAACTTCGCGAACATGCGCTGCGGATCGATCGCTATGAACAAGCCTTGACTGCGCGCCAGCACTTCCCCTTTTTCGTTCAGGATCTCGGCCATGTTGATGTGCTTCTTTCCCTCCACCTTGACCTCGCGCGACTCCACGCGAAGCGGCTGTTTCAGCGGCACCGGCTTCAGGTAGTTCACGGTCATCTCGGAAGTCACCGCGATCACCTGACGCAGCTTGTTCACCTTGCCCATGGCTTCATCGAGGATGGTCGCAATGATGCCGCCGTGGCAATGTCCGGGAGGCCCGGTGTAGCGCTTGCCCAGCCGGAAGCGGCAGACAAAACAGCCGCGCTCCTCGTCATAGGTAAAGCGCAGCCGCATGCTGTCAGGGTTATCCTTGCCGCAGACGAAGCAGTGGTTCTTCTGTAGTTTGATGTCGCGGGTGCTGTGTCCACTTCCGGAGCGGGAAGCTTTCGCCTTCTTGCCAGCCATCGAAAGATTCTATCGCGAGCCGGCGCTGGAACTGTGTATTATGTCGTCCGGAATATCGCGTGCCCAGGAGGTTCCATGTCTTCCGCAACCATGTCTTCCGCAACCATGTCTTCCGCAACTAAGTCTGCCGCAACCAAGACGAGCTGCTACTCCGTTCATCCCGGCGTAGCCCAGGTTCAGAAGTGGATTGGGGAGTTGCCGCAGAAAACCGGGCGGTCGCTCGAAGAATGGATGGCGCTCACGAAGAAATCCGGTCCGCCGACGGAGAAGGAGCGCCGCGAATGGTTGAAGAAAAAGCACAAGCTGGGCACAAATGCCGCAGCCTGGATCGCGGAGCGCCTCGAAGGCAAAGGTGCGGAGGAAGATTCGCCCGAAGCTTACCTGAAAACCGCCGCCGAATGGGTGGAGGCACAGTACTCCGGCCCACGCGCTGCGCTGCGTCCGTTGTTTGAGCAACTGCTGAAGCTCGCATTTTCGCTCGGCAAAGATGTAAAGGTCTGCCCCTGCAAGACAATGGTGCCCTTCTATCGCAATCACGTGTTCGCGCAGATCAAGCCGTCGACGAATACGCGCATCGATCTCGGATTCGCGCTGGGCAACATGAAAACGCCCAGGCGATTGATCGATACCGGCGGGTATGAAAAGAAAGACCGCATCACGCGGCGGATCGAGGTCAGATCAATGGCCGATATTGACGAGGAGCTGAAGCGGTGGTTAATGAAGGTGTACGCGATGGACGAGTAGAAAGTGGGTAAATGGAAAAGGACGGGCCGGAGGCCCGTCACCACACAAGCATGCCCTAGTCGTAGTACTCCAGCCCCAAATGCGTAATCAGCTCTTCGCCCTTCAAATGCCGCAGAGTGTTTTTCAGCTTCATCAACTGAATAAACAAATCGTGCTCTGGATAAAGCCCCGGCGCGGTCATCGGCGATTTGAAGTAGAAGCTCAGCCATTCTTGAATTCCGAGCCGGCGTAACTGCGGCGCGCGCTGCGCGAGATCGAGAAAGAGCACGAGGTCGAGCACGATCGGCGCCGCTAGAATCGAGTCGCGGCACAAGAAATCTACCTTGATCTGCATCGGATAGCCGAGCCATCCGAAGATGTCGATGTTGTCCCAACCTTCTTTGTTGTCGCCGCGCGGCGGGTAATAGTTGATGCGAACTTTGTGGAAAATATTGCCGTAGAGTTCGGGATACAAAGCGGGCTGCAGAATGTGCTCCAGCGCTCCGAGCTTCGATTCCTCCTTGGTCTTAAACGACCCGGGATCGTCGAGCACTTCGCCGTCGCGATTGCCCAGAATGTTGGTTGAGTACCATCCGCTCAGCCCGAGCAGACGCGCCTTGAACGCGGGCGCCAGCACGGTCTTCAGCAGAGTCTGGCCAGTTTTGAAATCCTTGCCACAGATGGGAATCTCGCGCTCACGCGAGAGTTCGTGCATCGCCGGAATATCCACGGTCAGGTTCGGTGCACCGTTGGCGAAGGGCACGCCCTCCATCAGCGAGGCGTAGGCATACACCATCGAGGGCGCGATGTTTTCGTCGTTCTCTTTCATGCCCTTTTCGAGCGCCTTCACGCTCTGGTGAGCGGCGCTCTGCCCAATGAAAGTCTCCGTCGACGCGCACCAGATGGTGATCAGCCGGCTCGCTCCGCTCGACTTCCTGAAGTCGCGAATATCTTGGCGAAGCTGCTCGGCCAGATCCAATTTGTTCTTCCCTTTTTTCACGTTGGGCCCGTCGATCCTCTTCACGTAGTTGTGATCGAACACCGCCTTCATCGGAGTGATGGCGCTGAGCCGTCCTTTCACTTTGTCGAGCAGATCGCGCTCCAGCACACCGGCATTGCGCGCGGCCGCGTACATGTTGTCTTCGAAAATGTCCCATCCCGTGAAGACCAGATCGTTGAGTCCGGCGAGCGGAACGAACTCCTTGATCTTGGGAGACCGGCCATCGGTGCGCTTCCCCAGACGTACCGTTCCCATCTGCGTGAGCGACCCGATCGGATGCGCGATTCCCTTCCGCACGGCTTCCACGCCCGCTACAAACGTCGTAGCCACGGCGCCCATGCCGGGGATCATCACGCCCAGTTTGCCCTTGGCCGGCTCGATCGCCTGGCCCTGCCCCGCGCCGCTGTGTGCTTTGCTGGTGGACTTCGATTCGATAGATTTAATTTCGACCGACGGCTTGTTTACTACTTTCGCGGGAGACTTTTTCACCTTTGCCATATTTGTGGCGCTTCCTTGTGGAAACTATGGGATGTATGCAAACTAGTTATGGTCTCCCAGCCGCTGCTCTTTTGCAAATCCGCGCGCCTGAATGCCCGAGAAAGCCACTTCAACGGCGTCTACCACACATTGGTTGGCGTTCGTGAAAGGGAGCGCACACGTTTCAGAAAGAAATCTTAGCCGCGGGTATCACCTTGATGGAACGAACTCCTGCGGCGAAGCCGTCGAGGATGAGGTTGTGGTGCGCTACGATCTGCGCGGCGGTTAGAACCGGAGTATCGCGCGTAAGATGCGCGTCCGCTACCAGCGTTACATCGTAGTCGAGCGTAACCGCACGGCGGCACGTGGTATCGATGCAGTATTCGGTCATGCCCCCCACAACGATGAGATGGCTGATTTTGCGGGATTGAAGTTCTTCTGCAAGTCGTGTCTCGAAGAAAGAATCCGATGCCTTCTTTCTGATGACAGGCTCCCCGCTGATCGCAAGAATCGAGGGATGGATCGCCCACGCCGCGCTCTCGGCTTCGACGGGATGTCCCTTGGGACCGTCATGCTGAATGAACAGGACTGGCACTCCAGAGGAGCGCGCCTTGCTCAACAGAACCGCGACATTCGATAAAACACGATCCTGCACTTCTGGCGACATGAGCCTCACCAGACCAACCTGAGTGTCGATGATCACCAGTGCGGATTTCACTCAGCCCCCGGACATGGCATAACCCGAGCCCGTAAACATCGAGCCGGCCCCATACTGGAGCCGGCTCGATGACTGGTTGAAGATCACTAAATGGTTGCCGTCAGGGCGCAACCGTTATGGTTACGGGTATCTCGTTGGTGAGTGATCCGGAGGTCCCGATCAGCTCGATGGTTGTGGTTCCGGTTGGCGCACGCCTGGAAGCGCTCCACGTAATGGTTACGTTCACGCTGCCGTTTGCCGGCGGAGTCACGGGGTTGGCCGAGGCCGTCGCCGATACGCCACTGGGGAATTCGTTCACGCTCAGGTCCACCGCAGAATGGAATCCATTCACGCTGGTAACGGTGAGTGTGGTGGATACGCTGCCGCTGTCATCGATGGTGAAAGAAGAAGGCGACAGCGACAGGGTGAAGTTCTTCGTCCCCGAAGAAGAATTCACCGTGAGCGCGATGGTGGTGCTGTGAGTGAGCGAGCCGGAGGTTCCGGTGATCGTCACCGTAGCCGCACCGACGGTGGCGCTTGCGGAGGCGGTCAGAGTGAGAGTTGAGGTCGCGCTGCCGTTCGCCGGCGGAGTCACCGGGTTGGTGGAGAACGCCGCCGTCACGCCACTGGGCAAGCCGCTGGCGCTCAGCGTAGTTGCTGAACTGAAGCTGTTCTGACTGGTGATGGTGATCGTGCTCGTTCCACTGGCGCCCTGGGTTACGGTCACCGAAGTAGGAGACGCGGCGATAGTGAAGTTCGGACTCGCCGTGGCATTGACCGTAAGCGCAAGGCTAGTGGTTGCGGTCAGGCTGCCGGAGGTGCCGGTGATGGTCACTGTCGCAGCTCCGGTAGTGGCCGTGGCGCTCGCCGTCAGCGTCAGCACGCTGGTCCCGGTGGTGGGGTTGGTGCCGAACGCTGCGGTCACGCCGCTGGGCAGACCGGACGCAGCCAGCGTTACGCTGCCGCTGAATCCGTCCACGTCAGTCACTGTGATGGTGCTGGTGCCGCTGCTGCCCTGAGTGATCGTAAGGCTGCTGGGTGAATCTGAGAGCGTGAAGCTCGGTGTCGCAGATCCAGCCAACAGGTTGATCATCCCAGTCGTATTCGGACTGCCCCATCCGGTGCACAGATCGTAGTCGGTGATTGCGGAATAGGTACCGCAGCTGCCGCTGGTGATGTCGTGGAAATAGGTGCCATAGCTTGAGGTCAGAGCCGCCGGGTAAATGATCGGATCAATGAAGCCGATCGATTTGCTGTTGGCCGCCGCCTGTTGATTGGCCAGAGCCAGGTAGCCGGCCCACATCGGGGCGGCAAAGCTGGTTCCGCCGTAATCGTTCGCCGTACAAGTGGTTTGGTCGGCGCAGACGTAATAAGTAAAATTCGCGTTGCCCGACACGTCTGGACCATTCCGTAAAGTCGTTGACCCTTTATTCGCCGAGGTAATCACCCCCGAAAGCTGCTGCCAGGAAGGGATCGGAATCGAATCCGGGGAGATGCCGCCGCCGCTGTCTGCCCAGGCGGTTTCCGATGCCCAGGGGCCAGCCGCTTTCGTGGTTGTCAAGTCCGTGCCGCCGACTGAAACGATATTCGCGTCGTCCGCGGGCCAGGCTTCATTCGATGCCGACCAGGCAGAACTATCGCCCGACGCAACAAAGAAGTTCTGGCCTTGAGACGCCATCTGCTCAAAGTATGGGTCGAGGGTGCTCGGGTCTGCCGGTGTCCAGCCCCACGAGCAACTTATCTGCATGGACAATGGAGCGTCCGTATCCGTAACCATCGCGCTGATGCAGGAAGTATCGCTGATATTTCCCGATCCGCTAGCGAGGACGTCGCCGCACACGTACATATAGAGCATTTTGGAGCCTGGGGCCATGCCCATGAACTGGGTCATGTCGAGGGTCTGCTCAGTATCATCACATGCGCTACGGCCGCTATCGACGCAGGTCGTGCTGTACCCGCCTGTGGAAATGAGAGTGGGAGTGTAAGGTTCCGTTTGCCCAACATTGTTGTAATACGTGGTGAGGTCGGCCAAATCGGTGCCCGCGAATTCGAACAGGGCGAGGTTCTGGCCGGAGCCGGTGAGCGCCGTTCCGCCGTAATAGGCCGCGCGCATATCGCTGCCCAAAAAGGAAGCCGATGGGCCAGAGCCAGTGGTGGCATGAGATACGACCTTATCAGGATCGATCCCATGGGCCTTCGCGTAGTCGCTCTTCTTGACGTACATCGGATGCGGCTTGGAGTCGTTGTCCAAACCGGTGATATGCCATAGCTGGAAGGGCAGGTCCACGGTGGGCTCGCGGTCCACTGCAAAGAATGTGCGGTCTTCGGTGGGATCCTGATAGACGCCCATGTTTACATGGAGGGCCTTCTCGATATTCGCCACCGTGCCGCTGAGCCTTAGGTCCCTGGCATCGCGGGTTCCGCTGATGACCTCAAAGCCGTTCGCTTTCGCGAAAGCAAGCAAGGTATTCCAATCTTCCTGGCTGGGGCCGAACCGGGCGGTAAATTCCTGCGGCGTAAGAAACTGGTGGTAGAAGGAGGATGCAGGATCGTATTGCTGTCGCAGAAAACTTTGCAGCCCTGTCCGATCGCGCAGCGGCAGAACAATATCGAATCGCAGAGTATCGGTTGGCGGGAGTTGCCCGACGAGCTTTGCCTCGCCATTGGCAACCGCTTCGCGGACATGATGCGTTAACAGGATCTGCGGCTGGGCTAATAATGGGATTGTGAATAACAAGAATGCGGCTGCGCATACCAAAGCAGCCACGCGTGAGAGAGGGAGGCTATCTTTTCTCATGCTCTTAATCCTTTATCCTTTCGATCTTTCCATCTTTGAGATTTCACAGCCCGGGGAAGTTGAAAACAGACCCGCACGACTGACAGTCACAGGATATTAACGCATCTTGCATGTCTTGTTGAATATTTTGCGCCGAACCGGTCGACCGCCCGGTCGGTCGGGACCGTTTTGGAACGCGCGTTCTGGGAGCCCGGGCATTCGAGCGTAGCTCAGCGCTTCAGCGCTGCGAGAAGTGGAAGAAATGATTCAAGTCCCGGAGAGCCTGCCCTGTTTTTTGCCGAAGCCCCGAGCGAAGCCGAGGGGGAAGTCGAAGGGTCCGACCTCTCATGCACCATTACCCCTGTCCGATTAGCCCGAAAACATCGCATGTCCGCTAATGCCCGCTAATGTCCGTTGTTGTCCGTTGACGGTGCGGAAGTCTTACCCCATCATGCGCGGAGGACGGGGGAATTCCCGGAAAGCCAGTCAAACCTAACCCCTTTCCAGGAGGAATTCATGGCTAATACCGACAGGACAAGCAAGAGAGCCAGCATCGCCATATCTCCGCGTATCGTGTTCACCCTTCTCATTCTTACCGGCGGAGCCGCCCTGCCGCTCCAGGCTCAGACCGAGTCGACCGATAGGCAGACCCCTGCCGTGACGCACAACACGTGGACAAGCGGCACGGCGCTGCCGACTGCCGTTTGGCATACGGCGGCGGCAGTGCTCAAGAACGAAATCTATGTGGTGGGCGGAGTGAACAGCGATGACACCGTCATCGCCGACGTCCAGATCTACAACCCGGTCACGAACACCTGGAGCGTCGGCGTGCCTTTTCCGACGACGATTTGCTGCGCGTCCGCGGCGGTGGTCAAGAACGTCTTGTACGTCATGGGCGGCAGCATCGACGGAACGACGCGGATCTCTGCGGTGTGGGCCTTCAACCCGAAGAAGCAGACCTGGTCCTCGATGAATCCCATGCCCACGACTGCGGCCGACGCCGGAGTGGCGGTGGAGAAAGACATCATCTACATCGTGGGCGGCAATTCGACCGAGATGCTGAGATCCAACGCGGTCCAGGCCTACGATCCCGCAACCGATACATGGACAGAAGAAGCCACGCTGTTGGACGGCAAATCCGAGCCTTCGGTCGGTCTGATCGGAACCACGATTGTGGCCGCCGACGGCGTCGACAACAACGGGACGACCGGCGACAACGAAGGCTACGACGCGACCACCAATACGTGGTCGTCACTCGCATCCGATCCCACGCCGCGAAGTACCGCCTGCGCCGGCAGCATAGGTGCAAAGCTGTACGTGGCAGGTGGCTACAATGGGTCGGACCTGACCTTGAACGAATCGTTTCAGTTGTCCAAGAACACCTGGAAGACGCTGGCTCCCATACCGCAGACCACCTTGTTCTCCCGGGACAGCTCTACTGTTTCGGCGGTACGGCCAGTTTTAACGGGACCGTTCTCAACAATATGCAGATTTATCAGCCGTAACTCGGGGATCTGCGAGTGCCCCATCCTAGCGTGTTTTTCGCGCCGGGGTGGGATTTCACGGAACTGTCCCGCATGGGATTTCAGTCAAGACTTTGCCTAGGAGAAAAAATGAAGACCACATTTCAATTGCTGCTGACAGCGCTCGTGTTCATCGCCACGGCATCCCTAACGAACGCGCAGACTCCCGAAGTTACCCCCGAAGTCACCCACAACACCTGGACGAGCGGGGCCGCCATGCCCACCGCTCGCATGACGGCCGCCGCTATCGTCGTTGGGACGAGTATCCATGTCATCGACGGATACACACCCGGCGGGTTCACTAATGTCCACGAAATCTACAACACCAAGAAGAACACGTGGACGACCGGCACTCCCGACCCGAACACGCGCGGGTTCGTCGCTTATGCCGTGGTCGATAAAATTCTCTACATTTTCGGAGGCAGCAACGGTTCCGAGAACCTGGACCTTACCGAATCCTACAACCCCTCCACTGATACCTGGACAACACTGGCCCCCATGCCCTACGCCGAACAGACGGCGGCTGCGGTTGCCGATAAAGACATCATTTATGTCATTGGCGGCAACAGCCCCGGCACCGGCTTCCTGACCAGCGTGCTGAGCTACAACACGACCACCAACACCTGGGCCGAAGAAGCACCGTTGGCGGCCGCGACTGCCTGGGAGGCAGTTGGTCTGCTCGGAGCGACGGTGGTGGAGGCTGACGGAGGCAACGCCACTGAGTCCCTCGACAGCGTCGAAGGTTACAACGTGAAGAAGAACACATGGACTGAACTCACCGCCGACCCCACCGCACGCAATCCGGGATGCTACGCGGTCATCGCCGGGCAGTTCTACGTCGCGGGCGGCAATAGTAACGGAACCAATATCACGGTTAACGAATCCTATAGCCCAAAAACGAAATCCTGGACGACCCTTGCTCCCATGCCCGACGGCGTCTACCAAGCCGCTGCGTCAGCGGTAGCCGGAGGGCGCTTGTATTGTTTTGGCGGCGGCCTCTTCCCGAACATCGGCTACAACAACGTGCAGATTTATCAGCCATAGACGTAAGCAGTTTGTGGTCGGCCAACTGCTCGGGTCGAAGACCCGGGCAGTTGCACACAATGTTAAAATTATCTGTGCCCGCTGATTCTCTCCGCCTCATCGCCATCGATATTGACGGCACCCTGCTCAGCCCGGAATTTCATATTTCCGAAACCGATCTAGCCACCCTTCGCCGGGTTCACGCCGAAGGCATCGAGATCATCCTGGTCACCGGACGCCGCCACACCTTCGCCCTGCCCATCGCCCAACAGCTGGGATTCGATCTCTGGCTCATCAGTTCGAATGGAGCCATCACCCGCTCCCTCGCCGGAGAAACTTTCCATCGCGACCTGCTCCCCGAGCCGACCTGCCGCGAACTCCTCCGCGTGATGCAAGAGTTCCGTGGTCAGACCGTTCTAACTTTTGACAGCAACGCTCATGACAACAATGCTTCGCGCCCCATCGTGATCGAGCGTCTTGATCAACTCGAAGGCAGCATCCAGCGCTGGCTGGAGAAAAATATGCAGTGCATCCGGTTCGTGGTTCCGATTGAGAACGCGCTCACGACCGATCCCGTGCAGGCCATGTTCTGCGGCCCGGTCGCGCGCATGCAGAGGGTATTGCAAGTCCTTGGAAGCTGCGGCCTGCCCATCACGGTTTTGCGCACCGAGTACCCCGGCCGCGATCTTTCGATTGTCGATGTGCTCAACGCCGGCTGCTCCAAAGGACACGCGCTCGAACGCTGGGCCAATCACCGCGCCATTACCCGCGAGCAGGTCATGGCCATCGGTGATAACTACAACGATATTGAAATGCTGGCCTTTGCCGGCCATCCATTTATCATGGGGAATGCATCGGAAGAGCTGCGCGGGCGCGGTTGGAAGTTGACCCGCTCGAACGCCGAAAGCGGCGTATCCGCAGCCATTGACCATGTGCTGACCGGGAAAGGGATCGAGCCGGTAGTGGTTGACCAAATTATGGGATCAGCAATCGTGAGCAGCTTGTGATGACGATGATTAGGACCAGACTAACTGAGATGGTGTGGGGACGGGCGCCCTCGCGAGCCTGCCCTGAGCGAAGTCGAAGGGTCCAAGCCGGGAGAAGCCCGGCAGTCGCATGCGCCACAGTTCTCTGCGCTGTCGTCATGATCGCTCTGCTCGCTCGTCCCGCAACTGCCACCGACTTGGCTCTTCTCAGCAACGGCTTCAGCATCCGCCACGAGCATCGCCTGGTGATGGGAGCAACCACCCGCCTCTATTTCACCGCCGACGATTCCAGCTTCACCGACGTGCCCACCGAAGATATCACCGGCTACGAAAAAGATTTGTCGCTACCGTTGCCGGTGCCCGCGGATTCGCAAGCCTCCATCCTCAATCCGTTTAGTCCCGCGAAATCTCAGCCGGCTAAGTCCGCGCCCGCTCTGAATGAAGTCGTGAACATTGCCAGCGCCGCCTATCATCTCGATCCCGACCTGGTAAACAGCGTGATTCACGCCGAAAGCGGATTCAACGCTCACGCCGTTTCTCCCAAAGGCGCCCGCGGACTGATGCAACTGATGCCCTCGACCGCCAACCAGCTCGGCGTGAACGATGCCTTCAACCCCGAAGCCAATGTCACGGGCGGAAGCCGCTATTTGCGCGAACTTCTGGAACGCTACAATTTCGATCTGGTCAAGGCGCTGGCTGCTTACAACGCTGGCCCCGGGCGCGTCGAGCAGTATAGGGGAGTGCCGCCATTTCGCGAAACTCGCGCCTATGTAGCCCGCGTCGTGCACGAATACAACACCAAGAAGATTGCCCAGGAAAAAGCGGCGAAACAAAAAGAGACCCCCGCCAAAGCAACCGGCAAGACGCCGACCCAGGCGCACAAAGCTGCCAAACCCGCAGCCACCGCCACAGCCGCCGCTGTCGTGGCTCGTTGACCCTCCTCAGTTCCTCATTTACCTTCATGTGGGGCGGTGCTAGCCGCAAGTGTGCCTCTCTCAAGCTTCACAACGCATGATCAAGAAGAAATACATTATCTATATCGTCGTCTCCCTTTTGCTGGCCGTGCTGGTTTATCTGCAGTTCCGCACCTGGCGAAATTTCGACTGGGCCCGTTTTCGGGAAACACGCCCGCAAAAGTGGGTACATATTCTGCACGGCATCGGGCTCATATACCTCGCCTATGTCGTGCGCGCGATTCGCTGGAAGATCTTCCTCCGCCCGGTGCGCCCGGAAGCTTCATACGGCAGCCTGGTTGCGCCCACCATCATCGGCTTCACCGGCCTGGCGCTGCTCGGCCGCCCCGGTGAATTAATCCGCCCCTACCTGATCGCACGGCGCCAGAACTTGACCTTCTCGTCCCAGCTCGCGGTCTGGGCTGTTGAACGCATCTTCGATATTGGAGCCTTCACGATACTGCTGGTAAGCGCCATCTTTGTGGCTGCCGGTCCCCGCACGCTTCCCTTTTACGACCGCTTCCGCGAAGGCGGATTCCTGTTGGTTGCCCTGGTCGCGGCGATTTCCCTGGGAGCAGTCGCCGTCCACTGGAAGGGCGAGGCCATCGCCGACTGGATCGAGCGCCGCTTTTCTCACCTCGCCGCCAATCTCGGACACAAGATCGCGACCCGCGTCCGCGAGTTCCGCAGCGGCCTGAACACCATCCACAATCCGATGTCGTTAATTATCCTGATTCTGCTGTCCATCCTGATGTGGTTCATGATCATCATGGCCTACCAGGAGGTCGCTCACTCCTATGGTGTAGCCATTCTGAACATTCGCCGTTCGCAGGTCCTGGTGCTGATGGGAGCCAGCATGATCGGCTCGCTGGTGCAGTTGCCCGGCATTGGCGGCGGATCCCAGCTGGCGACCATCGCGACCCTGCAACGCGTCTTCGACGTCCCTCCGGAACTCGCCGCCAGTTGCGGCATCATGCTGTGGCTGGTAACGTTCGTCGCCGTCGTTCCTGTCGGACTGCTGCTCTCCCACCACGAGCGCCTCTCGCTGCGCAAGCTTTCCGAAGAAACGGCGCAGGCGGACGAAGTCGCCGCGATTGAGGAAGCATCGTGAATTGCCGGCGGGCCAGCGGAAGCTTGTGCACCTTCCTACTGCCGGAACACACTTGGTCCAGGCTTCCAGGGGCCTGATAGAATGCTCGAAATTCGCATCCTGACCGGATGAGGTAATCATGGAGACTCCCGCTCTGGCTCAGTCCTCATCGGACCGCTACCCCGCCGTCGCTAGCCCAATCCACACGATTTTGGTGATCGTCGCCGTGGCCGGGTGGGCGTTCTGGTTCAAGACTTTTGCAGATCAACTGAGGGCGGCGGCTAGTCCCAACCACGTGCGCTTTTATCTGATTACCCTTTTGGTTGAATGGATCGTGTTCGGTTTTGTAGTGGCGGGCGTGCGGCTTAGTGGCGCGTCGGTCCTCCTCGTTCTCGGAGATCATTGGCATTCCGCCCGCGAGGTGCTGCGCGATATTGGGATTGCCGCTGGGTTCTGGGTGGTTGCATTGGGGCTACTTTTCGTATTCGGCAAGCTCCTGCGCGTCGGCGAGCAGGGTGGTAATATGCAGTTCATCTTCCCGCATGGGAGCGTTGAAATAGCATTGTGGATAGCGCTCTCCGTCACCGCCGGTATTTGCGAGGAGACGATCTTTCGAGGCTACCTGCAACGGCAGTTCATCGCCTTAACTAAGAACGCTCCCGCCGGCATTCTCCTTTCTGGCGTGGCATTCGGCGCGGCCCACGCATACCAGGGCTTCCGCATGGTGATTCTGATCAGCCTGTTCGGATCCATGTTCGGGATTCTGGCCTATTGGCGCGGAAGTGTTCGCCCTGGAATGATCACCCACGCGTGGCAGGATTCATTGGGCGGAGTGCTTGGCAGTTTGATGAAGCACTAGGGTCTGCAGAATGTTTGCGCTAATTTATTGCTGCCCTCCGCACCATGCTTAGCTATACAAAAACCCGGTTCCATGAAATCCGCATTCGGCTTGAAGACCATGTGTCTACAAACCGTGTCAACGGATTCTTATGGGAGTTTTTTTCTCTTCGGATTCAAACAAGGTTGGGCGTGTCTTTTCGGCGCAATTATTCTAAGTCTTGTGCTGCTCACAAAATGGTTTTGGCCTCCTCATGCAGTGCTCGCGCGCTATGACTTTCTGTTCTTGTCGGCTCTCACCGTGCAGGCGCTCTTGCTGATTCTGCGCATGGAAACGGTTCGAGAAGCCAAGGTCATACTGATTTTCCATATCGTCGGCACCTTGATGGAGCTTTTCAAGACCGGCGTCGGTTCGTGGACCTATCCCGAAAACAATTTCTTCAGGCTCGGCCATGTCCCGCTTTTCTCCGGTTTCATGTACGCATCGGTCGGCAGCTATATGGCGCGGATCACACGTATCTTGACCTGCGCTACACACACTACCCCAACTCAAGAGTTACTTTAGCTCTGGCCGTTTTGATTTATGTCAATTTTTTTACGCATCACTTTATCTGGGACATGCGGGTAGTACTCTTTGTCGCAGTGGTGGCCATCTCCGGCCCGACGTGGGTTTATTACCGCCCCTATCGCGAGTCCCGGCGGATGCCGTTGCTGCTCGGATTCGGCTTGGTCGCCCTTTTCATTTGGTGCGCCGAAAATATAGGCACGTTCGCTGCCGTATGGGTCTATCCCCATCAGAGACATGGATGGCAGCCTGTCCATTTTGGTAAATATGGCTCCTGGTTCCTCCTGATGATCATCAGCTTTATTCTGGTTTCGTTGGTTCATCCGCCGCGTTTGCCGCAGCAAGCGGAAGCGGAGGGAGTTCTCCAGCCTGAAACGGTAGGCTCCTAGAGATCACCGGCCAGGTTCCCGGCTCTCCACTCGTCCCTGCTACAATCTTCTTGAATTCCGAGTGCAGCCAAGCGCATGAAATGCCCCTTCTGCGGGTTTGAAAATGACAAAGTCGTGGATTCGCGCGAGAGCAAGGAGGCGGATTCCATCCGCCGCCGACGCGAATGCCTGAAGTGCGAAAAGCGCTTCACCACCTACGAGCGCATCGACGAAATCCCATACATGGTGGTGAAAAAAGACGGCCGCCGTGAGCGTTTCGACCGCCAGAAAGTGCTCAACGGCCTGATGCGCGCCTGCGAGAAGCGACCCGTGCCCATCAGCCGGCTCGAGCAAATCGTCAATGAAGCCGAGACCTTCGTCATCGAGTCCGCTGAGCGCGAGCGTAAGACCAGCGAAATCGGCGAGCTGATCATGAACCGCCTGCGCCGCCACGATAAGGTCGCGTATGTAAGGTTCGCCTCCGTCTATCTCGACTTCAAAGATGTCCAGGAATTCATGGCCGAACTGAAAGATCTGCTGAAGACAAAAGAGCCAGTTGAACCAAAGAGCAAAACCGCGAAGACCTGACTTAGGTTTACGTAGGGACAGCCGCCCTCGGCTGTCCAGCGAGCGCAGCTCGCAACTTCATAACTTCATATGACCCACAAAGTGACGTTAATCCCCGGCGACGGCATCGGCCCTGAAGTCATCCAGGCCACGGTCCGCATGCTCGAAGCCACCGGCGTCGAATTCGAATGGGAGAGCTTCGCCGCCGGCGCCGAAGCCTTTGAAAAGTACCACGAATACATTCCCAAGGAACTCAGCGAATCGATCGAACGCACCCGCGTCGGACTGAAGGGTCCCGTGACTACGCCCATCGGCGGCGGCTTCGCCAGCATCAACGTTGAACTGCGCAAGCGCTTCGAACTCTTCGCCAACTTCCGGCCCATCCGCAATCTTCCGCACATACCCACCCGCTATCCGGGCGTTGATCTGATCGTTGTGCGCGAAAACACGGAGGGACTTTACTCCGGCATCGAACACGAAGTTGTTCCCGGAGTGGTTGAGAGCATCAAGGTCATCACCGAGAAGGCTTCCACTCGCATCTCGCGTTTCGCTTTTGAGTATGCCCGCAAGAACCAGCGCAAGAAAATTCATTCCATCCACAAAGCTAACATCATGAAATTGTCCGATGGATTATTTCTGCGCTCTTCCCGCAACGTCTCGAAAGAATACCCCGAGATCACCTACGGCGAACACATCGTCGATAACACCTGCATGCAACTGGTGATGAACCCGTACCAGTACGACATTCTGCTGATGGAGAATCTTTACGGCGACATTGTTTCCGACCTGTGCGCGGGACTGGTCGGCGGCCTCGGCCTCGTCCCCGGCGCTAATTTCGGCCATACCTGCGCCATCTTTGAAGCTGTCCATGGCTCCGCGCCCGACATTGCCGGGAAAAATATCGCCAATCCCACCGCTGTGTTGCGCTCAGCCCTGCTCATGCTGCGCCATTTGGGTGAGCACGACGCGGCTTTGAAGATCCGCAACGCCATCGACGACGTCTACCGCGACCGCAGCAAACTCACGCGCGATGTAGGCGGAACCGCCGGAACCTCGGAATTCGCCGACGCCATCATCCAAGCCATAGAAGCGCAGAGCCGCGTGGAGCCGGTCGTCTGATAGACTAATGCGTCTTGGGAGAGGTTCGGTGCCGGCGCTGGCCGCCCGTTCCCCATGGAGCTATGCTTACCCCGAAGAGGATCGAAATCCCATACCATCGCGGACTGCATCGCTTCGCCGTCTTCACCGCCTGCGCGACCCTTTTCCTGATCGTTGCTGGAGCGCTCGTCACCAGCAACGACGCCGGATTATCCGTCCCCGACTGGCCGACCACCTTCGGATCGTTCTACAAAATGCCGCACATGGTGGGCGGCGTGAAGTACGAACATGGCCATCGCATGGTGGCGGAATTCGTCGGACTCCTCACCATCATCCTCGCCGTTTGGACTTGGCAAGTCGAAAAGCGCCGCTGGTTGCGCCTTCTGGGCTTAGCTGCTCTCGCCACCGTCATCACGCAAGGCATCCTCGGAGGACTTACCGTTTTATTCTTTCTGCCCGCACCCATTTCCAGCGCCCACGCCGCGGTGGCGCAGACTTTCTTCTGCATAGCCGTCGCAATCGCCGTCTTTACCGGACGCCGCTGGGTCGAAGAGCAGCCGCGCACCGAACTCGACCAACGCCGCCCCGCGCTTTTCACCCTGACTCTGCTCTCGATTTTTGTGCTCTACGTGCAATTGATTCTCGGCGCTATGTTCCGCCACCACGGCTTGAGTTGGTGGCCGCACGTCATCAATGCCGCCGTTGTCGCCATCGTCCTCTCCTGGACGGCCATCCGCGCCATCTCCGCTTACCCACACGTGGACGCCGTCCGCCGTCCAGCCATCGCCATGCTCGGCCTGATGGTCGCCCAACTGTGTCTCGGCTTTCTCGCCTTCATCACCCGCGTCATGTGGGGAAGAGACGCAACCCAACCCGAACTGCCCATGGTCGTCTCGACCGTCGTGCACGTCGCCGTCGGAGCGCTGCTACTCGCGACAACGGTCGTTCTAGCCATCCAGGTCTGGCGCCATGTTCCGGTAGCTTTCGAAGAGCGCGTCCCCGGCGGAAGCGCAGTCGCCGCATAGCGATCGGGTCATCGGATGATAATCATCGGATGATAATCCCCCCGTTCCCGGCGTAGAATACCTTGTGATTCCGACCTCAGCCGCCATAGACCTTGTTCCCCCCATCCAGCCAGCAGGCCAGTCCATCGCCATCATTGCCATTCGCGATCTCGTCCATCGCTATCAGGACCGCACCGCGCTCAACGGCGTCTCCTTCGAAGTTCATCCCGCCGAACTCTTTGGACTGCTCGGCCCGAATGGCAGCGGCAAGACAACGCTATTCCGCATTCTTTCCACGCTCATGGTTCCGACTTCCGGCAGCGCCATGATCGCCGGCTTTGACGCCGTCCGCCAGTCCGGAGCCCTGCGCCGCCACATCGGAGTCGTCTTCCAGGCGCAAAGCGTCGACCTTAAGCTCACCGCCTACGAAAACCTCTGGCATCAGGGACACCTCTACGGCCTGCGCGGCCCCGAGCTCAAGAAGCGAATCATCGAGATCCTGACCCGCGTCGGATTGCTCGACCGCTGCAACGATCGCGTGGAAACTTTCTCCGGAGGCATGCAGCGCCGCATCGAACTCGCCAAAGGCCTGCTTCATCATCCCGAGGTTCTGCTTCTAGACGAGCCCACCACCGGCCTCGATCCCGGAGCCCGTCACGATCTTTGGCAGTACCTCCAGATTCTCCGCGATCAGGAACGCGTCTCCATAATCGTCACCACGCACCTGATGGAAGAAGCCGAACGCTGCGACCGCCTCGCCATTTTGAATGAAGGAAATTTAGTGGCGCTGGGCACGCCCGAAGCCCTAACCCGCGAGATCGGAGGCGACGTAATTCTGCTCGAAGCGCGCGACCCGCAATCCTTAGCCGACCGCATTCGCAACAAGTTTCAAGTCGATGCCACCGTCATGGATAACCAGGTCCGCATCGAAATTGAAAACGGACATCGCTTCGTCCCCGACGTAGTCGAAGCCTTCCCCGGAGAGATTCAATCGTTAAGCGTGAGTAAGCCGACGCTGGAAGATGTTTTCATCCATCGCACCGGGCATCGCTTCTGGAACGAAGACGCCGAACGAAAACCAGAAACAGGCAAGAAGAGAGCCAAGAAGAAACCGTCGTAGCTCAACGTGCGGGGACGGGCGCCCCCCCATCCAAGCCGAGTGCGGTTCGGCGCCTCTACGGTGTCGATGACTTGTGCGCCCCAGGTGTCGGTGCGGTCAGCAGCTCCACAAACATCTTGTAGAACCGATCCGTATCCAAGTCGAGCTGCACTTCCACCAACCGCACATCGCGCTTCGGCTTGTCCTGATCGAACCAGGTTAAGGTGTCTCCATAGCCTGCGCCGCGATCCAGATCCACATCCATGTAGCGATTATCTTTCTTCGTTATCAGCGACGGTTCGAGCCACGCCGCCGCCGCCAGTTCATCCCACAGATAGTTATAGGTACCGCGCAGCCGCTCATACTTGCCAACGTATTGCGCCGCCGGAGAGCTGCCGGCTTTGACTTTGTCGATCAAATCATTGGTCATTCGAGTCTTTACCGAAATATCAACCGTCGTGCAGATAATCTTTTTCCAAGGCGCCCGCAGCACAATGCGCGCCGCTTCCGGATCGAACCACAAGTTGAATTCGTGGCGGGGCATGTTGGCGAACTCGGGATCGTCGGTCCGCGGATTCAGACTGGCCCCCATGAACACCAACTCTTTGGCCAGACTCGGGAATTCCGGATCGAGAGAAGTCGCCAGCGCCAGGTTCGTCATCGGTCCGCCTTCGTAGATCGTGACTTCGTGCGGATACTTATGCACCATACGCACCAGAAAGTGGGCAGCGTCTTCGTCGGCCGGCTTGGTGGTGGGCTTCCCTTCCGGCATCTCACCCAGTTCGCGCGGCGGGTGATAATACTTCGGAGTCCACGCTCCCAGCCACACCACCGAGCCGTAGCGTTG
>Ga0070761_10000884_pt1 | contig 18994 bp, 15 predicted proteins | sample HubBroMetageREF1_FD_66724 | JGI IMG/M metagenome (GOLD analysis project Ga0070761, IMG submission 66724) | Reference soil microbial communities from the Hubbard Brook experimental Forest, New Hampshire, USA - Hubbard Brook CCASE Soil... | ecosystem: Environmental > Terrestrial > Soil >... | reverse complement strand
CGGCGGCGGCGTCCTCGTCCGCGCGCTCCTGTGCGCGCCGCGCTTCGAGCGCGGCGACGATGTGGTATTCGCCCATGCGGATCACATCGCCGTTTGACAGGCGGTAGCCGTTCGAGCCGCGCTTGGCAACCGGCTCCATGTCATCGTTGACGAAGACCCCGTTGGTGCTGACGTCCTGCAGGTAGAAGTCTCCGTCGCGGAACTGCACGCGCGCGTGATGCGCGGAGACGTAGCGCAGCGGGTCGGGCAGCACCCAGTCGTTGTCGGCCGAGCGGCCGATGGTGCCGCCCTCGACCGAGAAGATGACGCTGCTGCGTTCGGCAAGCGAGCGCCGCTGATCACTCACGATACGCAAACGAAGCGTCATGGTTCCCCGAGTCAAGAGAAGGGCCCGTCCGTAAGCAAAAGCCTGCCGGTCCGGGAAGCGCCCGCGGCAGCGTCCCCGGCACACCCGGACATATAATGTCGGCTCCAAAACTACCGCGACCGGGAAACCGAGGCCATGGCAGCCAGTCACATTTTCCGCATTATGTTCGTGAATCAAGGCAAAATTTACGAGGTATACGCCCGGCGCGTGAGCCATGGGGAGCTGTTCGGTTTCATCGAGGTCGAGGAGCTGCTGTTCGGCGAGCGCTCCTCGGTGGTGCTCGACCCGTCCGAGGAGCGCATCAAGGGCGAGTTCTCCGGGGTCAAGCGCACCTTCCTGCCGATGCATTCGATCCTGCGCATCGACGAGGTGAAGAAGCACGGTGTCAGCAAGATCACCGCGCTCGAAAGCGGCGCCAACATCGCGCAGTTTCCCGTGCCGCTGTACTCCGTGCCGCCTGCCGAGAAGAAGTGAGCCGCGCCGGCCGCATACTCCAGCTCCCCGGCCCGCCGGCGCTCTCGGCCTTCCGTGTGGCGAAGCTCAGCGAGCGCCTCGCGGCGCTCGAGCCGGCGGTGCGTTCGCTGGCGGCGCGCTTCGTGCACCTGGTCGAGCTTGCCGCACCGCTGTCGGACGCACAGCACGTGGTGCTCGAGCGGCTGCTCGACTACGGGCCGCGGCTGCCGCAGTTTCCCGACAGCCACGGCGGTGAGCGGCTGCTGGTGGTGCCGCGCGCCGGCACCATCTCGCCGTGGTCGAGCAAGGCGAGCGACATTGCGCGCGTCTGCGGCCTCGAGTCCGTACGGCGCATCGAGCGAGGGATCGAGTACCGGTTACAGGCCACGCGCGCCCTCGGCGGCGAAGCGCTCACCCGCCTCGCGCCGCTGCTCCACGACCGCATGACGGAAGCCGCGCTGCAGGATCCGGCGGCAGCCGCGCGGCTGTTCGAGCACTCGCCGCCGCAGCCGCTCAAGCGCGTGCCGCTCGCCGGTGGCCGCGCGGCGCTCGAGGCGGCCAACCGGACTCTCGGGCTGGCGCTCTCCGCGGACGAGATCGACTACCTGCTCGCGGCCTTTGCCGCGCTCGGGCGCGACCCGAGTGATGCGGAGCTCATGATGTTCGCGCAGGCGAACTCCGAGCACTGCCGGCACAAGATCTTCAACGCCAGCTGGACCATCGACGGCAGCCCGCGCGCCGAGTCGCTGTTCGAGATGATCCGCCATACCTCGGCGGTGAGCCCGGGCGGACTGCTGTCGGCTTACCGCGATAACGCCGCGGTAATCGCCGGGCAGGTCGCGGCGCGCTTCGAGCCCGACCCGCACTCGGGTATCTACCGTGTGCGCCGCGAGCCGCTCGATATCGTCGTGAAGGTCGAGACGCACAATCATCCGACTGCGATCTCGCCGTTTCCCGGGGCCGCGACCGGCTCGGGCGGTGAGATCCGCGACGAAGGCGCGACCGGACGCGGCGCGCGACCCAAAGCCGGACTTACCGGGTTCTCGGTCTCCAACCTGCACATCCCGGGCTACCAGCGGCCGTGGGAAGCCGCTGGCGGCACTCCGACGCGCCTCGCCAGCGCGCTCGACATCATGCTCGAGGGACCGATCGGCGCCGCTTCCTTCAACAACGAATTCGGCCGGCCGGCCGTGTGCGGCTATTTCCGCACCTTCGAGCAGCGCGCCCCCGGCGATCCGCCCGAGCGCATCCGCGGTTACCACAAGCCGATCATGCTCGCCGGGGGACTGGGAAGCATCCGGCGCATACATGTCGAGAAGCCCGCGGTGCCGCCCGGCGCGCAGCTGGTGGTGCTCGGCGGGCCGGCGATGCTCATCGGCCTGGGGGGCGGTGCCGCCTCCTCGCTCGGCGGCGGCAGCTCGAGCGCGGAGCTCGATTTCGCTTCCGTCCAGCGCGGTAACGCCGAGATCGAGCGGCGCGCCCAGGAGGTCATCGACCGCTGCTGCGCGCTCGGCGAGCGCAATCCGATCGTATTGATCCACGACGTCGGTGCCGGCGGCCTGTCCAACGCGGTACCCGAGGTGGTGGCTCACAGCCGGCGCGGCGCGCGGCTCGACCTGCGCAGCATCCCGAGCGCCGAGAGCGGCCTGTCGCCGCTCGAGCTGTGGTGCAACGAAGCGCAGGAGCGCTACGTGCTGGCGATCGAGCCGGCGGCGCTGGCCGCGTTTGCCGCGATCGCCGAACGCGAGCGCTGTCCGTTCGCGGTCATCGGTGAGATCGACGGCAGCGGCCAGCTCACGGTGCACGATCCGCTGTTCCGTGACGATCCGGTGAACGTGCCGCTCGAGCTGGTGCTCGGCAAGCCACCGCGCCTCAGGCGCGAGGTACGCAGCGTGCCGCCGCCGGCACGGCGTTTCGACACCTCGGCGCTCGAGCTGCGCGAGGCGCTGTATCGCGTGCTGCGTTTCCCGGCGGTGGCCGACAAGACCTTTCTCATCACCATCGGCGACCGCAACGTCGGCGGCCTGGTCAGCCGCGACCAGCTGGTCGGCCCGTGGCAGGTGCCGGTGAGCGACGTCGCGGTGACGCTCGCTGACTACTATGGTGCGGCGGGCGAGGCGCTGGCGATCGGCGAGCGCACGCCGGTCGCGGTGCTGGACGCGCCGGCTTCCGGACGGCTGGCGGTCGCCGAGGCGATCACCAACATTCTGGCTGCCGACGTCGGTTCGCTGCACGACGTGCGCCTGTCGGCCAACTGGATGGCCGCGAGCGGCGAGCCGGGCGAGGACGCTGCGCTCTACGCGACGGTGAGCGCGGTTGCGAACGAGCTTTGCCCGGCGCTCGGCATCGCCATCCCGGTCGGCAAGGACTCGCTGTCGATGAAGACCGCGTGGAACGAGGGCGGCAGCGAGCGGTGCGTGGTGGCGCCGGTGTCGCTGATCGTCTCGGCCTTCGCGCCGGTGGCCGACGCGCGCCGCACGCTCACTCCGGAGCTGCAGCTGGACGAGCGCCCGACCTCGCTGTGGCTCATCGACCTGTCATCCGGACGCAACCGCCTCGGCGCTTCCGTGCTCGCCCAGGTGTACGGCGAGCTCGGCACGCAGCCGCCCGATCTCGACGACCCGCAGTCGCTGGTCGCGCTCGCCGCGGGCATCGCGGAGCTGCGGGCCGCGGGGCTGCTGCGCGCCTACCACGACCGCTCCGACGGCGGCCTGATCGTGACGCTGCTCGAGATGGCATTCGCCGGGCACTGCGGCCTGGACGTCGCGCTGCCGGCGGCGCGCGGGCCGGCGCTGGCGCAGCTGTTCGCCGAGGAGCCGGGCGTGGTGGTGCAGATCATGGCGGGCGATGAGCCACGCTTCCTCGAGATCCTGGCAAGGCACGGACTGGAAGGCGCGGCGCTGTACCTCGGCGCGCCGGTGAGCGAGCTGCGCGTGCAGCTCAGGGTGGGCACGGTCGAGCTCGATGAGTCGTGGGTGGACCTCAAGCGCGCCTGGTCCGAGGTCTCATGGCGCATGCGCCGGCTGCGGGATGATCCGCTGTGCGCGGACGAGGAGTTCGCCGCGCACACCGACAGTGCCGATCCCGGGCTGTCGGTTGCGCTCAGCTTCGACGTGGAAGCGGACATTGCGGCCCCGTACCTCAAGCGCGGCGCGCGCCCGCCGCTCGCGGTGTTGCGCGAGCAGGGAGTCAACAGTCAGGTCGAGACCGCCGCCGTGTTCGAGCTCGCCGGCTTCGAGCCGCACGACGTGCACATGACCGACCTGCTCGCCGGACGGCGCCAGCTGCGCGAGTTCCGCGGACTGGTGGCATGCGGCGGCTTCTCCTACGGCGACGTGCTCGGGGCCGGCGAGGGCTGGGCCAAATCGATCCTGTTCCACCCGGCGGTGTGCGAGCAGTTCCAGGAGTTCTTCGTCCGGCCGGACACCTTCGCCCTCGGGATCTGCAACGGTTGCCAGATGTTCGCGGCGCTGCGGGAGATCATCCCGGGGACGGCGCACTGGCCGCGCTTCGTCAGGAACCGCAGTGAGCAGTACGAAGGGCGCTTCGCACTGGTGGAGGTGTTGCCTTCACCCTCGGTGCTGCTCGCCGACATGGGCGGCTCGCGGCTGCCGATCGCGGTGGCGCACGGCGAGGGACGCGCCGAGTTCTCATCCGCCGCCGCCGCGGCCGCCTGCGCGGCGAGCGGCCTGGTCGGCTTGCGCTACCTGAGCCACGACGGCAGCCCGGCGGCGAGCTATCCCGCCAATCCGAGCGGCACGCCCCACGGCATCGCGGCGCTCTCAAACACCGACGGCCGCGTGACCATCACCATGCCGCATCCGGAGCGCTCGTTCCGCTACCTGCAGAACTCGTGGCGGCCGCGCGGTGCCGGCGAGTACAGCGGCTGGATGCGCCTGTTCCGCAACGCGCGGCGCTTCGTCGACTAGTCCATTGGAAAAATCGCCTTGCGGCGGTGCTGCAGTTGACGTTACGCCTGGTTCGCCGATACCAGCGGCGCGACGTGCGGACCGGTCTCGTCGAGGAAGAAGCGTCGCACCATGATCGCCTGCTGCAGCCGGCCGCGCCGCACGTACGCCTCGTACAGCAGGTCCTTGGCCACTTCCAGCAGAATGCCGGCCTGATAGCCGTCGAGCGCCGGCAGCCCCGAGCGGGCATCGAGCTCGGCGCCGAACAGCACCGTGCGGATGCGCGTGAAGATCTCGGGCTGGATGTCGGCGAGGTCCCGCAGCCCGTTCAACTCGTCAAAGAGGCGCAGTTTGCCCGCCTCGCCCAGGTCGGCGAACATCGAGTGGGCGGTGCGCCGGCACATCGAGGCGAACGCGTTGAAGGCGCCGTGGGAAAAGCAGGTGAGCGCCTCGCGGAACAGCAGCTCGATGTCCTCGGGGATGTACGCAAAGCTGAACTTCTCGCGCGCGCGCTCCACCTCGGTGAATTGCGGCGACAGCTCGATGCGTGCCGCGCCGTACAGGCGCACCGCGAAGCGCAGGAAGATCGGCAGGTGGCAGGCGTCGCACAGGTAGACGACGCCGACCTGCGCTGGCCGGTACAGCTGCAGCTCATCGAAGCGCGGCACGGCGCTCGGCGTGATGTGCGCGACCGCCAGGCAATGCGGGCAGGTCACGACGAGGTTGCGGTCCTGGTCGTGGTGCAGGCGGCTCGCTGAATCGATGTACACCGACATGCGTGCGGTCCGCGGCTGTTTGTTGGCAGTATCGACCGCGCCCCCGGTGATGTTAACCGATCGAGCGCGGCGCCACTCGTTTTCGGACGCGGTGCGTCGCGCCGACGCCGCACCGCGTTATGTTCACAGGGCCTCGGGTACGTGCCCCATGGCAGCGAGCGGCCGCCGGCTGGTCCGTTGGCCCCTCATCTGGCGAACAACTCCTTCATGCCTCCTGCGATCAGCACCGAGACGTCGACCAGCACGCGCGGCAGCGCGATGCCGCCGCGCGCCGCCAGGTAGCGCGGCTCCCATGCGGGATCGAACTTGGCCTTGTAGCGGCGCAGTCCGTCGAAATTATAGAAGTGCTCGCCGTGGCGGAAGATGAAGTTGCCGACACGATGCCAGGCGGGCGCGAGCGGGTGCGCTTCCAGGCCCGAGAGCGGCGCCATGCCGAGGTTGAACCAGCGGAAGCCCGCCGCGCGACCCCACAGCATCAGCTCGATGAACAGGTAGTCCATTGCGCTGCGCGGCGCGTCCGGGTGGAAGCGCATCAGGTCCACCGACAGCTCGTCGTGAGTCGCCGTGGTCCACAGATTAGCGAACGCCGCGGGCGCGCCTTCGGCGCGCACCACCGCCACGGGAAACTGCCGCAGGTACTGCGGCGCGAACCACCCGACCGAGAAGCGCTTCTCTCCGGTCGACTTGGCCGCCAGCCAGCTGTCGGAGATGCGCTTGAGGACCGGCAGCAGCGCATCGACGCGCTCCGGCGGCACCACCTCGAAGCTGGCACCGTCGCGCTGCGCGCGGCGGTGCGACTGGCGCAGCTCGGCGCGCTCATCCCCCTCGAGCGAGAACTGCTCGAGTGGCACGCGCGCCTCCTCGCCGATCTTCAGCGCCGCGAGGCCCAGATCGACGTACAGCGACAGGTGCTGGGCGCACACCTGGTAGAACACCGTATGGCCGCCGTGCGTGTCGGAGATCTCGCGCAGCCGCCACACCAGCTCTTCGGCGCCGGCGCGCGATCCCACCGGATCGCCGAGCGCGATCCAGCTGCGCCCGGCGATCTGGTACATGAGGAAAGCGTCACCCGCCTCGCTGAACAGCAGGCGCTTGTCGCCGGTGAGCGCGGCGTTCGCTACCGTGAGGTCCGAGGCCGCGATCAGCGGGCGCGCCCGTTCCAGGTCCTCCGGCCCCGCGACCGCGGGCTGCGGACGCGCCGGCCGCAGCATGTTGAGAAGCACGTACGCGGTGCCGAGCACGATGACCGCGAGCGAGGCGCGCAGCGCGCGCGGCGCGTTGCCATGCAGCGCGAAGGTCCACCACAGCTGCTTGGAGTAGGCGATGTGCCGATGCGAGAGGACGCCGATCCACGCCGCCGTGAGCACCACGCCGGCGATGCTTGCCACCCACCCCGGCGTGAAGCGCTCCGCGAGAATCGCCGTCGGGCGGTAGAAGGCGCGCCGCCCGAGCATGAGCACCCCCAGCACCAGCATCAGCACCGTGGCTGCCTCGAAGTCCAGCCCCTTGAGGAGCGAGGCAAAGACGCCGGCCACCAGCAGCCACACGCAGATGTGGTAGGCCGCCCGCACACGCCTGAACAGCGCGCGCGCCAGCACCAGCAGTCCGATGCCTGCCAGGCTCCCGACCAGGTGCGACACCTCGAGCACCGCGAGCGGCAGGAACTGGTCGAGGAACGCCAGCCGCTCGTCCACCGCGGGGGTAGCGCCGGAGAACAGCAGCAGCGCGCCGGCGAGAAAGGTCAGCGCGCCGGCGACCTGCGGCACGACCGGCGCGATGTACAGGCTCGCCAGCTGCTGCGCCCAGGCGAGCCGCGAGCGCTGTTCCGAGATTTCCTTGGAGCCGAACAGCAGCGTGCCGAACAGCAGCGGCACGAAGTAGTAAACGGCACGGTAGGCGAGCAGCGAGCCGAGCAGCGCGTCCGCGGGTACGCCCGGCAGCGTCAGCAGGATCACCGCCTCGAACACCCCGACCCCGCCGGGCACGTGGCTCAGGATGCCGGCAATCACCGCGGCCGCGTACACGCCGAGGAACGGTATGAAGCCAATCTGCGCGTCGGGCGGCAGCAGCGACCACAGCACCGCCGCGGACAGCGTCAGGTCGAGCACGCCGAGCACGATCTGCGTCAGCCCGATCGCCGCCCCCGGGGCGCGCAGCGCCCAGCCGCGGATCTCGAACGCGCGGCGCGCGAGGCAGGTCCACGCGGCGTAGGCGGTCACCGCCGCGAGCAACAGTGAGCCGACCAGCAGCGACCAGTTGTGATGCAGCCGCAGCACGGTGGCGGCGTGCTCCGGCGACAGCAGCAGCGACATTCCGGAGACCGCCGCCAGCCCGATGCCGAGCGACAGGCCGCAGAAAGCCGACACCGTCGCGACCTCGATGGCGCTGACGCCGGCGGTGGCATACAGGCGGAAGCGGATCGCAGCGCCGGTGAACGCCGCGAAGCCCAGCGTGTGGCCGAAGGAGTAGGCGATGAACGAGGTGAACACGATCCGGCCATAGGGAATGGCGCGCTTGAGATACGCGAGCGCCAGCACCTCGTAGGTGGACAGCAGCCAGTAGCTCGCCGCGGTGAAGGCGAGCGCGGCGAGCACCTGGCGGCGCGGGATCGAGCGCAGATGCTCGAACACACTCGCGGCGTGCAGCCGCGCCAGCTGGTGATGCAGGATCAGCACCACGCCGGTGAACACCAGCAGCGCGGCAAGGGGGCCGAGCCAGCGTAGCGCGCCGGGCCCCTCGGCCGGCGCGTCGATGGTTTCGCTCTCGCGGGACAAGGTCGTGGGGACGGTCAGCGCGTCAGCGGTTTGTACCTGAGGCGGTGCGGCTGCGCGGCGTCGTCGCCCTTGCGGCGCCTCAAGTCGGCGACGTACTCCTGGTAGTTGCCCTCGAACCACACGACCTGCGAGTCGCCCTCGAAGGCGAGCACATGGGTGGCGATGCGGTCGAGGAACCAGCGGTCGTGGGAGATCACCACCGCACAGCCGGGGAAGGCGAGCAGCGCCTGCTCGAGCGCGCGCAGTGTCTCGACGTCCAGGTCGTTGGTCGGCTCATCGAGCAGCAGCACGTTGCCCCCGGCCCGCAGCACCTTGGCGAGATGTACCCGATTGCGCTCGCCTCCGGACAGCTCGCCGATCAGCTGCTGTTGCTGCGCACCCTTGAAGTTGAAGCGTCCGACGTAGCCGCGCGAGGGCGTTTCGTAGGCGCCCACCTTGATCAGGTCGAGTCCGCCGGAGATCTCCTGCCACACGCTCTTGGTGTCATCGAGCTTGTCACGCGACTGATCGACGCAGGCGAGGCGCACGCTCGGTCCGAGGCGGATCGAGCCCGCGTCCGGCGGCTCGGCGCCGGTCAGCATGCGGAACAGCGTGGTCTTGCCCGCGCCGTTCGGGCCGATGATGCCGACGATGCCGCCGCGCGGCAGCTTGAACGACAGGTCGTCGATCAGCAGCCGCTCGCCGTATCCCTTGGTGAGTCCCGTGACCTCGATCACCAGGTCGCCGAGGCGCTCGCCCGGGGGAATGTAGATCTCGTTGGTCTCGTTGCGCTGCTGGAATTCGCGCGCTGCGAGCTCGTCGTAGCGCTGCAGGCGCGCCTTGCTCTTGGCCTGACGCGCCTTGGGGTTCTGCCGCACCCACTCGAGCTCCTGCGCCAGCGCCTTGCGCAGCGCCTCCTGCTCGCGCTCCTCGAGCGCCAGGCGCTGCTCCTTCTGCTCGAGCCACGAGGAGTAGTTGCCGTGCCAGGGGATTCCATGGCCGCGGTCGAGCTCGAGGATCCACTCCGCGACGTTGTCGAGGAAATAGCGGTCGTGGGTGACGGCGATCACCGTGCTCGGATATTCCTCCAGGTAACGCTCGAGCCAGGCGACCGACTCGGCGTCGAGGTGGTTGGTCGGCTCATCGAGCAGCAGCATGTCGGGGGCCGACAGCAGCAGCCGGCAGAGCGCGACGCGGCGCTTCTCCCCGCCCGAGAGTGTGTCAATGCTCGCCTCCCACGGCGGCAGGCGCAGGGCGTCCGCGGCGATCTCGAGCTTGCGCTCGAGTTCCCAGCCGCCGGCGGCGTCGATGGCGTCCTGCAGCTGCCCCTGCCGTGCGAGCAGCGCATTCATCTGGTCGTCGCTCATGGGCTCGGCGAACTGCTCGCTGATGTGGTTGAACTCCTCCAGCTGGCGGAAGGTCTCGCTCAGGGCCTCGATCACGGTAGCGCGCACGGTCTTGGCCGCATCGAGCTGCGGTTCCTGCGGCAGGAAGCCGATGCGGATGCCGCTCTGCGGCCGCGCTTCGCCGTCGAAGCCCGAGTCGACGCCGGCCATGATCCGCAGCAGCGTCGACTTGCCGGAGCCGTTCAGGCCCAGCACGCCGATCTTGGCGCCCGGGAAGAACGACAGGCTGATGTCGCGCAGGATGACGCGCTTCGGCGGCACCACCTTCGACACGCGGTTCATCGTAAAGATGTACTGGGCCATGGACGGGCTTGGGCTTGTTAAGTGAGTACAATTTCAGATTATGGGCGAGGCCGGCGGCCTTGGCGATGGGCGCTCGGCGCCGCGCACCGCGTGCGCCGCCTGCCGGTGCGCGCGCGTGTGTTAGGCTCCATGCTGCGGGACATCCTCACTGGGCGCGGGAGCATCCGACCGACATGAGTGCCGGCGTGGGAGTGATCGTCAGCGAGCGCCTGGCGCGCTACGGATTCGGCGACGGCCATCCGTTCGGTCCGGATCGGCTCAGTGCCTTCGTGCGCGAGTTCGAAGCGCGCGGCCTGCAGAAGCGCGTGCAGCTGCTCGAGCCGCGCACGGCCTCCGACGATGAGCTGCTGGCATTCCACACCGCGCGTTACGTCGAGTTCGTGCGCGCCGCGTCCGCGAGTGGCGCGGGCTTTCTCGACGCCGGCGACACGCCCGCCTTCCGCGGTGTGTACGAGGCGGCCGCGGGAGTCGTCGGCGCCACCTTGAGCGCGATGGAAGCGATCATGCGCGGCGAGTGCCGGCGTGCCTTCGTGCCGATCGCCGGGCTGCATCATGCCGCGCGCGATCGCGCCGCGGGCTTCTGTGTCTTCAACGACTGCGGCGTCGCGATCGAGCAGCTCAAGCGCGCTGGCCTGAAGCGCGTTGCCTACGTCGACATCGACGCTCATCACGGCGACGGCGTGTTCTACGGCTTCGAGGAGGACGCGGCGGTGATCTTCGCCGACCTGCACGAGGACGGGCGCTACCTGTACCCGGGCACCGGCTTCGCCGGCGAGACCGGCCGCGGCCTTGCGGCCGGCACCAAGCTCAACGTGCCGCTGCCACCGGGGGCGGACGATGCGGTGTTCGCGCAGCGCTGGCCGGCGGTGCTTGCGCACCTGGAGAAGTTCGCGCCGGAGTTCGTGCTTCTGCAGTGCGGCGCTGACAGCATCGCGGGCGACCCGATCACGCACCTGCGCTTTTCGCCGGCGGTGCACGGCCGCGCGGCCCGCGAGCTCGGCGAGCTCGCCGACCGTCTGGGCCACGGGCGGCTGCTGGCGCTCGGGGGCGGAGGCTACAACCGCACCAATCTCGCGCAGGCCTGGACCGCGGTGGTCGAGAACCTGATGTAGGCGCGGTAAGCTATGCGCCCATGTTCCGCACCACCGAGACCATAGAAGCCTTCGATCCCGAGCTCGCGGCGGCGCTCGCCGGCGAGCGCCGCCGGCAGGAAGAGCACATCGAGCTCATCGCCTCGGAGAATTACGCCAGCCCGCGGGTGCTCGCCGCGCAGGGCTCGGTGCTCACCAACAAGTACGCCGAAGGCTACCCCGGCAAGCGCTATTACGGCGGCTGCGAGTTCGTCGACGTGGTCGAGTCGCTGGCCATCGCGCGGGCCAAGCGCCTGTTCGGGGCGGACTATGCCAACGTGCAGCCGCACTCCGGCTCGCAGGCCAACGCCGCCGCGTACTTCGCGCTGGCGCAGCCCGGGGACACGATTCTCGGCATGAGCCTCGACCATGGCGGGCACCTCACGCACGGCGCCAAGGTCAACTTCTCCGGCAAGTTCTTCCGCGCGATCCAGTACGGCATCCGCCCCGACAGCGGCGAGATCGACTATGCCGAGGTGCAGCGTCTCGCCGAGCAGCACCGGCCGAAGATGATCATCGCCGGCTTCTCCGCCTACTCGCGCGTCGTCGACTGGGCGCGTTTCGCGGCGATCGCTCGCGAGGTCGGCGCGTACTTCGTGGTCGACATGGCGCACGTCGCCGGGCTGGTGGCGGCCGGTCTGTATCCCAACCCGCTGCCCCACGCCGACGTCGTTACCACCACCACGCACAAGACGCTGCGCGGCCCGCGCGGCGGGTTGATCCTGGCGCGCGCCAACGACGAGATCGCCAAGAAGCTCAACTCCATGGTGTTCCCCGGCACCCAGGGCGGACCGCTGATGCACGTGATCGCCGCCAAGGCGGTGGCGCTCGCCGAGGCGTTGCAGCCGGAGTTCCGCGACTACCAGCGCCAGGTGCTCGAGAACGCGCGCGCCATGGCGGCGCGGCTCGCCGAGCGCGGCTTTCAGATCGTCTCCGGCGGCACCGACAACCACCTGTTCCTCATGAGCCTCGCGGACCGCAACATCACCGGCAAGGACGCCGACGCGGCACTCGGGCGCGCCAACATCACGGTGAACAAGAACGCGGTGCCGAACGACCCGCGGCCGCCGATGGTGACCAGCGGCCTGAGGATCGGCACGCCGGCCTCGACCACGCGTGGCTTCCGCGCCGCCGAGGTGGAGCAGGTCGCGGACTTCATTGCCGAGGTGCTGGACGCCGAGGGCGCCGCGCCGGTGGTCGAGCGGGTACGCGGCAGTGTGCTCGAGCTGTGCCGGCGCTTTCCGGTCTACGGAACCTGAGCCGCTAGCGGGCGGCGCGCCGCATGCACTGTCCCTTCTGCGGTCACATCGAGACCAAGGTGACCGATTCGCGGCTCGCCGGCGAGGGCCGCCAGATCCGCAGGCGGCGCGAGTGCCTGCAATGCGGCGAGCGCTTCACCACCTTCGAGACCGCCGAGCTCCTCATGCCGATGATCGTCAAGGGCGATCGCGCGCGCGAGACCTTCGACGAGCACAAGCTCCGCGCCGGCATGGAGAAGGCGCTGGAGAAGCGCCCGGTGCCGCGCGCGCAGCTCGACGAGGCGGTGAGCCGCATCGTTCACAAGGTGCGCAGCCTCGGCGACCGCGAAGTGCAGGCGCGCACCATCGGGGAGCTGGTCATGGAGGAGCTGCGCCAGCTCGACGAGGTGGCCTACGTGCGCTTCGCCTCCGTGTACCGCCAGTTCGAGGACGTCGAGGCCTTTCATCACGAGATCGAGCGGCTGCGTAGTGCGCGCGCCGCGCCGCCGGCCGGCACGCCGCAACGTGCGGCGCCGCGGCGCCGCGGCGGCCGGGATGCGCACCGCGACCAGCTGCCGCTGCTGCCGGCCGAAGGCGCTGACAACGTCGCCGAGCCCAAGCCGGCGCACGACAAGTGATGTTCTACGATTTCGACCGTTTCGCGATGCAGCGGGCGCTGGCGCTCGCGGCCCGCGGCCTTGCCACCACGCAGCCCAACCCGCGCGTCGGCTGTGTGATCGCCCAGCGCGGCCGCGTGGTCGGCGAGGGATGGCACGAGCAGCCGGGGGAAGCGCACGCGGAAGTGCTGGCGCTGCGCGTCGCCGGCGCACAGGCCGCGGGGGCCACCGCCTATGTGACGCTCGAGCCCTGCAGTCACCACGGGCGCACACCGCCGTGCGTCGACGCCCTGATCCAGGCGCGCGTGGCGCGCGTCGTGTATGCGGTCGCCGACCCCAATCCGCTCGTCAACGGGCGGGGCGATGCGGCGCTGCGCGCCGCGGGCATCACGGTCGAGTCGGGCCTGATGGAGCAGGAAGCCACCGACCTCAACGTGGGGTTCATGCAGCGCATGCGCACCGGCCGTCCGTGGGTGCGCGTCAAGCTCGCCATGAGCCTCGACGGCCGCACCGCGCTCGAGAACGGCTTGAGCCAGTGGATCACGGGCGAGGCGGCTCGCGAGGACGTGCATCGCTGGCGTGCGCGCAGCTCCGCCGTCATGACCGGGGTGAGCACGGTGCTCGCCGATGATCCGCGTCTCAACGTGCGTCTGAGCGAGGAGGGCGGCCCGAGCGAGCCGCGCCCGCCGCTGCGCGTGGTGCTCGACGGGGCGCTGCGCACGCCGCCGCAGGCGCGGCTGTTCAGCACTGCGGGCGAAGTGCTGATCCTGACGGCCGTGCCGGCCGACGATCCGCGCTGGGAGCCGCGCTGCGCGGCGCTCGCAGCACAGGGCGCGCGCATCGAGACGCTGCCCGCGGCGGCCGACGGACTGGCGCTGCCGGGCGTGCTCGAGCGGCTCGGCGAGCTCGAAGTCAATGAGTTGCAGGTCGAGGCGGGAGCGACGCTTGCCGGACAGCTGCTGCGGCAGCGTCTGACCGACGAGCTGCTGCTCTATGTCGCACCGAAGCTGCTCGGTCCGCACGCCCGGCCGCTGGTCAACCTGCCGCCGCTGCAGACGCTCGAGGAGGCCCCGGGCTTCGCGCTCGTTGAGACACAGCAGATCGGGACCGACGTGCGGCTGCGGTTGCGCGCCGCCGGGAGCTGAGGTTGTTCAGCGGAATCGTCCAGGACCTGGGCAAGGTCGAGCGGCGCGAGACCCGCGGCGGCGATGTGCGTCTGGTGATCGAGAGCGCGCGGCTCACGGCCGCCGGGATGACCATCGGCGACAGCGTCTGCGTGCAGGGCTGCTGCCTCACGGTCACCACGCTCGAGGGAGGCAGCTTCGGCGCCGATGTGTCGCGCGAGACACTCTCGGTGACGACCCTCGGCGGGCTCGCGGTCGGCGCGCGCGTCAATCTCGAGCCGGCGCTGCGCGCCGGCGAGCCGCTCGGCGGTCACCTCGTGTCGGGACATGTGGACGCGGTGGCGCATCTCGCCGCGAGTCGCGCCGACGCGCGCTCGCAGCGCCTGACTTTCGCGGTGCCGGCGTCGCTCATGCGCTACATCGCCCCCAAGGGCTCGATCGCCGTCGACGGCGTCAGCCTGACCGTCAACGAGGTCGAAGGCGCGACCTTCGGCGTCAACATCATCCCGCACACTCAGGCAGTCACCACCCTCGGGGCGTTGACCGTCGGCAGCGCCGTGAATCTCGAGGTCGACCAGATCGCCCGCTACCTCGAGCGGCTCATGCTCGCTGCCGACAGCGCAGATCGGCGCTGATCAGCTGCCGCTGATGAGCCGGCCGCGCGTCGCGATGCGCCGACAACGCACGCTGTGACCGGGGTCGCGTTTTTCCGTTTCTCTCCCCGCGACGCGCCGTCGCTGGCCGGACAGCGTGCTAGCGTGGTGGCGGAGTATCGCTCGCCTGCAAAATGTCGATGTCCGATTCAGTCCTGGCCGCCATCATCGCGGGCACCGCGACGCTGTCCGCGTCGTTCCTGCAGTTCCGCACAGCCTCGCTTCGCGACGGCGCTCGCGGCCAGTCCGCTGCGGCCGCGCGCCGCAAGAGCCGGCTGCAGCGCATCGTGCTGCTGGTGATCATCGGGGCGGCGGCCATATCCGGCTTCGCACTTTCGCAGTGGCTCACCGAGGGCGAGCGGGCGGCGCAGACTGTGCTGCAGCACGAGCTGCAGGCGCGCGTCGCGGAGATCAGCCGCACGGTTGGCGAGCTCGCGGCGACGCGTCAGGCGGCGCGCGCTGACATCGAGGCCGGCGTGCTGCGCCGCATCGGCTTCGACGGCGTGGCGGTCACCGCGACCGTGGCGGCATGCCGGCGGCCGGCCCCGGCAACCGCTTCGGCCGTGCCCGCCGCTCCCGCCGCTCCCGCCGCTCCCGCCGTTGCCGCCGCGCAGGGAGCTGCGGCCGACCCGGTCACGCCCGCCGCGCCGGGGTGCACGGAAGCCGACGCCGCTGCGGTGACTTTGTGCGCGGCGATCCCGACCAGCGCCACCGTCACCGAGGTTGCGCTCTTCAGCCGGCCCGCCGGCGCGGATACGCCTTGGAGCGCGAGCCGCTTCCTGCCGGGCCAGGAAGCGGGCCAAGCGCGCTTCGCGGAAAAGTATTCCGAGGGCACGCCGGAAGGCGACACGCGGCAGGTCTGTCAGGCGTTCACCCACTGGTCGGCGGAGCATGCCCGCGTGGTGCGCATGATCGTGCACTATTCTCTGTAACCGCAGCGGCCGCGGGGGTTACTGAGGCTCGGGTATACTGGTATGCCGCACCAAGCTGACGCACGCCGCATGTCCAAAGTCCTGACCCTGCACGGCAAGGCTGCTCCCCCGGATACACCGCTCGGCTCCATCGAGGAGCTGCTCGCCGAGCTGCGCGCCGGGCGCATGGTCGTCGTCATGGACGACGAGGACCGGGAGAACGAGGGTGATCTCATCATGGCGGCCGAGCGCGCCACGCCCCAAGCGGTCGCCTTCATGATCCGCCACACCAGCGGCATCATCTGCGTGTCGATGGAGGAGCAGCGGCTGGCGCGGCTGGAGCTGCCGCAGATGGTGCCGCTCAACAGCGAATCGCAGCGCACCGCATTTACCGTGTCGGTGGACCTGGTGCGCGGCACCACCACCGGCGTGTCCTCGGCGGATCGCGCCGCGACCATCCGCGCCCTGGCCTCACCTGATGCGGCGCCGGGCGACTTTGCCCGACCCGGACACATCTTCCCGCTGCGCGCGCGCGGTGGCGGCGTACTGGTACGTGCCGGGCATACCGAGGCCGCGGTCGACCTGTGCCGGCTCGCGGGATGCGCGCCGGTGGGCGTGCTGTGCGAGATCATGAACGACGACGGCACCATGGCACGCCGCCCGCAGCTGCAGGAGTTTGCCCGGCGGCACGCGCTCAAGGTCGGCACCATCGCCGATCTCATCCGCCACCGCCTGCGCACCGAGCGCTCGGTCGAGCGCATATCCGACCAGAGCGTGCAGACCGAGCTCGGTGAGTTCCGGCTGTACACCTACCAGGATCGCGTCACGATGGAGGTGCATCTGGCGCTGGCGCGCGGCCGGCTCGACGGCCCCGAGGCGCCGCTGGTGCGCGTGCACGTCGCTGACACGCTGCGCGACCTGCTCGGCGTGCGCGCTGCGGCGCGCACCTGGACGCTGCGCGCGGCGATGGAGCGCATCGCCGAGGCCGGCAACGGCGCGATCGTGGTGCTGCGCGAGACGGAATCTGCGGCCGAGCTCACCGAGGCGCTGCGCAGCTTCGCCGCTGCCGGCGCGCAGCCCGCGGCGCGCGCCGCGGGCGCGGTGCTGCGCACCTTCGGCGTCGGCGCGCAGATCCTCAAGGATCTCGGCGTGACGCGCATGCGGGTGTTGTCGGCGCCGAAGCAGATGCACGGCATCTCGGCGTTCGACCTGGAGATCGAGGGTTACGTCGGGGACCAGGGGTGACCGAGCCGGACGTGGTCGAGGTCGAGCCGGACGCCCGCGGTCGCCGGATCGCGATCGTTGCGGCGCGCTTCAACGACCTGATCGTCGCGAGCCTGCTGAAGGGTGCGACCCGTGCCTGGCTCGAGCGGGGCGGCGCCACGGCGGATCTGGCCATCGTGCGCGTGCCCGGCGCCTTCGAGCTGCCGGTGGCGGCGCGCAAGCTCGCCGGCAGCGGCCGCTTCGACGCGGTCGTGGCCCTCGGGTGCGTGATTCGCGGCGACACGCCGCACTTCGATTACGTCGCCGGCGAGTGCGCGCGCGGACTGCAGCTGGCGAGTCTCGAGACCGGTGTGCCGATCGCCTTCGGCGTGCTCACGGTCGAGACGCTCGAGCAGGCGCTCGAGCGCGCCGCGACCGCGACCGGCAACAAGGGCGGCGAGGCGATGGACAGCGCGCTGGAAATGGCCGGCGTGATGGCGCGCCTGTGAAGGCGCCGGCGAGCCCGGCGGGCACGCGGGAATTCAGCGGCGCCCGCAGCGTGGCGCGCAAGCTCGCCCTGCAGGCGCTATACCGCTGGCAACTGAACGATTGCCCGTGGCAGGAGCTGCTGGCGGAGTTTGGCGGCGCCGACGACATGGTGCGGGCCGACGCCGGGTACTTCCGCGCGCTCATCGAGGGAGTGGGCCGGGCGCGCGCCGAGCTGGATGCGCAGCTCGCGACCTTCAGCGACCGCGAGCCGGGCCGGCTCGATCCGATCGAGCACGCGGCGCTGCTCATCGGCTTGTACGAGCTCGGCTACCTGCCGGAGGTGCCATACCGCGTGGCGATCAACGAGGCGGTGAGCCTCGCCCGGCGCTTCGGCGCGACCGACGGTCACAAGTTCGTCAACGCGGTGCTGGATCGCGCCGCGCGCGTACTACGGCCGGACGAGCACTGAGCACCCCGGGGAGGGCTGCCATGCCGCTGTCGGAGTCGGCACTCATCGAGCGTTTTTTCCGCAGCCTCGGCGTGCAGCGCACCGACGTGCCGCTCGGCATCGGCGACGACGCCGCGGTGCTCGAGTGCCCGCGCGACGCGCAGCTGGTGGCGACGACCGACACGCTGGTGGCCGGAGTGCACTTCCCGCCGGCCACGCCGCCGGCGGCGATCGGCCACCGTGCGTTGGCGGTGAATCTGAGCGACCTGGCCGCTATGGGCGCGCGGCCCGCCTGGGCGCTGCTCGCGCTGACGCTGCCGGAGGCCGACGCCGGCTGGCTGGCGGAATTCGCCGCCGGACTCGCGGCCCTTGCCCGGGCCCACAACGTGGCGCTGGTCGGCGGGGACACCACGCGCGGGCCGCTGTGCGTGACGCTGCAGCTGCTCGGCTTCGTGCCGCGCGGCACGGCGCTGACGCGCGCCGGCGGACGCGCCGGCGACCTGCTGTACGTGTCGGGCATGCCCGGCGATGCCGGCGCGGGACTGGCACTGCTTCAGGGGCGGCTCACGGCGCCGCCCGCGGCGGCGGCCTACCTGCGCGAGCGCTTCCTCGCGCCGTCGCCGCGCGTGGCGCTCGGCGAGCAGCTGCGTGCCTATGCCAGCGCCTGCATCGACGTGTCCGACGGACTGCTCGGCGATGCCGGCAAGCTCGCGCAGGCGAGCGGTACGGCGCTGACGCTGGAGTTCGCGGCGCTGCCGGTGTCCGAGCCGCTCGAGCAGGCGCTCGGAGCGGAGGCGGCGCGCAAGCTCGCGCTCAGCGCCGGCGACGACTACGAGCTGTGCTTCAGCGTGCGCCCGGAAAGGAGCGCGCAGCTGGTGCGCGAGCTGCCGCCGGAGCGCTGGAATTACCACCGCATCGGCGCGCTGCGTGCCGGCGCCGGTGTCGAGGTGACACGCGACGGTACTGTGATGGAGTTCTCGCATTCCGGCTACCAGCACTTCGCATGACGCGCACGGCGCGCGCGACGCGCGCACCTCCGGGGGCGTGAGGCTTACATCACATCGCTCGGCGCAGCGAGCCCTTATCCTGACACTTCGCTCCGCTCCGCAGCTCGCGCCCGATGTCAGTACCGCTCTCAAAATCCGTGCCGCCGGCGAAGCCTGCCCACCGCATTCCCGACAAGATCGGCAAGTACGCGGTCATCAAGGAGGTCGG
>Ga0070761_10000883_pt1 | contig 19008 bp, 13 predicted proteins | sample HubBroMetageREF1_FD_66724 | JGI IMG/M metagenome (GOLD analysis project Ga0070761, IMG submission 66724) | Reference soil microbial communities from the Hubbard Brook experimental Forest, New Hampshire, USA - Hubbard Brook CCASE Soil... | ecosystem: Environmental > Terrestrial > Soil >... | reverse complement strand
GCACTTCGGAGACATTCGTTCCAAATTCTCTGCTGATTTCAGCGACGATCTGAGGTGGTTCAAGTCCGCGTTTTAGCATTTGAAAGATTGCTGATCCCATGCTGTTCAGACCAAGGATTTGGCCGTGACGTATATCGAGAAGAATCGCCCCGTCTTCGGTAGCTGTACTTCGAATTGCGTCGGAGACTCTGAACATCGCTTCCTTCATGGCACGTGACGAATCGCTCTCGGCCCGACACGTTGTGTGCGGGTAAATTTCACATTACTCGGCTTGCAATTCCACACAACGGTGCATTTGTTCGCGGAGGAGAAGTCCGGCACGCAAACAGCTCTGAGATAGGGAGATAGTGTGGTCGGCTTAACTGACTCGGAGTTCTCGATGTTCGCGTCCAGGACTTATCGCCAGATGCGTTGGGGACGAGGACCAGAGGAAACGAAAGGTGATGGGTTCGAGAGCCCCGAATCGGCTCACTCGAGAAGGGGCCGCCGGGCGAGAGGGCAAAGTGCTAGGTGAAGCGTCTGAGAATCGCGGTGACCTGTCCCATGACCTCAGCGTCGGTTCCATTCTTGAAGGCACGGGGGCCGAATACTTTTTCCGGATAGGGATGAACAATGACGAACCCGCGTTCAAGCGTGCAACACCCGCAGAGGTAGCGGCCGTCCCTTGCGAGAAGAAGATACAGTGGCTGTTCCCAGAATGTCGTTCCGCGCCACGGGACCGGATTTCTAACTCGGCGGTTGACGGCGACAAACTCCGCGTTTTCGAGCCAGGGGTGGATTGGGTTTGGATCTGCGCCGACCCAGAACACATCAGAAACAGAGAAGTTCGGGACACGCGTTATCTCACCCAACGATTTCCGCAGAAAGAGCGGTATTTCCTGCCATCGTTTAAGAAGTATTCCCCCAAAGCCATTCGATCGTTTTCGCCCGAGTGTCTCGCCGGTCGCGGCGTCAACTTTCCGTGCGGCAAGTGGAAGTTCACGGGGAACCAATTCGTCGGGCATCGGTTCACTGCCCATTCCTTCTAGGGACACACCACTGGCACGAAGGAAGTCCCAAAAGCCAATCGAGTAGAGGGCACACAGGGTCATGATTTTGTGGATGCGGCGGGGTGGAGCGGCGAGAGTCTCGTAGTCTGACAGCGTGCTTGCGGCGGCAAAATAGAGTGGGTCAGCGAGCCTCTGCGCAATCGATCTTGTCAACTGCGATGCTTCCCGGAAAGAGAGGCCCGCGCGAACACGCGAGCGCCGGATCAATTGTTTGAGGCTCATTTGCGAGTCTATTGGGGACAAGCGTTGCGGCCTATGAAAAGTCGAAGCCACAAATGGCCTGGGAATAGGGACGCGCGGCGCAAGTGGGCGGATCTCTGCATCGAGCACACCTAGGATTCGGAATTCCTTGTCGAGGATTAACTCGCCGGGCGAGAAGGGCAGCTGGGGCGAGCGGAGCGTGATCCGGTTATTGCCAAGCGAGGACAGGCGAGTGCACGAAAAGCCGAGATCACGTTCAATCAGGAAAATCCGATTATCACTGTGGTTCTTCGCAAGTGATGGTACTTCTTTCGCTCTCCCGGTATCGATCCGGACGATGCTTCCGGGACCGATATCTGGGAAAGCCAGAAAATCTTCCTGTCCGACCTTGGCGTATAAAAATCTCGCCTCCCCAGGCGGAAGCAATTCCCTGGCGCGCAGCGGTACGCCGGGGACCAGGAACTGTCCCAACGGCGCAATCATTTCTGGGAACTCGGACGCGGGTTTTTCTGCAAACCAGGGAATCCAGCATTCCGTGTCGTACACCGACGAATCCAGAATCACCGTGCGATTGCTTGGAACCATGCACTGCAGCCTGGGGATTGCGTCGAGATCGAATCCAAAAACCGCAAGCCAGTCGCTGAGGCGATAGTTTGTGATTCTGCTGAGCGCCAGAAGTTGCTGAATGCTGGGACTCAGGGAAGAGGCGGTGAGATCATAGTACAGGCTGTCGGGAATAAAGGATGGGGACAGTCTTCCAAAAGTGTCGGCGGCCTGTCGCGAGACCCGATAGAGGGTCAAGCCTCTGCTGGATAATATCTGGCGCACACGTTCAGCCGTTCGATGGGGAGAATCAAGCACCCTCCAGCGTATGGTCAGGAACAGAATAATAAAGTGAACATTCGCTGAAGTGGCCGCACTTGCGACCGAGTTGGAACTTTTCTGTCCATGGAGTGGCAGTTGACTGTAGTTAAGAAGGTTACGTAGCTGGACATCCACTGAATCAGAGAGTAGTATGCCCGCCCATGGACGCAAGCAGAGTGAATGCGCTCGGTGGTAAGCGACTCAAGCTGCTGCGCGAGCGGCTGGGTTTGTCGACGCGCGACGTGCAGCGAATGAGCCGGCAGATCGCTTCGGAAAAGAAAAACGAGGAGTTCTACCTTTCGCACAACTGGGTGACCGACATTGAGAACGGCAAGTTCCGGCCCGGCATGTTCCGCATGTATTCGATCAGCGCCATCTACAACCTCAGGTACACGGACGTCGCTTCCTATTTTGGATTACAGATCGCGGATCTGCGCCGTGATAGCGCGTCAATCCAGCTGCCAAGAACGCATCTGCTGGAAAACGTGAGCGAGTCAGAAACCGACACCGTCCTGTTGCCGGTCGAATTCAAAGCCGATTTTGGTTTCGAAAGGACCAATCTACTCGCCAGAGTGGTCGAAAAATGGGAGGCCGTGCCGGTTGGTTTGTTGCAGCACCTCGACCTTCGTACGTCGATGTACGGTTATATCGGCGTTGAGGACTTTACTCTCTATCCCCTAATCCGTCCCGGTTCCCTGGTGCAGATTGATGCAAGCCAGAGAAAGATCAGTCCCGCGCCGTGGAAAACCGAATTCGAGCGGCCGATTTACTTCACCGAGCTGCGCGATGGCTATGTATGCAGCTGGTGCGAGATTGACCGGGGCAGGCTCATGGTGATACCTCACGCGCATTCGCGTCGTGAGGTACGAGTGTTCGATTACCCCGCCCAGGCCGAAATCGTTGGCAGGGTAACCGGAGTAGCGATGTGCATTGTGGGCGAAGGTTCGCCGGAGCGTCGCGAACCGTCGCGTGAAAAATGACCGTAACCAGATCTCGTAACATTCCGTGATGTTTCCTGCGCAGGACACCAAGTGGTCCGTTTCAAGAGCTCCGTCCCGCAAGACGGCATGTCCGCGGCTCACAGACAGGGGCGACAATGGCAGCCGTTAGTTGAGGTCAAAAAGGGAGATACCGAATCAGTAGCTAAAATATTTTGAGGAGTCCGATTGAGCCAAAACGCTGGTTCATACCTCTGAGAGCAAAACGATGTCGTCCATTACCACTGGAGGGTACGTCTTGTGAATGGCAACGGTGTAATGGGCATGGATTTGGCACCGACGGCTAGCAAGAGTTTTGCCCTGTCGAAGCCCATTGGGCTATTGGGTGCGACGTTTCTCGGTTTGAGCGCATTATCGGTCTGGGCTGTTGCCCAATCGGCGTTGGCGAATCGCGAGCACGAAAAGTGGCATGTGTAGAAGGTAACGACGTGAATGAATCTACGTCCTGTGTTGAGGCCTGGAGGTGGAATGACCGATTGGTCGTTCGGCTATGCGTTTGCGGCAGGATTTCCGGCTGCTGTGATTGCCATCATATCTCTGCGAAGCAACGGCCACGCAGTCACCGTGACTGCTATCGTCCGCATTCTATTCAGCGCAGGAGTTCTGGGAGCGGCGGCTTCCATCGTGCTTGATTTTGCCGGCCGTCGCGCTTCCCCATTGTGGCCGGTTGCGTCGAATGGTTCCCGCGTCAGCGTCCTTCTCGTCGAGGGAGTCCTCGTGGGAACAACGCTAGCGAGTAAAAGAATTGCAGGTGTGACAAATCTGCGCAGCATTCTGATGGCGCCACCCACTCCATTGCTTGCACGAGCGCTTGCGGCGTCTACTTTTCTGACGTACGGTCTGACAAAATTCCACTATGGTTATCGGATGGGCGGCATCTTTCAGATTTCCGGGCTCGGTGATTTCGCCGCTGCTCTCGAATGTTTACCTACACTATGTCTTCGATCTTTGGGTACAGCACTGGCGGATGCACCGGACCACGGGCGACATTATCGTGGTTCGTTACGCGGACGACATGGTGCTGGGGTTCCAGCATCGTGGCGATGCGGAGCGGTTCCTCCAGGATTGGCGGGGCCGCCTGCAGAAGTTCGGGCTGGAACTACATCCGGATAAAACACGCTTGATTGAATTCGGGCGTTTTGCTGCAGCAAATCGGAAGCAACGAGGGGAGGGCAAGCCGAAGACGTTCAACTTTCTGGGTTTCACCCATATCTGTGGACAATCCAGGAAGAACGGCAAGTTCCTCGTGCTACGCAAGACCATCCGCAAGCGACTCCTCGCCAAGCTGAGACAGGTGAAGGACGAACTGCGGGAGCGAATGCATCAGCCGCTGGCAGAAGTCGGGAAGTGGTTGAGGAGCGTAGTTCAGGGCTACTTCAACTATCATGCAGTCCCGGGAAACCTTGCCAGTCTCACGCGCTTTCGGCTTGAAGTCAGCAAACGCTGGTTGCGGGTGTTCTATCGCCGCAGCCAGACGAGCCGGATGACGTGGCAGCGCCTTACTCGTTTCACTGACCAATGGCTCCCGCTGCCCGCAATCCTTCATCCGTATCCCAATCTGCGCTTCGACGCCAAGCATCCGCGGTAAGAGCCGCATGCGGGACAGCCGCACGTGCGGATCGGTGCGGGGGGCGCTGGGCAACCAGCGTCCCTACCGCGACCCAGTAGGAATCCCATAACCCTTTCCAGTCTCTCGCTAGCGAATCTCCGCGAACTAGGGATCGCGTGCGCATAGATTTCCGCCGTCGTACTGAGACTTGCGTGACCGAGTTAGGCTTGCGCTGTCTTAAGTGGTTCTGGTGCTGGTCTTCCCGCTCGTGAGGGATCGTGACCGGATGGCCGAGACGCAAGGTTCGGTGAGTCCCGCCGGGACGAATGGAGGCTTGATTGCGAAATGCCGACAAGCGCTGCGATATAGAGTATGCGGAGATTAAGGCCTACAATCTACGCATAAAGTGCGGAGAATGAGCATATACGTCCACGAACGGGCCGATTGGCCGAAACTCCACTGGAACAGCGAGGCGATTGCAGGCCTGCTCGCGGAGGTGCGTCACTGGCAAGGCCGGCTGCTGGGCCGAATGCAGGCCCTGGGTTTCGGGCTGCAGGAGGAGGCGGTACTCCGGACGCTGACCGAGGATGTCGTCAAGTCGAGCGCTATAGAAGGGCAGGAACTTGATCCGGCGGCCGTCCGTTCCTCGATCGCACGTCGCCTGGGAATGGATGTCGGCGGCCTGAAGCCCGCCGACCGAGACGTGGAAGGCATCGTCGAGATGATGCTCGACGCAACGCGAAACTATGACAAGCCGCTGACGGAAGAGCGGCTGTACGGCTGGCACGCGAGCCTGTTCCCGACGGGGCGCAGCGGCATGCGTCGCATAACAATCGGCGGGTGGCGCAATGACAGCGACGGCCCGATGCAGGTCAGCTCAGGTCCGGTCGGCAAGGAGCGGGTGCATTTCGAGGCTCCAAAAGCGCCGCGTCTTGAAAATGAAATGACGGGGTTTCTAAAGTGGTTCAATGGGGGGCCGGAGGTCGATCAGGTCCTCAAGGCCGGCATCGCGCATTTGTGGTTCGTGACAATTCATCCGTTCGACGACGGCAACGGGCGCATCGCGCGCGCGATTGCCGATCTGTGCCTCGCCCGTTCGGAAAAAAGTTCGCAGCGCTTCTACAGCATGTCGGCGCAGATCCGGCAGGAGCGGAAGGAATATTACGACCTGTTGGAACACACGCAGAAAGGCGAGACGAACATAACGGAATGGCTGACATGGTTTCTGGAATGTCTGGGCCGCGCGATCGACGGCGCGGAAACGCTGCTGGCAAGCGTCCTGACGAAGGCCCGGTTCTGGGAGAGCATCGGCGCATCGCCACTGAACGACCGGCAGCGGCTGATCCTCAATAAACTGCTGGATGGTTTCGACGGCAATCTCACGTCATCGAAATGGGCGAAGCTGACGAAATCATCGCAGGACACCGCGCAGCGCGATATCACGGACCTCGTTCAGCGCGGAATTCTTGTCCGCAGCGAGGAAGGCGGCCGAAGCACGAGCTATACACTGGCTCGGCGTTAGGATGCTGTTGCATCATGTCTTCAATCCTCGTTTAAACAGCACAGGAGAAAAAGGTGAGAATCGCAATCCTCGGCTGGGGGTCGCTTCTTTGGGACGGAGGCCCAGAGTTCGATAAATGGCATGGACCTTGGGAATATGATGGGCCTTCCTTGAAACTTGAGTTCACACGCGTCTCCGAGAAGCGTCTTAAGGCCCTGACCTTAGTGATTGACGCCGAACACGGAACGGAGACTTCTGTTGCATGGTGCCTTAGCAAACGCGCAGCGCTGGCACCTGCCCCGTCGGGAAATTGGAATAATGTCGCGGTCGGTGTCGGAACGGGGTTCTTAGTCGGTGGCGCTATCGTTGTCGGAATCCTCTGCCCAGAATGTTTCCTTGTTCTTGCTCCAGCAGCTGCATTGTAGGAGGACCTAGAGACGGAGGTCGGTTCAACGCGCTTCGAAGCGCGCGAGTTGAAGCCTGATCCCGAACCGGTATTACCCGAAAATTTGCGGAAGGGAGAAATCTACTTTGCAGTATTGTTCCTTGACGACGACGGGGTCATTCCCACTTTGGAGCCGAGAATATTCATCGGTCGCGATCTGGAGGGCGGCGGCGAGAGCCAGCTCTACTTTCAAGAATTCGACTCATATAAACGTGGCGTTCGTTTCGAGTCGGCCGTCGGGTTAGTAGAGGCATTCTACGGAACATCGTCCAATTCGGATTCAGGAGCGAGTTCTCGCAAGGGGGTGGAGGTTCCAGTCCTCTCTCGGGGCACCATATAAATCAGAGCGATTCCCATTTTGGTAATGGTGCTTCTGCTCGTCCCCCGTTTTGCCCGTGTTAGTCGGAAGAGACTCCTACTTTTTTCAGTTGTGATGCTGCTGGCTTGGCGCTTGCGGAGGATTTGGCGCGCTCGCGGTAGTGGTTGCGGGCATTGCGCCAGTTGACGCTGGGGAGGATCAGGGACGCGTCAATGCGGTCGCGGTATTTCAGGGCGACTTTCAGGAGCGAGTCGAGCATTGATTCGGAAAGCAAGTGGGGCTGGAGGCCCAGGTCAATCAGCTTGGAGTGCTTGGCGTTGTAATAGTGATCTTCGGATTCGACGCGCGGGTCGGGTAGGTGGCTGATTTCGACGGCGAGGTTAATTTTTTTGGCGGCGGCTTGGACGATGCCGGCGATATCCATGATGGAGAAACTTTCGGTGAATTGATTGTAGACGCGGCACTCGTGGCGCGCGGCGGGATTCTGGCAGGCGATTTCGATGCAGCGGACGGTGTCGCGAATATCGAGGAAGCCGCGGCGCTGGCCGCCTTTACCGTAGACGGTTAGAGGATGTCCGACGACCGCTTCGACGCAGAAGCGATTGAGGACGGTGCCGAAAACTTCGTCGTAATCGAAGCGGTTGATGAGCGCTTCATCGAGCGCGACTTCGTCGGTGATGGTGCCGTAGACCACGCCCTGATTCAAATCGGTGGCGCGCAGGCCCCAGATTTTGCAGGCGAACATGATGTTGTGGCTGTCGTGGACTTTGGAGAGGTGATAGAAGGAACCGGGCTGCTTGGGAAATGGGAGAACGTCCTTGCGGCCGTTGTGTTCGATGGCGATGTAGCCTTCTTCGATGTCGATATTCGGAGTGCCGTATTCACCCATGGTGCCGAGTTTGATGAGGTGGCAATCGGGCTGGAGTTCGCGGAGGGCGAAAAGAAGATTCAGCGTGCCGACTACGTTGTTGACTTGCGTGTAGACGGCGTGGCCGCGGTCGATCATGGAGTAGGGAGCGGAGCGCTGTTCGGCGAAATGGACGACGGCTTCGGGCTCGAAATTTCTTATGAAGGTGCTGAGGAATTCGTAGTCGGTGATGTCGCCTATGTAGGATTCGATGGTGCGGCTGGTGAGGCGGTGCCAGGCGGTGAGGCGGTCGGAGAGCGGGCGGATGGGAGTGAGGGTTTGGGCGCCCAGCTCGTGATCCCACTGGCGGCGGACGAAGTTGTCCACGATGGCGATTTCGTGGCCTTGTTTGGACAAGTAGAGGGCCGTGGCCCAACCGCAATATCCGTCTCCGCCCAGGACTGCAATCTTCATACTACCTCCGCGTGTTGCCCGTTCTTGTTTGAGATTGAGCTCTGCTGCTTGTTGCCGGCAGGCTCTATAGGCAGCGATGGATTGCTGCGGCCAAACAGCTTTATATCTTACCGTTCTCGGTGGTGGATGGCGAGTGGGGGGCAGCGGATTTTCGTGCGGGAGCCGGGAGGTAAGGGATCTAACGCAGAGTGCGCAGAGAACGGCGGGAGAGATCCTTCCTCGCCTCGCGCTTCTCAGGAAGACGGGCGCGCTGGGGGGTTCTGAGACCCGCCGCTACCGAGTGTGAGCGATCGAGCCTTGCGTTGACGCGGGCACGGCATGCCGCGACCCTACAAACCGTCTTGTTGTGCGGGGGCGGAATTCGGCAAGGGGTGATTCGTGAGCAGGAGCTTGCCGCCGCTTTGGGAGACTATGTTCAAGTTTGTGGGGCCTACCAGAGTTTGCAGACGAGGGAGGCTGGTTTGCGCACAGATCAAATAGTAGCGCGGCTCTGTCATCCAGAGACTTGCAAATTTTGCGTCGTTGACGAAGACGTCGGGAGTGCCGGGGGCGTTCGAGCCGTATTCCAGATTCAGGACGCGGCCGTTCAGGAGTAACGCGGTGCGATTGGTGTAGAAGAAAATCGATGAGGTTGGGTAGTAGTGGCGTTCGACGATCAAGGCGCCGTCTGGGGATTTCAGCAGCACCTCAGCGAGGGGGCGCGAGGAAAGATAGGGGTCGAAGACGACCATGGCGGCGCGAGCTGCGTGGAAAAAAAGGACCATCATCAGGGCGGAGGCGAGAAAGGCACGCAGGCCCGTGGAGCGGATATTTCCGAGGGCGCCGACGAGAAAGGCGATGGATGCGAGGAGCAGCGGAATTCGCAGATAGGCGAAGGATGGGAGCGTAAGGTCGAGCATGTGTCCGAGGGAGAGGCTGTAGGATTTGGGATTGCTGGACAACGCAGAGGAGATGTCGCCGGGAGCGGGGAGATTGCGCACGTTCCAGAAAATAGCGAGGGCCGCGATGGCGGCGCAGCCCGCGATTACGGCTAGCGTGCGAGTGCCGCGGCGGACCCAAACATTTTCCGTGGCCATGGCGGAGCCGATGAGCAAGGCGAGCGCGGGGTAGCACGGCATCGAATAATATTCCTGGGTAGTGGAGAACGTGAAGAAGATCAGCACGAAGCCTAGCCAGCAGAGAGCGAGGAGGCGGGCGCGGCCGGCGCGGTTAATTGGCTTGAAGGAAAGTTTGGCGACGGCAGGGAGGTAAACGCTCCAGGGGAAGAGCCAGATCAGATGGAATAGCCAGAAGTAGAGGCGCGGGACGGTGTTGTAATCGCGCGGGTAGCGGAGATTGAGAAAGCGGAGTAGCTGCTCGTTGATAAAAAAGAACCAGAGGAAGCCGTGATAGGAATTGGGGCCGCTGTGGAGCGTGAACACGAAATACGGCGGATTACGCAGAGTGGCGAAGATGTGCCAGGGAGCGGCGATCAGGAGGATGACGAGCGTGCCAGTGAAGGGGTGAAGGCGTTTCAAGATTTTCCAGGAGAAGAGCTTCCGAGTGAGGAGGAGATAGACGATCGCGGCGCCTACCGGAAAAACGATCGCGATCAAACTTTTCAGGAGCAGGCCTACGCCGAGACTCGCGGCGAATAGAAATGCCCAGAGGCGCGGGCGAAGTTCTTCATCGTCAATGGCGCGGAGGAAGGACCACATGGCCAGGGCGGTGGTGAAGGTGAGGGTGACGTCTGGAATCAGAACGCGGGTGAAGAGAAACAGGCCGACGCAGGTGGAAATGCATAATCCCGCGTAGAAACCGGCGCGCTTGCCGAAAGCCCAGATGCCGAAAGCCGCGGTGACCCAGCAGAGAGCGAGCGCGGAGAGCGCGATGGGAATGCGCGCGGACCAGTCGTGCACGCCGAAAATTTTGTAGGAGAGCGCGATGGCCCAATAAATCAGCGCGGGCTTTTCGAGATAGGGGACGCCGTCGAGGCGAGCTGTAACCCAATCGCCGGAGACGAGCATGTTGCGCGCGATTTGCGCCTGCACAGAATCAACGTCGTCCATGAGAGACGGCGGAGAAACGATGCAACCCACATAAATCGCTCCGGCGAAAAGTAAGACGATTAAGTAGAGATACCAGTTCTTTCCGGGGCCGAATACTGGCTGGCCGGAGAGGGTGCTGCTTGAATCCGCCATTCTTTCATCCATAGGAAAAGTATTAGCAAGCCCCACAGGTGATAACCCAGATTGGCGCGCCTGTCCATGTGGGCTTGCAAAAGAGATTGCACGACTTTCGATTGAAATAGTCCGGGACGCTCGGCTAGACCGGTGTTCAGCGTGTCTGTCAGCAAGTCGCGCAGAGGGCCGCGCAGCCATTCGTGGGCTGGGATGTCGAAGCCAACTTTTTTGCGCGTGAGAACCGCCGCGGGCAGCTTATTTTTCATAAGCTCCTTGAGAATAAATTTTTGGCGCGAGCCTTGGATTTTCAGGGATGCGGGGAGCGTGGCGGCAAATTCCACGATGCGATGATCGAGGAATGGAGGGCGGACCTCGACAGAGTGCGCCATGCTCATGCGGTCGACTTTTGTGAGGATGTCGCCGGGAAGAAAATATTTTTGATCGAACCAGAGGAAGGGCGTGAGCTGGTCTTGTGATGTGAATTTTCCGCACAGCTCAGCGAGGATTCCGTTCAGAGCATTCGGTGGCTGAGCTTGCAGGAGGGAGCGTTTCTCGTTATCGGAGAACGTGCCGTTCCAGAAGACGTGGGCGCGTTCGGGCGACATAGTGCTGCCTTCGAGGAAGCGTTTCAGTTTGTATTCGAAGCTGATTTTGTCGTCGGAGACTGGCCAGTGGCGGATGGCTTGGAGCGCCAGGCGCACGGCGGATGCGGGCAGATGCCTGGCGGTGCGCGCGAGCGAATTGGCGCGATAGGTGAGGTAGCCGCCGAATAGCTCGTCGGCGCCTTCACCGCTGAGCGCGACGGTGGTGCGGCGCTTGCACATTTTTGAGAGGAACCAGACTGGGAGGGCGCCGGCGTCGGCGGTGGGTTCGTCGGAGTAGTAGGCGAACTCGGCGATGGCGCCGGCTAGATCTTCCTCCGGAGTTAGGTCCAATTCCTCGTGTTCCGTCCCGTAGTAGTTCACGACCTGGCGGATGTATTCGCTTTCATCGAAGCTGCGGCCGCGGAAAGAGATGGAGAAAGTTTTCAGGCGCGAGGTGGAGACTTGCGCGGCATAGTGCAGGATGGTGGAGGAATCGACGCCGCCGCTGAGCCAGACGCCGAGGGGAACGTCGGAGAGCAGGTGTTCGCGCGTTGATTTTTGGAGGAGCGAGTCGAGTTCTTCTTTGGCGGAATCGAGAGTCCAGTTACGCGGATTTTCGAACGGCAGCTTCCAATAGCTGTCCTCGCGAATTTTTCCGTCGCGCCATTCGAGCCAATTTCCGGGTGCGAGCTTTTCGATTCCATCTACGAGCGTCCAGGGGCACGGGACGTAATTCAGTGATAAGTAGCAATCGAGTCCGGCGAGGCTGAGGCGGCGCGGGATTTCGGGATGGATGAAGAGAGCTTTCAGTTCCGAGCCGAATAATAGATCCTGGTCGAGATGCGCGATGTAGAGCGGTTTGATGCCGAGGCGATCGCGGGCGAGGACCAGGCGGCGAGAAGATTCGGTCCAGAGGGCGATGGCGAACATGCCGCGCAGGCGGGAGAAACATTCTGTGTCCCACTCGAGAAAAGCGTGCAGAACGGTTTCGGTGTCGGAGTGTGATTTGAAACGATGCCCTAGCGATTCGAGTTCGGCGCGCAATTCCAGATGATTATAGATCTCACCGTTGAAGACGATAACGGCGTCACCATTCGGCGAGAAGATGGGCTGGTCGCCGCCTTCGAGGTCAATAATTTTCAGGCGGGTGGCGCCGAGGGAGCAGATTTCGGAGCGGAAGACGCCTTGCTGGTCTGGGCCGCGATGAACGAGGGTCGCCGCGGCGCGCCGGATGCGGTCTGGATCGGGCGACCAATTTTTATGTGTGAAACCGGCGATGCCGCACAAATTCTGAAGCTCCTCAGTGTTTGGGTTCCAATCAATCGTAACGGGAGTTTAGCGCATCGTCCCTATTATAGACGCGGTGGGGCGGTTACGGGACGGCCGCTACAAATTCAACGGCAAAGAGCCGGCGAGACGCCGGCGCTACTTTCTACCGAGGAAAACAAGTGTGACGCCGATGCAGACGAGGAGAACGCCGAGCCAACGTCTGCGCGACACGCGTTCGCCGAGGAAAACCTGGCCGCCTAGCGCTCCGGCGGCGTAGCTCAAGGCTGTGACGGGCACGACGAAGCTGACATTTTCCATGGAGAGAGCGCCGAGCAGGGAGAAGAAGGCGACGGCCATTAGCGCGACGCCGAGCCACATCCAGGGAACTTGAATGGCGCGCAGCATTACACGCAGGAGTGAGCTGGGGCGGAAGTCGTGAACTTCGCCGATGGTTTTCATGGCGCGGGTGACGCAGAGTTCGCCGGAGGTGCCGGCGAAGACGATCAGAACCAGCAGCACAGTTTCCCAAGCCATTATTTTTGCTCCGTGGTGCGCGGCGAAGTGTGGCCCACGATCAGCACGCCCAGGCAGATGACACCTACGCCGGCCCAACGAGTTGGCGAAATCGGTTCATGCAGGAGAAAGTACGCCCAAAGGGCGACCACAGCGTAGGCGAAGGAGCCGGCCGGCTGAACGAAACTGTAGTCGGCCCAGGACAAGACGAGCAGATAGGCGACGAAAAACATCAGCTGAAGCAAGATGCCGAGCCAGATGTACGGGGACGTTAAAACTTGCGTGCCGACGCGGAGCAAGTCAGCTGGCTGGTGCAACGAAATGGCGCCGATGGTCTTCATGCCTTTGCTGAGAGAGACGTTGCCTAGCGGGCCGAACAGGATCATCAGGAATATGAGGATGAAAGTTTTCAAGTGCAAGCCGGCGGATGAGGTCATGCGTTGTGCAACCGTCCGGCGAACCGGGCGCAAGGATGCGACGGGAGCACGGTGAATGGATGCAAATTTATTGTCATGGTATACAAATTATTTTACTCGATTTGGCGGAGAAACCGAAATGTGGATTGCGGCGCGCCGGTTGATGAAAGCTACCACACGAATGCTCGGCGGATACCGAAAGGCGCCGCTTCAGGGGCTAAAGCCCTTCTCCTCGTCTGACTTGACGGCGGGGCTGAAGCCCCGCCCTTCCGTGTGGATCATCTGCTGTGGCGACTCAGAAATCTCTTCAGCGCGCAGCACTGGGTGGGTTGCGTGGTGCCACGGCGGTGAGTTTGCCATCGCGCAGGTAATAGTTGATGCCCCGCCAGCGAATGGTGTGGCGGGCGAAGCTGGCCAGCCAGATGGCGAAAGCGATGGCGTCCCACAGCGGGATCAGCGGCATTTTTTTCCAGACGCGCGGTTGCTGCATTCCCCAGATGCCGATGAGCGAAGTCATTATTATTCGCAGGAATAAATAAGTGCCGAGGTACGCCGCGGCCACGGTGAGCGACGGATGTATTGCGATAGCGACGAGCGACCACGGCAAACCCCAGGTAAAGATGAGGCCGAGGTGGCCCCAGGGGCGCATCAGGCGCATGACCGTCATCCAGCGCAGGCGTTTGTAGAGAAATTCACGGAGGGAATCGAAATCCGCGACGGAGTGGACGACGTAGGGCAATAGTTTTACTTCGTAGCCCTGCTCGGCGACCAGGCGGCCGGCGTAAACATCGTCAGCGGGGCGGTCTTCGATCGTAGGGTAGCCGCCGTAGCCTGCAATTGCTTTGCGCGTGGTGACGATTGTTTGGCCGAAGGTGAATTTGATGCCGTCGAGCTGCCAGGCGACCATTACACCGGCGAAAAAATCGGAGATCATGCCGATGGATTGAAGTTTCTCGGTGAGATTTTTTTCTTCGGTGGCGGAGTAGAGGCAGGTGGCCGCGCCTACGTGCGGATCGCGAAAAGGCGAGATGACGGTGCGCAGATAATCGGGTTGGACGCGGACGTCACTGTCGCTGATTACGAAGAAATCGTGCTGGGCTTCGGCGACCAGGCGAGTGAGGCGCGCGACTTTGTCATTTACAGCATCGCGGCCGGAGCCGAAGAGCAGGCGGATGCGGCGTTGGGTGAAATCGCGGATTAATTTTTCGAGAATTGGGAGCGTGGGGTCGCCAGGATCCACGCAAAAAACGATTTCGTAATCGGGATAATCCTGGCGGCAGAAACTGGCGTAATTTTCGTAGGCTTCGGCGTCGAGACCTTTCACGGGCTTGAGGCAACTGATGGGAGGTGTGAAATCAGAGTTCGGTGCGAGGGCGCTACGCGACGTGTGGAAATAACGGACAGTGCTGTAGAGGGAGAGCAGGTAGTAGATGAAGGGGATGGCGGCGAGGAACAGAAATGCGTATGCGACAAACGTCAAAATCTTTCTACCTCGCAAAGGATGCGGGAATCGTTCGGGCGGAAAATCCTAACATGAAACGGGGAAAGTAGGCTTGAGGAGCGTATCTCCTTTTGCTGGCGGGAGCTATGAGTGCGAACGCTGAGTGGAGCGAGTGGGCGCGGGAGCTTTGGTAACACGGCTGTAACACAACCGCGATAGACTTGCCGGCTGCAAGGACGTCATGAAAAACATCGATATAGCGGACCCGCAATACATCTTTAACCGGCACCATTCCTGGATGCAATTCAACGAGCGAGTGCTGGAAGAGGCGCGCGACGGGAAGAATCCGCTGCTCGAGCGGGTGAAGTTTCTGGCGATCACGGCGAGCAATCTGGATGAGTTTGTGGAAGTGCGCGTCGCCGGGATCCTGCAGCAGGTGGAGCACGGAAATTGCGAGCCGGGTCCGGATGGGCGCGTGCCGGCGGAAGTGCTGAAGGAGCTGGCGGAGAAAATTCACAGCTTTGTGAAAGCGCAGTACGACTGCTGGCGTGAAGAATTGCTGCCGGCGCTCGCGGCCGAATCCGTTCGCGTGGTGAGCTGGAAGAAACTGGGACCTGCGGCGCGCTTGTACATTGAAAATTATTACGTCAAGTCGGTGGAACCGCTGCTGACTCCTGTGACCGTAGACCCGGCGCATCCTTTTCCGCACGTGCTGAACAAAGCGCTGTGCTTGGCGTTTTTGCTGAAGCGCAAACGCCGCGGCGGGCAGACTTATTTGGGAGTGGTGACGGTGCCGCGCGCGTTGCCTCGGCTGGTGCTGCTGCCCGCGAAGGATGGGACGGTTGAATATGTGTTTCTTTCGGATGTGATTCAGGCGTTCGCGAACCGCTTGTATCACGGGTACGAAGTGCTGTCGGCGGCAGCGTTTCGTGTGACGCGCAACAGCAATTTGTATCTGGAAGAAGAAGAATCCCGCAGCATTATGGATACGGTGGACGCACAACTGCACCGGCGGCGCAAGGGCGAAGCGGTGCGGCTGGAGATTGAGGCGAGCGCGAATCAGGAAATTATTGACCGGCTGGTGGCGAATTTCCGTCTGGCGCCGTGGCAGATTTTTCGCGTGGACGGACCGCCTAACCTGGCGCGCATTTCATATTTGTACGATCAGGCGCCGCGGCCGGATTTGAAGTTCCAGCCGTTTGTACCGCGGGAGCTGGCGCTGAAGCCGGGAGCCGCTTCTTTGTTCGAGTTGATTCGCAAGCGCGATTTGCTGCTGCACCATCCGTACGATTCGTATTCGGCGGTGGTGCGGCTGATCGAGAGCGCAGCGAAAGATCCAGACGTGCTTTCGATCAAGCAGACGCTGTATCGCACCAGCGAGAATTCGCCGATCGTGCGGGCGTTGATTGAAGCGGCGGCGAAGAAAGAAGTGGCCGTGGTGGTGGAGCTGAAGGCGCGGTTTGATGAGGCTTCCAACATTCGCTGGGCGCGCAATTTGCAGGAAGCGGGCGTGCAGGTGTTTCACGGAGTGGTGGGGCTGAAAACGCATTGCAAGCTGGCGCTGATTGCGCGGCGGGAAAACGACGGGCAGATTCGGCGGTACGCGCATCTGGGAACCGGGAACTACAATCCTTCGACGGCGCGTTACTACACCGATTTGAGCTTGCTGACGAGCGATGTGCAGATCACTCACGCTGTGCATCATGTGTTCAATTATTTGACGGCTTATTCGGAGCGGCCGAATTACCAGCCGTTGTTTGTGGCGCCGTTGAACCTGGGGAAAAGCTGTTTGAAATTGATCGAGCGGGAAACGGCGCATGCGAGGGCGGGCAGGCCGGCGTTTATATTCGCCAAGGTGAATGCGCTGCTCGACGAAAAAACGATTCAGGCGCTGTACCGGGCTTCGCAGGCGGGCGTGCAGATTGAGCTCGTCGTGCGCGGAGCTTGCGCGTTGCGGCCGGGCGTGCGCGGGATCAGCAGCCGGATACGGGTGCGCAGCGTGGTGGGACGTTTTTTGGAGCACAGCCGGATTTTCGTTTTTGGAAACGGCGGGAAGACCGAACTTTATTTGGGTAGCGCGGATTGGATGCACCGGAACATTTACGAGCGCGTGGAGGTGATGTTCCACGTGCGCAATGCGGAATTGTGCACGCAGGTGTTTGGCCAGGTGATTGAACCTTATTTGGCGGATACGGAGAAGACCCGGATCTTGTTGGCGGATGGCCGTTATGTACGCTCGGGGGATGCCGGAGCTGCCGCGCATTCGCGGAACGGCTTTCGTTTCAATGCGCAGGAATTTTTGATTGGATTGGCGGAAGGGCGAGAGACGATTGGCGAGGTGCCGCGGACCCCGAGTTTTGTGAAACTTGCGCGTGCGGATAGCAGCGTTTCCTCTGTATAGGTTTTATCGGCGCGGAACTTCCCTCCCCCAGCGCGTCGAACTCTCCCGAGTACCGCAAACTTTCGCCGTATAATCGCAGGCCATGGAAGAAGGGTTTCTTCAAAGCGTGGTGAAGTGGCTGCTGGGGCCGGAGCCGATCACCGAAAAACGGCCGGGCCACTTGTGGCCGCGCTGGATTTTTTTGCGCGCGCTGGGGCTGATCTATTTTTCGGCGTTTTATTCGCTGCTATTCCAGATCAAGGGACTCATCGGGCCGAATGGGATCCTGCCGGCGGCGGATTACCTGCAGGCGATGCATGCGGCTTTGGAATTGCGGAGCTATTGGAGCGCGCCGAGTTTGCTGTGGTTCGGGGCGAGCAACGGCGCATTGATGACGCTGTGCTGGGTGGGATTGGTTGCGTCGTTGCTGGTGACGCTGAATCTGTGGCCGCGCGCGTCGCTGCTGATTTGTTTTGTGTGCTTTGTCTCGTTTGTGAGCGTGGCACGGGAATTTTCCGGCTATCAGTCGGATGGGATGTTGCTGGAGGCGGGATTTATTGCGCTGTTTTTCGCGCCGGCGGGGTTGCGGCCGCGGTTGGGAGCGGAGAATCCTCCTTCGCGGGCGAGCCTTTTCCTGCTGCAATGGGAATGGTTCCGGATTTATTTCGAATCGGGCGTGGCGAAAATCGGGAGCGGGGATCTGGCGTGGCGGCAATTTACCGCGATGGATGATTACTACCAGAACGGGCCGCTGCCGACTTGGATCGGATGGTACGTGCAGCATTTGCCGCACTGGTTTCACGCTTCGGCGACGGTTTACACGCTGGTGACGGAACTGCTGATTGTGTGGATGCTGTTTTTGCCGCGGCGATTTCGGATTGCTTGCTTTTTTATTGTGACGCCGTTTGAGATTTCGATTATTGCTACGGCGAACTATACGTTTCTGAATTATCTGGTTTTGCTGTTGGGGGTGCTGCTGCTGGACGACCGCTTTCTGGAATGGATTTTGCCAGTGCGGTTGCGCGAATGGATTCGCGGGAAGGGTGCGCTGGGATCGGCAGGTGCTGGCGGAGCTGCGGCAGGAGTGCCGGACCGTTTTAGTGGTCGAGCGAAATGGCGCGAGCGATTTACGCCGCTGCGCCGGGCGTTTGCGGGTTTGTGCCTTGGATTGGTTTTTTATTCCACGACGGCGCTGCTTTTGTGGATGTTTGTGCCAGGACTGCCTCTTCCGCAAACTCCGGTGCAAGCGCTCGAGCCGTTTCGCATCGCGAATTCTTATGGACTGTTTGCGGTGATGACACACGAGCGCTACGAGATCGAATTTCAGGGTTCGCTGGATGGAAAGACGTGGATCGCGTACCCGTTTCGTTACAAGCCGCAGGCGATGAATGAGGCGCCGGGAATTTACGCGCCGTATCAGCCGCGATTCGAATGGAATTTGTGGTTTGCGTCGCTGGGACCATGGCAGCAATCCCGGTTTGTGGTGTGGGCGGAAGAGCGTTTGCTGAAGAACGAGCCGGAGGTGCTGGCGCTGTTTGCGAACAATCCGTTTGCGAGCGCGCCGCCGCGAGAGGTGCGCGCGGTCAAGTATCAGTATTGGTTCACGGACATGCGGACGAAACGCGAGACGGGAAATTGGTGGAGGCGCGAGGATTTGGGGCAGTATGCGCCGGCACTGGAGCGCGAAGCGGACGGGAAGATTGTGGTGCTGGATCTGGCGGAACGCGAGATTGACGAACCTTGATGCGTGCTGCTGCTGAAAAATCGCGCGGCGGGGGAAAGCAAGTTTTGCCACGCGCGCGCAAATCCGTTAGCCTGTGCGGGACCGTATGACACCTAGCCAACGCCATTCCGACGAACCACGAGAAGCGACGATTGCAGACGAAGTTACTCCGGAGCTGGTGCTCGCGCATCTTGCGACGCTTGCGCAGCCTGCGAGCATCCGGCACATCGCGCACGGCATGGGATTGAAACATCGCGGGCGACGCTATTTGCC
>Ga0070761_10000882_pt1 | contig 19014 bp, 14 predicted proteins | sample HubBroMetageREF1_FD_66724 | JGI IMG/M metagenome (GOLD analysis project Ga0070761, IMG submission 66724) | Reference soil microbial communities from the Hubbard Brook experimental Forest, New Hampshire, USA - Hubbard Brook CCASE Soil... | ecosystem: Environmental > Terrestrial > Soil >... | reverse complement strand
CTTGCTCAGGAGGTATTACAACGTGTCCAAGAGGATCGGGTTACCCGTCACTCTCAAGATGCGGCATGACGCGCATTATGTGGAGACGCTGACCAGTTTCAGCGGCGCGTCCATTGGCCGCATGATTCCGACGGACAAGATCCGCCCGAACCCCGAACAACCGCGTAAGGCTTTGGGCGATTTGCGCGAGCTTACCGATTCGATTCGCGAGAAGGGCGTGCTGGAACCGCTGCTGGTGCGATTCATTCCCCGCGAAGACACTTACTACATTATTTCCGGTGAGCGGCGCTACCACGCTTCCAAGGCTGCGGGTTTGCACGAACTTCCTTGCATCGAAAAAATCGCCGACGACGCCGAAACTCTGGAACTGGGCCTGATCGAAAACCTGCAGCGCAAGGATTTGACACCGTTTGAAGAAGCCGACGGGTTGCAGAGGCTGGCGGATCATTTTGATTACACGCATGATGATATTGCGAAGAAGATTGGGCGGGCGCGTTCGAGCGTCACCGAGACAATGTCCTTGCACGTGATTCCGAACGAGATTCGCAAGGCGTGTATCGAGCGCGGCATTCTGACGAAATCGCTGTTGCTGCAGGTCGCCCGCCAACCCACCGAAAAGAAGATGCAGGACATGGTGCAGCGGATTGCGCAGGGCGGCTTGACGCGCGATGAAGCGCGCCGCACGCGTCAGGAAGAAACCGGCTCCGCGCCGCGTCCGCAGCCCTTCCTCTTCGACTATCGCGCCGAGGATGATTCGTTTCATGTGCGCGTGCAATTCCGCAAGAGCCAGGTGAGCCGCGAAGAGCTGGCTTCGGTGCTGCGTCAGATTTTGCGCGAAATCGAGTCCGGCACAATTTCTTCTTCCGCGGCGTAACTTCGCTCAGCCACATCCGGGTTGGGTTTCGTGGCACAGTCGCTGCCGGTCGTGCTGTGTTCCGGTTACTCCGTTTCTCTCTTCGCAACTCGCCTGATATCCTAAACTCTCATGGACCTCTCGCCGCAGCAACTCGCGATTCTGCAGCGCCTGCACGTTGCCGGCTTTGAGATTGTTGCATTCCCGATGTATGCGAACTATGTGGGTACGCGGAGAGGGAATTGCGCGGCGCTGCTGGCTCCGGCTGCGGCTGGCGGCTTCGGCATTTTCGGCACGCCTACGCATTTGATTGGTGGGAACTTCAGCGTGCGGGTGCGACGCGACGGACGCGAATTTTTCGTGTGGAAGAAAGAGTCCATCGAGGTGACGCCCGCGCGCGTCGCGGAGCTGGATTCTTTTGCCGCCGAATTGTCGCAGGCGCTGCTGCCGCAGCTCTAAATTCCGCTCGCATGAATCAGCGCGACTCCTACCAGCATCAAACTCTCCAGCGATGGAGTTGAATTCGCGGGCGTCCCATCGCACACTACTGCCATGAGCGATTCTTACGACATAATCTGCATTGGCGCGGGACCTACCGGGCTCGCGACCGCCATCGAAGCACGCATCGAAGGTTTGACCGCGCTGGTGATCGACAAGGGTTGCTTGTGCAATTCGCTGTTCCACTATCCCGTGAACATGGGGTTCTTCACCACGCCGGAGCGCATGGAGATTGGCGCGCTCCCGATGACCGTTGCGGCGGGGAAGCCAACGCGCGCGGAAGCGCTGAAATATTATCGCCGCGCCGTGGAGCATTTCGGGCTGGAGGTGCGGCAATACGAGCGTGTGGAGCGGTTGACGGGCCACGACGGGGCATTTACCGTGCATACCGTGGATTCGCAAGGGCGGCCGCAGAAATATCACGCGCGGAAGATTGTGGTGGCCACGGGATTTTACGATCATCCGAATTTTTTGGATGTGCGCGGCGAGAATTTGCCGCATGTCTCGCACTACTTCACCGAGCCGCACCCTTATTGGAATCAGGACGTGGCGGTGATCGGGGGAGGGAACTCCGCGGCGGAGGCGGCGCTGGACTTGTTTAGGGCCGGGGCGCGCGTGACCATCATTCATCGCGGCGCGGAGATGGGCCGCACGCTGAAATATTGGGTGAAGCCGGACATCGAGAACCGCATACGGGCGGGGGAGATTCGCGCGAAGTTTCACGCGCACGTTGTGCAGATTGATCCGCAGCACGTGGTCATCAAGAACGGCAGCGGCGAGGAAAAAGTTCCGGCGAGCCAGGTTTTCGCGCTCACCGGGTATCACCCCGATTTCGAATTCCTCGAAAAGCTGGGCATTCGCCTCGCGACCACCAACAAAAAGCCCGCCATTGATCCAGAATCTCTCGAAAGCAACATCCCCGGAATTTATCTCGCCGGAGTAGTGATCGGCGGGAGCGACACTTCACACATCTTCATTGAGAATGGCCGCTTCCACGGCCGGCAAATCATTGCTGCCATTACCGGCAAGGGGAAATTGCCGGACAAGGAGCCTGTGGCGCCTCCGGGGGAGTGAGGCCCAAAGGGGGCACGCGTGAGGTACGCTGCCGCGCCGCTGCTCGCAAGGCCGCACATCCGCCAAAACCGCCGAAAAACCACCGATTAGAACGGGTCGCTGTTGTTTGTTTTCAATGATTTGCGTCCGTTTCTAATAATGGGACACTACCGATTAGAATTTGCCGGCGAGTGCTGTTCCGCGAAAAGCAGATCCCTCTCTGCGTCCCGCGCCCGCCAAGGAATGCGGGAGAGATTCCCGCCTGCGGCGGTGCCGGCTTGATCCCGCGCAGCGGGATCAAGATGACCACGCTCCTCGGATCGTCAGAAAAAGCACGGGAACTGCAAAAAACACGACAAAAACTAGCGATTGATTTGGGGAGGGCGGGACGGGTTTGTGCGTGGGGTGGGTGAAGGTCTGAGGTTGGGCCGCGCGCTACATATTGCATCCTTTCGGGGGCTTCCATAGTGCCCCGACTTGCGGTAACTCTATGGGGGTTGTGGCGCTATTCGTGGAAATAGGTAGAGTGGTAAGTCAGTGAAAAGTATAGTGTTCGCGGTTGGTGTGGAAAGGTGTGCCGCGCGCCATTCCCATGAACTGCGCTTGACGCATCACGGTGGCGAGTGATACCACTACGGCAGTTAACCTAGAAGTGCACGGCATTTCATGGCGCTTGACCGTCGCACCTTGGGAGGTCTCTGATGCGCATCGCTCTGATCACGCTGGCTCTGGCCTGTACCCTCTCGCCCGTTGGCGCGCAGACCAACGACGTCAAGCGGACGGACGTGAAGCCCACCGACGAAAAAGCGCTGAAGACTTACAATACCGCCGTGCAACTCATGAGCCAACAGATGGGCGCCGCCGCGCTAGGGGAATTCAAGAAAGCGGACAAGCAGGACGGCGGGCATTGCTACGGCTGCCAGAAACAGATGATCAGGCTCGGGAGCGAGTTCGACGATTGGAAAGCCGTGGAGCTGGCTGCGCAGGAAATGGCCGCCGAAGCGCAGGGCGACCGCGCTATCGCCATCGCGCATTACGAATATGGCGTGATCCTGGTGCGCGAGGCTATGCAGAAGCACAAGGAGGAATTTTACACACGCGCGCACGACGAATTCGTCAAAGCGATCGCGTCCTATGCCGGATTTCCCGAGGCGCTGTTTCAGGACGGCAGAGTGCTCGCGCAACTCCATCAGGACGACGCAGCGAAAGCGCGCTTCGAGGAATTCACCAAGATGGAGAAGCCGGAAGACCCCAACCACCAGCGGGCACTGCGCTACATCAGCAATCCGGAGCTAGCGCGCGCGCGGATGGCGCCGGCGTTTGCAGTGACCACGCTCGACGGCCAGCATATTTCCATGGACGACTTGCAGGGGAAAGTGGTGCTGCTGGATTTCTGGGCCACCTGGTGCGGGCCTTGCCGCGAGGCGCTGCCACATTTGCGCGACGTCGCGAAAAAATTTCAGGGACAGCCGCTGGTGGTGCTGAGCGTGAGCCTGGATTCCGACGAGGAGAAGTGGAAGAAGTTCATCGCCGAGAATAGTATGACCTGGGCGCAATATCGTGATGGTGGATTTGCTTCGCCGATTTCCAAGCTGTTTGGGGTTACGGCCATTCCTCACACGTTCACGATTGATGCGGAAGGCGTACTGCAGGATGAACACATCGGCGACGCGTCCATCGAAGGCAAGCTGAAAAAACTCCTGGCCCAGGCACGTGAGTTGCAGGCAAAGCCGGTGGCACAGCCGGCAGAAACCGCCGCCGCGAAGTAAGCGCCACGGTGAAGTGACAGGTCCTGCCCTGCTCCCGATGAAACTCTTGAGCACTGCCGGAAACTACGGTGGTGGAGGATAAGTTGCGGGCGGTCACGTCGAGATCTCGGCAATGCCCGTCTTGTGGGAAAGGCCTGCATCCAACACCGGCGGTCTTGGTCGTCCAGTGCCCGTCGTGCGGCGATGAACTCACAATTAGCACCTTTCAGCGCGTGTTGGTCGTCGTATTTGCTGCAGTCGTGTCTTGGACCGTGCCCGCGCTCATAAAAAGAAATCCGAGCATTTCGCCAATGATGTTCATCTTTTTCGTGTTTCCGGGACTCCCGGTTGCGGCCCACTTTGTCACAACAATCCTGCCGCCTCAATATGAACTACGCAGATCGCACGTAATGACTATTTTCCGAAAGTAATCCGCAGCTAGCCAGCCATCTCGCACTGGACAGGTGACGTACCTTATGCGCTACGCGGCGTCCTGCTCCAATATTCTCAAAGATGCTTTTCCAGCCAGCGGCCGAGGACTGCGGCGGCGTGTTCGCAGATGGTGCGGTCGTCGGGCCTGAAGGCGGCGAGGAAATGGCTGTCAATATCCAGCTCGCCGACGACTTTCTTTTCGACGAAGACTGGGACGACGATTTCGGATTTGGTTTCAAGCGAGCAGGCGAGGTAACGCGAATCGGCGCTGACGTCGTCAATGACGATGGTCTTTCCGGTGGAGGCAGCGGCACCGCAGATGCCTTGATTCAGCGGGATGCGCGTGTGCGGGGTCATGGTGCCGCGAAAGGGGCCGAGGATGAGCATGTCTTGCTTGCCCTCTTTTTCGAGCATGTAAAAGCCGACCCAGTTGTAACGCAGCATTTTCTGGTGGAGAAGTTTGGTGATGCCTTCCATCAGGTCCTGCGCGGAAGTGGCGGAGGCGGCGAGCGCGTTGAGTGCGCCAATAATCTCGCGGGGATTGGGGTTTGTGCCGAGCATCGTTACGAATTCTAACTTGAAATCTTGGGCTAGACCACCAGGTCATGCGCGGCATGTTTCCGCTGCGCTGAGTGCCTGGCGCTCGCGACAGCAATCTCGAAACCGCACCGCGCGTTATTTCTTTTTGCGGAAAATCGATGTGATAGGTCGCGTGGTCTTCTTCAATACTCCGCCGACGTCGGCGGTGATGTAGGGTTCGTCAGGCGTGCCGGTGATGTGCAGGGGCACTCCCGATTTCTTTCCCGAGCCGCCGTTTAGTGCGGAAAGCAGGCTTACCCCGACTTTGCCGACGCCGGAAGCAGAGTCGACTTTCGCGACCAGGTCGAAGTCCAACTGATTCGCGGATGAGATCGTGCCCTTGCCGTTGAGCTCGCCCAAAGCAGGGATTACGGCGTAAATCCCGTCGGCCACGATGCCGCCGTTCGTCACGCGCACGTTGGCGCGCAACCTCTCAATCTCCGTGGTATCTCCTGTTTTTACGCCGCTCAGCGTGGCAATGCCGTGAATTTTTGAGCTGACATCGAAGCCCACCAGGCGCGTGTTTTCCACCGCAATCGGTCCGGTGATGATCAGCGATTTTGCCGGGCCAGTGATGGCCAAATTCAACGAGAGCTCGCCGCCTCTCAGCTTTGAGCCGTTGGGTAAACGAACGGCAGCTGCGGTCATCAGCGACTGGAGCTCGTCAATCGGCAAATTTTTTCCGGAGAGTTTCAGGTTCAGCAGCGGCACTTCTAAGTTGGCCGCGCCGGACGCGCCCTTTGTACTGGGCGCACCGGGCGCGCTGGGTGCCACAGCTCGATATGTCCCGCTCAAGTGAATCTCGGCGTCGCCGACTTTTATCGTGGCGTCGTCAATCTGGCCGCTGTTTTCCTTCATTCGGTGAGTGCCGCTGTAGGCGAGGTCGAGCGGCTTGGGCGCGGCGGCGGCATCCTTGCGAAGCTTGAGGTTCTCGATGTGAACGGTGCCGTTGGTGGCGAACGTTTGCCCGTTAAACGCGCTGTGTACGTTCATGTCCGCTAGGAACGAGAGGCCGTCTTCTGGATCGAGAAACCCGGCGCCGACCGGGTCGAAGCTCTTGACCGTGATTTGCGCGTCAACCGGCGTGGCAGCCGCATCAGCGCCGTTGATGGGCCCAAGGCGACCGCTGGCGCTTATGGCGCCACCGGCGGGCAGGTCCGCACTGAGGTCGAACGGAAACTGCAAAGCGAAAGCAAAATCGCGCGCTGTAATGTTCACATGGTCGTACACGGTGGCTTGACCCTGCGCGGGAGCGGCCGAGACCGCGACGCGGCCGTCCACGACCGCGATGCGGTCAACGTGGAAGTCGGGGAGCGGCGTTGCGAGGCCTTCGGAGGTTTCGGAAGCGCCAATTTCCGCCGCACTGCCGCTGGAGGGCGCGCCGACAGGCGCGCGGCGTCCAATACTGGAGAAATTCCATGCGCCGCCGGAATCGCGAATCACCGTAATTTGCGGAGACTCGATCTCAAACTCGCGCAATTCCGCCTCATGCGAAAAAATCAGCCGCCGTAGCGACACGCCGATGCGCGCTTCCTTGGCCGTCAGGAACGGTTCGGCACTGAAGTTGGGGTCATCGGCTACGCTGAGGTCTCTGGCGACCAGGCTGCGGGAAAATACAGACAGGCGCAAGTCTCCAAGCTTCACGCGGCGGCCTAGCGTCCGGGTGAGTTGCCTTTCGATGGCGGGGCGGAAGGTGTTGGCATGCACGAAAAGAGGAATCGCCGCGGCGGCAGCGACTACGAGCACGACGATTGCCAGCAGAATTTTCGTCCAACGCTTCACAGCGAAGCCTGAGGTGGAAAATTTCGAAGCGCGAAACCGCTTCGAGACGAGAATTATACGAGACGGCGCGAGAGATTAGTAAATGATTAGTAGCGGGTTCGGATTGCTCGCGGCGACGAGAAACTATTCGCACAATCCGATCTCGGGGATCGGAGGCCTGGCGTCGGGCAGTCCGATCAGGCTCAGGTATGCGGACTTTCTGCCCTTATCGTTCGATCATCTCTTCCATTTCGCTGGCGCCGGATTTCTGTGATGCACGGGGCGCACTCGACGGAATCTGGCCTTCACGGCCTTCGAGCATATCGGCCAGCAGCAGGCGCAAGTTGCCTTCGTTCGTCGAGTAGGAGAGGCCGGTGTCAATATCCAGCACTTTCGAACGGATGAGTTTTTCGATTTCGATGTCGAAGCACTGCATGCCTTCTTCCGCGCCGTCGCGCATGGCATCGAGCAGCGATTTTCCTTCGGATTCGCCTTTTTGCACGTACTCGCGGGTGCGCAGCGTAGATTTCAGAATTTCGAAGACGGCGGCGCGGCCGGTGCCGTCGGCCTTGGGAATCAAGCGCTGGGAAATAATGTAGCGGAACGATTTCGCAAGGCGCCCGCGGATGGCGGGCTGGTCGGAATTCGGGAAGACGCCGACAATGCGCTCGATGGTTTTCGATGCGTCAATGGTATGCAGCGTGGAGTAGACCATGTGGCCGGTTTCGGCGGCTTCCAGAGCAACTTCAATGGTTTCCTTGTCGCGCATTTCGCCGACGAGGATTAATTTGGGCGCTTGGCGTAATGCGGCGCGTAAGGCCAAGGCGAAACTGGGCGTATCGCTATAGAGTTCGCGCTGATGAATAGTGGCGCGTTTGTGCTGGTGCAGAAATTCGATCGGGTCTTCGATGGTGATGACGTGGCAGGCTTTTTCCTCGTTGATCTTGTTGACGAACGCCGCGAGCGTGGAGGATTTTCCGCTACCGGTCGGCCCTGTAACCAGCACAATTCCCGGACGCACTTGCGCCGCTTCGCCCAATTGTTCGGGAAGATGTAACGTCTTGAAATCCGGTATGACGCTGGGAATCACGCGCATCACGATGGCGCAGCTGCCGCGCTGAGTGAAGATGTTCACGCGGAAGCGGGAAAGTTTCGCCACGCTGTAGGAAATGTCGCAGGAGCCTTCTTCTTTCAGTTTCGTTACGGCGAAGGAATTTCTGCCGATCAGGTCCGCTGCGATGCGTGCGGTGTCTTCCGCTGAGAGCACGCCCACGCCTTTGATTTTCAGCTGCATAAGCTGGCCGTGGAGTTCTACTTGAGGAGCGCGGCCGGGCGAAAAAATCAGGTCGCTGGTCTTTGGCGCGGCCTGCAACATGGACGCGATGATATTGGCTGTGGGCGCCGGGCCGGTCTGTTCAGCGGCGGGCACAGGGATAGCGGGAATCGTTGGGTTTGCCATATCAACTCCTTCCCCAGCCGTCGGGGAAGGGGCCCGCACGTCGTCTGGTCTTAGATAGTATGAACCACGCGGGACGCGCGGGGGTGGGACGGAGTGCGCGGCTGTTCTCAAACGATTAGCTGTACGTTACTGTTCCCGCGGCGAAGAAGGGGCTGTGTGCGGGGAATCTTGCGCTGAAAACGCGTTCATTTGCGAGGGTTCAAGCGTGGTGCGACCCGATACTCTTTCCCTACACCTGCCCTTCGTGGGGCACCGCGCGACGCGCTTCTCTCTTACTCTATACGGTACGGACATGACCGAAACAGGCAAATCAAAAATGGGCGTTCCAAAACCGGGCAGTTCGGCGACGGGCGGCGCGGTACCTGGCACGTCTGGCGCGGCTGGCACGGACGCACCGTCGCGTACGGCAGGGCGTCGGGATACGGTGCTGCTGAGCGACGTGCCGGATGCTGCGGCGGTGCTGGTCGAAGAGGCTGCCGCGTCGGCGGCGCTAAGCCCATCGCTAAGCCCGGCGGCGCTTGCCGCGCTGGGCGTGCGTTACGAGATATTGGGCGAGGCCGGCCACGGCAGCATGGGCAACGTTTACAAAGCGCGCGATCGCGAGACGGGCGAGACCGTCGCGCTGAAGCTCTTGAAGCCTGAGATCGCTTCCGATCAGGCCATGATGGACCGCTTCAAGAACGAGTTGCTTTTCGCGCGGAAAATCACGCACAAGAATGTTTGCCGCGTGTATGAATTCAACCGCGTGGCCGGAATCGCCTACACCTCGATGGAATTTGTGGAAGGCGAAAGCTTGCGTTCGGTGCTGAATCGTTTTGGCGGATTGCCGCAGCGCAAAGCGACGGACCTGGCGTTGCAGATTTGCTCGGGGCTGAAGGAAGCGCACGCGCAAGGGATTGTGCATCGCGATTTGAAACCGGAGAACGTGATGATTGACGCGCAGGGCAACGTCAAGATCATGGATTTCGGCATTGCGCGTTCCATGGAAGCGGGAACGCGACTGACTGGCTCGATGGTAGGCACGCCGGCGTATATGGCGCCGGAGCAAGTGGCGGGCAAGCCGGTGGACTACCGCACGGATATTTATTCGTTGGGGTTGATATTGTACGAGATGTTTACGGGCGCTGCGGCGTTTACGGCGGACAATTCGATTGCGGTGGCGTTGAAGCAGATGCGCGAAGAGCCTCCTGCGCCGCATGAGATTGAGCCGAATATTCCTGTGGCGAGCGAGCGCGCGATTCTGAAGTGCTTGGAAAAGGATCCGGCGAAGCGCTTTCAGTCAATCGCCGAGCTGGAATCCAATCTGCATTCGGGCGCGCCGGCGGTGCCGCCTGCCGGGCCGCCGGCCACCGCGAGCACCACAAATTCAAAGCGCATTTCGACTGGCCTGCCGCGCGCCGCCGCTGCGGCTGCGGCTATTCCGCAGCCGGCGCCGCGAAGAACTTCGCCCTTCGTATGGATTTTGCTTGGCGCGCTGCTGGTAGTGGGCGCGCTGAGCGGACTCCATTGGTTGGGAGTGGTGCAAACAGCCAACCGAATCGTAGCGCCGGAGCCAGCGGCGCCGCCGAAGCCTCCGGATTTTGCGTACGTGATTCCTGCGCCGCCACCTCCACCTCCCGCGCCGGTTATGCAGGAACCGAAGGCGCCGGTGGCGAAACCGGTTGCGCATTTGAAGCCTCCCGCGCCCGAGCCCGCGAAGGCCGTACCGCCCGATGTGTTTCCGCGCATGGAGACCGGGCCGCTGCGGAAGAATTCCCGCGGCAGCGCGGCGAATGGCACGAAAGGGCGGTCGTCCGATTCTGTAATCACCAATTCCGTGTACTTATGGGCAGGCCGATTCGAGCGGGAGGACAAGGCGCAGGCGGCGGCGAAGAAGGTGGAAGGAATGCAATTGCCCGCTTACATTGCGACACGAACGCTGGGAGCGCTGAAATATTTTGTCTTGTATTGCGGCCCGATTGACGCCAAGCGCACGAGCGGGGTGACCGAACGGCTCGAAGCCAAGGGTTTCTCAAACGTGCACCAGATCAGCAATCCGATGGGCGGTTCGAAACAAAGAGACTAAACGCGGGTTCGATCAGTGATGTCCATGGGCCGAAGATTCCTAGGCCAGGCAAATTTACTAGAGGCGACGCTTCGGCTTCGGTGGAGCGCAAGGGAAGTGCGATGGAAGTTGGCGCGCGCAGCGATACAGGGCGTGTTCGCGAGAACAACGAAGATAGCTTCCGGCTGGCGCCGGAGTTGAATTTGTTCGTGCTGTCTGACGGCATGGGCGGGCTGGAATCCGGCGAACGCGCCAGCCGTCTGGCGACTGAAACCGTCCTGATGCATTGCCGCGACGCGCAGGCCGATGCGGCGCTGGCGGTTTTCGGCAAGCAGATTGAGGGCGTGAGCGACGCATGCAATCGTCTCGCGAGCGCCATTCGGCTCGCCAATCAGGAGATTTATCAGGCTGCGCAGGACTTGGGTGGAAAAGGTGGCATGGGCGCGACGATTGTGGCCGTACGCTTCGTCGAGGATCGCGCCTGTATCGCGCATGTGGGAGATAGCCGCGCGTATTTATTCCGTGACGAACAGTTGAACCAGCTTACCGAAGATCATTCGTTCGTGGCCGAGCAGGTGCGCCGCGGAATCATCACGCCGGAGCAAGCCGGGCGCAGCCGCATGCAGAACGTGCTGACGCGGGCGCTGGGTGTGGAGCAAAACGTGGACGTGGAAGTTACGGAAGAACTTTTGCGCGAGGGCGATACGTACCTGCTCTGTTCCGACGGATTATTTCGCGAGCTGTCCGAGCCGCAGATCGCTGGAATTTTGCAGGAGGCGACCGGGGCGCAGCAGGCTGCCGATTCGCTGATCGAGCGGGCGAATCATGCGGGCGGCGGCGACAACATTACCGCAATTGTCTTGCGACACGCGGCGAAACAGAACGGCGCGATGAGCAAGATCGGCCGATGGTTTAAGGCATCCGAGGATCCAACTCGATAGGGAGGGCGTTCCCATGTCCAAGCTGGTTTTGAAATTCGAGACGGCGATATTGAAGGAAGTGGCGGTGGGGCAGCAGGAAGTGAGCATCGGGCGCTCGCCGGACAATGCCATCGTGATTGATAATCCGGCGATCTCGAGTTATCACGCGCGCGTGTTTCACGAAGACGGCCGCTTGATGCTGCAGGATTTCGGCAGCTTGAATGGCACGTTCGTGAATGGCCAGCGCGTGAAGATGGTAATGCTGAAGCCTGGCGATTCGGTGGGCATCGGCAAGCACACCATTGTGGTGACGGACTCGGTCGAAGTGCGCGCGCACTCGCTCGACAACGTTGCAGTGAAACCTGCCGTGCCGAAAATCAATGAGACGGTGATGCTGGACACGAAAGATCGCCGCGAATTTTTGCGTCAGGTGGCGGCGGTGGGCGAAAGCGCGCAGCCCGCGCCCGGGCGGATGAAATTGCCGACGCTCGTCGTGCTTAAGGGCAGCACCGACCGGCGCGAGTACACGCTTTCGGACAAACTCACCGTCGTCGGAAAATCCGCGATGGCCACGGTGAAGCTGAAGGGTTGGTTCAAGCCCAAGGCTGCCGCGCAAATCAATCGCCGCGACGACGATTCCTACTACGTGGGCCCGGCGGATAAGGTGCCGAGCGTGAACGGCACGCCGATTACGCATCCGACGAAGTTGGAATCAGGGGATGTGATCGAAGTCGCCGGCGTCGAGCTGGAATTTGTGGTGCGTGACTGACCCCACCCGTCTGCACGTCAGCGAGCGTCTTAGCGTTATTCCTGTAGCGGTGTCCCGCTTGCGACTGGGCCGCCGACCGATGGCGATCCCGATTTGAGTGGCCGCCACGAGGGCTTCGCTGTGGCGCTAACTCCCACAACTATTATTTGCGGCTGGGATCGTCGTTGGGATTGACGTAGTTGAATTGCAGCGGAGCCGTGCCGTGGACTTGCACCACGACTTCTCCGGTGGCCATCGCGTAGTGGTGCATGTCCGGATCGAGATAGGCGAAACTTCCGGCCGGGAAAGTTCCCATCGTGCTTTCATCGAAGCGATCGCCCATTCCGACTTTGAACGTGCCGGAGAGGACGGTGACGTTTTCCCGTTGCGGATGCCAGTGCGGCGCGATGCGGTAACCCGCGGGCATTTTCAGGCGCACCGTGTAATCGCCACTGGACGCACCAGGGTTGCCCTCCAGCACGGCCAGCTGCGCGCCCGGCGCGACAAATGCCGGTGCGGGACCGTAAGGAATGTCATCGGGAGTGAAAGCATTTTTTCCTGCAGGAGCCGGGTGAGCGCCAACGGTAATGGCCAGGCCGGCTGCGCCCAGCAGTCCGAACAACACGAGCGTGAGATAGATGTTAGGTTTCATGGTTCTGCCTCCAACGTGAGATGTTGACCCGCGAGAATAATCCGCCGATTGCTCATTCGATTCAATTGAAAGGGGATAACCTTTGCATATCTTTCGTATATCGTCGTAAATCATTCAATCTTAGGGGATAATGCGCACAGGAGCGCTTCGTGCGCGCTAGCAATCGGGCAATCGGTGACGTGGAACTGGACCTCGGGCGCTACGAACTTCGCCGCCGCGGACGTCGGGTGAAGCTCGAGAAGAAACCCATGGAACTGCTGATTTTCCTGGTGGCCAGGCGTGAACAATTGGTTTCGCGCAAGGATATCGTTACGAAGCTGTGGCGTTCGGATCTTTTCATTGATACCGAGCCGAACATCAACAACATCGTGCGCAAAATCCGCGCGGCGCTGGGCGATAGTTCGGCGAAGCCGCGGTTTCTCGAAACCGTTGTGGGCAAAGGGTATCGGTTTATCGGTCCGCTGCGCGTGATCGACGCGCGCTTCCCGCACTCCGACCTAGAACCACATTCAGGTGCCGGGACCGACGCGGAGCTTGGCGCGGCGCGGCGTGAACGCACATCGCTCGCCGTCCTACCGCTGGTTCTGCTCGGAAATTTATCCGACGAGCAGGGCCTGAGCCTGGGGTTTGCGGATGCGCTGGTGGCGCGGTTGGGAAATTTGCGGGGTTTGGACGTCTTGCCGACGTCGGCTGTGCTGAACGTGCCGGCGGATGTGGCGACTGCGGATATTGCCACGCGGCTCGGAGTGCGCTTTGTGATGCGCGGGGCAATACAAGAATCGAAAGGGCAGCGCCGCCTGTCGCTGGAAATGTTTGACTCTCATTTGCAGCGCGTTTGTTTTTCACGGAAGTGTGATTTCGACGCGAACCGCCTTTTCGAATTTGAGGACGCGACCGCCCAGCAAGTCGCTGGCGCGTTGAACAGGACGCTGCCGCCACGAGAGGTCCAACGCCGCCCGCGGCATAGCCAGGATCCGCTGGCTTACGCGGAATTCATGCACGGGTACCGGCTCAGCTCGTCGGGTGATACGGCGCTGCTGGAGGAAGCGGCGCGGCACCTGAGCACGGCGGTGACGCGCGATCCGCGTTTCTCGCTGGCCCACGCTACACTCTCATTGGTGTGTGCGACGCGGCATTTCGAGCTGGACCCGGCCAGCGCGTGGCTGGAGAAGGCCGAGTTTCACTGCCGCCGCGCGCTGGAATTGGATGCGGATCTGCCCGAAGGACACGTGGCCAAAGCTTTTCTGCTGTGGGGACCGTCGAAAAACTTCCAGCATCTGGAAGCAATCGCCGAATTGCGGCGAGCGCTGGCGCTACAGAGAAATCTGCCTCACGCTTACAATCGTCTGGGCACAATTTTGGCGCATGTGGGACTGCTGGATCACGCGCGTGAAATGTACGAGAGAGGACGGCCGTTCCATCCGCAGAAAGCGGTGAGCCACAGTATCGTGCAGGTTTACGTGTGGAGCCGGGCGTATGATCTGGCGCGGGAAGAAATCCGGGCCTGGCGCGCGGAAAGCCCGAGCAACAAATATCCCGTCTATTTCGCGCCCCAGCTGGCCATGATGACGGAGGATTGGCGCGAGGCAAAGACGCTGTTCGATGAAGCCGTGCAGCTTGTGCCCGATGAGCCGCTAATTGCGAGTCTTCTCGGCGTCTTTTACGCTTTGCGTGGAAAGCCCGAACGCGCGCTGGAGTGTTTGAACCGGGCTTGCGCCAGCCCAAAATCTTTCGGGCACGCGCACCATACGTATTATCAGGTCGCTTGCATTCTGGCTGTGCTGGAGCGCCCCAGCGAAGCATTTGAATGGCTGGAACGCAGCGTCAGCACCGGATTCGCGTGCTGGCCATTTTTTACGAAAGACCCGTGGCTGCAGAATCTGCACGGTCTTGCCGAATTTGACGTTCTGGTGAGTTCTTTGCAGGCCAGGTATCCGGATCATCTGGGACTGCTCTAGTTTGGCGTGCTGTCTTCACTTGGCAAACACTGGCAGCGGCGCGGCGGCTTGCGGCACGGCGGCGCGGTTATCCTGGCCGAGCAGTTGCGCGATGGTGGCGGCGATTTGGTTTTGGGTTACGCGCGGGACGTTGGACATTTCGCCGGTGGGTGGCGTGTCTGGGCCGATCACGGCGATCCAGATGTTTTCGGCGCCGGGGATATTTTTGTCGTGGTCGCGCCAGAGTTTGGGGCCGCTGCCGCGTCCGTGGTCGCAGGTGATTACGAATGTGAGTTGATTGTGATATTCGGGCTTGGCTTGCATCGTGCGCCACAATTCCGCGATGCGCTGGTCGTCTTCGTGAGCGGCTTGCAATACGAGGTCGTATTTTCCAGCGTGGGCCCAGTCGTCCGTCTCGCCGTAACCGACGAAGAGCGCGCGGGGGCTGTGGGTTTGGAGATAATCGAGCAGATCTTCGTGGGTAAAAGAATCGGGCGCGTCGTCGTCTTCGACACGTGTCGTGGTTTCGTACAACTTCCTTAGTAGTTGCTCGCGGGGCGTCAGCTCCGCAGCCCATGGCAAAGTCCATCCCGCGCGCACTAGCAGGCCGCTCTGTTTCACGCGGAAGATATCGTTGAAGGTGTCCCATGTGCCGAAGATCGCCACCTGATTGTGAAACTCCGGCTGGTTATTGAGCCACTCGAAGACTGTGGCGTTTGGATTCGGCCCGAATTCGTTGCTGTTGATTTGCGGATTGGGATAGCCGGTGGACATTTCGTTGTATCCGGGGTAGGAAAATTTGAAGCCGTTGGTGACTTGGGCGACGCTGCCTATGTGTTGGTTGCCATAAATCTGGCCTTGCTTGGCGACGACGGTCCAGAGGAACGGCAGTAGCGCCTCGCGGGCTGCTTCGGGGGTGTCGCGCCAGAAATCTTCGCGCAGCTGGGCTGAGTCTTGCGCGTTGCCGTGTTTTGCGTCCATCAGATCGTGTTCGGGGCCGTCGAAAACTTCCTGCCAGCGGAAACCGTCGGACGATCAGGACGACCGCGCGCGTTTTCAATGTGGTCGCGGCGGCGTTTGCGGTTGTGCGCGTGGTGGCGAGAGGGATCGCCAACGCAAACATTAAAACGCTGAAAGAAAAAAGAAATAGCGCGCGGCGAGAGTTCACGGCGCCTCCTGAGGCAGGGATCATACATGAGGCGCGGGCTATGCGCGCACATGGTGAGATATTGGGAACACTTGGTGCGGTTAATTCGCCATTCGGGAGATTGGCGTTCCCAAGTGGGCTAGTTTGAATGGGAAGAGGTGGCGAGCGGAGAGTCGTTGAGGTAGGTGTCGAGCGCGTTCAGGGGGAACTCGACCAGGAATGTGGCGCCGCCTTCGGGGCGATTGAAGCATTCGATGCGGCCGCCGTGTTCCTGCACGATGCCGTAGCAGATGCTGAGGCCGAGGCCGGTGCCTTTGCCGACGGGCTTGGTGGTGAAGAACGGATCGAAGACTTGCTGGGGGGATTTGATGCCGGGTCCGCTATCGGAAAACTCGATGATCAGCTTGCTGTCGTTGTGCGAGGTGCGAATCACCAGCGTGCCGCCGCCGACTTCTTCCAGCGCGTCCACCGCATTGCTGATTAAGTTGAAGAAAACTTGCAGGACCTGATTGGCATCGCCGAAAATGTGCGGAAGAGCTTCGTCAACGTCAGTGCGCACCTCGATGTGTTTTCCGCGCAGGTCCAGATTGCTGAGGTGCAGCGCGGAAGCAATCACCTGGTTCAAATCGAGCGCCAGTTTTTCGGTGGGCACACGGCGCGCGAAGCTGAGCAGGCTAGTCACGAGCGTCTTGATGCGGCGCGAAAGCGTGCGGATTTTTTCGGCGACGACTCGTTGGCGCTCGCCGAGCGAGGGATCGTCCACCAGCAGATCGGAATAGCCCAGGATCCCGGTGAGCGGATTATTGATTTCGTGCGCGGCTCCGGCGGCGAGCTGCCCCAGCGAAACAAGCTTTTCCGTCTGCACCATCTGAGCTTGAAAATGCTTCAGGTTCTGGAACGACTCGTGCGATTCATCGAGCAGGCGGATGCGATCGTGGTCCACGAGGCGCTGACGCATGGCAATCAGCAGAGCGGCGACCACCAGCGTGACTTGCGTGACGCCAATGCGGAACATGCGTATATCCGCCGGATAGCGGGCGCTCCACAGGCTCCAGAGGGCCATCAGCGGAATGGAAAATACGGCGGTCATGGCAAGGACCGCGGCCCATTTCTTGGTGCGATCATTGCGCGAGGAAGCCATTTCGCGCGACGGCTTCAGCCGGTAAGCCATGATTCCGGCGGTGCCAAACCACACGAAGGAAGCGACCAGCGGCAGATCGAAGGGGCTGCCGGTGTAATAGTCCATGCGATCGATGGCGCGATTGGTGATGTAAGAACCGGCGGCGTAAAGCAGGGAAGCGCTGAACAAGTGCGCGTAAATTTCTTTCCAGGCGCCGCGGGCACGGGTGATGAGCACCCCAAAGCCGACGGTAAGGACCAGATTTTCAATTGCGGCCAGATGGTCGTAGCTCCATCCGTAGGCGAGGACGTTGGGCGCGATGTATTGCCAGGGAATCACTACGAAGAGGTAGAGATAAACCCACCAGACCAGCAGCAGGGAAAAATCCAGGTAGCCGATGTGCACGTTCAGGTCGTCGCGCTTGTCGTGCGGTTTTAGCGCGAGGGCCCCAATCATCGGCACGGGATGCAGGAACAAAATCACGTCGCCGATAAAAGGATTGGGAACGCTTTGGCGCAGGTCCACTTCAAAGTAAGTCCAGATGCACTGGCCGACGAGCCACGCGAAGCAGCCGAGGCTCAGCAGTATCCAGAAAACGCGGGTGCGTTTTTCGGCAGCGCCCCAGTTCAGGATCAGGCCGCCGCAGGCAAACATCGCAGCCAGGCATTGCACAATGTCGCCGAACGCCGTGAGGCCGCGGCCGTTTGGAACTGTAAGAGCCGCAATGGAATAGCTGCCGACCAACAACACCCATCCGGCGGTAAGCGCCCAGCCGGTCGGCGACATTTGCCGCAGACCTCTCTCCACCGTTTTGTGCAGCGGTATCGTGGCGCTCATGGCTCGGGCGAACTGGTGCGACCTGCAGTAAGGATACGGCGTCCGGGGGCGGAGGGGGAACCCGTTTCAGCGCGGCGTGCCGTTGCGTGCAACAGCGACCAGGTGCGGGCGGGGCGCGTCAGTGGGGATGGTGAAAGTGAGGTGGGTAAAACATCCCGAGCCCGCAACAGCGGGTGAGGGATCTGCTGCTCGCGCGAATCCCGAGGAAAAAGCATACTCCTCGGGAGAGCTGTGCCCTCGCGATGCTGCTACGAAACCCTTACTGCGGCTGGCTGACTTGCCCGGCTTCGCGCTCGGCTAGGATTTTGCGCGCGTTCTGGTAGAGGGCTTTGGCTTGCGGAATCAGGTCAATGGCTTTTTCCAGCTGCACGTCGTCCTGCAATTCCACCTTATAGCCATCGTTCAAACCGAAATAGGAAGTGAAGACTTCGCGCTTGATCTGCCACTTCAGCCAGACGATGTTGGCCTGAATGTCGGCATCGGTGTATTTGATTTTCTGCTTGTCCAGATACTTGCGGAAGTCGTTGACGACGGCGTCGTTCACCACGAAATCCTTGGTGACGTCCGGTTTCTCGCCCAGATAGTAGCGCGTGAAGTCGCCCACGCCCTGCTGCTGCGAATAAAAAACGCCGCGGCGGTAGAGCATCTGCTGGAAATCGTCCGGCTTCGGAGCGGCCACGATGTCGTCCGGAGTAATTCCGCCGCCGCCGAACACCTGGCGACCGCTATCCGTCAGCTTCACTTCGGGTTTCGTGGGCGGTTGCGGATTGTAGTGATAATCGTAGAGCGAGACATTCTTGTAATCGCGCTGGATCAGCCGTCCGCTGGGCGTGTAGTACCGCGCGGTGGTGAGCAGCAGCGCCGTATCTTCGCTGAGCGGGAATTGCGTCTGCACCAGGCCCTTGCCGAAGCTGACCTCGCCGACGATCAGCCCACGGTCGTGATCCTGAATCGCGCCGGAAACAATTTCCGAAGCGGAAGCGCTCTGGCCATTGATCAGAACTATCACCGGAACTTCGATGCCCTGATTTCCGCGCACGGCGTAATAGCGGCGCTCCTGCGAGGCGCGGCCGCGATGCGACACGACAATCTCATTCTTGTCGAGGAACATGTCCGCCATGCCGACGGCTTGGTTCAACAATCCGCCGCCATTGTTGCGCAGGTCGATAATCACGCCGTCCAGCTTCGAAACGTCCAGCTGCTTCAGCGCGTCCGCCAAATCCGAA
>Ga0070761_10000881_pt1 | contig 19028 bp, 17 predicted proteins | sample HubBroMetageREF1_FD_66724 | JGI IMG/M metagenome (GOLD analysis project Ga0070761, IMG submission 66724) | Reference soil microbial communities from the Hubbard Brook experimental Forest, New Hampshire, USA - Hubbard Brook CCASE Soil... | ecosystem: Environmental > Terrestrial > Soil >... | reverse complement strand
GGAACGCCCACCGGGGTGAGGGTCAGCCTGCGCATGAGCTTGCGCTGCCGCCAGACGACCAGCGTGGAAGCCGCGGCGAACGTGGCCCCGGTCGCGATCGCCCAGCCGAGTATTCCGGGCGTCAGGTACTGAATCTCCTTCAGTGACTTGTCGTTGACTTGGCTGACCTGCAGCGACAGTCGGGGGGCCTGGCCAGTGGCGGCGATGTTGGACCCGTCAACCAGCGACTGCATCACGCTCTGTACCGTCCCGGCCGACGCTTCGTTCGCAGCCGAGTAGTACACGACCACGCGGCCGTTCCGCTCGACCACGGCCGCCGCTTCGCTGCCGTTGCGGACCTGCGCGAGCGCCGCGCGCAGGTCGTGCGACCGGCTGATCGCGAGCACCTGGTCGATCCTGGCCTGATCATGGGCCGGAAGGCTGTCGTACACCGCCACCGGGCCGACAAGTACCACGTCCGACCGCGCGATCTTGGTTCCGCCGAGCAGTCCGCCCAGCAGGAACAGGAAGATCAGCGGGAACAAGATCGTGAAGAACAGCGCCGCCCGGTCGCGCAGGTACCCGCGCACCAGCGCCTGGGACAGGGTCATGATGCCGGTCATGAGCGGTACTCCCGTCCGGTCAGCACCAGGAACGCGTCCTCCAGCGTGGCCCCGCGCATGGTGAGGTCGCGCAGCGCGTTCTGGTCGGCCAGCTCGGCGAGCACTAGCGCTGGCTCCGCGCTCGCGATGACCAGCGAGCCGTTGTCTTCAGCCACCATCGCTTCGGGGAAGCGCTTGCGCAGGACGTCGGGATCAAGCTGACCGGCCTGGACAGTGATCCTGGCCACGGCGTCCGCCTTGCGGATCATCGTCTCCGGTGAGTCGCATTCCAGTATCCGGCCGTGGTCGATGATCGCCACCCGGTCGCAGAGGATCTCGGCCTCTTCCATGTAATGCGTGGTGAGCACCACGGTCCGCCCTGCGGCGTTGATGTCCCGCAGCAGATCCCACAGGTTGCGGCGGGACTGCGGGTCGAGCCCGGCGGTCGGCTCGTCGAGGAACACCACCTGCGGGTCGTGCACTAATGCGCAGGCGATGGATAGCCGCTGGGCCTCCCCGCCGGACAGGTGCTCGACGCGGGTACCGCCCTTGTGCGCCAGCCCGAACTTCTCCAGCATCTCATCGCCCCGGCGGACAGGAACGCCGTAAAGCCGGGCGAAGGTGCGGACCTGCTCGGCCGCGGTGAGCCGCTCAAAGAACGCGGAGGTTTGCATCTGCACGCCGATCCGGCGGGTGAGCTCGTGGTTCCGTGGCCAGGACGGCAGCCCGAGCACGCTGGCGTGCCCTGAGTCCGGCTTGCGCAGCCCTTCGATGACCTCAAGGGTGGTCGTCTTCCCGGCGCCGTTGGGTCCGAGCAGCCCGAAGAACTCACCCTGCGCTACGTCAAAGGAAACCCCGTCGGCAGCGACCGTGTCGCCGTACCGCTTGCGGATGTCACGAGCCGCGATAGCTGTCGGCTGGCTGGTCATCTAGCGATCCTCCTCGATCATCGCGTCGACTCCGGCCGCCAGGCGCTCGGCCAGGATCGCCTGGTTGGCCCCGATGCTGGCGAACGTGTGCGAGCGGGGATGCTCAAAGTGAAGACAGGCCAGCTGGCGGGCGGCCACCTTCCAGGCGCGTACGATCCCGACCCGGCCCTCCAGCTTGGCGATCAGGTCGTCGTCCTCGCAGCCCCAGCCGGCGTACCTGGTGCAGTACCGGCCGACGGCTTCGAAGGTCGCGCGCCGGACACCGATACCGCCCCAGTGAAAAGGGAAGGCCCGCCAGGGTGTCCCGTCCTCGTTGCGCCAGCCGGTGCCGTCCGGGGGCTCGACCATCATCAGTTCGGGACCCAGCCAGGTGAACCGCTCGCGGCCCACCGGAGCAAGCCGGCCGAGCGGGTCGGCGCAGACGTGGCAGACCCGGCCGCGGGCCGACCGCTCGAAGGGCGGGCCCGTCGCCAGTTCGGCCGGGTTGACCAGCCGGTACATCCACGGCTGTATCACCGCCCGGTCGTCAAGCAGCGCCAGCACCTGCCAGGCGAAGTCAGCGCCGAGCGGCGCCACGTCGCCATCGCTCAGGTACAGCACCGGCGCCCGGGCGGCGCGGACCGCGAGGTTGCGCAACGGCCCGGGGGAGGTGGAGTCGCGGTCGGCTGGCACGACGCGGATCCGGCCGTCGGCGGCTCCGTCACCGAGCGGCGGTACCTTCGTTCCCTCGGCGACCGCGACCACGACCTCGCAGGGCACGTCCTGCTTGAGCCAGGCCGCGCAGACGGCCGGAAGTGCCTGCGCCGCCCGGTGATCGCCGAACAGCGGCAGTATCACAGACACCAGCGACGCCGACATGAGGCCGATCGTAGGCGCGGATCGACGGCAGCGGAATGAGCCGCGGGCGGTGAAGCCGCGACCACAGCATCACCACAACAAAAGCGCAGCGACGGCGGCCTACATTGCGATCTGTGGACTCGTACGTCAGGGTATTGCACTGACACTGCTAGGGGATGCCAGTGGCCGGAAGGTTCGGGATCGTGCCGGCAGCAGGGGTCGGGGCACGTCTGTCGCCGTATCGGGCACCCAAGGAACTCATCCAGATCGGGTACCGGTCAGTCGAGGGGCGGCTGCTGCCGAAGGCGGCGATCGAGCACATCATGACCGCGATGCGGGCCGGCGGCGTCGACCGCGCCTTCGTGGTTCTGTCACCGGCCAAGTGGGATGTGTTCCGCTATCTCGGGTGCGGCGAGCAGCTCGGGATGGACCTGGCCTACCTGTGCCAGGAGGCGGCTCTCGGCATGCCGCACGCGCTCGACCTCGCGACCCCGTTCCTGACCGGCCGGACGGTGGGCCTGGGGATGCCGGACACCATCGTCGCCCCCGATGACTGCTTTGCCCGGCTGTTCGACTTCCACGACGCCACCAAGGCCGACCTCAGCCTGGGCGTGTTCCCTGCTCCTGAGCCGCACGCACTCGCACCCGTCGTGATCGAGCCAGGATCGCATCGCGTCCTGGCTATCGTGGACAAGCCTGAAGACCCGCCGGCCGCCAACACCTGGGGGATCGCGGCCTGGTCACCGGTGTTCACCGAGCTGCTGCACGGGTTCGTGACCACCGCGCTGCGCGAACCGGAACGCGAGCTGCTACTGAGCGACGTGTTCATGGCCGCGGTGACCGCGGGATTGCGGGTCCACGCGCTGGCTTTCGAATCGGGCGAGTATCACGACATCGGGAACCCGGCCGCCGTTATGCGCGTCCGCGCCCGGCTGGAGACCATCGGCAGCGTCCTGGCCGGGCGCCAACCTTGGCCAGCACAGGCATGACCAGCCTGCTGCTCGTCCCCTTCCCCCCGCCGGGGCACACAGAGCCGATGACCGCGCTGGCTGCCCGCCTGCGCGAAGACGGGCACACGGTCACGGTCTTCGCCGAGTCAGGCACGACCAGGTGGGGACTGCGCCGGCCGCTGCCGCCGCAGATGTATGCCAGCGCCGACGGCGCCGCGCTGTACCGGCACCTGTTCTTCGGCGACATAGTGGCCATGACCAGCGACATCGTCGATCTGGCCGACGAATGCGGCGCCGAGCTGATCGTCGCTGACGTGCTCATGCCGGGCGGCGGGCTCGCGGCTGAGCTGGCCGGGCTGCCGTGGGTATCGCTGTCCTGCGCGCCAGTTCCCGTGCTCGACTCGTTCCGCCTCTTCATACCGGATCACGCCGTGCCCAGCTTTGCCCCGCGGAGCACGCGCGAGTCCCTGGGACTGCCGGCCGGCGACGAGCGCAACCTGCTCGGGCGCACGTCCGGCCGGCTGCACCTGATCCCCGCGACGCCGCGGTTCTCCGGCTTTCCCGAGCTGCCGGCGCACGTGGCCCTGGTGGGCCCCCTGGCGGCGGTTCCCGACCTTCACGCTGACCGGCCGCCCGCCGCCCGGCCCGTGGTCGCGGTCACCTCGAGCAGCAACCCGATGGCGTGGCTGACGTTAGTGCAGGACCGCTACCTGAGCGCGGTGCGGCAGGCTCTGGCCGGCCTTGAGGTGACCGGCCTGATAGCGCACGAGGCGGCCGGCCGGCCGCCGCCCAACGTCCGCTTCCTCGGGCGCACCCCGCACGACGCGCTGTTCGACCGGTGCGACGCCGTGGTCACCCACGCCGGCTGGGGCACGGTCTCACGGGCGCTGCTGCGCGGGCTGCCGCTGGTTCTCGTGCCGTTCTACGGCGACCAGCCGTACATCGCCGCGCGCTGCGCGGACCTCGGCGCCGGCATCGTGCTGCCGGCCGACACCGTGACCGCTGCCCAGCTGCGCGACGCCATCCGCGCGGTCATCGAGGAGCCCGGGTACCGCAAGGCGGCCGGTGAGCTGGCGGACGAGCTGCGGGCGGCCGCGCCGCTGGCCACCGCCAGCTCGATGATCACGTCGTTACGCGTTCTCGAAGGGTGACTGCCATGGCCGCGATCCCGACCCGTCCCCGGGTGCTGATCCTCGTCGCTCCTGGCGAACAGCCCATGTTCACCAGGATGAACCTGCCGCCGTTCGGCACCGGCGTGGTCACCGCCAGCCTGCGCGCCGCCGGATACGACGTCGACCTGCACGACCTGAACTCCGACCTGAGCCGGATGTGGCAGGCCGGCGAATTCACCAAGGCCGACCTGCACCCGTTCTTCGATGAGCGCGCGGTGATGGAGTTCATCGGCGGCGCCCCCCACGACTTCCTTGACACGTTCGCCGGCCGGCTGCTCGCCGGCAAGGACATCGCGGCGGCCGACGTGGTCGGTATCTCGGCCGGCGGCGACTTCTCGTTCCTTGAGATGCAGTCGGCCGTCGTCATCGGCGCGCATATCCAGCGCCACTACGGCAAGCCGATCGTTCTCGGCGGAAACAACCTCGACTACCTGATGCAGTTCAAGGACGCGTTCCATAGCTGGTGGCAGGCCTGCATCACGCACTTCGCGGCGGCGGTTACCGGGCCGGGCGAGGACGTCTTCGTTGAGCTGGCCGGCGCGCTCGGCGGCCAGCGCCCGCTGCTGCCCATGGCCAGGCCTGGCGTCGCCCGGCTGGCCGGCCCTTCGGTGGTCAGGGCGCCCGACGCCGTGCACCGGATACTGGCGCCGGACTTCGACGGCCTGCGGCTGGATGACTACCACAACTTCGTGCGGCACCGGCCGCAGGCCAGCCCCGGCAAGCGCAGCGCCGACGAAATGTGGAACCGGATGCAGCTCTACCAGTTTCCTCCGTACCTGAGCTGGCTGGCGAACGAGACTGGTGCTGCCCGCCTCGGCAACGGGGTGACCGGCAAGCTGGTGATGCCTTACGTGTTCAACTACAACTGCCCGTACTCGTGCGCGTTCTGCACCGAGAGCCTGGAACGGACGAAACTCGTGCACGCGACGGTGGACGACATCATCGCCGACATGACCGGGCTCTCCGAGAAGTACCAGACGCCGTACTTCTACTTGTTCAACAACTACTTCAATCTGCGCAACGGCTTCGTGGAGGAGTTCGCCAGCCGGGTAATCCTGCACGGGGTGGAGCTGCACTGGTCGGACTGCGCGCGGTTCAACAGCCTGACCTACGAGCGCCTGGCGCTGCTCGCCGCCTCCGGCTGCCGGAAGCTGACCTTCGGGCTGGAAACCGCGAGCACCTCGATGCTCAAGATCATCGACAAGCGGGTCAAGCTGGCCGAGGCCGAGCAGGTGCTGCGCTGGTGCTCCGAGCTCGGGATCTGCGCCGACCTCGAGATCATCACTGGACTGCCGCACGAGGACGAGGACACCTTCGCCGAGACCACCGATTTCCTTGAGCGCAACGCCGAGTTCATCAACTACTTCAACGTCAACCGGTACTTCGTGGCGCCCAAGTCGCTGATGGGGGCCCGGCCGCAGGCGTACGGCATGCGACTGCGCAAGTTCCCTGACGCGTACCAGCGGCTGCTTGACGCCAACTACCAGTGGCTGGCCGACGACCTGGAGTTTTCTTACAAGCCGCAAAACTTCCGCGTCTACGAGTTCGACGAGATCGACGGCCGGAGCGCCGAGCAGCTCGCCGCCGACATCATCCCGAAGATCGCCAGGCTCAACGCGATCCAGAGCACCGATTTCAGCGATGCCTGGCGCGTACTGAGCCTGCGCCAGGACCGGCTTGGCCGGGCGCCGGCCCGGCTGTCCAACGAGACCATGGCGCTGGCCTAGCGCCCGACCGAAGGAGCACCGTGACTACCGCAGAAGGCACCCCGGCCCCTGAAGACGCTCCTGGCGAGACCACCGCCAGCCAGGTCAAGGAGGTACTTGAGCGGGCGATCAGCAATAAGGACTTCGCCAGGAAGCTGCTTGATGACCCGGACGCCGCGCTGGCCGGATACGTGCTGAGCGAGGTGCAGCTCCTGCTGCTGCGCAGCCTCGACGAGGACGACCTGGCCAAGCTGACGCCGGAGAACCTGGACGAGTTCTTCGCCGTCGACTCCGCCGTCTACACCCCGGAGGACGCGGCGATGGTCCAGCAGGGCTATCAGCTGTACGACGAGGAAGACCTCGAAGACGAGGAGGCCGTCCGCAGTGAAGGCACTTAGCATCCACCTGACTGACGTCTGCAACAGCAAGTGCACCTTCTGCATCGTCGACGCCCCGTACATGAAGCAGGACACGATCATGCGACGCCGGGTCTCCCGGTTCCTGCATGAGCACGCGGGCCAGGGCTATGAGGCCGTGAGCCTGCATGGCGGCGAGGCCACGGTCCGCCAGGACTTCCTTGAGATCCTGGACGAGATCAGGGCGCTCGGCTATCCGAGCGTCCAGCTCATGACCAACGGCCGCAAGTTCGCCCGGATGAACTACGCCACCACCGTGGTCGACAAGGGAGTCAGCGAGTTCATCGTGTCGATGCACGGCGCCACCGCCAGGACTCAGGACGGCATCAGCCTCGCCCCAGGCTCCTTCGACCAGGCCGTCCAGGGCATCAGGAACGTCAAGGAACTCGGCGCCACGGTGCGCACGAACTCGGTGGTCTGCAAGGACAACTTCACCGAGCTTCCTGACATCATCGACCTTTGCCTCGACCTCGGCGCCGACCAGGTGACGATCTCGGCCCTGCACACCTCGGGCACGGCCCTGCGCAACTTCGGTGAAGTTACCCCGCGCTACGACGAGATCCAGCCGTACGTGCTCGAGGCGTGCGATCGGGCCGTCCGGCGCGGCACCCGGCCGTTCCTTGAGGGCTTTCCTTACTGCACGGTGCCCGGGTACGAGGAATACCTGGTCGACTGGCAGCAGTACAAGTACAAGGTCCTGTACCGCAGCTTCGTAATGGACGACTACGGGGACCACATGGACGACTTCACGCGGGTGAAGGACCAGCGCTGCGGCGGCTGCGTCTTCGACCAGGTCTGCGGCGGGGTCTACAAGGAGTACGCCGAGCTGATCGGCTGGGACGAGTTTAACCCGCGGGTGGCCTGAGCCATGATCCCAATCGTCGACGCCGACGAGGAGCTGCTCGGCACCCTGATCGCGGCGGCCAGGTTCGGCCGGGCCGGCGTGATCACCGACCGGCTGCGCGCCCGCTACGACGAGGAATGGGACGATCCGCTGGCCGGGTTCCCCTACGCGCTGGCGATGTTCTCCCTGCTGCTGTCCGGCCGTGAAGACTTCCTTGAGCAGTTCAATTACACCGAGATCATCGAGACTCTCAGCGACCTCCTTTACCACGAGCCCGACCACTGGCTCGGACGGTACCTGCGGATCCACACCCGCACGCTGCTCCCGGCGGACGGCGAGCACCGCCAGTACCTCGCTGCCGAGCGGGCCAAGGCCGCTGCGGACGCGTCGGAGCTGATCGAGCGGCAGAGCCGCGCTGCCTGGCAGCCGTGGTTCGCGTGCTCGTACCTCATGGCGGCCCGGCTGGAGTGGCAATCGGACCGGCAGGACCGGGACCAGGTGGCCACGCTGGTGCGAGCGGCCACGGCCAGGCCGCGGGCTCCGGTCAGGTTCCGCGCCCTGGGCGGCGTCCTGCGCATCGCGTTCGCGTGGTACTGCGACCAGCCAGAACTACCGGAACGCGACCAGGTCCGCGCCACGATGGACAATCTCTTCCCGACCTATGCGACCGCGCGGCCGCGCGAGCGAGCGGGAGACGCGGCATGAGCGCCCGGCCGAAAACCGTCCTGTTCATCGTTACCAGCTTCTGGGCGTACGGCGAACTGGCGATCGCCACCGAGTTCGCCGGGCGGATGGCCGGCAGCGGGTTCCGGCCGCTCTTCCTGATCCCGCCCACCCACCGCCAGCAGGCCGCCGCGGCCGGCCTGGACCACCAGGTCATGATCCCGGGCGCCGGGAAGATCAACCGGATCCAGCTGCACGACATCCAGCATGTGCACCGGCCCGCGCTGGTCGTGCTGGCCGACTTCATGAACTTCGACTTCTGCGACCGGCACTACGGGCTGCACCGGGGCGACCTGTCGGTGTTCGACTGCCCGATTGGCACGTTCGACGACTTCTCGTGGGGGCGCCCGGGCGCGTGGCTGGACACGTACGGGTTCAAGGCCAAATACGAGGCCGACATCACCCTGGACGGGCTCGCGTTCCGGCTGCGGCCCTGCCCGCTCAACAATCCGCTTGATCGCGCCGCCGAGACCGGCATCCACCCGTATCCGCTGCTTGGCAACGTCAAGGACATCGCGGTCACCGAGCGGGACGCGGTACGGCGCGAACTCGGCCTGACCGGAAACCGTCCGGTCGTGCTGGTGACCGGCGCGACCTGGCAGCGGATGCACGCCGCCTACCCCAGAGTCACCGCGTTCGTGAACGCCTGTCACACCATGCTGGAGCGGCTGCTGAGCAAGCTGCTCGGCCACGCCGACGTGCTGGCGGTCGGACCGCAGCTGGTGTTCCATGACCAGGCTCCGGCCGGCTTCCATCCGCTCGGCCCGGTGGAGCCTGAACGGTTCGGCCGCCTGCTCCAGGCCGTCGACCTGCATATCTCCAACAACATCGTCTCGGTCAGCCTGCACCGGCTGGCATTGCGCGGCATCCCGTCGGTGGTACTGATGAACTCCCTGCGCAAGGACTCCGGCCGGCTCGGATGGGAGGTGCCCCGGCCTGCACTGTCGGCATTCGCCCAGAGCGTGGTGGACGGCGTTGATTACCTGTACCCGTGCCGGATGTTCCCGGTCGGCTGGTACCACTTCCTGCGCTCGCTGCTGGCTGGCAACCCGTTCAGTGACCTGGTCGTACCGGTCGAGACGTTCGACGAGGAGGCAGCGCCGACCGCGATCGTGCCGCTCCTGCGGCCAGGACCTGAGCGTGACCGGCTGGCGGGCGCCCGTGAAACCTACCTTGAGGCGCTGCGGAAGCTGCCCGACGTGGACTCGATCCTGCACGAGGTGGCCGCATGATGAGGCTGCTGCTCCTCGCCCCCAGCCGGGTATCACGCGGTGATGCCATCGTCGCGGCCGACCTGGCCCGCGCGCTGCCGAGGTCCGGGTTCCAGGTCGGCTTCCTGTCCGCCCCTGAGGCGGTGGCGCACCTGCATGACCTCGGGATGCCGACACTGCCGCTCACCGGCTCCACCCCGGCCGAGAACCTCGCCCTGCTCGACCGGATCGTACAGGGCTTCAACCCTGACTGCCTGATCGCCGCGGACGCGTTCGCGCTGCAGCAGTCCAGCGGCTGGTCGGGCCTCACCGTGGAGATGCTGCGGGAGCGGTACGGCCGCTCCGTCGCCAGCTTCGACCGCCTGGGCTGGCAGGCGGCCGGCTACACGGCCGACTTCTACGGCGGCCGCCGGGTACGCGTTCCCGCGCTGCTTGACGGGTACGACGTGCTGATCAGGACCAGCCCGCCGCACCCAATGGAGCCAGCTCCGCCCGGCGTCGCCGTGGCCGCGCTGCACCTGGATGGCCTGCGCGACGGCGGCCGCCGGCCACCGGGCACCGCTGACACCGACGCCGGTGGCCTTGACAACGATCGGCCGACGGTCTTCCTGGTCAACTCGCCGTGGGAATACCGCAACCCGGCGCGCTCGCTCCCGGTAGCTCAGCTGATCGACGGGCTGCCGCGGGTGATCCACAGCCACCTAGCGGCCCTTGACCGCCCGCTGCGCGTGGTGCACGTCGGCCCGCGACGGTGGCGTTTCCCGGTGGCGGACCAGATCGACTACCAGCACTTCAGCCGGCTGCCTTACCCGATGTTCCGCGACCGGCTGGCGTCGGCTGAGTTGTTCCTGACCACCAACCTGCTGTCGGTGACCCTGGCCCAGGCGGTTCTCGCCGGGACCCCCGCGTTAGTGCTGCACAACCACGCCATGATCGGCCCGCGCGACATCCCGGGCTGGGTGTCCGCGGCCGCGCCGCTGCTGCGCATCGCTTACCCGTTCCGCGTGGCCCCGCTGGGCTGGCACGAACTGCTTGAGCCTCTGCTGGCGGGCAACCCGTACCAGAACTGTTTTGCCGCCGAAGAAATCTTCGATCGAACCGCGGTGCTGCGAGCACTGACCGAATTGCTGGACGACGGGCCGGTCAGGTCGCGGTTTCGGCGCAACCAGCAGCACTACCACGACCAGCTAGCCGGGCTCCCCCCGGCCGGCGAGGCGCTGGCGGCGGCGGTGACCCGATGACCGCGCTAGCCGACGGGCGGCTGGCCGGCCGGCGCTGGATTGACCGCGCGGCCGGCCGGCGGTTCGAGGCCACCATGCGCAACGACTTCCTTACCCCGCGCGGCACCCCCTACAAATGGCAGGAGCTGACCGCGAGCGTCGAGCGGACGGTGACCGGCAGCGGGGTGCCGACGGTGGTCCCGGTCAGGTACCAGTGGCGGCGGGTGGATGCCCGCACCGGCAATCCGGCCGGCGCCGGGGAGCGGCGTGAGTGGACGTTCGCCCGCGGGCAGAGTTTCACCTCAGTGCTGTTGCATACCGAGCTGGACGAGGATGGCGCCTGGCCGTCCGGTGACCAGGAGAGCGCCGGACCGCCCCGCAGCACCATGGACATCGGGTACCCGGAGTTGCCTAAGTCGCCAGCGGTTGACTTGCTGCTGATGCTGAGCTGGGACGTCGTCACGTTCGAGATGATGTGCACCCACCTGACCACCACGCCGGAACTGCGCGAAACTGGCGGCCAGGCCGAGCTCGACCGGATCTCAGGGACCTGGGCCGAGCTGCGGTTCTCCAGCCCCGGCGCGGTCGCGGTGTTCAGGAACGCGCGGGCCACGGCCCAGCGCCTGGGCGACGGGCGCGTCGCCGGGCGGCCCTCCGCTGTCTACTCGTCCTACTGCCTTGACTGCGTGCTCGACGTTCGGTCAGGGCCGGTGACGCAGCGGGGCCGCTCGTCGTACTGGGTCACGCTGCAGGCCGACGCGCAGACCGCTGACCTGCTGTCCGCGGAGATGACCGAGATGATCGTCGCCACGCTCACCGGGTCTGACGGGCGGGCTGTCCCGGTGCAGAAGCGGCGAACCGTGCGGATGCGGGTAAGCGCTGACGCTCAGGCGGACGACACCGCGAGGCCGGACGCCAGCCTCCGCCGCTCCGTTCCCCGCGCGCCGGCTGCCGGCCCGCCGCCTGACGACGGTTTACTGGCCGTGACGGTCGCCGGGCGGGTAGCTGATTACCTGGCATGGCAGGTCTCGTCTTTGGAGAATTTGCCTCCCGGAATGTCGGAACTGGCGCTTATGGGATTACGCAGCGTTGTGGGGACGGACATAGCCGGTACTTATCTGCGGGTCAAGTCGCTGCAGGCCGAGCTGCGGGCAGCGGCGGGCGGCGAGCCAGGTGCACTGGCCGGCCTGGCCGAGGCGCTGCCTGAACACCGTCGCCGCCTGGAGGGACTGCTCGCCTTCGGGCAGCTGGCGGCCGAAGGGGCGGCGAACCGGGGCCTGGTTCTCGACGAAACCGACCAGGAAGCGACCCGGGTCCGCCTGAACGCCGTCGGCGCCGACCTCACCGAACTGCTTGCCCTCCTTGACCGGCTGGAACGGCCCGCCGGCAGCGTCTTCCATCACGCGTCCGACCATGATTTCGAAGGGTAGCCATGAAGGCCCTGAGCGTTCACCTGACCGACATCTGCAACAGCAAGTGCTCCTTCTGCATCGTCGACTCCCCGCATGTCAAGGAGGACTCAATCTCCCGCAAGCGGGTCTCCAGGTTCCTGCGTGACAACGCGGACAAGGGATACGAGGCGGTCAACATCCACGGTGGCGAGGCCACCATTCGCCGGGACTTTCTCGAGATACTTGACGAGATCTCCGAGCTTGGCTATCCGACGGTTTTCCTGCAGACAAACGGCCGCAAGCTCGCCCATATGAAGTACGCCCGCACCGTCGTGGACAAGGGCGTCAGCCTGTTCATCGTGTCGATGCACGGCGCGAAGGCACTGACGCAAGACCGGATCAGCAAGTCACTCGGCTCATTCGAGCAAGCCGTCAGCGGCATAAGGAATGTCAGGGAACTCGGCGCCAAGATCAGGACCAACTCGGTGGTGTGCAAGGACAACTTCACCGAGCTGCCGGACATCGCGGACCTGTGCGCGGACCTGGGTGCCGATCACATCAACATCTCGGCCCTGCATACCGCGGGAACCGCCCTGCGCAACTTCTGGGAGGTCACCCCGCGCTACGACGATATCCGCCCGTATGTGCTCGAAGCGGTCGACCGGGTCGTGCGCCGGGGCCGGGTGATCACCTTGGAGGGCTTCCCTTACTGCACTATCCCCGGGTACGAGCGGTACATGATCGACTGGTCGGAGAACCAGTTCAAGATGCTCTACCGTACCTTCGTGTTCGAGGATTACGAGAACTATATGGACTCGAACTCCCGGGCCAAGGACGCGCGGTGCGGTGGGTGCGCCTTCAACGACGTGTGCGGCGGCGTTTACAAGGAGTACGCCGAACTGATCGGCTGGGACGAGTTCCACCCGGTAACTCCGGTCGCTTCGGTGTAATTCGTGCGCTTGATTACCCCGGCCGATGACGAGCTCTACGGACTGGCCAGCGCGGCGGGCAAGCTGGGCTGGGCCGCGAAGCTGCTGGCCAGGCTCGAGGCCGAGCGCCAGGCCGACCCGGCCGACCCGGAGGCGGCCAGCCGGTACGCGCTCGCGCTGATGGCGGTGCTGCCGAGCGTGGGCATCGAGTTCGCCGCGCACGCACGCTTCACCGCCACCATAGAAGCGCTCGGGGATGTTCTCGACCTGGACCCAGGCAACTGGCTCGCACGCTACGGCCGGGCCAGGCTCAGGGCGCTGATCCCCAGCAGCTACGGCGCCTACTCGGTTCAGCTGTCCGGCGAGCTCACCAGCGCCCGCGACGACCTGGACTACCTGCTCGACCAGCAGGCCGCGCACTCCGGCCAGCCGTACTTCGTCAGCACCCACGCGCTGGCGGCGGTGATCGACCGCCTGGCCGGCGAGCCGCCACCGCCTGGCCGGCCGGCCCTGCCCGATGCGCTGGCTGCCTGCCAGCGAGTCCCGGCGCGGCTGCCGGCGCTGGGCGCGGTCTTGTGCGAGCCGCTGGTCACGCTGCACGCCGGATCGGCCGGCCAGGAATGGCAGCACGCGATCGGTGAGGTGATGGTGGCCATCTACGGCGACCAGGCCGCCGTCGCTGTGCTGGCCCCGGGGGACTACTCCCCGCCCCCCCGCCGGCCGGTGCGGCGGTGAGCCTGCGACGGTTGCTGTTCCTCGGGCTGGGCCACCTGTCCAACGGGGACGTCAGCATCGCCGCCGATTTCGCCCGGCAGCTCGCACCGGACCGGTTCGCGGTCGGGTTCGTGACGCCCGCCGCGACCGCGCCGTACGTCCAGGCGACCGGCCTGGCCGCGTATCCGCTGGAGAGCCGCGACCCTGCGCACAACCTGGAGGCATTCGACCGGCTGGTCGCCGACTTCCGTCCCGACCTGCTCGTCGCGGCCGATGCTTTCACCCTGGACTACTCCGCCGCCTGGTCGGGCCTGAGCATGAGCCTGCTGCGGCAGCGTTACGACATCGCGCTCGCCAGTTTCGACCAGTATGACTACCCGGCCGCCGACTACCTGGTCGACTTCTACGGCGGTCACCGTACCCGGTTCCCGAGGCTGCTTGACCTGTGCGACCTGCAGATCCGCAACAGCCCACTGAACCGCCCGGCGCCGGGCGAGCCCGGTGTGATCGTGACCCGGATGGTGTGCGGCGGCTCATCGCCGCTGCCGGTTAGCCGCCGACGCCAGGACCGGCCGACGGTGTTCCTCACGAACTCACGCTGGGAGTACGTCAATGTGGTGCGCTCGCCGGCCATGACGCAGCTAATGCGCGCGATACCCAGGATCATCCACAATCATCTCGCCGCCCTCAACCGCCCGCTGCGGGTGGTCCATGTCGGCCCGGCCCGATGGGAGTTCCCGGTCGCGCCGCGGATCGACTACCGGTACGCGCCCCGGCTGGCTCCGGCCGAATTTCACGCGCGGCTGGCCGGCGCCGACCTCTTCGTCACCGGCAATGCCGTGTCGGTCACGCTGACCCAGGCGGTGCTCGCCGGGGTCCCCTCATTGCTGCTCGACAACCACAAGCTGCTTGACGTGGCCTTACTAGCCAGGAACGGATCGGCACCGGCCTGGCTGACGCAGGCGGCGCCCCAGCTGACCATCGCGTACCCGTTCAGGGTCTACCCCTGGGGATGGCACGACTTCCTGACACCGGTGCTGTCTGACAACCCGTACGTGGACTGCTTCCTGTCCGCCGGGGTGTTCGAGCGCCGCCGCGTCCTGCGGGCCATGACCGAGCTGCTGGACGACGCGACCGTACGGGCCAGGCTCGCCGAGCGGCAGGCTGCCCTGCTCCATCGCCTGCACCGGCTACCGCCGGCGGGCGACGCGCTCGACGCGGCCAAGCTCGCCGGCCGGTAACGAAGGGAACGTCATGACCGAATCGGCCGAGCTGCCGCCGATGCCGTTCGAGCAGCCGCATCCGCTGCGGCCGGCGCCAGTGCTGCGGGCGCTGCAGGACCGCGGTCCTGTGCACCGGGTGCGGACGAGAATGGGCGACGAGGCGTGGCTGGTGACCGGGTACGACGAGATACGGTCGCTGTACGGCGGCGAATTGCTTGGCCGATCACACCCGAGGCCGGATCGGGCGGCCCGGTTGACCGCCTCGGCGCTGTTCGGCGGCCGGCCGCGCGAGAACTACGCCACCGAGGACGCCGACCGGGCCTGGTTCAGGGACGTACTCCACACCATCATGTCGCCTGCGCAGCTCCGCGAGCTGCGCCCCTGGGTCGACGCGCTGGTCACCACGCTGCTCGATCAGCTCGCTGCGGCGAACCGGCCAGCCGACCTGATCGACCTGGTCGCGGTGCCCTTGCCGACCCTGGTGATCTGCAAGCTTCTCGGCGTACCGCAGGCGGACCTGGCCCGATGCCGTTCGCTCTCCGAGGCGATCGCCTCCGCCGGGGACGAACAGCGCTCGAAGACCGGCCTAGCTGAGCTGACCGGGCACCTGCGCGAGCTCGTAGCCGGAGGACGGGCCGAAGCTGACGGACTGCTCAGCCGGCTGCGCGCGGCACCGTACCTGATCCGCGCCAACATTGTGGCCGGCATCGGCGCGTCGCTCATGTTCACCGGCCACCACACCACCGTCGTGGCCATCGGGTACGGGGCGTTGCTGCTGCTCACGAACCCCGACCAGCACCGGGCCTTGCGGGACGATCCGGCCCTGGTGCCTGATGCGGTCGAGGAAAGCCTTCGGATCGGCAACGTCGGCGTCAATACCGGGGGCGGCAACGGCATTCCGACCTACGCTCGGGCGGACATCGACCTGGCCGGCGTGCGCATCCGAGCCGGGGACCTTGTCCTGCTGGACACCGGTGCGGCCAACCACGACGAGCAGGTCTTCGACGACGTGTACCGGTTCGATGCCGGCCGGTCAGCCAATCCGCACCTCACCTTCGGCTACGGCCGGCACTACTGCCCGGGAGCGGGCCTGGCCAGGCTTGAGATGCAGGCGCTGTTCGCGCAGCTCGTACCACGTTTTCCGACGATGCGCCTGGCCGTTGACCTAGAGGACCTGCGCTCTCACGACGACCAGATCACCGGCGGCCTGGTCGCCCTGCCGGTCACCTGGTGAGCGGCAGCAGCGTCGGGGGGCCGGCGGGCGGCGGGGTGCCGGCCGGCGTCGGGCGGACGGCGCTCGGGGTGGCGATGATCAGGGCCATGGAAAGCCGGCGCAGCGACCGGCTGTTCAGCGACCCCTACGCCGCCGCGTTCATTGCCGCCGCGCCGGCCGTATTCGATCGCGCGGACCGCGGCGCGGTCGCCTGCCTCAGCGGCCTGTCATCGGCCGGCGCCGCGTTCTGGTCGCACGCCGTGATCAGGACGAGGTTCTTCGATGACTACCTGCTCGACGCCACCGGACGAGGCCTGCGCCAGGCCGTTCTGCTCGCGGCCGGCCTGGACACCAGGGCTTACCGGCTCGACTGGCCGGCCGGGGTGCGGCTGTTCGAGCTTGACCTGGCCGATGTGCTCGACTTCAAATGGCGGGTCCTTGGCAGGCAGGCGGCCGTGCCGCGATGCGATCACCGGCCGGTCCCGGCCGACCTGCGCGAGGACTGGATCACGCCGCTGACCGGGGCTGGCCTGCGCCCCGACCAGCCGACCGCCTGGCTGCTCGAAGGCTTGCTGATCTACCTGTCGGCTGACGAGGTCATCCACCTTCTCACCACGCTCGGCGAGCTATCAGCGGCGGGCAGCCGCGTGGCCTTCGAGTTCGAGTCGGCGCGGGCCGGCGCCTTGCGGGAGCAGACTGGCCGTCTGCCGGCCATGGCCGAATACGCGGCACTCTGGAAGGGCGGCCTGGCTGACGTGCCTGGCTGGCTGGCGAACCACGGGTGGCTGCTTGAGATGCACGATCGAGCACGCGTCGCTACCGGTTACGGACGCGCCCCGGGCGGGCCGACCACGGGCGGCTTCGCCACGGCAGTGCGCGCGTGAGCGGCGCTGACCGGCCGACGCCCAGAAAGTGCGGCTGCTGGCCTTGCTGACCCGTGGGTATGGCTGGCTCGAAGCCGGTCGCGCTAGTTTGCTGTTATGAAGCCAGCCGATATCCAGCTATTGCATACCCTCAGCAAGCCCGCTGTTTCCCCGGACGGCAGGTTCGCGGTCGTGGCCGTGGTCCGGCCCGATCTGGACACCGATGACTACCGCGGCCACCTGTGGATCGTCCCGACCGACGGGTCGGCGTCGCCGCGCCCGTTCACCACCGGCTGGCGCGACACCGCGCCCGCGTTTTCGCCGGACGGCGCCTGGCTGGCATTCCTGCGGGCGACCGGTAAGGAGGGAGCTGGCGCCAGGCCTCAGCTCTACGTGATGCCGGTTAACGGCGGTGAGCCCAGGCGCGTGACTGACCAGCCGCTCGGCGCGGGCACCCCGGTCTGGAGCCCGGACAGCCGCCGGATCGCCTACGTCGCGCGCGTTCCCGACGAGGGCCGCTACTCGCCGGGCGGGGGCGAGGCCGAACCGCCCAGGCGGATCAGCACCTTGCAGTACCGGGAGGACAACCTCGGGTTCTTCATCGACCGACGGTCCCACGTGTTCGTGATCGACCCGTTCGCGGAACCGGCCGCCGAGTCCGTCCAGGTGACCAGCGGTGACTTCGATCACGCCGCTGTGGCCTGGAGCCCGGACGGCCAGAACCTGGCCTTCGTGTCCGCCCGCCACGACACTCGCGACACCGACCTCGTCACCGACGTCTGGCTGTGCGCGCCGGATGGCTCCCCACTGCGGCCGGTCACTCGTGTCGCCTCGGCCGGCGGACCGCGGCTCTCGGTCGAGCAGGCGGTTTTCACGCCCGACGGCCAGTCGGTGTGCTTCACTGCCACCGAACTCGGCGCGGGCGGGTACGAGACGCTCGGTCGCAACCTCAGCCTGTGGTCGCTCCCGGCCGACGGCTCCGTGCCGCCCAGGCGGCTCACCGGCAGCGAAACCATCCACCTGGTCAGGGGCGGCACGATCGAGGCGACGCCGGACGGCGTGCTGGCGTGCGCGGAGCACCGGGGTGCGATCGAACTGCTGCTGATCCCCTACGAAGCCCGCGGGCTGGACACCGAGCCGGAAAAGCTGCTATCCGGTCAGCGCCAGGTGGAGGGGATGGCATACGGGAAGTCGCTGCTAGTCGCCGTCGTCGTCGATCCCGGCTCAGGCGGCGAGCTAATCGCCCTGGCCGACGGGGCGGAGCGCCAGCTCACCTCCTTCGCCGCGATCCCGTCGCCGCGCCCGATGGAGGAGATCACGGCCACCGCACCGGATGGCTATCCGGTACATGGCTGGGTCATGCGGCCGGAGAGCCCCGGCCCGCATCCCGCGCTGCTGATGATCCACGGCGGGCCGTTCGCTCAGTACGGCTGGCGGCTGTTCGACGAGGCGCAGGTGTATGCCGAGGCCGGATACGCGGTCATCTTCGGCAACCCGCGCGGATCTTCCGGTTACGGACAGGCGCACGGGGCGTCGATCATCGGCGACGCGGCGACGAGCGCGGCCGCCGATGTTCTCGCCCTGCTGGACGCCGCGCTCGCCGCCGGCGGCATCGACAGCTCCCGCGTCGGCGTTCTCGGCGGGTCCTACGGCGGCTACCTGACGACCTGGCTCGCCGCCCACCACGGCGAGCGGTTCAAAGCGGCCGTGAGCGAGCGCGCGGTCAACGCGGTCGACAGCTTCCACGGCTCCAGCGATATCGGCTGGTTCTTCGCGGCCAGCCTGTGGGGTTCCGACCCCGCGAGCTGGGCCGCGCAGAGCCCGCTCAGCTACGCCGGGCAGATCAGCATTCCGATGCTGATTGTTCATTCCGAGCACGACTGGCGCTGCCCGGTCGAGCAGGCACAGCGGCTGTTCGTCGCCCTCAGGCTGCGCGGTGTCCCGGCCGAGATGCTCCTGTTCCCCGGCGAGGGACACGCGTTGTCGCGCAGCGGCCGGCCAAGCCACCGGCTGGCGCGATTCGAGGCCATCCTCGACTGGTGGGCCAGGCACGTGTAGCGGCACGAAGGCTGAATGAACCTGCCCTTGCCGCCGTGGCCAGCGAGA
>Ga0070761_10000880_pt1 | contig 19029 bp, 24 predicted proteins | sample HubBroMetageREF1_FD_66724 | JGI IMG/M metagenome (GOLD analysis project Ga0070761, IMG submission 66724) | Reference soil microbial communities from the Hubbard Brook experimental Forest, New Hampshire, USA - Hubbard Brook CCASE Soil... | ecosystem: Environmental > Terrestrial > Soil >... | reverse complement strand
GGTCCGAGCGGTCTCGACTTCGCGATGTATCGGGCTTACGACGCACGCTTTGGTCGTTGGCGCAGTCGTGATCTCACCCGTCTTGCCGGCTCGGCCCCCGTCGCGGCTCAAGAGCCGCAGACGGTCCGGCAAAGTCCGGCCTCCTGGCGCGAGCGTCAAGCTGAGTCCAAGCGCCATGGGCCTCGGGCCAGCGGTTTTTTTCCTGGCGATCGGAACTCGATGGGCGCGCTTGTAGTCTTCGTAGCCGTGTTGGGCTCTCGCGCTTCGCCTGCGCGACCGTTCAAGTTCGAACCGAAACCATGACGACGAGATTGTCTTTGCAGACGAGAGACGCGCTCTTCCTGCCATCGGTGGGAAATGCGTACACCGACCTCGTCCGAGACGACTGTCGAGCGGCAGCGTTGCGCCACCGCTTCATCCTTTCCGAAAGCGACGCTGAGAACGACACCAACAGACAAGTTCAACAGATTCAAGACGCCCTTCGTGCACCGCTTACCACGAGGCCGCGGGCACTTCTTGTGAGCCCGGTCGAAGAAGCAACGCTTCGGAATGTTGCGCGTGAAGCCGCCCGGCTTGGAATCGCGTGGGTGAGCCTCCAGCGCGAGTGCCCATTTCTGGCCGAGTTGCGGCGCGAGTTTCCGCGGGTTGCGCTCTTCTCCGTGCACCCCGACCAGGGCCAAGTGGGGCGCATCCACGCTGAGCAGCTGCGAATCGTTTTGCCGAAGGGCGGAGAGGTCGGCTACATCCGCGGCCCTCTCATGATGACCTCGGCAAATCAACGGGCAGCGAGCTTCCGGTCCGCGATCGGCGGAGAGCCATTTCACATCACTTCGATGTCAGGCGATTGGTCTGTCGAAGCGGGTCGGCAGGCGGCGAAGGATTGGCTCGCCCTGGCGGGTCGGCTCAAGCCCGACGCCTGCGCCATCGTGGCTCAGAACGACAGCATGGCCCAAGGGGCACGTATGGCCATTACGGAAGCCGAGCAAGGAGCAGGGGCCGGACACGGCCTGAGCAAAATCCCGATCCTCGGATGCGATGGGACTCCCAACTTTGGCCACCGCTTGGTGGCCGCCCGTACCCTCACCGCGACGGTGATCATTCCTTGTCCCGCGCGGCGCGCCATGGACACATTCGCGGCGGTGCTCGCTGGCGCCAACCCTCCAGCGACCGACATGTGCTTCACTGTCTCTTCGTTTCCTGATTTATCAGTTCTGACGAGTGCCCCGAGCAAATGGTTTTGAACCCAGGTCTGGATGGGCGAGTGCTGCTGGTTGTCCAGCGACGAGGATTGCAGAGGCCTTGGCGCGCACTCTGTAGCTCCGCGACTGAGACGTCGTCAGGCATGCGTCAGGGACCATCACATTCCGAGGTTACCTAATGGTGAGCCGACGCCACATCCCACAAACTCTTCAGACTGTGTCGCACCGGATTGCTTCATCCCCGATGCCCTCGATCGAAGCAGTGGGGAACTTTGTGCCGTCCGCAAATGTGACGCCGTTTGGGCCTATGACGGCCGGTCCCGTGCATGACACGGTGCCGCTCTGCACCACCTGATCGCAGTACTCCAGGCAGCTCGAATAGTAAGTCGACCCATCCAGCCCATCCGGTCCGAGCGGGACATGAAAGCCGCCCCCTGACGGATCTGGGACCACATTCTCTGAGAGCACGTCGTTCGACGTAATTGTCTTTGTGTCGTCGCATCCGACAGCGAGCAGGAACATCAATCGGTGACACATGCAGCGAAGTCTAGCGCTTCCGTACCAAGACGCACCGCGTCATCGATCGGCAAATTAGGACACTACCCGCGATTGCGCCCGGCCGATCATCGCGTAGGGGCCTCCCCTCACAGAATCCCGAAACCCCGGCCCGAGCCCGATCTCGGCCTCGACTGCGGTGAGAGGGATTTCTGGGTGCCGCCTCGGCGCGACGCTCGCGTTTCGCCTCGTCGGTGCGGCCTACCAGGGTCTCATCTCGCTCATCGGACGCGAGAAGCTCATGTCGGGGCGCCTGGTGACGGTCTGGCAGATCGTCGCCACGATCCCGGCGGTGACTGCGGCATTCGCTTCGGGCTGGGCGGCGAGGCACCTGGATCCAAAACACACGTTCTTGATGCTGGCGGGATTCGCCCTGGTCATCGGCCTGCTCGGCTTCTGGAGGCCGAAGGTAGTGTACGCGCATGCGTAGGGCCAATCGGGGTGCGGGCCCCACAGCCTGCTATTGCGGCGAGTCGGCAAGCTTCATGATGTCGCAACGCGCCGTCCTCCAGTACACGTTGGTGCCATCAAGAGCGAGCGACTTGGGCCAAGGTTGGTCGACGGCGATTACCACAGGGCTCGACACGGCGTTCGCGTCGGCCGCGATGGCGCTCCTCTCGATGGCGCTCCCTTCGGGTGAATTCTCGGCGAGGTAGACGTTCTTCTCGCCCAGCGCGAAACCTGTGAGCGGGCTGCCGTATGCCGTCTGCCAGATTGTTGCCTCGGACGGTTGGGAGATTTCGGATTGCTCGAGAGACTCACTGTTGCCCCAGAGGACGGCTCCTCCGGACACGAGCACCTGGTCGTACGCCAGATCGAATTGGCCTTTTGCGATCGCTGGCGGACACGAATCGATGAGTGCCGCGTCGGAGGTGCACAGGCTCGCGAGAGCGAGGGCTTCCACGTGGCCTGACGCGTAGGTCGGGTAGTAAAGATTCGACGCATCGGCGGCAAGGGCCGTCGCGAGGCCGGCTTCGGGCCCATCGGTTGCCCCGATGTACTTCACGTCCGCCACGGAAGCCGCGCCGGCCGCCGGGATGCTGTAGAAGCGGGTCCCGGCCGCGAAATAGAGTGTCGAGCCGTCCGGAGACAGAGCCATCGCGTTGATCGGCGGAGGGATGCCGGGCGTCTCCAGCCCATCGCCCGCGTCCGAAGCGGAGACGGGCGAGGGCCCGGGTGCCATCTCGGGCTGTAGGAGCATGGTTGGCGCCGTGCCCGGCGCCGCCGCGAATATGGCCGTTCCAACACCCCCATTTGCCACGCCGCCCTCGTCGAGCGTGAGCGCTTCGGTCGCGCCGATCCAATAGACAGTGCCGCCGCGCTCGAGAAGCACGGTGGCGAGCGGGCCGTTTCGCCATGTCAGGGGCCCGCCAGGTACCTGCGGGTCGAGGCTCGGCGCCTGAACGGCAGCAATCGAGATGCCGCTTACCATGGCGGTCGTCTGTCGACTACTCGTGGTCAGGCTCTTTATGGTGCCGTGCCCGACATCGGACCAATAGAGCGTCCCGTTGTCGAAGACGACTCGATGGAGATGCAGCCTTGGGCTGGCGCGATGATCGTTTCGGGTGCCGCGCCGCAACCAGCATCCGAGCACACGGCGCCGGTTGCGCACGGCGGACTGCAGCCGCGCTCTGCCGATCCGCCGTCGGTCATGGTTCCGCTCGCTGCTCCCGACAGCCCGCTGCCGCTCGTCTTGCTGCCGCTCGTTGCGCCGGTCGTTCCCGTGGAGCCGAGCCCACTCGCGGCGCCTGCCCCCGCGGACGAGCCCGAAGGCTCGCCGGACGTTTGCCCGGACCCGGTGCTTGCGCCTGAAACGTTCCCGGCGGAGCTCCCACTTCCGTGACCGCCACTCGAGCAACCGGCGACGACGCACGCAATTAGAGAGAGGTAAGCATGCCTTCGCGAAGCGTTCATTGGACGGTGCACCCCCTCCATGAGCCTAGCGCCCGCAGCGGCGCCTGCCTCCAAACGGTCATCGTAAGTATCGGGCTAGGGCGATTCCAAATCCCCCGTGGGTGTCGTTCAAGACTGCCCAGAGCTCCGTGGGCGTCACAATGAGCGGGGCGCTAAAGAGCCAGCTTGGGCCCGCCGAAACCCGCTGCACGCTTCCGTCGGCGAGACTGATGACGTAGGCGACATCGAACGGTGGGGGAACGACCGCATAGAGTGACTGAAAGGCGACCGCCACGGCGGCTGGTGACGTCACGGCCAGCGTCGCAAGCTTGGACGCCGTGCTCCCGAGAGTCGTCGGGTCGCTCGTATAAGGCGCCCGCCAGACCGAGACGTTGGGCTGCGTCGACGACGAGGCAGAAGCCCCCGAGGATTCGACCCAGAACATGGTGCTTCCATCGGTTGCAAAGGCCGATGCGTGCGTCGCTGGCGGCGAGCGGTATAGCGCAACGGTGCCGTCCGACTGCACCACGTATTCCTGCTGCCAGCCGGTGGTACCGTGCACGCTCAGCGCATAGACGTCGCCTCCCTCCACGACGTCCAGAAGCAATGGCACGTGGGGAGGCTTCGAGGTGATGACGGAAGTCGACCCGAAGGGCCATCGCACGACGGCACCTGCGACGGGCGAATCGAACGCCACGAGCACATCGCTCGCGAGCCGCTCTTGTGCTTCGACGAGACCATCGGTGCCTATGAGCTGAGCGAAGGATGGATTGACCAGCGCTGACGCCGCGGGGCCTTGTGCCCCGTAGAAGAGCTGGCCGGGGCTCGGAATTCCGAGGATACCCGCGTGGCTGGCGCCGACGGCAACGACGAATGCGCAAGCGCTCGACGTGTCCGATCGCGTCGCGCCAAGCGGAGCTTGCGCGTGCAGGTCGTAGACATCGTCTTCGAACTCGGTGCCCGAAAGCGCCCTTGATACCTTGAGCACCGCTGGCGACCCTTGCGCATCGTGAGAGACGTGCGCATAGGCGAATGCGTAAGGCGCACCCGACGCAATGACAGGATGGACGAGCTCTTGGCAGCCGGAGGCACCATTGGAGCCAGACCGCGGCTGCCGCAGTGTCCGGCGAGGTCGCCGAACCACCGTCGGCCGGCTGCGCGCTATCGATCGAGGCCCCGACCCCCGTTTGCGACTTGCCTTCGGAGCTAAACGCACATTTCGCGTGTCGAATGACGCGCTCACGGCGCGCGGATCGGACAAGTAGATGGGATGAAGCAGCCGATCTGGCGCGAGCGTGTTGTGCGAAAAGAAAGAAGAACGCAACAGCGGAGGCGAGCCATGGACCACATCGGTATTGACGTGCATAAGAGGGAAAGCCAGATCTGCATCGTGACGGGCGACGGTGAGATCGTTGAGACGCGCATTCGCACCGAGCGCGAGCGCTTTGCGAGCGTTCTCGGTGGGCGAGCGCCGAGCAAGATTGTGATCGAGGCGAGCACCGAGAGCGAATGGGTGGCGTGCTGCCTGGAGGAGCTGGGCCACGAGGTCATCGTTGCGGACCCGAATTTCGCACTCATGTATGCAACGCGATCTCGCCGGATCAAGACGGACCGAAGAGACGCGAAGGCCTTGGCGGACGCTTGTCAGCACGGCCACTATCGACCCGCGCATCGGACCTCGTCCGAGCAGCGCAGGGTGCGCTCACTGCTGACGGTCCGTGAGACCCTGGTGCGCACGCGCACCCGGATGATCGTGGTCTGCAAGGCGCTTCTCTCGAGGCAGGGGATACGAATTGCGACCGGAGAATCGGAGCACTTCGTGACACGCGTCCGGGCCGAAGGCCTGCTCCCGAGCGTCCAAGACGAGCTGGAGCCACTGCTCGTGGTGCTCGAGCAATTGCAGACGCAAGTCGATACGCTCGATGCAGCCATCGCGCGGCTGGCCAAGGAGCAAGCGCCGGTCCGGGCACTCTGCACCGTCCCAGGCGTCGGCCCGGTGACGGCCGCCGCTTTCGTGGCTGCCGTGGACGATGCGAAGCGCTTTCGTCGCGCTCACCAACTCGAGGCGTACTTGGGGCTGGTGCCGAGCGAGCACAGCTCAGGGGAAAAGCAGCAACGAGGGTCGATCACCAAGGCCGGACCGCCCCGGGTACGGTCGCTGCTGGTACAGGCCGCACTCGGACTTCTCCATCATCGCCAACCGTCCAGTGCATCGCTGCGAGATTGGGCGCTGAAAATAAAGCAGCGCCGTGGGCAGGGCATCGCGATCGTAGCGCTCGCTCGCCGTCTCGCGGGCATCCTCTGGGCCATGATGCGAGACGGAACAACTTACCGGTCGCAAGTTTCCCAACCGGTGCGCAGTGCGTAACTAACGTATTCAGGAAGGACTCGGACTCTGAAAGAGGTCAGAGCGTTGGGCGGGTGAGCGCGAGTGCTGGCTTGGCAGATGTTCATTGTCGATAAGTAGATGGCGCCCCCCTCATCGAATCCCCCCATGCGCCGGCGGGCTCGTCCCGTCACCAAAGAGCGCGAAGAGAAGGATGACCAAACCTCGACAGAGTTTCGAATCGAAAAAGAAAACGGTCGTGCTTGACTGGCGGGGCTGCTTCAGAGAAGCCAGTACCGGATGCCCCCAGCGGTCAGACGGAACCTCGGAAGGCCCGACCGACCACCACGAACAGGCAGCCCGCCAAGAGCACCGCGTTCGTGCTGACGTTCAAGAGCTCCTTCCGCCGCCGGGGGGGGTCGGAGGCGTGTGCGCGCGCGAGCTTCGTGTGGGCGTTCGCGGCCCCCACCATGATCACGGTAAGACAGGCGGCGGCTAGCGGCGTCAGGATCGGCATGATGCCAGTAGCCCATGGAGCGATCAGCCCCGCAGCCCCGAGGATCTCGCAGACCGCGATGAACCGAATGAATGGCACGCTGTAGGCGGAGAGGCCCGTCTGACCGCTTGCGAGGAGCCATTCCTTCGAGCCGACGCTCTTGACGGCACCAGAGGCGAGGAAGACGACGGCCAGCAGCGCTTGCGCTACCCAGAGAGCGAAGTTCATGATTACCAGAGGACGATGCTCGCCTTCGCGGCGTGACAACGTCGCCGGCAGGTCTGGCCCGTCACACTTCGCGCTGGCGTCTCGTCATCCTTGGACACCATGGGATCGCTCAACACATTCATGGGGTTCCGTGCGCTCCTGCTCTCGGTGGCGTATCGGATGCTTGGATCGGCGACTGAAGCCGAGGACGTCGTCCAGGAAGCATGGCTTAGGTGGCGCGACGTCGATGAATCGAACATTCGCGACCCCAAGGCATGGTTGTCCGTCGCCGTCGTGCGCCTCTGTCTGGATTCCCTGAAGTCTGCCCGCAGCCGGCACGAGACCTACGTGGGCACGCGACTTCCGGAGCCTGTTGCGACGCCGCAGCCTCGCGACCGCGAATCGATCTCCCTCGCCTTCCTGGTCTTGCTCGAGGCGCTCTCGCCACTCGAGCGTGCCATATACCTGCTGCATCAGGTGTTCGAGTACTCGCACACGGAGGTCGCCGAGGCGCTCGGCATGTCCGCCGCCGCCGTTCGGCAGTCGTTTCACCGCGCCAAGGCCCACGTTGCCGACAACCGTCCGCGATTCGCTCCCTCCGAGGAGGACCACGTACGGCTGCTGCTAGGGTTTGGTGCGGCCCTCGCCGACGGCAACGTCGCGGCCTTCAAGAACGTGCTCGCGGAGGACGCGGTGTTGTGGGCCGACGGCGGTGGCAAGGTCCGCGGAGCGGCCCTGCGCCCCGTCCACGGTGGTGACAATGTCGCCAGGTTCTTTGCAGGCTTGGTCGCCAAGACGTCGATCCAGCGAGGCGAGCTGACGATGGACGTTCAGCGGGTCAACGGCTGGCCCGCCCTCGTCGCGCGCGTTCGCGGTGTGGTCATCGCGGTCATCACCATCGAGACCGACGGCGAACGGGTCGTCGCTGTACGCAACGTCGTCAATCCGGAAAAGCTAGCCCTCGCTGAGGTGAACTAAGACCAATGAGCATTGGCATCGAGCGCATCGACCACGTGCAGGTGACCGTCCCGAGAGCGGTCGAGGAGGAGGCGATCCGCTTCTACGGCGAAGTCCTCGGCCTCGAGCGCATCCCGAAGCCGACGGAAGCGGCGAAGCGCGGCGGCGCGTGGTTTCGCCACGCGGCGCTACAGGTGCACGTCTCGAGCGAGGAAAACGATCCGCAGGCCAATGGCGGCAGCAAGCGGCACGTGTGTTACGTCGTGCGCGACCTCGCCGAGGCGGAGCGCGTGCTGCGTGCGGCGGGCGTGGAGATCCTTCCTGACACGAACCCCGAGCCAGGTTGGCCGCGGTTCTACGCGCGCGACCCCGGCGGGAATCGCGTGGAGATTGCGCGGCCCTTTTCGGACACGAAGCCGGACGCTCGTCTCGAGGAGACCAGAGCAGGTCAAAGCCCGCATGATGCTGTAGAGCACGGTGGCGCGCCCGGCATCGTTCATCGTGGTGATCGATGACGCTTTCGATTCCCGACCTCCGCGGTGCGCATGCCCTGCGACGTGCCATCGACGAGAAAGAGACGGACGGAGCGGCCTGGCATGAATGTGGAATGGTACGCTCATCGAGAGATGCATGTCGCCCCACTCGCGGTCTCGACGATCCTCTTCTGCGTGGGCGCGGCGCTCGTCATCGCGTGCGACGACAAGTCGCAGGTGGCCGCGCCCGCGGCGTCGGCCCAAGTGCAGCCGCCACCCGCCACACCGATGATTTTCAGGGAGCCCCCGGCGAGTTGCGACGCAGACTCACTCTGGTTCGATGGCGGGGCGGGCAACGTGAAGGCCTACGAAGCGAGCTTGCGTACTTGGACCCCAGACTGCCGGGCAACGGCCCTGCGTAGCCTCTGCCAAGCTGACTGCGACGAGATGATCTCGGACCACGTCATCGCGGCCAGTGCGTCCCCGGAGGAGAAGAAAGCGGCCATCGGTTTGCGCTTGGAGCTGAACACCAAGGCCCTTGGCAAGGCGAAGGACTTCCTGAAAAGGGCACGGGAGATCCAGCGCTATGCCCTTTCCATTCGAGGGTCACCGAGGTCACTCGACTCGTCTTGCACGACTCGGATGCACGACGACCAAGCTCGAATCGACGCGCTCCGGGAGGACGCCAATAGCCTGCCGATCCCCCTTGGGGGCAGGTCGATCTCCCTATTTGCGGATGCCGCAAGAACATGCGTCTCGTGCGGTGACGACCTCTCGGAGTCGTGCAGCGACATGAACGAGCCGCTCAAGGACATGAGCGACAACCTTGCGGACTGGAACAAGCTCGTGGCGGCCGACAAGAGGGCCGTCGCGGCCAAGTAGAGGGACTGGCGAGAGCTTAGAGCCTTCGGGTGATGCGCCCGCGCGTCAGGTCGTACGGCGAGAGCTCGACGGCGAGCGCGCCCATGATTCGCGAACGCGTCGCTGTGCGACACGGTCGCGACGGCCAACTAGGCGGCCTCAGGGTCAAGCGCCATCGAGCAGCAATCAAGGCCGTTTTCGAATCGGAGGCTGGTGACACAGCGACGGACGTGAAGCTCGTGGAAGAAGGCGGCAAGACACTCACGGACCTCGATGTCGTATTCGTCGACCCACCCCGTCGACACGTGTTGGCCGTACGGCTCAAATCGTTCGTAACGCCGACAAACCTGCTGGAATTCGACCATGCCGACAAGGAGATCGCGGGAGCTGTCGAGCAGTGTCGCATACCGCGCCTTGGAGTCCGCCCGGCCCGACGCCCATGCGGGCCGGTCCGCGAGTTTCGCTCCATCGACCTTCGGCGCAACGATCTTCAGGCTGGCACCCGCATCGGTGAACGCAGGGTTGGTACGCCCGATGCTGTGGGAGCTGAGCGGAGGCACGAGATCCAGTCGCTCGGAGCCGCGCGTCGACAAGCATTCTCGGAAGGCGAGAAATCCTATGGGCGAAATCATCGATAAGACAAAAGGCAAGATCAAGCAGGTCGCTGGCATCGTTGCGGCCAATGACAAGCTCAAGGCAGACGGCGAGGTCGATGAGCTTAAGGGCAACGCCAAGGGAGCGGTGGAAGATATCAAGCACGCGGTCAAGGGTGCCGCGAAGTAGCGGCCATCGTCGCTTTCTCGAATTCCACACGTTGGAGGAAGATCGCGAGTGAGTATGAACACGATTCTGTTGGTCGTCGTGGCCCTGCTCCTGTTTGGCGGGGGCGGCTTCTACTGGACCCGCAGGGACCGGTAGGTGTCGACAGTGCGCCCGTAACAGGAGCGGCAGGTCCGGAACCGGCAGATGGCGACGCCCCCCGTTGCAGTTGCCGCTGCGGTGGCGCGCAGCCCGTTCCTCGGTCTGCAGCATCTGGCTCGCATGTTGCTCAGACGAAAAATTGGAATGGGGTGGCCAGCTTCGGAGGTCTCACGGCGGGGCACGATAGTCGCCGGTCGTCCCCGCGCCAGCGGGCGCCGCGGTTGCGAACGCCCCCATATTCATGCCCGGCTCGCCTCCAATCAAACTTTCGGCGAATTCTTCCCGCGTTTGCCCTGGGCAAACTCGACGGAGTACCCGTCTGGGTCGAACGCGGTCGCCGATCGCTCCCAAGGTTCGTCGTGGGGCGGTTGGTGGAACACGACACCCTTGCCCCTTAGCTCCTCGTAGAGACCATCGAGATTGTCGGTGCTGAACTCCACGTGAATCGCTCTCTTCTGTGCGGGGCTCGTGTCCTCGGCGCCCTCCCTGCGAGCCTCGGCCACCGAGAGAAGCCCGATTGTTCCGGCGCCGACGCGAATCATGGCGAAAGCCGGTGCGGCGTTCCACTCGACGCGGAGGCCCAGCTTGCCTGCGTAGAATTCGATCGATCTCTCGACGCTTTCGACCGTGAGCGTCAGCCCTTCGAATCTCATCATTTCGCTCATTGGATCACTCATGGAGGTTGCTCACAAGGCGTTGCAGGAACTTCAAGAAGAGCGCCTTCTCCTCGTCGCTGAAGCCCGCCATGGCCTCACGCTCGCCTTCCATTAGGGTTTCCCTTGCCCTTGGAAAGCGTGTGCGCGCGCTCCGCGTGAGCGATGTCAGGCTTCCGCGCTTGTCGTCAGGGTTCGGCTCGCGCTGAACCAGGCCGTCTCGCGCCATGCGCGCGAGCATTTCCGCCATCGTCGGCTGCTCCACCCGCGCAAGGCGGGCGAGGTCCTTCTGAGAAAGGGCGCCACCCTCCGCGAGGGCGCGCAGGACTGGAAGATAGCTAATCGCAAAACCGTGAGGACGCAGGCGCGCATCGATGACCCGCACGATTGTCCTCGAGGCGAGATTGATCCAGAACCCTACGAGGGTGTCGGGCTCCCCGGGAAGCGGCAAACTCTTCGTGACCCTGGGCGTTCTTTTGACTTGCATAGGTACCTAACTAATATTATATAGGGAGCGAAGTAAATGGGAAGCGAGAACGTCGCCCGAGGCGAAGAGCCGGCGTACCTCCGGCACAAGAGGAGACGCAAGATCATGAGCCCTACGACCAGCGCGAAGACTTCCGCTCCAGGGCGGCAACCTTCACGGAGCGACATCCACATCGTGAGGGATTACCCGCATCGCCCAGAGAAGATCTGGTGTCTGCTGACCGATCCCGAGCTCGTCCCGCTTTGGACCTCGACGGGGCAGGGTGGACGGCCCGTGGGTTTCTTCCCAGTGGTCGGAACGCGGTTCAAATACGTGGCGAAGCCGATGCCGGGCTGGAGTGGGGTCGTCGAATGTGAGGTGCTCGAGGTGCGCGAGCCATTTCTACTCCGGTATACCTGGCTCGGCGGCGAGAAGGACGACGTGACGCTGGTCACGAACTCGCTGGAGCCCCACGAGGGCGGAACGCGTCTCACGTGGGACCACACCGGCTTCACAGGCGTCGGCGGCTTCGTGGTCTCTAGGGTGCTCAATAACGTCCGGAGGAAGATGCTCGACGTGGGCTTCCCGGCCGTACTCAACAACCTCGACGACGAAGGCAAGCTTCGCTCCGGGAGCCCCCTCGAACCGAAGGCGTAGGAGGGGACTGCGATGAGGCGATCGACGGACTCATTGGCCACCGATTCCCGAGCGAATTCCGGCACCTCGTCGAGTTCGCCGGCATCGATGCCGCGTTCCGCATCACGTACGCGGCCGCTGTCTACACGTACATGCGGGCGGGCGAGTTCGTGGCGCTCGAGCCCGGCGACGTGGACCTAGAGCACGGCGTCATTCACATCACGAAGTCTCTGGACCGCGAGACAGGCAAGGTGAAGTCCACGAAGAGCGGCATCACGCGTCGCATCCCGATCGAGCTGGAGCTGAAGCCCGTGCTGGAGCGGCTGCTACGCTCAGCGGGAACACGCGACCGGCAAGCACAAGGGACGTCTCTTGTGGCTCCCGGACCACGAGGACCGGGCGGCGCTCCTAAGACAACACCTGCAGCAAGCGGGCGTGACGCGGGCCGAGCTATTCACGACCGACGCGAGCCGACGGGCGATCACGTTCCACGACACGCGCGCGACGGGCATCACCTGGGCGGCCGTCCGGGGCGACGACCCGCTGCGAATCAAGCAACGCGCGGGCCACAAGTCCTTCTCGACGACCGAGGGCTACATCCGGGAGGCGGAGAACCTCCGCGAGGGCTTCGGCGTGCCGTTCCCGCCGCTGCCCCCTGACCTTGCGGAGGTTTCGGCCAGGGTTTCGGCATTTCGGCGTCCTCCGACGCGCGGAACAGGCAATTTCCCGTGGTACGGAGTGGAGCAACGCGGAATCGAACACCCAGCGACGGGTGCGCCTTTAGTCGTCGATCGTCACGAAGACGACGCGAAACAGACGACCAAAGGCGACGAAAGGCGACGCGAGGTTTCGGCTTCGGGGGATGTTGTCGAGGTCGCGCTGACTCGCGCGATCGAGGCCGAGGTGGCCACGAGAGGTGCGGGGTGGGAGGCGCGCGTAGCGCTCCTGGCTGGCGAGCTGCAGGCGCAACGACTGGCGCGCGAAGGCGTCGCGAGACTCGAGGCGAAGGTGCGTCAGAGGGGTGCGCAAGCGCGTAATTGTCGATACCGCGGTCCCGGTCGGCCCCCAATCGAGTCTACGCGGCCCGCCCTTTTCGAAGGGTACCCTGCTCCCGAGCCTTCCGGTACAGAGTCTCGGGGCCTAGCTCAAACCCGTTGGCCCATGCCAGCGCGCCAAGCTCGAGAAAGAAGGCGCTGAACGCCTTCGGGTCGCGCAGGGGAATGACCATCCTGCCGGACCGCTTCACGAGGTCGGCGAGGTCCACCTGTCCGACCTCTCCGCTCGAGAACTCGAGCTCGATCCGCCGGTCACCCAGATGCCTGGCGCGCGTAACCTTGATCATTGATCCGCCCCGGGAATACGCGCCATCGGTTCGAGCGCTCGACCATGCTCCCAGTTCTCGCGCAGCTCGGGCTGGTGCTCCAGGCACCACTCCCGAACGAGGCGTGCTGCTCGTGCTGGCAGGCCACCTTCCAAGACTTCGCCGGTCTCGATGCTCACGAAAGCCTCATGTCCTTGGTACTCGACGTGAAAATGCGGTGGATCGTGGTCGTCGAAGTACATACGGACGTAGATGCCGAAGAAATACGAGATGATCGGCACCGCTTGAAGTGTAGCGCGCTGACTGTGTCGGGGGTAAGCGAACGCAGTCTTTGAAGGGAGAGCCAAAGGATGAAAGCCGCGGTTCTACGCGAGTTCGGATCTGTGCCGCGCTGCGAGGAGTATCCCGACCCCGTTCCCGGTGCGGGCCAACTGCTGGTGCAGGTGAAGGCAGTCGCGCTAGAAAATATCGACAAGGCGCAGGCGTCCGGAAAGCACTATAGCAGCAAGGCGCACTTCACGAGCCTTCCGGCGATCGTCGGCGGAGATGGCGTCGGCGTCATCGATGGCAAGACCGTCGCGTTTGGTGGCTGTACCGCACCGTACGGGGCGATGGCAGACAAGACCCTTGGGAGCGCAGCGAACGGCGCAGGATCCGCTCCCGGTGGCAGCGCCTTGAAATACGCAAAACAGACGACGCAAGACGACGAAAGGCGACGCGAGGTTTCGGCTTCGGGGGGCGAGGCGGCAGATGCCGTAGAGAGTGCGCTCGCGGAGGCCATCCGTGGGGCGACGACTGGAAAACGATGGGACGTGGTTGCGCAGCTCGCGAAGGAGCTTGAAGCGCGTCTGGCTCGCTCGGCCAACGTGGTCGCACTTCGCGGGCACCATGGGGCGAAGCGGGCACGCTAGCCTCATGACGAGGGCCTCTGAGTGACGCTTGCATTGGAACGCCGGGCCGAGGGTTAGGCCGTCTGCCACTCCTCGAGCCCACCCTCGATGGGGCAGCACCCAAGAGTGAGCAAGCGCTGCGAAACGGCATCGCTCGCCCGCGGGAGGCGCACCCACTGAATGGCTCGCCGAAACCTGCGATGTGCGGACGCGCGACGTTCGATTTGTGCAATGTACTTCGGTGCGTGAGCCCGAACGAAGTCCTCCAAGGGCCCCGCCCCAAGGTCGTTCACGAGCTCGGACGTTGCGGCGAGGTCCGCGAGGTGACCGAGAAGGCGCCACGCCGTTCGGGGCCGATTTTCAACGGCGTCTCTCAGTTCGTTCCACGCCCACCAGTTTTGCTGAACCTTGACCCATGCTCGGGCCACGCGGAAGTCACGGTCCCTACTCACCGGCGAGTCTTCTGCCCGTCTCGGTCGGTCGTCGTCAAGAGGGGTCTGATGGCGCCCCCCCTCCCGCGATGGGGCGTGTATCGCCTGCGCACTCTTGGACGACCGCGTGCCGGGCATTATGCTCGAGAGGTTACTCTCGCAGGGCGGGATACCGGTGGTGGTGAGGACAGGCCAGGGAGGGGCCGCCGGCGTCATGCGGGCGTATCCCAACGTTCTGCGCGGACTAGGAATCGCGATCGCCGTCACGTTTCCGTCGTGCTGGGGACTTACCTGCAGCCGGTTAGATATTCCGACTCCCTCGTGCGCTCGCGAGTACGAGCCCGTCGTGGTGGATCGCAAGGTCGCGCCTGATGGTACGGAATTTTGCGTCACCCAAGTGCTCACCCCTGCCGGCGAGCCCTACAAGATCTGGTTCAACGTAAGACGCCCTGGCGAGGGCTGGATGCGATACTTTTTGGGCAACGAGCCCTTTTGGATCGGACAAATCGAGCTGCGTCGCGGCGAGAAGACGGCGATCGCCCGCTACAACCACAACGAGGTCGTTTTCGACTGGGCCCACGGCTACGCGTTGCCCCACTACGAGCACGTGATCATGCCCGGTACGCAGCCGGCGGGTGTCGCAGATCCCTTCGCTCGGGAGGGACATTGAATGAGCCGGCGGGGGTTGGGGACAAGCGAAGCGGCACTACGCGTGCCGTACGCGGCCATCTTGCCAGCGCGCCACGTCGCTGCAATTGCGTTCACGTTTCCGTTGCTAGCCCATCTCGCGGACACGGCTCGACTGGTGGTGACTCGCGAAAAGGAAGCGGCGGCAGTCGTCGTTGCAATCGTCATGCTCCTTGTGCGCTACGGGTGCGCCCGGCGTGCTTTTTCCGCAAGGCTGAGTCCATTCGCGCTGTTGTGGCTCATCGCTGGTGTCCTCGTCTCCGCCGGGCTCGAGCTCGGGTACTGGCTGCACAGCCTACGCGGGGCGATTCCCGAGCAGGCGTTCGAGGCCACGGCGAGGGCGAATTTCCTCGCCGGCCCCGCCATCCAGGCTGCGTACGGTCTGGTCTTTATGGTCATCGAGATGCGGTTCGTCGCCGAGTCTTCGGACGAGAGCGCGGATCAGGCGGTGGTCGCTGCTGCCCTTTGGCTGGGCCTGCCGTGGCTGTCGATGGCGGACGTAGGGACGTCGCTGATTCTCAGCAGGACGTCGCTGGCCGTGCAGAGCGCGGGGGCACGCCACCTGATCACGACAGTCCCTGTCGCGCTCGCGCTCTTGGCCCTGTCTCGCCTGATCCTACGACGCCGCTGGGTCGCCATCGTGAGCTCCGAGCGGGACCCTCGCTGGCGCCTGATCGAGTGCGACGGCGGCGTCCCGCCGGGCCTCCCGTCGCTCGCGCACACTCAGCCAGCAACGCCGAGCATGATCCTTGTGACCGTGTACCCAGGCGAGGTCCCGCACCGGAAGGCCGAGCGGATCGAACCGCGGGCGACCCTGTGTGCACGGCGCGAACCGTGAGCGGCACTGGCTACCCGAGTACTCCAAGCGAGCTCACTCGCGTGCCCCCTCCCGCGATGGGGGGCCCATGGGGGGAGCGGCGCGAGTCGCTCCCCCCATGCCCATCCCGGTTAACCCGGCCGCCGAGCGGAGCCGAAGCGAGGAGCGCAGCGAAGCGGAGCGACGAGTCGAGGCGGAGCGAGGTTCAGGTCGTCCGAGTTATCCAACGTAAGTGGAGCAACGGGGGATCGAACACCCGGCTACGGGTGCGCCTTTAGTCGTCAATCGTCGCGTAGACGACGCGAAACAGGCGACGCAAGACGACGAAAGGCGACGTGAGGTTTCGGCTTCCGAGGATGTCGTCGAGCGAGCGTTGGCGAGGGCGATCGAGGCGGAGGTGGGGGCCCGAGGAGCCGGCTGGGAGGGGCGCGTTGCGCTCCTCGCGCGCGAGCTGCAGGCGCGGCGGCACTCACGGGAAAGCGTGGTCGCCTTGGACACGAGGGCAAGGCGGCGGCGCAAATGATCGCGACTCAATCGAGGCCCGCCTACGGGGGCGCATGGGCGGTGTCGCGAGTCGCCCGCTCCCGCTCAGTTCGTCCACGTCCAGATGTCCCCCCCCACGATGTCCGCCTCCCATGCGTTGACGGCCACTAGGTGCGCGCCCGTCGAGTCCGAGGCGACACCCGTCCAGTCTAGGATCGCGAGGAATGTCCCGGCGGTTGTGTTCGTCCAAGTCACGCCCGAGTCGCTTGACGTCCAGAGGTCCCCCCCAGTCGAGAGGTCAACGCCGTTCCGGCTCGCGGCGACAAGATGGGTCCCGTCCGAGCTGGACGCGACGGAGGCCCACGCATACGCGCCGCTGTTCGTCGCCTGCTGGGTCCAGGTCACGCCCGAGTTGCTCGACGTCCAAATCCCTGAGCCGACCGCTATCAAGTGCGTGCCGGTTGCGTCCGAGGCCACAGACATCCACGTGAGGTTGTGGGCTGCGCCCGATGCGGTCTGGTCGGTCCAGGTCGCGCCCGAGTCGCTGGACGTCCAGATGTCGCCGACGCTTCCGGGACCGCCTGCGCCCAGGCCCAACCCTGTGACCGCTATCAATTTTGTGCCGGTTGCGTCCGCGGCCACAGACATCCAGGTGAGGTTGTGGGCGGCGCCCGATGGGGTCTGGTCGGTCCAGGTCACGCCGGCGTTGCTTGATGTCCAGATGTCCCCCCCCCAGGGACCCCCCACCGCAGCGACGAGGTGGGTCCCGGTCGAGTCCGAGGCCACCGAAGTGCAGTAGCTTTGCCCCGTTGGCGCCGCCCAGCCTGATGGCGTCCACGTCATGCCCGCGTTGACCGACGTCGAGATTCCCCCGCCGCCGCACGCGACCAAGTTGGTGCCGCTGGGGTCCGAAGCGACGGCGCTGAGCGCCGGACCGCTGGTCAACGCCCAGGTCATGCCCGCATTGGCCGATACGGCGACTCCGCTGAAGTAATTCACAAACGACGGAACAACGAGATGGCCGGCCGAGACGGCGACGAGATGATTCCCGGAAGCGTCCGAAGCCACGCCGCTCCAGACCCCTGCTGTCCCAGATGGTCCTCGGTCGATCCACCCGCCGCTCTGGGTCGTCGCGCCGTCAGGAGTCGCCCCGCCAGTAGGCGTGGCGCCTTCTATTGCGATCGCAAAGGCGTCGACGGCCTCGGCGGTCGCTTCGCCGTACATGGTCGTGGCACCTTCTATCGTCGCTGCGCTGTCCGTGGTGGCAAGCAATCCGCACCCTTGACCCGCGGGGCAGGCAAGCCCTGTGGTCGCTGCGCTGTCCGTGGTGGCGGCGTTACCGGTCGAGGCATCGGAGATTGCCGCGTCCGGCGTCGTGGGATGGGAAGTCGCCACGGCTAGGCTCGAAGCGACCGTACTTCCGCCGCAACCGGCGCCCACGAATGCGAAAGCAGTCAGCGTGGCGGCCCACACAACCGCACCCACCCCGAAGTGTTTCATGATGCCTCCACGGAAGTGCACGAGCCGTGCCCCACGAAATGCGCTTTTTTTCAATGAAACGCCGCAGCCTGCGTGTGCCACAATGTGCCACGGGGCGTCGGGTTTGCACGTTTGACGTGACGGGAGCACCCGGAACACGGCCAGAATCGCCCGTTCAATTGGCCGTCCCGCCTATCAGTGGCTCGCTCGCTGCTTCGCGAGCTCATTCACGTAGGTGGCGACGGAGTCCGAAGCGATCGGTTCGCATTGGGCTGCGAGCAGTTCGATTTGGTCGTCGCCTAGGGGCGCCTGGCGATTCTCGGCGAGGACGTGCTCCTTGCAGCCATAGCGCACCGCTTCGCGGATTCGGTCCAAGTCGCCTGGGAGAGCATCGTGGACGTGACTGAACCCCATAGCGTAGCCAGTCTCGTACGCCGTAAGAATCCCCCGTGCGATTTCCGCGTTCTCTGTCTCAGCCCCCTTGCGAACGACAATGAGGCGGCCGGTGTAGAAGCGGGGGCCGCTAAACTTCGCCGATGCAAACTCGGGACGAATCATGGGGGCGCAGACGACCAAGCTGGCGGTTTGGGGATGTAAAGCGAAAAGCGCGGGAACGATCGCTGCGCAGCCTAGTTCCGCATTCCTATCGTGCATCCTTTCTTCGTCCTCTTCTCCTTCGACGCGGCCCGTGATGTCCGGAAATTCGTCGCTGTCGATTCTCGCATGATTTCGCGCCAAACCGCAGGCTTGAAGATGCCGCGATGCGCGGGCAGTCTGGGCCCGAGCCGATGCTGCCGGTAACGCTCCAGTTCATCATCGCGACGATCGCGTACGCGATCAACGAGCGGATGGCGCGAAGGGTCGACTACTTGCAGGAGGAGGTCCGGGTTCTGAAGGAGGCCCTTGCGGCAGCGACCGGCAAGACCCGGATCGATTTGAGCGCCGAGCAGCGGCGCCGCTTGGCCATGAAGGGTAAGGCGCTGACCGCCGAGGAGCGCAGGGTCTGCTGCCAGATCGTGCGTCCACAGACGATCCTCTCCTGGTTTCGGCAGCTTGCCGCTCAGAAGTACGATAGCTCGCATGCTCGCAAGGTGGGCCGGCCCCGCAAAACGGTCGACATCTTCAAGCTCGTGCTCGAGCTCGCGCGCCACAATCCGGGTTGGACGAAGCCGCTGCGCGGCAGCTTGGTGACCTGACGCGTCGTGGCGCGCGCCCGAGCGCGCGAGAGGCGCGCTGAAGGGCGTCCACACGGTGGGGGACGGAGGGGAGATGTCATTG
>Ga0070761_10000876_pt1 | contig 19051 bp, 12 predicted proteins | sample HubBroMetageREF1_FD_66724 | JGI IMG/M metagenome (GOLD analysis project Ga0070761, IMG submission 66724) | Reference soil microbial communities from the Hubbard Brook experimental Forest, New Hampshire, USA - Hubbard Brook CCASE Soil... | ecosystem: Environmental > Terrestrial > Soil >... | reverse complement strand
CGGTGGCGAAGTCGTCGAAGCACTTTTAGCGGCGCTGGCGAGGCCGCCGCAACCCGCCATGGTCAGAACGGCAGGCAGCAAGGTTATGCAAAGGCAAACCAGCAACCCGTTCCGGAACGGTGGAAAACGGCTGGAGCGGGGGATGTTTTCGTGCTTCATCTGCCACGTAGTATGTGGCTCCGTTGCAGACTCTAAAACATAACGTCAGAGCACAAACTTTGGGACAGGATTGCCTTATCATGTACTGGACTTGCGTAATGGACCTGAGGACTAGTTCGGGAGTCATCGTCGAAAAGCTGCAATGCGCGGCCATAACGGGGAGCATGAAATGAGACGGATTGTTGCGTATTTCACCGCTCACAGGAAGGTCGCATTTTTCGCGATCTTCGTCCTCGCGTTCGTGGTCCGGCTTGGGTTCCTGCTTCATCACCGGGGCGATATCCTCCAGGTAGGCGAAGAACCTCGCATCGCAGAGGCGATGATTTCCAAAGGTCAGTTCGCCGACCCCTACGTTATTCCGACAGGGCCAACCGCGCACAGTACGCCTTTTTATCCTTTCATACTCGCCGGTATCTACAAGCTTCTCGGCATCGGATTTGCCGGACAGTTTGCGCGATGCTTAACCGTCGTGACCGGATACGCCCTGCTCTACGCGCTGTATCCGACATTTGCTTCCGCATTCGGATTTCCCTACCAGGCCGGCTTGCTGGCTGGCTTTATCGCCGCGGCCTTTCCCGTGAGACGCTCATTTGAAGTTTTTCGAGGATGGGAAGAGCCGTGGGCGGCGATGGCTCTTGCGCTCCTCTTGTGGCTCACCCTGAAGCGCGAACGTTCCGCCCGGCCCACGCTCGCGGGAGCCATTTGGCTGGGCGTGTGTTGGGGATTGAGTCTCTATATCAGTTTTTCTCTGTTCTCCATTCTGGCGGGATTGTTGTTTGTCGACGTTTTGCTCAAGCGCAATTTTGTTGTTGTGCGTGATGCGGCGGTGATCGTGCTGGTTACGCTTGCCGTGATTTCGCCTTGGACGATCCGTAATCACCGTGAGCTGCATGCCTGGGTCCTGATGCGTGACAATCTTGGTCTTGAAGTTCTATATGGCAATCATGAACACGTTCGTCCGTCGGCGGAGCTGAACGCGGACGATCCGGCGTCTCTGCAAGACTTCATGCATCCCGGCCAAAGCGTTCCCGAAGCCACTCTGATAAAAGAGATGGGGGAAATCGCATATAACAAACGTGACCTCCACTGGGCTGAGGGCTGGATTGAGTCGCATCCCGGCGAGTTTCTCTGGCTGACGGTGGAACGCTTTTTCTTCTTCTGGTTGGGACCCCTCAATCACGCCTTCGAGACGCTTATCATCAGTTCGTACACGCTGCTCGGCATCGCCGGCTTGGGCTTGATCCGCAAGCGAGTGGGCGCGATTCAGTTTCGACTGTGGTGCACCGTACTCTTTTTCTATCCACTGATGTATTACATCGTGGCATTCGCCCATCGATACCGAGTTCAAATCGATTGGATGATCTGGCTGTCGGCGGGTCTTTGCGTCTCAGTTCTACTCGAAAAAAAGACGGGCTTTCAGCCTGCAAACGTGGAATCCGTTAGTCAGATTCACCAACCAAAATCATGAAGCCAAAGATCGCGATTTTGATCCCGTGCTACAACGAGGAGCTCACCGTCGCACAGGTTGTGCGCGACTTTCGTCAGGAATTACCTGACGCGGATATTTATGTGTTCGATAACAATTCTTCCGATCGAACGGTAGAGATTGCCCGTGCCGCCGGGGCACGAGTTGCTTTCGAACACCGGCAGGGCAAGGGATACGTTGTGCAAGCCATGTTTCGGGATGTCGAGGCCGACATCTATGTCATGGTTGACGGCGACAACACCTATCCCGCAGCCGAAGTCCACAAGTTGATTGCGCCAGTGCTGGCCGGAGAGGCCGACGTGGTTGTCGGTTCCAGGCTGACCAACCAGTCGCAGAGCGAATTCCGCGCGCTAAATCGGCTGGGGAACCGGTTCTTCCTGGGGACCATCAACTTAATTTTCAAAGTGAAGCTCTCCGACATCCTCTCCGGGTACCGCGCCTTCAATCGCAAATTTGTTAAGAACATCCCGCTGTTCGGGGGTGGTTTTGAAACTGAAACCGAGCTGACGATCAAGACCCTGGCGCGCGGATATCGCGTGATCGAACTGCCCATCGATCTGCGAGCCCGGCCCGAAGGAAGTTTTTCGAAGATCCGCATTATGCAGGACGGATTCCTGATCCTGAACTCTATCCTTACTTTGTTGCGAGACTACAAGCCGCTCACCTTTTTTGGATCGATCGGGTTACTCCTTATTCTGCTCGGGCTGATTCCGGGAACTGTAGTCATTGTAGATTTTGTAAAAACGGGTCTGGTTCCTCGCCTGCCCTCGGCGGTGCTGGCGGTTGGATTGGTTCTGTCAGGACTACTTTCGATCGTGGTGGGATTGGTTTTGCATACCATCGCCCGCCGCTTCCAGGAGTTGGATTATCAGCTTAAGATTCTGGCATCCGAATCCGGAAGAAGGGAAGACGGATAAATACGTCGCACGGTGTTTGCGCTCCGCGCGCCGAAGAACGGCGCGACCTGGACTGAGGAAATGCTCCATAGATTTGATGGACAAGATGGTGCTACTCCAGCCGCAGGTGTCGTTTTCGGGGGAAACGGAGACCTGTTTGGCACAGCGTACGCGGGGGCCATCCGCGGAAATGGAGCCGTGTTCGACTTAGCTGCTCCAAAGGCAGGTGAGGGGCTCTGGAAGGAGACCTTGCTTTACCGCTTCAGCAGCAACACGCCGGGTGCGAACCCTGAGGCTGCTTTGACCTTTGACAAGCTCGGCAATCTCTACAGCACAACACACGTAGGAAGCGTCTTCCGACTCCTGCAACCCAAGAAGAAGGGGGGCAACTGGACACTGAATTCGCTTCATCGCTTCTTGGGCCCACCCGACGGCTACCTTCCCGCTGCCAGCCTGCTCTTCGACAAAAACGGGGATCTTTACAGCACAACGCAAGCTGGAGGGACCGGCACAGGGTGCCGTGGCGGCTGCGGGACCGTGTTTGAAGTCTCGCCGTAGAAGGTTGTGATGCGCACACATGGTGAAACACAACTCGGAGGCTAAGGTTTGGAGAAGCGCATAGAAAACCTTCACGCCTTGGCCTTCGCGACTTAAGCAACTCTTGTTCACTTGCTCAAAATTAATTGGGCGGTGCATCCTCATCGGAAATGTGATCCTTCCCCGCTGAGTCAGGCACCGCCCAAATCCACTACCGACAATCACTTTACAAGCAATATCGGTTTCGCTCCGATTGGGACTTCATTGTTGGAGATGGCAACAGTTTCGCCCGCAAGCGTGCGATAGTGCGTGTACTTTTTGTCGGCCGCATAGTCTTCGGTCTGACAACTTCCACCACTGCAACTCTCGCCCGTGTCCCACACCGCTTCCGCTTCGTAGCCTTGGGACCCGAAGAAGTGGCACGTCCAGATGGTGTTGTTGGCAGAGCAACCTGTCAGGGTCTTTTCGAGCATCCAGTCGTAAACCTGCTCATAAGCGACCCCGGCTTTGGTCAATTGACCAGTTTCCAGGTTGAACAGCTTTCCGACATCGGGGTCGGCGTAACTGTACCAGTAGAAGCGCGTGACATGCATGGTGCGGTGGAAGAAGTAGAACTGAGCCAGAAACGCAGCCTGCAGGTCTTCGTCGGTAAAACAATCCTTAGTCACATTTCCCCAGTTGGCTTCGGTATCCCAAATAGGCTTGCCCTGGTTGTACGTTTTCAGAATGGCTCTCAAGTTCTGCACGATGGTGATGAACTCGGCAGCTTGTGGCGGACTTCCGCAAGCGGAGTGAGGACCGCCATGGACAGCTGCGATATCGGCGTATTGCAACCCTCCGGCGGCGGCGTAACCCTCCCACCAATGCAGAACCCATGGATCCTGAGCCCCGTTAGGTGGGGAGACAAGCTGGGCGTTCGGATTAACGCTGAGGATAACGCTTCGGGCATCTTGCGCCAGGCGCGTCATTTGCGCAAATGTCCCGGTCCAGTAATAGGGCATCGCAGGTTCGTTCCAGACTTCCCAGGTATCGATTTGATTGCCGGCATGGATTGCGATGGCACGCACAAAGTCCTTCCAGTGTTGGTCGGTGCCGGTGCCGTCCGCATTCAGATCGTTGGGTGGATCGCAGGCGCCGGGACCATTCTTGCAAGTTGTATCTCCCGGATTCGAAGACGCCCATTGCGGGGTCAACGCCATGGTGTACATGAGATGTGTCGTGCCATGTTCCTGGGCGGCATTGAGCCACTGATCCAGGGCGGTCCAGTCATAAACGCCATCGGCGGGGTTCAGGATAGCCCAATAAGTTTCTGTGCCCCACAGCCTCAATCCGTCGAAGGGAATTATTGGCCAAGGCTTAACTCCATGCCCGCTCATCTGAAAAAAGTGGTGAGGCACGGGATGGACATGGAGCTGGTTGGAAGATGGAACATCCGCCGTTTCGTCGTCAGCTTGCGCGACGAGCGGCTGACTGAGGACCGCGACAAAGACGAATGTCAGAAGTAGGAGTCCTAGGGTTTTCATCAGTGGTTTTACCTCCTCAAATCGGAAAAAATATCGTGCGCTCGGAACAGATCGGTCGGACCGCATACGAAATACCGTCGATCTCTGCGAAGTGGCAGCTTCCTGAAATCGCAACACTGACTGGGGGTCGAAGGACTGACTTTTTTCCCAGGTTTTCTTGATTCCCAGACTGACACGGTTGCAGCCGGTTGAGGAGATTACCGAAGTGTATTAAGGCCACGTCCATCCAGACAGGAAATAGCCGAGCAGAGTTTAGGTAAAGAGGAGCACTTCAGAGCAGGCGTCGATTGGTGGCGGCACACCAAGAAAAATTCTTAGCGCAACCAGCATTCGGATTTCTTCGCGCATCAGGCTAAACCGTCGATGCCTCCGAAGAATTTAAAAGTTGATTCTTGGTTCGAGAGAGGGAACAGGTCTGGTCTGACCCCAGCACTAAGTTTTATGCTGGCGCCGCAATGCGAGGAGCGCTGCACGATGGATGCGGCTGCGGACGTCGACCAAGGATTTTTTCTCTGTCCCTTGTGACGTCCGCAGACACGATCGGTGTCAACGCGAGTGATTCTCCATGAAGATAGGTTTTGCTCCAATGGGGGCCTGGTGATTTGTGATGTTGATAGTTTCCCCAGCGAGCGTGCGGTATTGAGTGTAGGTTGAATTCACGGTTCGAGTGAGGGTCTGGCATGTGCCAGCGCTGCACTTTTCAGCGGTGTCCCAAATAGCTTGCGCCAAGTAACCGTCCGGTCCACTAAAGTTGCAGGTCCAGATGGAATTGCCGGAAGTTGTGCAGCTCTTGGTCATGGTGGCGCCGAGCATCCAATCGCGGACATATCCGTATGCCACGCCGCCTTCATCAAGCTTGCCGGTGGCCGGGTTCCAAAGTTGCCCCACGGTGCCGTCATCGTAAGCAAACCAGTAGAAGCGTGGGATGTCCAGGCTTGCGTGGAACATGTACCATTGCGCCAAAAACGCAGCCTGCAGGTCTTGATCCTTAAAACATTCCTTGACTGCATCCCCCCAATTGGATTCCGTATCCCAAATTGGCTTGCTTTGGTTGAAAGCGGCAAGAACGCTTCTCAGGTTCTGCACCACCGCGATGAAGTCGGACGCCTGAGGCACATCTCCGCAGTATTCCGCATGAGGGCCGCCATGAACAGCGGCGATATCGGCGTATTGCAAGCCTCCAGCCTGCGCGTACTGTGCCCACCATTTCAGAACCCACTCATCCCCGGCGCCGTTCGGCGGAGAGAGGAATTTAGACTGCGGCTCGATGCTCAGGATCACGGCTCGCGCGTCTTTCGCCATGCGGGTCAATTGGGCAAAGGTTCCGTTCCAGAAATAGAACATTGCAGGTTCATTCCAGATTTCCCAGTATTTGATCTGCCCATCAACGTGAGTGGCGACAGCGGCCACATAGTCCTTCCAGTGCTGGTCCGTACCTGAGCCATCCGCATTCAAGTCATCGGGGGGATCGCACTGCCCGGGGCCAAAGTCACAGGTCGTATCGTTGGGTTTCGACGAGGCCCACTGCGGCGTCATGGCCAAGGTCATAAGGGTATCAGTCTCTCCGTGCTGCTTGGCCGCATTCAGAAAACTGTCCAACGTGGTCCAATCGTATACGCCCACGGCCGGATTCAGGTCTGACCACTTGGTTTGTGTCGACCACAATCGCAGCCCTGCGAATTCAATGACCGGCCAAGGCTGAAACCAGTGAGTTGACATTCCGAAAAATTCGGCGGGAATCGGCTTCGCGTTTCCGGGAGTTTGTGCGTTGAGCTCGGGGATCGCAAGACACTGCAGCAGTGCGAACAGAATAGCGAATAGCCACACGCGATTTTTTTTCATGATCACCTCTCCGAAAGCTTGAGCGCACGTGAACAGAAAAGCTTGCCCATCCAAGGCAGACGATGTGACTCCGTCAACTCAGGGATTCCAGCCTTCCCAGTGTTCCAATTTGCTTGCGAGATGAGCCGTGCGACGTTTGGAGTCTGCCACAAATCAGCGACACCACAAAACACAGAAGTACATTTCGAGTGGGAGCACTTGCAGCTTCGTCCGACTTTGCAGCGTGCTTCTCGGGCCTGCTGTTCGACCGATTTAATCCGCGAATCCTTCGAGCGTCGTCGGACAACACGATGCGCACCCGATTCCGCTGCTACGACTCCTGATTTCTTTCGATAAATGCGATCAAGCGAGAACTTGATCGAGCGTCTTCGTTAAGGGCAGAAGTACCATCTTGGTTAATACGAATTATGCATTTCCACTCCGCCACAAGACGTCTCAACATTGGAAGCAAAGAGAGAGGGAAGTAGTGCTGGATGGCCAACTTCCGCCCGGTCTTTGCCAACCGCCGCCCATAAACGGCGTACAATCAACGTGATAGCTCGGTGGAGTCTTTAGTCACCAGTGCTTTCTACCTCTTGCAGGAACCAACTGGATACTGTACGTTTAGCTCACTTAGTATGGTGTGGTCTGGGCCAGTTTGACGATAGAACTCAAAATTTCCTTTAGCACTTAACGCGTGGTTATTCTCCCCCAATTGACAGACTCAGGCGAGGTATTAGGTCGCTGCTGGGAGTCGCGGAAGTATCGCTAGTCAAGATGTCAGTTGCATGATCACAAAAATGTGACTCAGAGGGCGAAGCTACGTATAGCCCCCCAGAGTCAAAACGTCCCAATCTGAATTTGCACTTCTCGAATCGATCCCGGAAGTTCAACGAAATTACGCAGGTCGGGCAGAGGTCACGGCATCCCGAAACCGGTGTGCAGGCTCAGGTTCAGCAAGGTTGCGCAACGCAAACGTCGGAGTTTAGCCTTTTGAAGTTAGATAAAGACGAGTAGAATATCCAGTCTGAGGCTCATCCAGGGAATCGGAGCCTCTGTCGCCTTCCTGGTTTCCAACGCAGCGACGAATACAAGATATGGTGGAATAAAGATTATGAAGAAGAAGATTTTGATCTCACTGACTTCGATAGCATGTGTTCTCGTGATTGCGAATGCGGTGTGTGCGGGACAAACGGATTCCTCTGTTAAGGTGGCCAATCCAACGGCTGCGGCGGTTAGCCCCGCCGACGCTGGCGCGCCTCAAATCGCGACCTCCGCGACCGCGACCGCGAGCTCCACTGTGCCGTCGAGCGGAAGCACTCCGCAGTTGCAAACGCGCGATCTACGTTACAGGGTCACGGCCAGCGATTCGTTCGATCTTACCTTTCCCTTGAGCCCGGAATATAACCAGGCGGCCGTGACGGTGCAACCCGATGGTTTCGTCACGCTGTTCAGCGTAGGCGACGTTAAAGTGCAAGGTCTGACTGTTCCTGAACTCACGGATGCAGTTCGAAACGCTTACGGTAAGATTCTGCATGATCCGATCGTTTCAATCGTGCTCAAGGATTTCAATAAACCGTTTTTCATCGCAGACGGGCAGGTTGGGCATCCCGGCAAATACGATCTTCGCGAAGACACAACTCTGAGCCAGGCGATTGCGATTGCCGGTGGATTCACCGACGACGCGAAGCACTCGCAGGTCATCTTAGTGCACCGGGTGGGCTCTCAATACGTGTCTTCCCAGATTTTTGATGTGAAGAAGATGGAAGCAAAGGGAGACTTGCGGGAAGATCCGTACGTGCACCCCGGCGACCAGATCCTGGTGCCGAAGAGTTTCAGTTCCAAAGCCAAGGGTTGGGTGCCCAGCTACGGTATGGGCGCATATGTACCCCTGAAGTAAGCGAGGCCAAATTTTATGATCAACCACGATTTTGCGCCACCCAACGAAAATACAACTGCCAATTTTTCCCTGCGTGACTTGATCGCAATCGGCTTTCGCCGAAAGCGCATCGCAGCTCTTTGCTTCTTCGGAATCTTGCTGGGAGCATTTCTGTTTGCCTTCGTAGTGCCGACCCGGTATGAGGCCACGACCAAGTTTTTAGTGCAGCGCGAGCGCGCCGATTCGGTAGTGAGTTCGCAACAGGCGAACATGCCGACGATGACGACTCCGGTTGCGGCTGCGACCACTGTCACTGAAGAAGAATTGAACTCTGAAATTGGACTTATTCAGAACGACGCGGATGTTCTCCGCAAGGTCGTAGTTGAGTGCGGCCTTAACAACCGCAAGTCTCTGGGTGAATATATTTTCGGGACGGCCAGTCCGCAGAAGAGAATTGCCAAGGCCGCGGCGCGTCTCAGCTCCAGTCTCAAAGTCGAAGCCGAAAAGAAGAGCAACCTGATCGATGTGAGCTATGCATCGTCCGACCCCCAGTTGGCGGCTCACGTTCTTCGAGCTCTGGGAGATGCCTACCTCCAAAAGCACGTGGAGGTGCACACTCCTCCCGGGCAAGTTCAGTTCTTCACCAAGGAAACCGACGAGTACAAAAAGCAGTTGGAGGATGCCGAGGCCCAGTTGAAAGAGTTTTCCACTCAGGACAACGGAGTCGCGCCCACGACGGCGCGGGACCTGGCCTTGCAGAAGATGTCGGAGTTTAACTTGAGCCTGCAAGAGACGCGGGGATTGCTGGCAAACGCCGAGGAGCGAATTCGCACCCTGCAAAAACAAGCCGGAATCACCCCTGAGCGTTTGACCACGGAAATGCGAGAGGAAGACGACGCCCAGGTGCTCAGCGGTCTCAAAACCACGCTAATGAATCTGGAGATCAAGCGGACTGAGTTGTTGACGAAATATCAGCCAGACTATCCCCTGGTTCAAGAAGTCGATAAGGAAGTCAACGAAACCAAAGCGTCGATCGCAACCGAAGAGGCGCGACCCATCAAAGGGCACACCACGGATCGCAATCCAACTTTTGCCTGGGTCGATGAGGAACTGGCCAAGGCGAAGGCGGATTATGCTGGCCTCAAGGCTCAAGAATCCGCTATGCAAGCGATGGTCATTCGGTACCAGGAGCAGGCTCGCGATTTGGCCCAAAAGGGCCTCATTGAGCAGGACCTGGAGCGCAACTACAAAGCAGATGAACAGAGTTACCTGTTGTACTTGCAAAAGCGGGAACAAGCCCGCACCACGGAGGCTCTGGATACCACGCGCATCGTAAACGTGGCCATCGCCGAAACTCCGGTGGTTCCAACCCTGCCGGTTTATCCGCCCTTGCTGGTTATGCTGCTCGGAACGCTAGTTGGCGGAGTAGTGGCGGTTGGTGGCGTATATCTCCAGGAGCACATGGATCCTGCTTTTCACGGCCCCACAGGAGTCTCCTCCGAGCTCGACGTACCGTTGTTGGCTGCTGTTCCTCACAAATTCGAGAAGCTTCAGCCCAGCGGGTTTTATGGAAATGGAAACGGCAACGGAAATGGAAACGGCAATGGCAACGGTCGTGGGCATTACCACGAACGTCCTGACCCAGTCACCGCAGTAGCAGATCAGTCGAGCAGTCTGTAGGGTTGCGCCGCTGCAAGTCGCTTGCAGACCGCCTGTTCAGGTCTGCGGTCGGTAAGTTTACAACCAGCAATCCCCCGTCACCAATAGGAAGCCCAAGGACCAAACATGAGTAAGAACTTCGAATTGCTCTATCAGACGGGCAAGGCCCAAGAGATGCTTCAGGTGGACGCACAGCCTGAGTCTTCGCCCCTTGCTCCATCGGAACAAACTCTCTCCACGCCGGCATTGGAGATTGAAGGAATGGCGCGAGAGGAATTGAGCAAACTGGTCCATCGCCTCTTCCTGATGCCCGGGACCGAAGGGCCTCGTCACGTAGTGTTCGCGGGCACGGAATCAGGGACAGGTTGTTCGTGGACGTGCGCCCATGCGGCTGAGATTCTGGCTTCCCAAGTCCGCGATTCCGTGTGCATCGTCGATTGCAATCTCACCACGCCGTCCCTGCACCGGCAATTCGGGGTTGAGAATCATTTCGGATTGGCCGACGCGCTCACCGGCGCCGGTCCCGTTCGTCAATATGCCCGCCAACTCTCGCGCCAGAACCTGTGGTTTGTAAGTTGCGGAGCCATTGACGCAGGCTCCGGCCCATTGTTGGCATCGGACCGAATGCGTGGCCGCATTACCGAGCTGCGATCCGAGTTCGACTACGTGCTCATGGATGTCGCTCCCATGAACGTTTGCAATCACACCATGATGTTGGGGAGCATGATGGACGGCGTTGTCCTGGTGATTAAGGCGAACGCCTCCCGCCGAGATGCGTCGCGGGAAGCTGTACAGCAGCTTCGTTCCGCGAACGTCCGCGTGCTTGGAGCAGTCTTGAATCAGCGGACCTTCCCCATTCCTGAACGGCTTTACAAGAGACTGTAGGTGCGCTGTCGGCGAGGCCAACACATTTTGTTGGCCAGGTCGCACCTGGTATCGGCCTGAAGTTTTAAACGTTGTCCCGTCGTTGCTTTTCTGGTCTCATGCCCTTCGATTCTGGCATTGACGTCTGCTGCCGCGATCAGAAGTTTTACTGCTTATCCTCCCTTCCCAAACCACCGCACTCTGCAGTGTCACAAGACCTCACCAATGGCCACAACTGAACGCCACGTCCTAAAAAGCGCCAGCAAAGCATTCGACATGCTGATCCTGGTAGGGTCATTCACTTTAGCCACTCTTCCTCATCTCGCAAGGGGCGGACCAGTGGTGTTCACGCATTTCCTCGAAATGCGGATCAAGCTGCAGAACGTCATCGTATTTTTAGGTCTTTTGTGGATCTGGTATCTGATTTTCTGTTCGCTTGGTTTGTACGGGTCCAAGCGGCTGGTGAGCCGTAGGGCCGAGGCGCTCGACACGATGAAAGCGACTACCCTCGCAGCTCTCGTGCTGGGAATCGCGTCCTACGTAATGCACTTCCGAATGGTGACGCCGGGATTTCTGGTGCTCTTTTGGGGATTCAGCACATTCGTGGCTGTCTCCAGCAGGGTCGCGATCCGGACCTACCTGCGCCGTCTGCGCGTGCGCGGACAGAATCTTCGCAATATGCTCATCGTCGGCTCCAATCAACGGGCGATTGAGTTTGCGAGGACGATTGAATCCAAACCCGAGTTGGGCTATCGCATCATCGGCTTTGCCGACGACCAATGGGCGGGTGTAGAGGAGCTCAAGAATCTGGGCAGGCCTCTGCTCTGTAATCTGGAAAACCTGGGAAGTTTCCTGCGGCGCAGCGTGGTGGACGAGGTCGCGATCGCCATACCTCTACGTTCCTTTCACGATCATGCCTCCGATATCGCCGCCATGTGCCACCAACAAGGCATCATCATTCGTGTCCTCTCTGATTTATTCAATCTGAAAAGCCTGAATCCGAGTGCTGAGGACTTCGAAGATTCTCATTTGATCGCGAAATTCGGCGGTATCGAGGAAGGCTGGCCCACCGTAATCAAACGCACCCTGGACTTCCTTCTGTCGCTCACTCTGCTCATCCTGCTTGCGCCACTGCTATTGATAGCGGCCATTCTGATAAAGCTCACATCGCCCGGGCCGGTATTCTTTGCACAAAAAAGGGTCGGCCTCAACAAGCGGATATTCACCATCTTCAAATTCCGGACGATGGTGGTGAATGCCGAGCAGAAGCTGCATGAGCTCGAACATCTCAACGAAGTCTCCGGGCCGGTCTTCAAGATTAAGAACGATCCCCGGCTTACGCCGGTTGGGAGATTTCTACGCAAGACCAGTATTGATGAGCTGCCCCAGCTCTTCAATGTCCTGAGCGGCGATATGAGCCTGGTCGGTCCCCGCCCGCTGCAGATTCGCGATTACGAACTGTTCACCGATGCAGGAGAAGACTGGCAGCGTTGCCGCTTTAGCGTTCGGCCCGGCATCACATGTTTGTGGCAGGTAAACGGACGGAGCTCTCTACCCTTCCACCAATGGATGGAGCTCGATCTTCAATATGTTCGCAACTGGTCGCTGTGGCTTGACCTCCAGATTTTGGCTAGAACCATTCCCGCTGTGCTCCGCGGATCCGGCGCCGCTTAGCCGGGCGACAAGACTCCTCCCGTTTTTTCGGTAATACGACCCCGTTAGCGCCTCGCTGCAGCCTCACCACGTGCAAAGGATGTACAATTCTTCAGCGACATTTCAGCCATTGGAAGGGACTACTGCGGATACCGCTGTGCATCAGCAAGAACGAATTTTAGTTGAATCGAACCAGATGGTCTGCGATTATCCCGCTGACAAGTGCTTGCATGAGTTGGTGGAAGCGCAGGCAGAGCGGCAGCCCGAGCGATCGGCCGTAATCTGGCAAGGCCAGCGCCTTTCTTACCACGAGCTCAACTCGCGCGCCAATCAGGTTGCGCATTACCTCCGAAGTCGTGGGATTGAACCCGACGCTAGGGTCGCCATCTGTCTGGAGCCGTCGTTTGATTTCGCAGTCGCCGTGCTGGGCGTGCTGAAGGCGGGTGGGGCCTGCGTTCCGCTCGACCCCAACTATCCCAAAGAGCGCCTCGCCTACATGCTGCAGGATGCGGGAGCGCGAGTGCTGATTACCGGGAGCGAGCAATCAGCGCCCGCCGCGCCAAACTCCTGCGAAGTGCTCCCACTTACGGACCAGCCGAAGTTTCTTTCCGCCTATCCTTCCACCAGTCTGCGGGGTATTGTCCAACCCAGAAATATTGCATACGTTGTTTACACGTCGGGGTCCACCGGGCAACCGCGAGGCGTTCTGTTGCCGCATGCCGGACTGGTCAACTACAACGCAAATATGGCGCGGGTTTATTCCATGAGCCCGGATGACCGAGTCCTCCAGTTCTGTTCCCTCAGCTTCGACATTGCCGTGGAAGAAATTTTCATCGCATGGCTTAGCGGAGCAACTCTGGTCATGAAGTCGAGCGAGATGCCGTTAGCGGTCCCGGAGTTTCTGCCTTGGATCGAAAAGCAGGGAATCACAGTTCTCGATCTGCCTACCGCTTATTGGCATGAGTGGATGCATCAGCTGCCGCAGCTATCCAAGCCGTTTCCCGCAGGTTTGCGGCTGACTATCGTTGGCGGTGAAAAAGTTTCGGCCAAGGCGTATGCGACGTGGGCAGGCTCGGTTGGCCGTCATGTACGCTGGGTCAACACTTACGGGCCAACCGAAGGCAGCATAGCGGCGACCATGTATGAGCCAACGCCTGGCAACCATTCCGTTCCGGAAAACGTTCCCATTGGTCGGCCGGTGCCAAACGTACGCGTCTACTTGCTTGACCCCGAGCTGAATCCAATTGCGACTGGCGTAGTGGGTGAGTTGCACATCGGTGGTGTAGGAGTGGCGCGAGGGTATCTGAACCGTCCCGAGCTGACGGCTCAGAAGTTCATTTCCGATCCTTTCTCGCCGGACCCTGGCGCGCGCCTGTATAAGACCGGTGATCTCGCCCGTTATTTACCCTCCGGTGAAATTGAGTTTGTGGGTCGAACCGATGACCAGATAAAAATTCGCGGCTTTCGGGTTGAGTTGGGAGAGATTGAAACCGCGCTGGCGAAACATTCCGGAGTGCGTGATGTTGCCGTGGTAGCCAGAGAAGATATATCAGGCAACAAGCTCTTGGTGGCCTATTTTGTAGCCTCACCCGGGGTTCAAGTTAGTGCTCCTGACCTTCGTAGTTATTTGCAGCAGTTGTTGCCTGATTATATGGTGCCTTCCACCTTTGTGGCTTTGCCGGCCATGCCCTTGACGCCGAATGGGAAGATCAACCGGCGGGGATTGCCCGCGCCACCCGAGTCTCCCGCCCAGGTGACAGCCGCTCCCGCCGACCCTTTGCAGGCCAAGTTGGTAAAAATCTGGGAAGACGTTCTCGGAAAAAAGCCGATCGCTGTGGAAGACAATTTTTTCGAACTCGGCGGCCACTCCTTGCTGGCAGCCAGGTTGATGCATCGAACTGGGCAGATGCTGGGCAAGACTCTGCCGCTGGCCATGCTCTTTCAGTTTCCGACTGTCCAACAGCTTGCCACTGCGTTAAGTCAGGATGGATGGTCGCATCATTGGTCTTCACTCGTGCCGATTCAGCCCGACGGCTCCCAGTTTCCTTTCTTTTGCATCCATGGAATCGGAGGAAACGTCATCGGTTTTCGCGAACTGGGACGGCGCATGGGACCGGACTATCCTTTCTATGGGCTGCAATCCCGAGGGTTGGACGGTACCCAAGCTTGCCATACAAGTGTCGAGCAGATGGCGGCGCACTACCTAAGCGAGATTCGCCGCCTGCAACCGCAAGGGCCGTATTTTGTGGGCGGTTTTTCCTTCGGCGGATTGGTCGCCTATGAAATGGCGCAGCAGCTACATCAGCAGGGCGACGAAGTGGGCTTGCTGGTGCTGTTCGATACCTACCCCGGCAATCAACAAGCTGTTGGTGCATCGTTGGTCAACCTGCTGCTCCATCCTACGTGGAAGCATTGGTTTCACGACTTGCCTAAAGTTGCCGGGAAAAGATTTCGACGCAACGTGAAAAGTTGGCGCGTGCCTCAAGTATTAAGAGATGTTCGTGATTCCAACACGACGGCGGCTGACAAATATGTATTGCGGCGTTATCCAGGCAAGGCCACGCTCATTCGCGCTGAAGAAAAATCCTTGAGGAGTTCCGAAGATCCGCTCGCGGCCTGGTATGAGTTAGTCGCCGGCCTCGATGTGCATGAGATCCCTGGCGATCACTACGATATCCTGATTGATCCACAGGTAGAGCGCCTCGCTGAATGCCTCAAATCCTGCATCGATGGGGTTCGCACAAGACCAGAGCATGCAGCCACCTTGCAGGTCTCGTGATGTCATTGCAACTCATGCCACACTCCCTGTTCCTGAGCCAACGATTTATTTGATGGTCACTGGAAACTCTTTGCCGGAAACTAGTCTTCAAGAGTCCGAGAACCAGTCTGCGGAGAAGTCGACACGATTGTGGCAGCGGTTGCATCCTGCCAGACTGTTGGGCGTTCAGCGCGGAACAATTCTCGCGAAGGTTGGTCCCTGGGTACATCGCGGCGGTTTCGCCGTGCTCGATCAGGGACTCATTTCGGGCTCGAATTTTCTGGTCAGCATCCTGCTGGCGCGCTGGCTGGTGCCGGATCAATACGGCGCTTATGCCGTGGCTTTCGGTATTTTTGTTCTGCTTTCCGTGGTCTACCAGGCACTGGTGCTCGAGCCCATGGCGGTTTTTGGCGGCTCTTGCTACCGCGACGGCCTGCGCGGATATGTGCTCTCGCTGCTTTGGATTCACCTGACCATTTCGCTGGTTATGATTGCTGCGATTGGTTCCGCGGCGCTCATCGCCAAGGAATTTTCGCATTCCGCGGTGCTTGCCGGGGCGCTCGCCGGAATCATGATCGCATCGCCCTGCGTTCTGATCTTCTGGCTGGTCCGCCGAGCTTTCTACCTGGGATTAGCGGCTTCCAAGGCTGCGCTTGGTGCATTTGTTTACTCGTCGCTCAGTATGGGCGGTCTGTATTTGCTCTACCACCGCGGACTGCTTTCGCCTTTCACGGCATTCGCTCTGATGGGTCTGGCGGCGCTCGGAACCGCTCTTTACAATTTCATCCGCCTCTGGGGGCAACTCGCCGATAGCACTCCCGCCCCACGAGTCAGAGAGAGCTGGAGCAAGCATTGGACGTATGGCCGGTGGGCGTTGGCGAGTTCCATAGCCAACTGGATTCCGGCTTACGTTTATTACCCCTTGCTGAGTACGTTTGCCGGCATGGCTGCCTCTGGCCAGCTCAAAGCGGTGATGAATTTCATGTTGCCGATCGAGCAAGTCAAGGCTGCCTTGGCTCTGCTCTTTCTTCCTTACGCCGCCAGGATCCAGGCCCAACGCGGCTCCTCCAGTGTTGGAAAGCTCAGCACCAGATTGACCTTCGTCTCGGTGGGCATCGCGGGTGCTTACTGGGCGACGATTCTGATCTTCCGGCATCCGCTGTTTCATTTCCTCTACTCGGGCCGGTATTCGGAAGTGGCGCACCTGCTGCCTGCCGTTGCTTTCGGATCGATCATCTGGAGCGCATGCTTTGGACCGGCAACGGCTTTGCGCGCCATGGAATCTCCCGCCTCGGTGTTTGCAGCTTATGCTCTGGCAACCTTTCTCTCCCTTTTGATCGGAGTCCCCGCTGCTTGGGCATTCGGCGTCACCGGAGCCGTCTGGGGAAGCAACCTGGCGGATGTGTTGTCGTGGGTAATAGTGTTCATAGTTCTGCGTCGCAAGATCACGGGCCGGGTCGGTGCCCTTGAGCGGTGGATTCGCTGGAAGACTCCGCGCACCGCCTTGCTACCCGATGAGTTGCCGGCTGAGTGACAGTAGTGTTCTTAAGTTTCTAAGTGCTGGAGAAAGTGATGAAAGAGCAGTCCGAGGACGCGCAAAAACATGCGAGGCAAGAAGGTGCAAAGCCACGCAAGAGCCCAACTTCTGCCTGGCGCAAATTTCGGCGCGAGCTGACCAAGACCAAGCTGCGCGTACCGCACATCTGGTTGCGGCATCGTGGCATCACTCCAACCGACGTTTTCTGGGCCGCTTACCCGAGGTCAGGATCGACTTGGTCGCGTTTCACGCTCTATGAGATTCTCACCGGCCGCGAGGCCAGCTTTCATGCGGTCAACCACGCCATCCCTGGGGTTGGCAGGCACCGCTTTAGACCGCACATGTTGCCGGGAAACGGAAGGCTCATCAGCACCCATGAACAATATCGCACGGAGTACAAGAAAGCGATTTACATGGTGCGCGATGCCCGCGCCGTGGCTCTCTCCGAGTTTTCTTACACCCGCTCCCTGGAATTCTTTCGCGGGGATTTCGACGAATTCCTGGAGGTGTTTCTGCGCGGGAAAATCAGCGGCTTTGGTCCCTGGCCGCAGGCCATTGCCTCCTGGTTGAACTCTCCGATTGCGGGCACTGATAATTTTCTGTTGGTGCGTTTTGAAGACCTGCGTCAGAATCCGGTCGAAGGATTCAAGCGCATGGCCGATTTCCTCGGAGTCAATGTGGACCAGGAACGGGTTCGACAGGCCGTAGCGAATAACTCTCTGGATCGGATGAAAGAAAAAGAGCGGGTCGAGCCGCAGCGAGTTTCGGCAGGGGATGGGTTTGTTCGAAGTGGCTCGGTAGAGGGGTGGCGGTCGAAGCTCACCCCCGCGCAAGATCGCTTGGTCGAGCAGCACGCCGGAAGCTTATTGCGCGCCCTGGGATATCCCGTCTCAGCTGCGGTTTCGAAATCCGGAGCGGGCGTGAATCCGCTACTTCGGAACTCCGTCGTTCCCGACGCTACCTTGTCCGGGATAAGAGAATAATTAAGAGAATAAATAATTAAGAGAATAAAAGCTAAGAGAATAAAACAAGATTATGCTCAGCCATCTGAATTTCGGCAGGTAAATGCAAACACAAGAACTCCAAGTTCCAACGGGGAATCGAGCCGCAGCGAAAGCGCGTTTCCACCTGGATAAATCCACGATCACCGGGCTTTTGGCGTTTGCCGCGCTTGGTTTCCTGATCATCTTTGGCCTGTCTTGGGTAGTGTGGCGCTTCTCGCGGCATGGTTCACTCATTGCGGTAGCGATCGTTATAGTCATCCCCGTGGGCGCCGCCGCAACCATTGTGGCCGCTCCCCAGCTTTACCACAGGCTGGGTGTGCTTTGGTCCAAGCTGCGATGGTGGCACGCGCTCTGGGCGCTTCTGTATATCAGCACTCTCGTGTTCCGAGTTCGCAGCCAGGAAGCGACTCAGGCAGAACCTCTCGATGCTTGGACGCTGGTCCGCATCGGTCCCGAAGGAATCGTAGGCCTCTGGCTGCTGGTTCGTCTCTACCACCGTCCGGATGCGGTCACGTGGTTCCGATGGATGTTCCGCGGGCTGACCGGCTGGCTCACTGTGTTTGCGCTGGTATGCATCACTTCGACACTGTGGTCGGTCTATCCGCCGTGGACGTTATACAAGTCGCTCGAATACTTCCTCGATATTTCGGTTCTGGCCGCAGCCCTGGCCAACATTCATTCGCTCACGGACTATGAGGATCTGTTTAACTGGACATGGGCGATATTCGGCGTGGAGTTGCTCTGGGTCTGGTTGCAAGTCCCGTTGTGGCCCAGCGAGTCGTTAGCCGATTCACGACTTAAAGGGTTTATTCCCGCAACCGGCTCCAACGCCGTCGGTCAATCGGGCGCAATCTTTGCCATTATTGCCCTGTGCAGGTTGCTTCCGCTTAACCGCAAGAGATCCAATATTTCATTTTCCCTGGTGCTGTTTGTCTTCGGCATCCTGTCGCTGCTTATCTCTCAAACGCGAAACGCGGTCGGCGCCTTTGGCTTGGGCTTGATACTGATTCTGTTTCTGTCACGCCGAAAATGGATGGCTGTAATGATGGGCGTGTTAGGAGCTGTAGCTTGGTTTTTCACACCCCTCGGAGATATAGCGCTCGCCTACTTGCAGCGCGAACAGAGCGCGGGTGCGATCGAGAGCCTTTCGGGACGAGCCGCTTTTTGGGCTTATGCTTGGGAACAATTTCTCCTTCATCCGATTACCGGCATGGGCGCTTACGCTGGAGGCAGGTTCTATGTTATGACCAAACTCGGCATCGACCCCACGTCGCT
>Ga0070761_10000875_pt1 | contig 19065 bp, 11 predicted proteins | sample HubBroMetageREF1_FD_66724 | JGI IMG/M metagenome (GOLD analysis project Ga0070761, IMG submission 66724) | Reference soil microbial communities from the Hubbard Brook experimental Forest, New Hampshire, USA - Hubbard Brook CCASE Soil... | ecosystem: Environmental > Terrestrial > Soil >... | reverse complement strand
GCGTCCATACTGGGACGGCTTGCAGATGGATGAGACCGCTTTTCCGATTCTTCTGGTCGATCTGCTGCGCCGCGAATCGCCCCGTTGCTTTGGCGAGACCAGCCGGTGGTGGCCGATGGTTCGCAAAGCGGCGGCATTCATTGTGGTCAACGGCCCGGTTACCCAGCAGGACCGCTGGGAAGAGGACGGCGGCTATTCACCGTTTACGCTGGCAGCCGAGGTCTCTGCCTTGTTGGTTGCCGCCGATCTCGCGCAGTCGATGGGCCAGACTCAGCCCGCCGAATTTCTGCGCCAGGTGGCCGACACCTGGAACGACAACATCGAACGTTGGACATATGCAGTGAATAGCGATCTCGCCCGGCGGATTGGAGTGGAGGGCTATTATGTTCGGGTCACGCCTGACGACGGCGACGGAGCCGCATCGCCGCTGCAGGGATTTGTTCCTATTAAGAATCGCGCCGCCGGCAGTTCGAACGCTCCGGCGGTAGAGATCGTCAGCCCGGACGCGTTGGCTCTGGTGCGTTTCGGCTTGCGCGCGCCCGATGATCCACGAATGGTTAACACGATCAAGGTTATCGATGAACTGCTGCGGATAAGACTCCCGCTGGGTCCGGCCTGGTACCGCTACAACGGCGACGGCTACGGCGAGCACGCGGATGGATCGCCGTTTGACGGCACAGGGATTGGCCGTCCTTGGCCGCTGCTGGCGGGTGAGCGAGCCCACTACGAATTGGCTGCTGGACACGTTTCTTCCGCCGAAGCATTGTTAGGCAGGATGGAAAGTTCGACGGGAACGACCCGTCTGATCCCGGAACAAGTCTGGGACACGATCGACATCCCGGAGCGCGAACTGTTCCTCGGAAAAGCATCGGGATCCGCCTGTCCGCTGGTGTGGGCTCACGCCGAGTACATCAAGCTGCGGCGTTCGCTCGTCGACGGCAAGGTTTTCGACAAGCCCCCGCAAACGGTGGAACGGTATTTAACGAAAAAAATATCCGCGCAATACTTCAACTGGCGCTTTAACAATAAGCCGCGCACGATGCCATGCGGAAAGAAGCTGCGCCTGCTGTTGCTGGAACCGGCCATGGTGCACTGGAGCGTCGACAACTGGCAGACCGCACACGACAACGACTCCGAGGAAAGTGGATGGAATCTTCAGCACGTCGATCTACCGACGGAAACTCTCGCCGCAGGGAGGCAGATCATTTTCACATTTTTGTGGAAGAGCAGCGCGCGCTGGGAAGAACGCGACTTTCAGCTGACGGTCGAGTGAGCATAGGAGCGCCATCGGGTCAGGCTGCGCTCAAGAGTCCACGCCCGCGCGGCCCTCGAAGCCAGAAGCCTCCGGAGTCGAAATCGCTAGGCTGCCTGGGGCTAGCCAAAAGTCGAGATTTCTGCCTAACAACACTCCCAGATTGCGCACCTCGGGAGCAAATTCGGTCTCCAATCGTGGTCGAAACCCGGCCTCGATGGGTGGACGGGGGCTCATCGACAAAGTGAAGTCGCGCCGCAATCGCTTTGCCTTTCCGGATCAGGGGGTAACGACCCCGGCGCTGTTAAACTTTCCTATTCACCCATTGCATTCGAGGCACTATTTTCGAGGGCTCCATGCGTACTCTGAGCTTGTTTATTATGGTTGTAGTCGTGATGATGAGTACCTTTGCCCATCCGCAGTCGCTGACCATGCCTGAGGCCATCACCGACCCCAAGCAAATCGCCTCCAAGCCGGATGCCCGCGTGGAGAAGAATCTTTCCATCGAGAAGCTGTATATGACGCGTCAGGTGGGCGGCTCGACCTGGTCACCGGACGGGAAGACGGTGGCATTCATCAGCAACCTGAGTGGGAGAAATAATCTTTGGCTGGTCGCCGCTGAAGGTGGATGGCCGGTGCAACTCACGGTGAGCGACGAGCGCCAGACCAGCCCAACCTGGTCGCCGGACGGTAAGTGGATCGCCTACATGTCCGATTATGACGGCGATGAGCAGTGGGATATTTTCCTGGCGTCGCCGAAGACCGGACAGGTCGTGAACCTGACCAATACGCGCGAGATCGCGGAGGAAAGTCCTACCTGGTCGCACGATGGGCGCTATCTCGCCTACGTGGTCAAGCCGAAGACATCGTCGGTGTTCGAGATTGACGTTTACGACACGGTCATGCGCGAAGTGAAGCACTTGACCACCGGAACCGCCAAAGACCGCATGAATGTTGCTCCCATCTGGTCGGCGGACGGCACCTTCATCGTCTACACGCAGGAACAGGCGAAAGGGACAGACTCGAATGTGTTTCTGGTTGACGTTCGGAGCGCACAGACAACGCTGCTGACGCGGCACGATGGTGAACACATTTACTTGGCGAACGACGCTTCGCCCGATGGCAAGCACGTTCTGATCACCTCCAATGCCGGTGACGGTTACGACAACGTGGGCTTGCTCGAGATCGCAACCAAGAGAATCCGCTGGCTCACGAACGACAAGTGGAAAGTTTCTGGTGGGAACTTTTCGCCCGACGGCAAGTTTCTGACCTACACCGCCAACGTGGATGGCAACAGCGACATTTACCTGTATGACTTCGCCTCGGGAAAAGCGCACGCATTGCCTTTGCCCAGAGGAGTGAATCAGCTTGCGGGCAGGACTTCGCCCTTCACTCGCGACAGCTCGCGTCTGCTTTATAACCATACCGGACCGACGGTTCCCGGCGATTTGTGGATCTACAATCTGGCTGAGGTCAGATCGCGTCAGATCACGCACTCGCTGGTGGGCGGGGTTCGCGCCGAGGACATGGTCGAACCTCACCTTATCCACTATCCAAGCAAAGATGGCAAGTGGACGATCTCTGCGTTCGTCTATGTGCCTTACAATCTGCCGCACAACCCCGAACATCCCGCGATTGTCTACGTTCACGGTGGTCCTGCGGCGCAGACCGTGAACACGTTTAATCGGTTCGTCCAATACATGGCGAATCAGGGTTACATCGTGATCGCTCCGAACTATCGTGGATCGACGGGATACGGAAAACAATTTCAGCAGGCAAATCTTTTCGATATGGGTGGCGGCGATTTGCAGGATGTTCTCGCGGCCGCCGACTGGGTCAAGCAGACGGGGTACGTCGATCCGAAAAAACTTGTTCTCATGGGTGGTAGCTACGGGGGCTACTTGACAATGATGGGTGTCACCAAGGCTCCTGAAGTGTGGGCTGCGGGCGTTCCGATCGTGCCGTTTGTGAACTGGTTTACCGAGATCCAGAACGAAGACCCGGTGCTGCAGCAGTCGGACCTTGCGACCATGGGCGATCTCGAGAAGAACAAGGCTCTTTACGAGGATCGTTCGCCCATCAACTTCGTGGACCAGATCAAGGCGCCGCTCTATTTGCTGGCGGGCGGAAACGATCCGCGATGCCCCAAGGAAGAAGCGCAGCAGGTGGTGGACGCAGTGAAGAAGCGCGGCGGTGTGGCGGAATACAAAGTCTATGAGAACGAAGGCCACGGCTTCGCGAAAGTCGAAAATCAGATTGATGCTTACAAACGCGTGGCTGATTTTCTGAAAGCGCACGTTCCGCCGGCGGATTGCGGTTGCTCGCTGAATGAGTAGTGGTCTGTATTCCAGGCATTGCCGAGGGTCTGATGAAAACACGGCTGAGATGGAGTTTGACAATCGCTATATGCGCACGGCTGATGGTGGACATCGCACTACCTCAGGAGACATTGAAACAGGACCGGAGCGCGATGGTAACCATCGTCACAGCAGGGGATATCTCGGTCACTAAAGCGGCGGATGGCAAGACCGCAGTGTCCATCAACTTCGCTCCCGGCAAAGCGAAATCCGGCGACACGCGAATTACGATTTCAGGCCCGTATTCTCTAGATGTGAACGGAGGCGTGAAGGAGGTGAAAGGCTCCCAGGGGATTGAGCTTCATGTGCTAAGTCACGAAGAACTGCGATTCGAAGCTCCGGAAATCAGTTTATGGGAACAGTCGCACAAATTTACCCAATCCTCTGCATGCAGCAAGATCCCCAAGTTCCCTGGATGCGGCAATCCAGTTTGCGACGACCCTGACCACCCGGGGGATCAATGCCGCTATAACAGCGATTCCGGCTGCTCGTGCGTGGCCCCTGGCGGCGGTCCTTGCTCGGGGACGGCGAACTCTCCGCAAAGAGGAAAGTAAAACAAGGCTGAGTTTGCGAGAGGAATCGCAGCGATCGATGTGTGCATCGTCATTGAACTTTTGATGCGCTCGGCCTAGACTTCACCATATTGGATCGGGCGCCAGCTGCCGCAGGTTGGGCGGAAAATTTCAGGGCGAGGTGAGGAAGGGTGGGTCGGTTCTCTCGGTTGTTTCTTGCTTGCCTTCTGTCGGTGTCTTCCGCATCGGGGCAAAATACTCCCCAGCCCCAACTTCAACCCCGTCCCGCCGAGCCGGCGAAAGCGCCGGCGTCAAGCGGCGCGGACCGCGAAATCACAATCGAAGTGCAGGTGACTGACAAATCTGGCACTCCCGTTCGCGGATTGCAGAAGCAAGACTTCACTGTTCTCGACGACAAGCGGCCGCAGAACATTGTCTCGTTTCATGCCGTGGATCGAGGCGCGGCTTCAATTGCCGATCCCGTTGAAGTGGTTCTCGTGGTCGATGCCGTCAACGCTTCCTTCCAGGCCATCGCCCGCGACCGAGACCAGGTCAGGAAGTTTCTGCTGCGTAACGGAGGCAAGCTGGCAGAGCCAGTATCGCTTGTCTTCTTTTCCGACTCTGGAACCGACATCCAGAACGGTTCCTCCCGCGATGGAAATGCTTTAGCGACGCTACTTGACCAGAAAGAAATCGGGCTGAAGTCCATTACGCGGTCTCAGGGCTTTTGGGGCGCGACAGAGCGCCTTGACCTGTCGCTCAAGGCCATCAGTTCACTGGCGGCGTACGAGGAAAAGCGATCCGGCAGAAAGCTGATGATTTGGATCAGTCCCGGATGGCCGGCGCTCTCGGGACCCGGCATTCAATTTTCCAATAAAGACCTGCAACAGTTCTTTAGCTCAATCGTGGCGGACTCCACCGGGCTCAGGCAGTCCCATGTCACGATCTACAGTGTTGACCCACTCGGTTTGTCAGACTTTGTCAGGAGTAAGTACTACGAGGACTTTTTGAAAGGAGTAACTTCTCCTTCGCGCACGCTGCCGGGCAATCTGGGCTTGCAGGTGCTTGCGGTCCAGACTGGCGGGCGCGTCTTCGCTTCGACCAATGACCTTACGGCCGCGATCGCAGACTGCGCGGCGGATGCCGATGCCTTTTACGTCCTCTCATTCGAAGCTGCTCGGGCGGACCAGGCGAATGAGTATCATGCGCTCGCAGTCACTGTTGACAAGCCAGGGATCAAGGCACGCACTCGTACTGGCTACTACGCTCAACGCTAAGGAGAGTTCTCACGATGTTTCGCATGCTGTCAGCGGCCCAACCTCACGTTTGCGCGTGTTCGGCGTGGGACTTCTTGGCGGCTTCCAGGCGCAGCATGAGGATGTAGAGGACAATGCCGACGTTGATGGCGATGATCAGAAGGCGAAACCAGTCGGGGCGGCGCAATAGATCGGCTACCTCGAAGGGGATGTAAATGGAGCCCGAGGCGATGGTCATCCACTCCGCCCACGCACGGATGTACCACAAGCCGTAGGCCTCGACGAAGCGCAGGATCACGTAGACCACCGCCACCACGACGATCTTCCACAGGCGAACGTCACTGATGCGGTACACCAAGTCGATAAAGACGCCCGCGAAGTGGTGATGGGGATTGGCGTGAACAAACTCGAGGAAGCTTTCGGCCACTCCCCAGATATCCTTGTGGCGCATGGAGAAGACGCCGAGGCCGGCGAGAACGACTACGAACCCTTTCGCAAACTCAACGGTGGCGACTGTGCGCACTCCTCTGATGTGTTCGGGGTCGTCGATTTTGAGATGGGGGATTATGCGAGTCATTGGGTGAAAATTGATTTCCGGGATCAAGCGCCTGTCCGCGGATTTTATTCTAATGCGCGGCCCCCAAAAGGGGCTTGATTGCGAAATCCCGCGTCATCGCTAACGCAATACTCATGATGCGAAGTTTCGGATACGAAGCTAGCGATTCTCAAGTCTGCTGGCGAACGCTGGCGCGCAACTCCTCTACGATCTCCAAAGCAGCTTTGTGGGCGGCTTCGCTCTGCGTTACTTCGAACGAGATCGCGCCCACGCGGGCGTGGCCTCCGCCACCGTAGCGCTCGCATACCCGGGCTAGATTGACGGTGGGCTCGCGTTTTGACCAGGGGTTCGATCCGACCGAAACCTTGACCCGGAATGAACTCTTGCTCAAGCCAACGCTGTAAATCGAATCCGGATGCAGATAGTACGGAACGAATTTGTTGTAGCCCTCCTGGTCGAGATCGGTGATGTCGAAAAAAATCGTGCCATCCTTTTCCACCGTGCGCCGGCGCAAAATGTCGACGGAGCGCTCGTGCCGTTCGAGCAGGGGCGGCAGGACGGCGGCCACGAATGGCTCCTCCAGAATGCTGGCTAGAGGACGGTAGGCGAGAAGCGGAATCATGGTCTTGACGAAGTCACGGTCGGCGGCGGCTTCTATAGCCATGGTCAGTTTCATGGCTGGCGCTTTCATTTCCACCGCGGACTTGGCGGTTTCGTACATGGCGCCGTCGACGATGTCGGTCCAGTGGACCAGTTCCGAGACCGGGCGCGGATCGAAGCCGAAGCGTTTTTCGGCCACCATGGCAATGAAGCTGGTGCAAGACTTGAAGGCGGGATCGTAGAACTTGCGGTTGCTCTGATCCTGCTCGAAGTGGGCGGCGTCGGCGGTGGAAAGAAAAGCGCTTTCGTGGTGATCGAACCACCAGGTAATTCTTGGCGAACTGGAATATTTGAAATCGACGATGGCATTCTCGTCGCCGTCGAACTGCTTCTCGTCGAAAAGCGAGCCGGCTCGATGCAGCAGGCCGGAGTAGACGAAGTCCACATCGCTGCGGATTCGTTCCCGGTAGAAGCGGGAGAACAGAGCGGCGGAGCAAGCCCCGTCAAAACACTTGTCGTGATAAAAGACCCGCACTCGCAAATTGGCTTCCCCTCTCCGTTTGTCGTTGTTTCTCCGGGCGCGTAGTGAAAAACAAATAGAGTTGCTGGTTTGGAGACTTATGTCAAGGGGAGGGAAAAAGTTTCAAGGTTTCAGGGTGTCCAGGTTTCAAGGAAAACAACATATTTAAGCTTGGGAGACGCCGGGTTGTTACTTCCTCCGGCGCCGTATTTTGAAGCGGAAGCTGACCACTCCGTTCCAGTCGCGCAGGGCCACGATAGAAATGTTCCGGGTAATGTTGTACTCCAACTGAATGATCTGCTGGTTAGAAACGGTGACGTTGGTGCTATAGGTGAGGGTGACATTGTTCGCTACCTGCTGCTCAATGGTGACCTGAGGCCCTCGTACCACGTTGGTTTCACCGGCCAGGCCCTGGGGGTCGATCTTGACGCGACTCACTCCGAACAAGCGCTGTAGACGGCTGTTGAGGGTGCTGTTGAGTGCCTGATTGATGAGCAGATTGGAAGCGTCGCCGCCAAACAGACCAAAGGATCCGGTCGACCCCGCGGCCGCGGACTCCTCCTGCGTGCGGCCGAGAGCCAACAGGGCGATGACGTCGGCTTCGGGAAGCTGCGGCTCGGATTGCCAGGTGACTTTCATGCCGTTGCTAACGCTGGCGTCACCACGGAATTGCACGGTGATGTCGTAATCGCGAACTCGCGTGGTCGCCTGCAGATCGATGATGGGCTGAGTCTTGGCTGGATTGGCGAAGGTGACGTCGCCGCGCTCGAGGTTGTAGGTGTTGCCGTTGAAAGAAATTTGCCCTTCGAGAATCTCCACCCTTCCCAGAATTGCGGGCCGCTCGGCCGTGCCCCGCAGCCTGAGATCTGCGTTGCCGGAGAGCCTGGCGACGGCGGTTTGCATCTGCAGTTCGGGAGTGGTGGCCACGTGAACATCGAGCTTAAGGCGGCTCGCCAGAGTATCGCTCTGGGTCAGGCCGACCGACTGCTTGGTCCTTTCGACATAGGCGGCGAAGTCAAATCCGGGAGTGACCGCCAGCTTGGTAACCAGCACATCACCGCTCAGCACGGCGGAATTCATGCTGCCGCTTAGCCGGAGATCGGCGTTGGCGGTGGAACTTACTCCCGGTGGATAACGCAGGCGAACTCCCTGCGCTGTCGCACCGAAATCGAGAAGAAACCCGCCACTCTGGTAGGTCGCGGAGCCGGTTAACGCCACGGTGCCCCCGCCAGTGGTGCCGCTGAGACGCTCGATCTGGATGCGGTTGCGATCGAACAGCAGGACGCCGTTGAGGTCGCTGAGGCCGCTGGGAAAATCGTTATGGCTGACGAAGGTGTTCTTTACTTCCAGACGCCCTTGCAGCACGGGCTGCGAGACGGTGCCACTGGCGTTGAGGTTCACACCCAAAGTGCCGCGGGCCAGGATTTTGGGGTTGAGAGACTGCCACAGCGCCATGTTGACCGAGCCGTCGAGCTGAAGGTCGAGCTCTTGCGTACCGGACAAATGCGCCTGGCCATGCGCGGTGAAATCGGTTCCACTTCCGGCCAGGTGGAGATTTTCGACGCGCAGGACTTGATCCGCGACCTCGAGGCGAATCGGGTCGACGTTCTGTATGGAAACGTGCGCGACCTCGGCGCTGAGAGAGTCGAGTTGCGCGACCGCTTTCAACTCGCGCGGAGTGCGCAGGGGACCGCGTACCCGGAGAGTTCCGCTCATGGAAGAGCGTCCCGTGATGTTTTCCGGCAGGTAGATGCGAAACAGCGAATCGGCATCCAGATGGTGGAACTGAAGATTCAGTTCGGCGGGAAAGTCCTGTTCTAAACCGACGCTGCCGAGAATGGTTAAATCAGGCTTATCTTTTTTATCTTTATCTTTGTCTTTATTTTTATCAAGATCAAAGTCCGAGTGCGCGTTGAGATCGAGCTGTCGGCCGTTTGTGACTGCGTCGACGTAAAAATCTCCGAGGCGCTCCTTGTCCAGGGCGAGGTCCTTGAGGTGAACGTGCGCTTCGATCGACGGCTGCTCGGGAGTCCCGTTGGCTTGCACCGTAAAATCGGTGACGCCATCGGCGGCGAAACGGCTGCTCTGGAAGCGCGGCAAATGCGCGAGATCGATGTTACGTCCAGAAAGATTGAGGCGGAAATGGTTCTTTGACGAACCATTCTCCGACAAATCGAGGTTCGACATGCTGATGGCGGCGCTTCCGGAAACCGGACTATCGTAGACACTGGCCTCGATGTTGTTGAACTGGAGTTCATCACCGGCGACGCGGAAATCGCTCTTCAGCGAAGGAACGCCCACTCCGTAGGCCATTCCGTTGCGCAGTTCGAGGTGTCCATCCCCGTGGGGATCGGCGCGCGTGCCAGAAACGGTTGCGGTCATGTCGAGGGTGCCAGAGAACGGCTGCGCGAGTCCGGCCATGCGAGCAAGTTCCGCCGCGTCGGCGTTGCGAAAGTCCAAGTGCGCGGTAAAAGACGCGTTCTCCGGCAGCTCCCACGCCGTGAGTTCGGTACTGGCGTCGAAGTGCGCGGTGGTGTGGCCGTGAATGACGGTTCCGTTGTGCGCGGCGAAGTGATTGCCGGAGAACTGGACGGCAGTGGAGAGCGCGTCCCAGTGAACCAGTCGAGAGGAGACTCGGCTGGTTGCCGGCAAGATCGTATCGAAGTCATAAACTTCCAGATTTCCATTCAGGGAAAGCGCAGAGAGTCCGCCGCTGGCATAACCGGCAAGGCTCGCCCAACCGTGAATGGCAAAGGGGAGATTCCTCGATCCATAGGTTGCTTCGAGCAGCGGCGTCCACTCCCTGAGATTGTGGCTGGCGGCAGAGAATCGCAGCGTCGAGGTGGCGGAGAGATTGCCGGTCGCGGTGATTTCAGAGCCCGGTGTTGTGAGGTGCAGTTGGCTCACGTCTAGTTCATCGTTCGATGCGCGGTAGACGCCACTCACCTGGCCGCGCACGGGGATCTCCTCCGGCGTTTGCTTCAGCGTTGGTTCAACGTTGAGGCTCAGACGAGTCTCCGCGTCACGGATGGAGCCCACCCAAAGCATTTCTATATTGCCGCTCGCAGTTCCGGAAAGGTGGAGGCGATCGAGGGGAAGGTCGCTGGAGCTGAGACTTTCCAGTGCCGGGAGCAGCGGGAAGCCCGCCAATTGCAGGCGCACCAAGCCGCGCTGAAGACTTCCCGACTGGACTCGTCCGATCACGTGGCGCCGCTTAGTGGCCGGCGACGGCAGCGAACTTTGGAGGGAACTCTGCCAGTTGGTCACATCGGCGTCGCCGAACAGGTTGCCGCCGAACAGGCTCGCCTTGATTGAGAAAACGTGGAAGCGTTCCGGGGTCAAGGAGAATCCCGCGTTGAAGCGTCCGTTCCGCATCGACAGCCTATCGTTCGACCATTCGATATCTCTAACTTGCACGGCTCCCTGCGCGGAGAAATCCTGCAGGCTCCAGGAAACTTTGCCCTCGAACTGCGCCGTACCTTTGCGAACTTGCACCCACCGTAACAGGGACGAGAGTTCATTGAGATCTGTGAGGCCATTGTAATCACCGGTCAGCTTGGGGTTGTGGAAGTCCTGCACGCGGCCAGTGAAATGAATTTCAGATTTTCCGGATGTCACCGTCAAACTGCTGATGTCGGCCTTTCCGCGGGCCAGAACCAGCGAAGCATCCGCCCGCCACACAAACCAGGGATACTGCTGAAAGTGGGTGGCGACGCTGCCCGCGACTACGTGAGCCTCATATTGCCGGTGCAACAGAGAGTAGTTCAAAAGCAGCGCCAGATCGCGCGCGGCGAATTCGAACGGCACCTTCTTGTTTTGCCATAGCAGCTCACCCTGCTGCACTTCGAGGCGCGCAACCGAAAGCGAGATGAGTTGCTCCACCGGACCTTGGTTCGAGGCAAGCCTGGCTTGTGGTACAGGGGCGTTGGTGGTTCCATCGGGATAATCGATGATATGAACCACGGGATGCTCGAGCACGAGGGAATGTAGTCCGACGGTGGTGCTGAGGAGAGAAATGATCTTCAGTTCCGCCTGCAGGCGGTCGACGTGCAAAAACGGAGCCTGATCCGGAGTCTCACGACCATGGATGGTCAGGTTGCGAGCGTCGATGCGCAGGCGGAAGGGGGTGATGTGAAGTTCACCGAGTTCGACGCGGCCACCGGTGATCTTCTCCGCCGACGCAATCACGCGGCGGCGAACGATCTGCTGAAAGGAATCCGTGGTGACATACCAGGTGATCAGGCCGAATCCAACGACGGTGAAGACGCAGAACCACAGAAAGAGTTTCCACAGGATGTGCCGACGCTCGGGAGGAGCAGGCTCGAGCAGCGCTTCGAGCAAAGGAACAGGTTCGGTGGGCCCGTCGGTCGACGGTTCAGTCGGCGGAACAGGCTCGGCGGGCGGATCGGTCAACGGTTCTGCTCTCCCGGGTTTGGCTCGCCGGTCTTGGATTTAGGGGTCGGGATATGGCTCTCAGAGCGCAGACTCGCCAGCCACCCCGAGAGCAGTTCGTTCATTTTTTTCTCGGTCAGCAGATTCTTAATTCGGCCAAAGACTTCGGTCAATGGGGCTGTACTACTGCCGGCCCGTTTCAATTCCGGCAGCAACTGATCGTGGTAGTACGTCTCCACCGCGTGCTGATCGATCTGGATCGCGGGGCGCAGACGATCTTCGACCAGCTTCATGACCTGGATCTGTTCGCCCAGACGCTTTTCGAGCGCGCTTTGGGTCAGCCCATAGCGCTGCAGCGTGGCGTGCCATCCTGCGTCGGTGGCGCAATCGGGATAAAGTTTGCGAACCTCACTCCGCACTTCCGCAACGCGGACAGCGACCTCGCCGGGGGGCGCCGGCTGAGACGGCCGAACCTGCTCGCGCAGCAGTTCCTGATCGATCAGGCGATCGAGCGCTGCATTGCGCTCGTCCGCAGTGAATGAATCCGGATCGCGGCCATTCGAGAGAGCCTCGAAGGCCACTTCCTGCTCCCAATCGCTCTGCAGGACGACGTGACCGTTGACGTTGGTGACCACGCGATCGACGATCTGACTGGCTAGGGATGAGGTCGTCAGCGCGATACACATCGCCAGGCACATTCCGATGGCAATCATGACGGGAGTCCCGCCTGACGGGCGGGGACGCCCGTCGCTCCGCGGGATTCCGGATTTGATGCGGCGGAGTTTCAGAATTAGCATCGGCATCAGAAAGTCTGCCCAACGCTGAACGAAAAATTGAAATGGCCAGCGCGTTGGTACCCAAACTGTCCGTTCTGCTGCCCAGTCACCGTGTTGGTGGTGATGTTGGTATAGCTGGGAAAGTAGGGCGGATTTAAATTGTATCCGAAGTCGAAGCGCAATGGTCCGATCGGTGTCTGATAGCGTACTCCCAGGCCAATCGCGTGCGAGGCATAGTTGTAATTGCAGTTCAGGTGCGTGTCCGCCTGGAAACAGAACTGCTCGTCGGGCTGGTGGAAGCGCCCGAGGCTGGGGAGCATTTCCTGGGGACGCGCAAACACGTTGCCCATGTCGTGAAAAATCGTAAAGCCGATGTTGTCATTCAGGTAAGGCACCATGACGTTGGGAAAACGCATCTCCAGACTATTGAGGAACACGGCGCTGCCGCCGACCGGATATCCGGTGAACGGGTCGCGTGGTCCTGCCTGATTTAACCCAAACCCCCGATTGGAGTTGCCCCCGCCGCTGTAGAAACGCTCCGGCAGCGGAACCAGAGTTTCGCCCGCAGGCACGGTTTGGGCCGGATCCAGCAGCACGGTGTTTCCGAAACTGTTCTCAATGCCGACGGTGGTGGAACGAGCAAAGACGAATCCTTGTCCGGTGAAGCGATTACGAAAAAACGTGTGATAAGTGGAGTTCTTGGCCAGCAACCGGCTGAAATTGGCCTCCGAGCCAAAGGCGCTGGAGGCAACACCGCCTTCGACGGTGGTGTAGCTGCCGCGGGTGCTTTCCAAATCGTTATCGCGCCGGTTGCGAGTGTAGATAAAATTGGGAGTTCCCACCCGGGTTGGCTTCGACAGAAGAGGAATGAGGTTACTGGTGACCTCAATATCGCTGGCTTCCACACGCCGGTAACTGAAACGGTAGGCGAAGGTCGTCAGTTCGCGGTCCTGTCTTTTGTAAAGCACTTGCAACACCTGTAAAGTGCCCTCCAAACGTTTCGAGGTAAAGGTGGAGACATCCACGGTGTTGTCGTAAAGCGCGGTGGCAGTGAAGCGAAGCTTTTCCAGGTTGAGTAGTTTGGGGATGTCGTAACTGATGAGCGCTCTCTGCTGCAGGCGGCCGAGGTCACCCTTCATGGTGATGGTCTGATGGCGACCATCCACGTTGATGCGGCTGACGCCGAGAGAGACCATGGGGCTAATGCCGGTCGCTCCCAGTGGCTGGCTTACTCCGTATGTGGGCTGTCCGGTTTGGAACTCGAAACCCACGCCATAATCGAAGGTGTAGCGATCCGCTTCGTTGGTGGTGACGAGCACGTTCTTGCGTGACTCGGTGCCGTCCGGGTTCTGGATGGCGGTGTCTACCTGCTTGAAAAGGCCGAGGTCGTACAGCCGGCGCTGACTTTCCAGCATGTCCTGCTGGCTGAGGGGCGCCCCCGGCTGCACCCGCAGTTCCCGGCCTGCGACTCCGGGGCGAGTGTGGTGCAGCCCGTCGACAAAAAGTTGATTGACAAAAAATTGCTCGCCTTCATGAATCGAGAACGTGACACCCACACGCGGCAGGTTGTCCGGCGACGGATCAGAGACATAAGCGACGTCGACGGTCGCATTGGGAAAGCCATTGTCGAAATATTTACTCAGAATCCGGTCGCGGTCATCCGCCAGACCTGACTCGTCGAAACCCTGCCCTTCTTCGGTGGAAATTTCCGGAAGCTGTTCCTGCGGCAGGGTATAACTGCCCTCGATGCGAACCCATGCAACGCGTGTCTGCGGGCCCTCTTTGATCACGATGTCGATGGCGAGTTGTGATGGATCATCCTGGTATTTGGTGACCAGATTGCTCGTGACCTTGGCCTGCCGGAAACCACTCGCTCGATAGAGACTCTCAATCCCTCGCACATCCTCGTCGAGCAGGGCTTCGTTATAGCGCCCGTGACTGAACAGTCGTCCGGCAGCCTGGTCCTGCATGTGTGAGCGAATCAGGTCGTCGGAAAAAAAGCGATTGCCAGAAATGCGAATGACGGCGAGTTTGTGGCGGTCCCCGGGATTCACTGCATACACCACCTGCACATTCTTGCCCTCCGGCGCGGTGTGCTGGCTCACGCTGACGGTGGCCTCGAAGTAGCCTAGCGTCTGAAGGTGGTTCTGGACGTTGCGCCGGCCTTCGTTGAGCAGATCGTCGTCGACCGCGCCTTCTTCATAGATGGGCACCAGCTTGTGCAGCACGTGCTGGCTGAGCCTAAAACCCTCCGCGGAAATATCCACCACCGGACCGCGATCCACTTTGAAGACGTAGTCCACCGTGTTGCGCTCGGGGCGATAGGTGTGGCTCGCCACCTCGACCTGAGCGAGCAGACGGTCCTGCTTTTGATAGCGACTGCGAATTCGTTGCAGAGCGCGCGTAATGCGGCTCGAGGCAGCCGGATCGCCGGAATGCAACTTGGCGATCTCCCTGATCTCCGCTTCGGAGTAGCCGGCGTCGCCTTCAACCGTGATCTGTCCGACGATGGCACGCGCCCCGAGAACGACATGGAAGGTCATGTTGACCTGGTGTTGTTGCGCGTCGTGCTTTTCAGCGAAGGTCACTCGCGACCGATGGAATCCATTTTCTTCCATCACTCGCTGGATGCCTTGCAGTGCGCGGTCGACTTTCTCCTGAGAGTAGAGTTCGCCCAGCTGCAAGCGGGTGGCGCTGGCCAGTTGGTTCGCGGATGGATTGGTGGAAACGCCTTCGATCGCCACCATGCCCACGAAAAAATTGGCGACCGTCATAAAGCGCAACCTGACGCCGGTGGTCTCGGTGCGATCCGCGTCGGCCTGAATGTCAGAAAACCGGCCGGTGGCAAAAAGAGCCTGCATCGCATCGTGCAGCGCTTCGCGCGTGAGAGGTTGACCGATCTTGAGCGGCGTGGCGGCTAATAGCGAGGCGGATTCTTCCGGCGGAACGCCGGGCAACTCGATCTGATCGATGGTTAGACCGAGATAGGGCGTGATGCTCCCGAATTGTGCCTCAGACTTTGCTTCGGACTTCGCTTCGGCCTGTGCGGGCGATTCGGCGGGTTGCTGGGGGGCGGGAGGTGCACTCTGCGCCCAACCTGTGCCGCGCGCCAGGGCCAACAAAAATACCAGTACCAATCGGACGCCAAACCCGGAGTTGCGGTGGACGGGCGAGGGAACCCGACCACAAACTGGCAAGTCATCCCGAAATTCAGGCCGGTCAACCATGAAACCTTTCGGGTTCGATGAATCGCGAAACCTCACACGTTGCTCGCAAGAACATAGTTTGACGACCGGCACCTATAATACTGGTTTGAAAGCCTCGGAAAGGTAATCGCCAAGGTTATTGCTTTGCACATCGACGACCGGTACTCGCGGCAGGTGCTGTTTAAGGAGATCGGGGCCGAGGGGCAGAAAAGGCTGGCGCACTCTCGCGTGGTGATCGCGGGATGCGGCGCCACCGGTTCGGCTCTGGCCTTGTTGCTGGGGCGTTCGGGCGTCGGGACGCTGCGAATTCTCGACCGCGACTACGTAGAACCCAGCAACTTGCAGCGGCAGGCTTTGTTTGATGAGAATGACGCTCGCGAATCGATGCCCAAGGCGATCGCGGCGGCGCGGCAAATCGCGCGTTTCAATTCGCAGATCGTCGTCGAGGCCCGCGTTGCCGACCTGACTCCGGCCAACGCCGATTCCCTGCTCGGCGGCTGCGACTTGATTCTGGACGGTACCGATAATTTCGAAACTCGCTACCTAATCAACGACTATGCGGTGAAAAACTCCGTGGCCTGGATTTACTCGGCGGCGGTCTCGAGCTATGCCGTGACCATGAATATCCTGCCCGGCGAAACGGCTTGCCTGGCGTGCGTGTTCCCTGAATCTCCACGTGGGACGGTGGAGACGTGCGAGACCGCCGGTATTTTGAATTCCGCGGTGAACCTGGTGGCGTCGATTGCGGCTACTGAGGCGATGAAATTCCTGGTGGGGGCGCGTTCGAAGATGCGGCGAACGCTGCTTTCCTGGGATGTCTGGAGCAACGAGCGGGCGGAGTTGGCGGCCATCCATCGGCGGCCGGGTTGCCGTGCCTGCCGGCGAGACTTTGTTCACCTGGCGGGGAAGGGGCGCCCTCACATTACGCTGTGCGGCCGGAACTCCGTGCAGATCCACGAGCGGCAGCGGCCGGTCGACTTTGCCGAGCTGAGCACGCGACTTCAGCCTCTGGGCAATGTTCGCCACAACGAGTTTGTGCTGAAGTTCTGGCGTGAACCGTACGAAATGACGCTGTTTCCTGACGGCCGGGCGATCATCAAGGGAACGACGGACACGGCCATTGCGCGGAGTCTGTATGCTCGATTCGTTGGTAGTTAAATTGGTCGTTACGAGGGATGGACCAGAGCTAATCGATTGCAGGTTGTGCGCATGAGTTTTCACCCGCCTTAGGGCCGGGCTTGGCCTGAATTCCAGTGAATTGGCCGCGACTGCCGCGAATCACCGAACATCGTGCCTGTCTTCGACCCCGCCGCAACTGGCCAGCAAACTGCACTTGCTGGGTTGATGTGTTCGCCCCAGTGGAGGCAGTGATGCGACCCTATTTGGTTCTGATGGCAGTAGTTTTGATGGCTACATTCGCGCTTGCGCAACAGCCCGTTCCTTACCCCGGCGCGTGCGTTGTTTATGGATGTGGCCCGTATGTTCCGCGCCTGACTACGCCCGAGATTTCCCTGCAACAGTATTCGCCGAATCCGGTGGGGGCGAGCAACGCTACCACGGGACTGATCGCCGGCGCGACCAACTCGACCCTTTCGCAGGTTCAGGGATCGACCAGTTCGGTCTGGACCGTGGCAGTGTGGTATCAGGGCGGCGATGCTCCGCTGACGACGCCGAACATCCATTTGTGGCCGGAGCGGATTGGACGCGAAGGGCATATTATGCACGAGGCGATGGGCGGCCCGATGCGCGAGGGGCGTCCTGGTGAAATGCGTCCGCGGGAAGAACGGCCTCGTGAAGGCCGCGTGCGTGAAGAGCATGGCGCACGTCCAACCGAAGAAGCGCGCGGGGACTGGGCTTACATCACCGGGCCCTCGGCTGCAGCGACTAGCGTCAAGAAGGCTTCACGCACCTATAACAACGAAGACGTCACTCGCCAGAATGACAAAAACGGCGCGGTGAAATACGACGGCAAGACGGAAAAGATCTAAGGGCAGCTGTCAGCTTTCAGTTCTTTGGCTCTCGGTCGCGGCAGTTGGCTGCGATCGAGAGCCGTTTGTTTCTCTGGTTCCACTGAGCTCCGCAGCCTCGTAGATCGGGCATTCTCGAATCCAATCTGCTATCTTCGTCGGTTGATTCTCTACCCACAAACCATGCGGGCGCCCGTCGGCGCCGAGGATAAGTGCCTTCATGCCTGAGTTCGCACGTCCTGAACCGCCTCGCCTTTATCGCTGGACCGTGCTGCTGTTTGTCAGCGTGGCGATGGGCGCCAACTACTACATTTACGACAGCATCAACCCGCTGGAACGTATTTTCATCGATACGCTCGGTTTTTCCGCGACGGCGTTCGCGTGGCTCAACTCGTCCTATAGCGTGGCTGCGGTTTTGACCCTGCTTATCGGCGGCATCATCATCGACCGCATTGGCACCAAGAAGGCGATTACTTTTTTTGCCGTACTTTGCCTGCTGGGAGCCGCGCTGACCGCCGCGCGCGGACAGCCGGGAGTGATGATCGCGGGGCGCACGGTGCTGGGGCTGGGGGCGGAATCCATGATCGTCGCGGCCGTCGCCGTGATCGCCAAGTGGTTTAAGGGCAAAGAGCTGAGTTTCGCTTTCGGGATCAATCTCACCATCGCACGGCTGGCCTCGGTGGCGGCGGACAACTCGCCTACCTGGGCCAACCGAGCGTTTTATCCCCAGGGACCGGCGGGTGAGCCGAGCTGGCGAGGACCGTTATTGATCGCGGTTGCTGCCGGAGTCCTGGCGGTGGTTTGCTCCATGGTCTACTGGGCCCTCGAAAGCCGGGCAGAAGGACGGTACGAACTGGGCAGGGCGGGTTCGATCGACAAACTCGAGTTCGGTCAGAGTTTTCGTGTCCGTGGATTGCGGTTCGGGCAAGCTACGATCAAAGTCTGGCAGGCTCTGATCGAGTTTTTTCGTTTCAATCCCTCGTATTGGTTCGTGGTGGGGCTGTGCTTCACCTTTTACTCCGCCATTTTTCCCTTCCGTACATTTGCCATCGACTTCTTCACCAATAAGATTCTGGCGACCCATGGCGGTATAAGCGCTTCGGAAGCAGTGCGGGTCCTCGCGCACGAGCGGGCGGGGTTCTTCAACAGCCTGCTTCCCTTATCGGCGATGGTCGCGACCCCTCTTTTCGGGTTGCTGGCCGACAAGATCGGGAAGCGTGCGTTGTTGATGATGCTGGCGTCGATCCTGCTCATGCCGGTTTATCTGATGATGGGTTACACCAATGTTTCGCTGTTCGTGCCCGTCTGCATGATGGGGATCGCTTTCTCGCTGATTCCGGCGACCATGTGGCCTTCGGTCGCTTATATCGTGGACCAGCGCCGGATTGGCACCGCTTACGCCTTGATGACGCTGATTCAGCAGATCGGGTTCTTCATCCTGAACCTGCTCATTGGCAGGGCCAACGACTACACCCACGCCGGTCTGGATAATCCGGGAGGATACGGGCTGGGTATGTGGATCTTCTCGGTGCTCGGGTTCGTTGGGCTGACCTTCGCCATTCTGTTGCGGATTCGGGAGACGGGTCCGCTGGGGCACGGGCTGGAGACGATCACGGCTAAGGGATGATGCATCTATAATTTTTGGTAGAGACGCGGCTTGCCGCGTCTCCC
>Ga0070761_10000874_pt1 | contig 19094 bp, 15 predicted proteins | sample HubBroMetageREF1_FD_66724 | JGI IMG/M metagenome (GOLD analysis project Ga0070761, IMG submission 66724) | Reference soil microbial communities from the Hubbard Brook experimental Forest, New Hampshire, USA - Hubbard Brook CCASE Soil... | ecosystem: Environmental > Terrestrial > Soil >... | reverse complement strand
ACCGAGTGCGGCGGTGCGGCACGCGCTGATGTCTCGGAATGCCTTGCGCTTCTGGGGAGACAGTACATGGTCCCAGCGTTCCAGGAATTCCTGACCGCGCTGTCGGAAGACATCGGCGACTTCCAGCCGATGGGTGTCACCGTTGGCGGCCATCATCCCAACGATATTCAATGGGCTTCAGTTGCAGCGAATCAAACGGGCTAGGCACGTTTTTCAGCCGTGCTAGAGACACGCGCAGATAGCGGGCGGTGGTTCGAATATCCGATCGCGGCGGCTTGCGCCCTCCTGGATGCAGCAGGTGAGCAGGAGGATATTCGCCCGCTCTTCGCCTGACCTAGCAACGGCTCGTCGCGAGGCCGACAACGCGGCATCTAGCGATGCGCAATCCTTTGCGCATCGGTCCGCGCCGCCCGTCCCCACCCGACGGTCGTAGCAGGCGAATAACGAGCGAAAGTCCTCCTGCTCGCCTGCTGCATCCAGGAGGCACGGGGAGCTGCACGAAGCTCTCTAACGGACCTACGAAGCAGGCTGCGCGCAGGTGAAGGTTGCGGGCGTCGCTGTCGCCACCGACTGCGGGATCGCCTGGATGGAGGTTATCCCAAAGCTACCCGACGCCTGGATCTCAAAGAGGATGGCTGTGATATCCGACCAATCGACCCCCGCGTATTGCGATTCGGGAAAGTCCACGGTAAACGACGACGAGCCTGCCGCGAAAGTGTACGCCTCAGGAAGGTTGATCCCGCAATCCGCATAGATGCCGGGATTCCATACTTCGAAATTGAAGTTCGCGCCGTACGCCAGGCCGTCGAAGTAGAACCTGACACCCCACTCCTCCGAGAGATTCAGGTTCATAGGCTCGCTGTCCCCGTAGATGCCTTGAACTAAACCAAAGGCTTTATAGCCATATGAGGTGACCAATGCCGACGGCACGCCCTTGGTCTTGCTGGGGACCACCTGTACCTGGGCCGACTGATCAAACTCATCGGCAATCGGCGCCTCGCCCGTAGTGCCCAGCGATAGATAAATCTGCCGGCTTCCACTAACCGCGCCGGCCGAGGTCTGGGCGACCTCCACATTGCCGGACGTGATCGCCCCCACCTTACCCGCCTTGCCGCCGGGGGACGAGAAGTCGTCGATGGAACATGTATCGGACGTAGCCGTGGACGAGCACAGGGGCACTTTCTGTCCCCATATCGTGGACGGGGCCAGTCCCAAAACGAATGCCGCGGCCAATGCCGCGCGTGTTGCGGTGTTCTTAGACATTTCCTTTTTCTCCTCTGAATGTTGATTTCTAACTGCTACCGTCGATGGAGCCGGGCGCCGACTGACCTTTCTTTGTTGGGTTCGCCGCTGCGATCGGCAGCGCGGTTACCGGCTCTCACTATCTAGGGCGAGAAAAGGAAGCGGAAACTGCAACCGGCCGGGAAATTTCTTGACGGCGGGAATCACATTGGTTTAAGACCAATGGGTATGTCCAGTACTGCCGCAGTACTGAACGGGAAAGGCGAAAGTGCTAATCTTTCGAGAAGTAACCATCTGAGTGCAAGTCATGGGCGCGAACGCAGACCGTGTGACCGGACTACTGGAGTTGTGGAGCCAGGGCGACCAACTCGCCTTGGAGCGGTTAGTGCCGCTAGTCTATGGCGAATTGCACCGGCTGGCCCAACGATACATGGCCGATGAACGTCCCGGCCACACTTTGCAGGCGACCGCCCTGGTAAACGAGGCCTACGTCAAGCTGGCGGGTTCCGATCACACGAATTGGGAGAGCCGGACTCAATTCTTCGGCGTCTGCGCGCAGGTCATGCGCCGCATCCTGGTGGATTGGGCGCGCGCCCGCCAAACCGGGAAACGCGGAGGGAACGTAGCCGTGCTGGAGCTCGACGATGCGCTCGCAGCCACTGCCCAGCCGGGTAGCGACCTCGTCGCCATTGATGACGCGCTGAAGGCCCTGGCCGAAATCGATCCCCGCAAGAGCCGCGTCGTCGAACTGCGGTTCTTCGGAGGACTGAGCGTAGAAGAAACCGCAGCCGTGCTGAAGGTTTCCGTCGAAACGGTCCACCGGGACTGGAGGCTGGCCCGCGGTTGGCTGCGCCGCGAACTGCGCGGAGGGCATCGCCATGCCGGATGAGGGCTCGGGACACACGCGTTGGCGGAAAATCGAAGAGCTGTATAATTCCGCCCTCGAGCGGCCCAAGGGCCGCCGCGCTGCCTACCTTGCCGATGCTTGCGACGGCGATGCGGAGTTAGAACAGGAAGTGGCGTCGCTCATAGCCGAATCCGAGAGCTCCGATGGCTTTCTGGACAGTCCGGCTGTCGACGTGGCCGCCGGCGAATTGGCCAGGTCCGTCAGCGCCTCCGCCCGCCCTTCCAACATTGGCCGCTATCGCATCATCCGCCTGGTGGGCGAGGGCGGCATGGGCGTCGTCTACGAAGCCGAGCAGGAGGATCCCAGACGCATCGTCGCCCTGAAGATGCTCCGCTTCGGCCTGGCCACCCCCGATCAGTTACGGCGGTTCCGGCGGGAATCCCAGGCGCTTGCCCGTCTGCAGCACCCGGGCATCGCCCAGATCTACGAATCCGATACCGCGGATACGGGCTTTGGCCCGCAGCCGTATTTCGCCATGGAACTCATCCATGGCGTCCCGTTGGATGAGTACGCCCAAGCCCACCGGCTCGGCACGCGCCAGAGGCTGATGCTGATGGTTAAGGTCAGCGAAGCCGTCCACCACGCGCATCAGAGGGGCTTGATCCACCGCGATCTGAAACCGGGCAATATCCTGGTGGACGAAACCGGCCAACCGAAGATCCTGGATTTTGGCGTGGCGCGTCTTGTCCAGACAGACGCGCCGGAATCGGGTGCGCCGGCGAGCTTCGAAACCGGTTTGGGACAACTGGTGGGAACTCTGGCTTACATGAGTCCTGAGCAGGTGCTGGGCGATCCGCTGGAAGTCGATATCCGCAGCGATGTCTACTCATTGGGTGTGATCTTGTATCAGCTCCTGTCGGGCCGCTTGCCCTATGACGTGAATCAGCGGCAGTTGCCCGATGCGGTGTGCATGATACGGGAGCAGGAGCCCGCGGATCTCAGCACAATCGATCGCGCCTATCGCGGCGATATCGAGACCATCGTCAGGAAGGCGCTGGAGAAGGACAAGGCCCGCCGCTATGCATCGGCGGCGGAACTGGGCGCGGATATCCAGCGCTATCTGGACGACGAACCGATAGCGGCGCGGCCCCCCAGCACAACCTATCAATTGAAAAAGTTCGTGCGGCGGCATCGGGGCCTGATGGCCGCCGTGGCAGCGGTTTTTTTGGTGCTGGTGGCGGGGATCGTGGTAAGCGCCGCCCAGGCGAATCGCGCCAGGCGCGAGCGCGACCGCGCAGTCGAGGCGCAGGCCGCGGCAAAAGCCATTAGCGACTTTCTTCAAAACGACCTGCTGGCCCAGGCCAGTGCCGCCACGCAAGCGGGGCCAAGCGTGAAACCCGATCCGCATCTGGAGGTGCGCACAGCCTTGGACCGCGCGGCAGCACGAATCGAGGGAAAGTTCGGGAAGCAACCGGAGATGGAGGCCGCTATCCGCAATACCATCGGAGAAACGTACCTGGGTCTCGGTCTGTACCCGGAAGCGCGGACGCAATTGGAACGGGCGCTCGAATTGCGCCGCCGGGTGCTGGGGCCCGAAGATCCGGCGACGCTTCAGACGATGAACCGGCTTGGAAATACCGGCGAACTGCAGGGCAAGTATCCGGAAGCTGAGGCCCTGTTCAGCCAGGTTCTGAAGACCCAACGGCGCCTGCTGGGTCCCGAGCATACCGACACCCTGTCCTCAATGGATGCGCTGGGTCACCTCTACGACAGTCAGGGCAAATATGCCGAGGCGGAGAACCTCTTGAGACAGACTTTGGAGATCAGCCGCCGCGTACTGGGACGGGAGGACCCTAGAACGCTGAGTACGATGTCTAATCTGGCGTACGCCTACCACGCGCAAGGCAAGAATGCACAGGCTATCGAGCTATTCGGCCAAACCGTGGAGATTGAGCGCCGCGTGCTGGGCCCGGAGCATCCTGGCACGCTGGGCACGATGAACAGTCTGGCCGAGGTCTACCGCGAAGAGAACGAGTACGCGCGGGCTGAGGCAATCCACAGCCAGACCCTGGAGATCCGGCACCGCGTGCTGGGTCCGGAGCACCCTAGCACGCTGGGCACGATGAACAATCTGGCAATAGTTTATAAGGAGGAAGGCAAGTACGCGCAGGCGGAGGCGCTGGACAGGCAGACGCTCGAGATCAAGCGCCGCGTGTTGGGTCCGGAGCACCCCAGCACGCTGGGTACGATGAACAATCTCGCCCTCGTCTACGTCCTTGAGGGCCAGTACGCGCGGGCCAAAGCGCTGCTCGACCGCACCCTCGAAATCAAGCGCCGCGTGTTGGGTCCCGAGCATCCGAGCACTCTCAACACTCTCTCGACCTTTGGATTCATGTATCAACTGCAGGGCGAATACGAGTTGGCTGAAGCGTATGGCGCCGAGCTCCTGGCGCGGCGACGGCACTCTCTCGGTCCGAATCACATCGATGTAATGGAAGCGGCGGCCGATCTGGCAACGGACTATCAGTTGCACGGGAAGTTCACTAAGAGTGAACCCCTCGCGCGCGAGGCCTTCGAGATCGATCGCAACAAACGGCCCGACCACTGGAAACGATTCCGGGACGAGAGCCTGCTGGGCGCCAGCCTGGCGGGACAGAAGAAATACGCCGAAGCCGAACCTCTGCTGCTCGAAGGTTATCAAGGCATGGTTGCCAGGAAACCGCGTATGAGAGTGGAGGACTTTTATTATCTGGATCGCTCCCGCGGATGGATTGTGCAGCTTTATCGGGCTTGGGGCAAGAGCGAAGAAGCAGCCAGGTGGAGGAAGAAGTGACCGCGCGGTACGCCGCAACGCCTTCCGATTCGCGCGCCATCTCCGACAGGCGCGACATCGGCGAGCACTCCACCGGTGTCTTGCCCTGGCTCTTCAGATACCGAGGCATGCCAGACGTAGGCTATTTGAAGGCTGGGCACGAGGGCGAACGCGTCGCTCCAATCGGCCCGCGTGTCACCGCTGATCGTGGTTTCCGTATGACCTCCGGTGCGGTGTTTGAGGTAGCTCGGCTCAGCGAGCGAGGGAGGCATTCCGCGGGGAAGCCGCTTTGCGTCGCCCGGGAATTGCTGCGGAACGCGTTCCGGCACGCCCAGGCCGGCCGGATCGAGGCCGAGATCCGGTACGAGCTGCCGACGCCGGCCACGAACCCGCGGACCGTGTGCCGCTGCCAGCCCATCGATTCCATAATCTCCTCGATGGTGGCGCCGTTCTTCCGGCGCATCATCTCGATCACCTGGGACATCTTGCTGCCCTCACGCGGGCCGTCCGATTCCGCCGGTTTCGCGGCTTTCTTGCCCTTGGGCGCGGCCTTGGCCGGGGTGCTCTTCTTGCCCGGCTTGCCCTTCGCGGGCGCGCCCTTGGCGGCCTTTGCGCCAGCTTTGGCCTTTCCTGCCGCCTTCCCCTTTGCGGAACGAGCCGCGGGCTTGGCTTCTTCCGATTCGGGCTGTGCCGCCTCGCCTAGCCGCTGGATGCGTTCCCAGATCTTGGTGGCGGCGGCGTTGCTGGTCTTGAAGCGCTTTACCGGAGCGACGCCGGGCAGGCTGTTCCAGGTGGCCACGATGCGCTCCGGGGGCCACGCCGTGATCAGGTCCGCAAGTTCCTGGCGCGTGGAAAAGCTGTCGAAGGGCGTTGTGCTCGCCGCCGCAGCCTCCTCGGCGGTGGCGAACGCGGCGATGGCGTTCTCGGTATCAATCGTGTAGGTCTTCATTTTCGTTTCTCCTTGTTCCGCGCTTTCGCGGTCATGACCATGGATCACTCTCAAGTGCCTGAAAGGCAAGGCCTTTCGCAGATAAATCTGCGGGGGGCGAAGCTTAGGCGATGGGTTGCCGAGCGCTCGGGATTGGCGGAGGTTTAAAGCGGCAGGCGATGTCAAAAATGGCAGCGGCCGGGTCTGGCGCTACCGGCGCCCCCGTTGTCCCTCGCCGCGCCCGCCGGCGGGCGGATGGGCGACACGAGCGGCGAGCGGCAGGCGCCCGGCAGGCCGCTCGCGCCGGCGGCTGTGCCCCTTCCCCGACGCCCCGCCGGCCGCCCTCGACTCGGCCCATCGCGCGCCTCTTGCTCACCCGCGATTCGCGCTGCGCCACAGCTCAGTAGCCGGGCACCACCATCCTGGTCAGAGGGTTGTTATCCAACTGCCTCCAGCCGTCGCAAGGGCTACAGTTTGCCCCGGTAAACTGCCAGATGGCGCCGTTCGTGTGAAGTTCATAGAGCGTATTTGGCCCGGCGACGATGTAGGAGACCGCTGGGTTTACATCGAGTTCCACCCAACCGTTGCAGAAGTTTCCATTGCAAGGGGCACCCGTGTATTGAAGCACCGTTCCGTTATTCTGTAGTTGGTACAGAATATTACTAGCAGTGATTTGGGTAGTGTTGGTGTTGTCGCTCACCTGCTGCCACGTACAAGGCGAAAACAAGCAGCCTTCCAGCAAAAAGATCGCTCCGTTGGGCGCCAGTTGGTAGATGCCGTCCAGCCCTGCGGCCAAGGAAGTACCCAATGGGACGGCGGCGCCGAGTTGCGCCCAATCGAATGGCTGCGCCAGGTACTCTTCGATAACTTCACTATTGGGATTGTTGAGAAGTGGAGTCAACTTAAGCACATAACCGTCTTGGACATAATAACTGGGGTCATCGTTATCGAGTTCAGTCCAACTCGGACAGTTAACAGGGTTCCAACACGGTTGACCAGTGTATTGATAGAGTCCGCAATTTCCATTAAACCCCGGAACTACCGGACAGCCGTAGAAGTAAACATGGCTTCCGGCGGCAAAAATTGATGAAGCCCCAATACCGATCTGTGTCCAACGATTGCAGGCGTTGCCGTTACAAACCGCGCCGTTCCACTGCCAGACCGTGGAGTCGCTGTCCATTTGATAGAGGGTCCCGGCCCCGGCGGCAATCTGGACCGCTTTGGGGTCGTCATTGAGCATCTCCCAACCGGAACAAACCTGCCCGTTGCAGGGTGTCCCCGTATACCCCCAGACCGATCCGGTCGTGTGAAGCTCATAGACGAGCGGGGCTGCGGCAAAAGCCGCGGGAACTATGCTCGCCGAGATACAGGCCGCGAGCAGTGCCATTTTGTGCCATTGCGATGTTTTCTTTGCCATACGAAATCTCTCCTGTTGTGTGAATTCCGTCGTGCTAGAACGGCGGTTCGGAACAATTTGAAATCCTTCCGCCCGTAATGCGTAAAAGCGTGGGGTGATTTTCGGAGATCTTATTGAATTACAATCGGCCCGGGTCGCTCGGCCCCTGATCGCCCTCCTGGATGCAGCAGGCGAGCAGGAGGACATTCGCCCGCTGTTCGCCTTCATAGCAAATGCCGGTCCGCGAGGCCGGACTTGGCTTTTTGCGATAAGTAACCCCTGCGCATCGGTCCACGTCGCCGCCCCCGAGCCGCTCCTGGAGGCAGGCGAATAACCAGCGAAAGTCCCCTGCTCGCCTGCTGCATCCAGGAGGGCGGGACAAGGCGAGGCGCGCGGTTGAGGATTGGGGACGGCGAGGAGCGTGACGCGGAAAAACAGGCAATCGAATGACGGAACGACGGAATGCTCCGATGAGCCGGACCGGGCCGGCGCGGTCCGCAAGACGGCCCATCGGCGTGCTCCCGAGGAGAGCCGCGGAGGCGTGTGTGTTCAAGGTAACTCTCGAAATCCTGCCGGCGGTTTGCCTGGCTACGGGCATGGCATGGGCGGCGGAAAGCCCCTTCATCGGCGAGTGGAAGCTCGACCCATCGAAGAGCAGAATGCCCGACGAGATGAAGGTTCAGAGCAAGGGCGGCAACAAGTACGCGTTCGATTTTGGCGGGGGCGCCGAGACGATCATGGTGGATGGGAGCGACCAACCGGGCTACGGCGGGACTCTGCTGTCGGTGAAGGCTGAAGCGCCCGACACCTGGATCGTAGAACGCAAGAAAGACGGCCGGTTGCTGCTCAAGGCGACATGGAAGCTCTCGAAGGACGGCAGTACGCTCACGGACTATTACCGCGAGTTCGAGTCCGACGGTTCGACGCTCAGCATGGATTACGTCTACCAGCGCACTGGTGGAGGATCGGGCTTCGCGGCGGGCTGGCAGAGCATCAAGGAGACGATGAACTCGCCGTTCTTGATGCAGGTGAAGGAGTTCCAAGGCGACGGCCTCTCCTTCATCACTCCCTCGGAGCAAGAGACGAAAAACGTGAAGTTCGACGGCAAGGAATATCCCCACGAGGGGCCGAACGCGGACCGGGGCGCTACCTCCTCGATCCGGCGAGTGGACGAGCGCACCCTGGTTATCGCCGACAAGGCCGGCGGTAAGGTGACGGATACCGAGGAGATGGAGATCTCAGCCGATCTGAGGACGTTGATGATCACGGTACACATTGCCGGCCGCGATAAGCCGAATGTGATGGTGTTCGAGCGGAAGTAGCCGGACAAATCGTTGCGCAGGGCAGTTAAATTGCACCTCCCGGACGAGACCAAGCTGGCAAATCACCGCGTTGTGGCGACATATCGGCATAAGAAAACAACCGCGAAGATTGCCCTACACGAAATAAACCCGATGGATTGTCCCACCTCGCGCATCGTCCGGCGGTCCCGTCGGGTTTGCCGCTGACAGAAGCGGCAGCACCGCTCATTAGGGTTCAGGTTGGCAATCTCAAGCAACTGCCGCCGGAGTACGTGGGGCCGCGTCACATCGTCACGGTGAAGGAAGCCCGAAGTCGGCAGGGGCGGTTTGTTTGAGTGGGAGGAGCGGCCTGGCCCGGGACGTGCTCAGTCTCTGCAGGCCTCCGGACGTCAGACGGAATCGGCCACTGGGCAGCCCGGCCAAGGAGACAGCCGTAACCACGACGACGATTCGGCTCTTCTTTGGCCGGCAGCACAGAGTCTTCCAAACGTGCCAGCCGCCGCGAGAGATGCTTACTGATCACCGGCTAGACCTCGGCTTGTGCGGTGTGTTCGGAACCGCCACCCTATAAGCCTCCGAGACTTCGCCGTCTGGCGAGGCGTAGGCGCTCGCCGCTGCTCTTGTCCAAAGAACTGGTCACTGTAAGGTTACGAGCACTTGGATAACTCCGCTGCCTTTGGGCAAAGCTTCCAGCGCCTTGCCGACCACCGCCCCCAGCATTCGGCGCCGGTCGGTGCCTTTCATCGCGTAACCGGGACGAGACGACGTAACCAGCAGGTCGCCCCGCGCGATGGGGCCGTTTTCAGCGGTGACCTTGCAAGGTACGATTCCGACTATCGCCATGGGCACTTCGCTGGTCTGCGTGGTGGGATCGTGCAGAGGGTGCGGCGTGGCTAAGAGTCCGGGCTTGGTAGAGTAGATTCCAGCCACCATCGTGGCGTAGGGATGCTGCGAGAGCCGCAGACTTCGGTCGGCCTTTGGATCGATCTCTAGCACATCGCCCGGCTCGTATTGTGAGCGCAGACCGCGCACCGCGACTGACTCGGCGAAGTCCGCGCCGGATGACTGCACGCCGCCATCTGCGTAGACCTCTCCATTGGTATCCACGCGAAATTTGTGCGTGCCGTTGGTCATTCCGAGGAAGATGTTGCCGCCGGACGCGTTCGAGACCACGCCGCCATTGATCTGTCCGGACGATGGCGTCTGGATCACGAGGGCGTAATCGTTAAACGGCGTGGCAGTGCCGATACCCACGGTGACAGCATTCGATCCGGTTCCTCCCAGGATCAGAGTGTTCGACTGGCCCACTTGGGCATTGGCGCCAATAGCCGCGGCGTTGCTGATGTCGGACGCGCCGGTTGGTGTGGCCTTGTAGCCAATAAACGTGTTGTTGCTGCCGGTGCCCTGATAGCCGGCGGTCTCGTCCATGCCAGCCAAATAGCCCACGGCAGTGTTGTTATTCCCGGTGGTGTTTGAGGTGTTGGCGAAGGCGCCGACGCTGACATTGTTCGCACCGGAACTGTTGCTCATAAGCGCCGAGGCGCCTACAGCCGTGTTGGCTTCCCCCCCACCATTGCCGACAAGTGCTTCGCTGCCGACGGCCGTATTTTGGTTGCTCGAATTGGCGCTGAGTGCGTCGTAACCTACCGCGGTGTTGCCAACTCCCGACCCGACAAAAGAGAGCGCACTGGCGCCGACAGCGGTGTTATAGCCCCCGAAATTGTCTCCAGCCAATGCACCGACGCCGACGCCGGTATTGTTGCTCCCATTGGTCGTGGAGCTAAGGTTGTTCAATCCTACAGCGAGATTTCCCGACCCATTATTGGGCGCCCAGATCAGCGTACCTGCTCCATTCTCGAGAATGCTCCCGCTTAAGCTCAAGTTTCCGTCCACTTGCGTATTCCCGTTGACCTCCAACGTGGCTGCCGGCGTGGTGGTGCCGATACCGACTTCTCCTCCACTGGAGTAGATCACGGAATTCCCTAAGGTCTTACTGTTCGTCCAGATCGGGATGTGCTCGGCTTGGCCGGTGCCGGTTAGGTCCGGTTTAGCCGTCTGCGGCACCTGGGCTAAGCCGGTCACTATGGTGGTCATCGCGAGCATTGCTTGTGTTAACTGAGTGGGAAGCTTCATGGTTTGTTTCCTCCTGCGCCAAGGTAGGGTCGTAGAGATTATACTCCAGCCAAGCCGCTGCGGAAACGTGCCGGCGGAGAAACGCGTGCGGCAGGCCCAGTTCGTTCTCCGCCCTTCTGCGACACCTACATCGGCTCCATTGGAAAGCCGGCGACCCAGCGGTCCAGTTGATCTTCCGTCGGTTGGAAGCAGTGGTCCACTTGGGGATGTTTGGTTGCTCTCCTGTTCAACGAACCACAACGCCCCGTCTGGACCCGTGGTGAGTCCGAACGGATAGCTGTCGCCAGTTGGTGTGGAAAAGAACTCCAGCCTGCTGTACGTTCCGGACTGCGCCGTCGCACGCCTGAAACCACAAGTAATGCCGCCATTAACCCGAACATCATGTAGCCCGTCCTAAGCACCGTTCCACCTCCTTCGGGCCAAGTATACCAGGGAAACACCGACACAAGCGCTGACAGGATTGTCTGGGTCCACGGTGATCGGCACCGACGATGCCGCTGTGAAAGCTAGACCGCAATTCTTCCATTGCACAGGATTGCGCGCATCCGCGTGAACTGAAATTACGGGGTGGTGGTTGGCAGATCTAAATGGACTTTGGAGGCGGCGGCAAGCGGCACGGACGGAAACTCGGGTTCGCTTCGGCCGGGAAGGTCTCAATCCAAGCTTCCAGCTCGCTGTCGCTTATCTCGCGGCCATTTTCCCCCTCCACCAGCACGATGTGTTCGGAGATGCTGCCGTCGGCGCACAGGGTTCGTTGGCAACTGGATTTCTCCAAGTCTATGTTGTCGCGCCGAGTCGGCGCGATCATAACGCTGAAGCGTTTCCGCAGCGGTTCGCTACTCGGCGCCAGTTGGCCCTCCAGCCGGTGTAATCTCCGGGCGACCGCTTTCACCAGCGCCTCTTGTTGAGCGGCTGCGGAACTTGTTGCACCGTGTGCTTTCGGCAAGCCTGCGGATCACACGGAGGCACGAGGAGTTCAATGCATTTTCACTCCGGGAAGAGTCCAAAACATGCCAGACTGCTTGAGATCCGCCCGAGATGCGTGCGCCTACTGGGCCGGTGCCGTTGGCATCCCCGGTGTATCGGCGCCTATTTCGTTTCGGCAGATCCAAGCCAACCAGATCCAAACCGGAATTCAGGCGCGCCCGGACTAGAAAAACTGCCATTTCCTACGGGATCAGCGCTTGCGATATGCAATCCAGGCACCGAGGGCGCAAGGCGCCGGCTTCGACCAAAACCAAAGTACCGAGCGAGGTTTGAGCCAAGCCCCGACAGGCACAAAGCCAGGGAACCAACAGGCGAACAGGAAGGGTGGGCGGTCCATGCTTCGATTATAGTGAGACGCAATTACGGCAAGGTTGACGGTGGGCCGGGCGGAGCGAAAAGGAACTGCCACGATTGGTCAAGACAGACCCAGCGCTGCACTTCGAACCAACTGGTGCGAACCAGGGGGATATGAAGTAACGTGTGGCCGCGCTCGCACAGCAGTTCGGTGCCGTTCCAGGAAAGGAACGTTCGCGAGGGCTGCCCAACGTTGATCGGATGCGCCATTCGTCTCAAGCAGACGGGGCATCGCCGCTGTTGATCGCGAAAGGCCCAATTCAAGCCCAAATAACAAAAGGCGAAGGAGGAACCGGCCTGAATGCAGCCCGAAAACTGGGACAAAGGCTGCACCAACGAACAGTCAAGGTCGACGGACGCGAAATAGGCAATCGCCAGCAACAGGGAGATCTTCGCCATCAGGAACGCCCAAGACCGGCTTCTGCTACGCAACGGCGGTTTGTGCGAACCACTGCCGTACTCGCCTATGGACGGGTGCTCGACTGCGATCAGGAGGAGCCCCAGGAAGATGCCGCCCACAGAAAGCGGCAATATCATGTCGCCGGAATTCCGCGAGCGCGCGCTCGCGGCCTCATTGAAGCTATAAGTGTATGGTCGATCCTACGGCCGCCGATGCGAATTCCGCGAGCGCGCGCTCGCGGCCTCACTGAAGCCTGGGAATCTTCAATTCGAGTACGTTCATTTTTTCCAATTCCGATTGCACACTTTATCCCGCCCCTGTTAAACAGGGGCGGAACAGGAGATTTAGGGCCGTATAAACGAGCTAAGCCACACATTATAAGTTGTTTGGTTGCCAAAGACCGCCAAACGGGAACAGGAGATAACAGGGGCGTATCAGGGCCTGATCGGGGCAACCTTCGCCCTGTTAAACAGTGAATGCTATTTCACTCTCTCACAGAACAAGACAAAGCACAAGCTTGGGCTCTGGGTCAGCGGTCAGGGGACTCGAGGTAAAGGGATGCCGGGATACCGGCGTTACTGAACGGTTGGGAGGAGTGAGTGGGAGCCGCCCCGGACGCATGATCAGGTCCTCGATCACCATGCGCGCCACCGCGATCCAAGTTCGTAGATTAGGCACGTGGCGGCTAACGGAAAGCCGGTCAACACGTTCTGAGGCTGCGGAGCAATTCAGCAAAACAGGCCAAGGCGAACAAAAGGCGCAAGGCATGATAAAATCGGTTGTGGCAAGCGATGTTCAAGTCTACTGCGACTGCATGGCAAGAATACGTGACCGTATCAACGTCGTGCAAACAATCATGTCGGGCGGCATCAAGATCGGTCTTCCCGACCAGACCGCCGAATTGATCTTCGTCCAGTTCCGAAAGACGCTCGAAGAGATCGCATTCGCTACGTTGTCGGCAAACAAGGAGAAGTACTCCGAAGTCCACGCCAACTTTTCAAAGCACTGGCGGGCCAAGGACATGTTGGCGGTGCTGGACACGGTGAACCCGAATTTCTACCCGGTGCCGCTGCCCGCGCCGGTACAGATTTCACCGGGACGTCACCACTTCGGGGAGCCGCTCACCGACGGCTTCGTGACCAGAGACGATTTTGTTTTTCTCTACAAGTGCTCGTCGGAGGCGCTGCATACGCGCAATCCTTATCGAGAAGGTGATCCCACAATCAACATCAAATACACCGTGCAGGAATGGGTTGCGCGCTTTCAGCGGCTATTGTCGTGGCACTGCGCGACGCTGTTGAACGGCGACCGATGGATGGTCAACAACCCATGTGAGAGCAAGGTACATGTCTACCCAGCAACCCCCACCGATTGATTTAAGCGCCGGGGGCATCGACCCAAAGACGATGCCCGAGCGGTGCTACACGATGCTTAAAAGCCTCAACGAGTTCGACAAGCTCGAAGTGGCGGGCGTCGTTCGGGGTCTGCTGGCAAAGACAGATTGCGATAACTGCTTCATTGGAAATTACTATCGCGGCAAGGCCCATATTGAAACCCTGCTGTCGCTTAAAAGCGCCAAAGACCTTCAGGCGATTAGCGATGGTGGCGCGGGGCCTGTTTGAACTGGCCGTCGATACAAAACTGATCGACGCCATCCCGGATGCCGTGGAGAAGATTCTGGCGTTCTCAGACGTAGAAAAGCTTCGGGCGGCGCGGAAAATCGTAAAGTACAAAGCGGCTAATCCTGCTGCCGCAGTCGATGCCACCATTCACGGTGCGTTCATCACGAGCGAGGAGGCAAGGATCGAGGCAGAGCGTAACACCGTGTGGCCTGGTCTGAAGAGAGTAACTCACTGGTCGGGCATGGACCTGTCGAAACGGGTGGCTCTGCTCCAAGCGCCGTTCGATGAGATTTACGAAGTCGGATACCCCGAGTTGAGCTGGTATGTGCACTCCGGCCTCACGGGGTTCGTCAACTTGCAGGCCGAGAGTCAAATCGGCGATGGTGGCGACAAGTTCCTGGCGTCCCTGGTGGCGAGCCAGCCGGTGGCGGAGCGACTCTCCATTCGCTGCCACGTGATGGCTGAAGCCCTGCGCAATGACGAGCCAGACGGCATCCGGCGGAAGCGTCAATGGGCGGTGCTGGCTGAAGGCGAGATGCACGGCGTCGATCAGCGGATGGCAATGGCTAACGGGACGGTCGGCTGGATAAGCATCGAATCTGGCGCGCACTTCCGGCTTCAGTGAGTCGAACACGGCGTTCGTGACCGGTTGATCCAGTTCCGGAAGGACGAGGTTTTTGCGCGCGAACCGCCTGCCTAAGGCTGTCCGCCAGAGCTTCGGTCCAAATGGACTTTCGGAGCGGCGTGACATCATCGACTGGAAAAGTGATTCCAGGCACGCGGCTTTCTTGACTTAAACGATTGGGCGAGAGTGTAGAAGGCATAACACTTGTTATTGTCCCACAAGCGCACCTTGCCACTACGAAGTGCCTGGCACGACAGTGAAGTGACAGCTCGGTTCCTTCGCTTGCTGTCTTCAAGGTAAGATTCTTCATGGCGACCCGGGTTGTTTCGCCGGAGCCCTGGAGGTAGCCGACGCTAGCAGACCGTTGGATGGAGCGACGATTCGGGTCTGTTTATTCACAGCTTATAGTACTTGAATAGTAGAGTACAATTCGATAATTGGCTTCGTTCCGCAAAACGCCACTAGGTATTGCTTTGCATTGTGAAGTACCTTATCGTGATGCAAGCGAAACCCTACGTCTCCGGATTCTCCGGCCAGGGGACGCGGACCGCGTCCAAGGCTTGCCGGTTTTGATGCGCCCGGACGCAGGCGCAGTCACTGGAATTAAGGCACAGCTATGTTCGCGCGTATGCCGGGCGCCTTAGCGTCGTGGCGCCGGGTCAACTCCACAGTGACTCCGCGAAAGGTTCACGCCGCCTTGTTCTTGGGCCCGTCCCCGCGGAGTGCCGCTCCCGTTCGTACATGGCCTTATAAGAGCTGTTTTAGAGGGAAGTCCAGCAGCGGCGCACCCTTGCGAGTGCATCTGGACCTTTGACGTCGGTGACAAATGCTTGCCCGAGAACCTGCGCATCGGTCCTGGGCGACACGCAAGAGTCCTGTAAGCCTGGGAGGCCTGCAATTCGCATTGGAGATGGCGCCGAAGTCAAGGCCGGCCTGCCACGGGCGATACGCAAGCCTCTGCGCATCGGTCCGGCAGTGCGGGGCCAATACGGCATACCACCTATAGCGATGCGCAATCCTCTGCGCATCGACTCTGGGGCGAGACGCAAGATTCCTGCTGCTGGGCTGGCCGGACAACCTTGCCATTGAAACGGCGGCGGATTGAGGCCCCGCATCGGCGGCATTCGTGTACGGGGGCGCCAGAGCCAATACCGGGGGCACGCGAGTTGTCTGGGCCAGACGCAGCATCTCGTAGGGATACCTCGGGCCGGTCGTGGCACGAGGGCGACAAAACATCCCGATTTTCCTTTCAAGGTTTGGGCTTCGTTTTTGCGCTTATCCAAGTGATGGGCTAAGTCCCCGAGTGAGGCTGGAGATTGATGCTGGGAAGAAAAAAACGTTCCGGGTGTTATTCCCAGTGAGCCGCATTGAGCGAAGAACTCAGTCGGGACATCGATCGAGGGAGGGGAGCCTCACTGCACGCGACCACTCCCCGACTCTTTGCGCGTACTTCGCGTTTCATGCCAGGGCGCGCTCAACCACAACCACGCAACCGAGCAGCCTCGCGCTGCGGTTTGCAATTTAACAGAGTGGAAGGGAAATATGGCACTCAACGAACTATCGAAAGCAATCGGCTTCGAGGAAGTACAACGTACCATTGAAATACCCTGCCCCATACTCCGCCAGTTGATCGGCCAGGCTCTCGCAGAAATGCAGCAAGCGGGCCTGCTAAGAGGCTAAGAACAGGCCGAGCAACTGTCGGCGAAATGCGCTTAAGTATTTGATTATATTATGCTTAGTTGATCGACGGTGCCGCCAAGCAATGCATTTTAGCAGGCCGGAGTAGGCCCGGCTTTGGGCCTGATAAAGCCCCGATCAGGCCCTGATACGCCCCTGTTATCTCCTGTTCCCGTTTGGCGGTCTTTGGCAACCAAACACCTTATAATGTGTGGCTTAGCTCGCTTATGCGGCCCCAAATCTCCTGTTCCGCCCCTGTTTAACAGAGGCCGTGCGGAGACCGAAGCGGCGAAAGCGCTGAAGCTGCCGATCATCGTAACCACGACGGCGCGCGACAGCATGTGGGGTCCGACGTTCCCAGAACTCGTCGAAGCGCTGCCAGGCATCGAGATCATCGATCGTTCGTCGGTCAACGTGTTCGAAAACGTGCGCGTGGCTCGCGCCATCGAGGCGACCGGCCGTCGGAAGCTGATCCTGATCGCGCGCATAGTTGTTTCGTGTCAACAGGCGCACGCCAGCGAAGTTTCGAGGAGGGGGTAGTTTGTAACGCGAACTTTCGGGGGAGTACTATGGCGTTGCCGGACTCGCGGCGCATTGAAGGCACTAAGTCGTTTCGCGTCAACGGGCGCGCGTCCGCGAAGCTTCGAGGGGGGCATAGTCTTGGTGCAAGTGGGACATTCGGAGCCGGAGCAGTGCGACCTACCGCGCCTCAACACGTGCACGGGCAACTGCGGCTTGCTGAACTGTTGCGTATGCCCAGACGGGTCAAGCCTTTTCCGAATAAAGAGATGCATCCGCCGGCTCACACTGAGGCACGGTCACACAAAAACGCTGAACGCGGTCGGCTACTCTCTGGATTACGTCGCCGCGGCCTTTCGCCGGGCGGCCAAGTCAAATTTGACTGTCCAGTGCCCTTTTTAAGCCCGACACACCGCCGATTTTATGTGATATAAAGAACTCTGAACATTAGCCCACCGGTCTGATTAGCGCATGGGAGTGAGTCATGAGCGATACCCTTTCCGCCGTAACGAAAAGGCTCGTCGGTTACTACGAAGCTGGGGACATTGGGGCGAAGCAGTACTTCGTCACGGACATTCCGGGCGGTCTGTTAAGCTACCTGATTTACGCCTTCGCCAACGTGACGGTGTCGCAGTCGGCTGCCGCCGTCGTCTCCGTCGATGCGAAGGACGATGGGATCAACTTTCCCATGCTGGCCACCCTGAAAGCAAATTACCCGCAACTCCGGGTGCTGATTTCGATCGGTGGAGCCAATCACTCGACAAATTTCTCAGCCGTCGCTAGGGACGATGGACTTCGCACACAATTCGTGCAATCCAGCGTGCAGTTCATGACAGAAAATGGCTTCGATGGTATCGACATCGACTGGGAGTTCCCGGGACCCGAAGACAGCACGAATTTCACCACGCTGCTGCAGGAATTGCGGGGCCAGTTGGACGCTCAAGGCGACGCCGATGGCTGCCCTTATCTGTTGACGATCGCGGCTCCAGCAGGGCAACAGAACATCGTTAATCTGCAGTTACCGCAGATCTATCCGCTGCTCGATTGGGTCAACCTGGAGAGTTATGACTTTACCACCGCTTCCAGCCATAAGACAAATTTCAACGCGCCACTGTTCACTCTCCAGGGAGATCTCAACGTCGATGCGGCGGTCAAGAGCTATCTCGCGGGAGGCGTGCCGGCCAATAAGATCGTCCTGGGTGTGCGCTTTGTTGGGACGGGCTGGCAAGGAGTCCCGTCGACGAATAATGGGCTCTATCAGTCCGACACCGGCCCCGCGCCGGGGACCTGGGATAAGGCAGGGACGACGCCGAGCGGCAGTCTCGGCTACCAGGACATCGAGGACAACTACCTCGCCAGCTACACGCGCAGTTGGGACCAAGAGGCGCAAGCCCCCTGGCTCTATAACGCCGACACCGGGATCATGATCAGCTACGAGGATCCGCAATCGCTGACTGCGAAGGTGAACTATGCCATATCGAACGGGCTCGCGGGCGTCATGATCTGGGAGTTGGGATCCGACGACAGCGAGGGCACGCTGGTGAACGCCGTCGCGGCGGCGCTTTCTTAGACCGTATCGGGTAGATGTAAGGATGTCGGCTAAAACGTCACACGCATCTTAGTCGCGCCTCAACTCTGCCATACGCAATGGGGCGGCCAACAGATTGCATATCTCGTCCCTCGCCGCACGTGCAGCGCCTCCGCGGACCTCCAACGCCAGCAGTTCGGGCGCCGGGCCGCAGGACGCCGGGCGCGGGCAGGGCGCAATTAGGTTCTGTCCGGATGCGCCGTGACCAGGACTTTTATCCGCCGGATGCGCGATGTGAAGCAGGGGCAAAACCCACGTGTTAAACAGGGGCGGAACAGGAGATTTGGGGTCGCATAAACGAGCTAAGCCAAACATTATAAGGTGTTTGGTTGCCAAAGACCGCCAAACGGGAACAGGAGATAACAGGGCCGTATCAGGGCCTGATCGGGGCTTTATCAGGCCCAAAGCCGGGCCTGCTCCGGCCTGCTAAAATGCATTGCATGGCGGCACCGTCGATCAACTAAGCATAATATAATCAAATACTTAAGCCCATTTTGCCAACAGTTGCTCGGCCTGTTCTTAGCCTGTTAGCAGGCGATGCTTGACGTGGGCCGAACTGCACGAGAAGGCCTTTCGCCGACTGGGCGGAGTGACCCGCGTCGTGGTACTCGACAACCTGCGCGAGGGAGTGCTCAAGCCGGACATCTACGATCCCACCGTCAA
>Ga0070761_10000873_pt1 | contig 19098 bp, 15 predicted proteins | sample HubBroMetageREF1_FD_66724 | JGI IMG/M metagenome (GOLD analysis project Ga0070761, IMG submission 66724) | Reference soil microbial communities from the Hubbard Brook experimental Forest, New Hampshire, USA - Hubbard Brook CCASE Soil... | ecosystem: Environmental > Terrestrial > Soil >... | reverse complement strand
GGGGTGTGGACGGAGTCACGACTTTCCAAAAGGGCTTTCCGCTCAAAGTTACTTGGGCCGGCCCGTCAACTCCGCTCGAAGCGCTCAACGTTGGCATCGCCAACATTCGTCCAGACGCGGTCGCCGGGTGCGCCAAGGGTACCGGCGGCACAGGGAGCCTGGCGGCGAAGTTGGGTGAGTGGTTTAACACCAGCTGCTTTTCCGCACCCCCGCTTTGGGGATACGGTACAGAAGCCCGTGTTGACTCCAGCCTTCGTGCGGCTGGAATCAACAACTGGGACTTCGCCCTGTTCAAGACGACGAACTTCGGTCCGGAAAACAAGCTCGGGATTCAGTTCCGCACGGAGTTCTTCAACACCTTCAATCGCGTTCAGTTCGGATTCCCCGGTACCGGTTATAACGGGACGCCGACCGGCAACGGGTTTGGAACGGTCACTTCGCAGGACAACAACCCGCGGTTGATTCAGTTCGCACTGAAGTTCCTGTTCTAGCGCGCGAACGGAACGAAGGTGGATGCCTCCCCCCGGCATCCACCTTCGGTTCCAACAATCTACGCTGCTTCACTCATACCTGAAGAGCCCTGTGGCGACGCCACGCCTCTATCTAGTGGCTCAGGCGGCGCTTTTGATCTGGCCAAATTTCACTTAGTCCTCGAGCCCTCAACTCGATTCGTTCCTCCGGGCTCGGGCCTGTCACCGCGAGTGCATTTCCACGGACGCCAATTCCTGTGATCGTCCGCCAGAGGTGAGGTGCCTCGGTTACGAACATCACGTACGAAGCGGCTCGTACGCCTCGCGCGGGCAAACAACGCACCGCTGGCACGCCAAATAGAGGACCACTCAGGATTGCGTCGCGCAGACCAAGCGGCATGGGCGAAGTCGCGAATTCTAAACCGCGCGCTTGAGTTTTTCCGTCCCAAGGAGCGTCCGTGCGCGCACAGTTTTCCTCCCAATTTGCGACCCACGGAAAATCACAGCTTCGGAAGCAATAACCCGCCAACAAACCGAGCCGCCAGTTCAACACCGCGACATACGCCATTTGTGAATCGCGATCTTCAGCAAGCAGCGTGGTTGCGATGAAGCCTCGGCCGTTGGTCGCGAATGGCTGGGAAATATCCAGGAGGCGACCGTTACTGGCAGGCGCGTTCGGCCAGCTAAATTCGCGATCATTCTCCAGAGCTTCTTTGCCTTCATAGCCAAGCGGCCAGGTCTTCGAGCGCGTTCCCGGCATAAGGCAAACACTTTCACCCGCTTGCAAAAATGGCGGACCGAACGTGGTGTGCTGTGCCCACTGAAAATAGCGATCACGCGTCGTTTTGTTGGTTACGGTTTCAGTAACGTACACGACGGACTCGTTTTCGCGAAGCGCGATATCACGCTGAACGATGAGTCCGGCACTCTGAGCCGCGCTGCGCACTCTCAGGCGTGCGAGCCCGTGCTGGGCACGTTTCTCTACCAGCGTCCAGCGGTTGGAGGCAACTTCGCCGTGGAGCGGAAGCCCCAGTAACGTCTCTTCCTCTGAAGGCGCGCCGAAGTAGTCAATGCAGAGGGAATGGCCGGTATAGCCGGAGAGGTACTTGCCCGCCGGTGGAAAGCCAAATCTCCGCCTATGTTTCTGTTTGGAATAGCGTTCAGGCTCGATGGATTGCCAAAACGGCTCCCATAGAAGATTAACGTTTGGCGCAGGTCCTGTTCGAGGGCTGAGGGACGCCAGATGACCGCCACCGCGAAGGCAACACAAGCTGATACGATCATTCACGAGAAGCCAGCCAGGACGTCCCCGCCGCACAACCGCGCGGCATTCAATGCACGATTTATTTTTTTTGGTATGCGCCATTGGACTACTCCTGTGCCGCTGTCGTGGAATGCCGTTCGGCCAGCTGGATTCAACATTTCATCGGCAAACAGTGCGGCGACTAAAAAGCGTAGTCGCTTTAGAGAAGTGCGCCGTTTGATGGTCGCGCAGTATTTAGCGTCGCTCGCGGTGGATCCACAATGGTTGGCCTTTGACCTCGAGATCAATCACCGAGATATGGTCGCGGCCAAGGTTAGAGACATACAGTTGATCAAAGTTCGGGCCGCCAAAGGCGCAATTGGTGGGTTGACAAAGCAGCAAGTTCTCGACGTCCTGGCAAAGAAGCTCGACGTGACCTGAGTTGGAGACGCGATAAATACAGTTGGAGGCGTACGTCGTCACGTAAAGATTGCCGGCCGCGTCAAAAGCCATGCCGTCTGGGACGCGCGCCAACCCCTCCGCAAACACTTCCAAGCTGCCAGAATTTCCGTCAGCCTTGATTTCGAGTCTGACCACTCGATCGCGATTACTTTCCACTACGTATAGATGACGCTCCTGCGCGTCGAGCGCCAGGCCGTTGGCGAAATGGAACGGACCGGCGGCAAAGAGTTCCACCTTCCCCCGATGCGACAGGCGCCACACTACACCGTTTGCTTGCTTCCATTCTCCCGAATCGCTGAAGTACAGATTTCCTTGCGAATCGAATACGCCGAAATTGGGAGTTCGGATCTTAATTCCATCCACGGATTCGGCGACGAGAGAAACCGTGCCTTGCTGCGTCACTTTCATCAATGCTTGCTTGCGTAGATCACACACGTAGATGTTCTCATCACGGTCGAGAGCGAGGCCCAGGCAAAAGCCTCCAGTATTGGCGAACTCCTCGACGTTCTTTCCATCCTCTGAGATTCGATAGACTTGTCCGGCCTCTCCGCCGGCGTACACAGTGCCATCGCGGGCCACGGCAACGCACTCGGGATGATCAAGGCCCTCGACCAGGCGCCGGACTCTTGAAACGGGATAAAGCATCGGATTTCCCTCTCGAAACAAACCGCCAGGGTTTCCTCGCGGACTAGGAATAAACTATTGCGCGTTCTCGAAGACTTCCTCGAGCAGTGCTTCTTCCGCGTCTAGAATCCTTTCGATCGTCGCCAGGCGCGCCTTGCTCGGAACAAACTCCAACCGTCGAATCCCAAAAAGGTCAATTTCGCGCCGGATCAATCGCAATTGCTCTGGAGTTGGAGCCGCCGTAGCCGGCAATGGATCGGCGACCAAGAATTCACCGCCCGTCTGTCGGCGAACTTCTTCCAGCGCTATCCCTGGGTGAATGCTGACGAGCCGAAATCGCTGGGCGGCGAAGTCCAAATCAAAAGTTCCAAGATTTGAAATCAGCCGTGCTTTTCCCGGCTGAAGTCCGGCCTGAACTCGCTCTTCATCCGTTAACAGACCTCTCGATGCGGTGCAAAATGAAACCGCGTCAACGAAGCGCTCGGGCGAGTGCCGCGTTAGGTACAGTATAAAGTTTTTGTGAAGGTTTGCCACGTCGGCCATTCCGCCTTGCCCCGGGAGACGCAGGCGCTTACCCTTGCTCTCGATCCAAGCGTTATTCGTGCGACCGTGCACGTCAATCTGGGCCACCGTGATGACCTCGTGGGTGATTCGTCCCGTCTGGTAGTACCAATGATAGGTCTCATCTCCTCCCCAGAAAACTTTGGCGGTTTGCCAGTCGAGTGGCTCAGCGAGGGTCAACGACATAGGATGAGATTCAACGTCAACGAACCCACCGTTCAACGAGATCAGCGTCAGTCCAGGAGCATGGAGTCGTTTCGCCAACAAATAGGACACCATGGCGAGCGGAGAAACCGACCCGACAGAACAAATGCTGGAATTATCGTATTCGCGCGCCAGTGCCACCGCCAGGAACTCGTCCATCGTGTACGGAGTTCCGTCCTCGATGGCCAATCCGTAATCAGCCAACCGCTGGGGCGTCAGAGCGCGACCCGGAACTCTCGCAGCCCGCCGCAGAAAGGTCGCTCGCCGCTCGGGGCAAACAAATCTCGGTTTTGAAACCTCGTCGGCGGGCACTGTTTCTAGTGAATGCAGTCCCGACTCGGCAGTCTTGGATTTCTTCCTCTCGTCCTCTTCACGAACGAAACTTATCAGCCGACGGTAGTCGGTCGAGTAATAAGGCAGGCATGAAGTTGGATACGCACCCATCTGGACACAGGCCAGCGCCGTGACGAAACTGTGCGGTAGCACGTAAGATTTCGGCGCATCCCCGAGCTTTCCAACCTCAACGATCTCCTCAACGGTGAAAAGTTTCGTCTTCGCCGCTCCCAACAGGCTCAGGTCCAGACCACGAGCGCCTTGAATTTCCACGTTACCGTCGCGATCGGCCCTCTGCGCGTGAATCAGCAAAACATCAATATCCATTCGCCGGGCCTGGCCAATGGGTTCCCCGGTGAACGGGGAAACGGTCTGCTTCCAAAAATTTCCTACGCTCATTAGGTCAGATCCTACCGGCAACTGAAACGGCATTTCGGGAAGATTGAAGAAGGCGGCGTGTAATGCTTGGATCATCGCCAAAGCGGTCCACTCTTCGACTTCGACCCGCTGGGTTTCCAACGCTTCTCGGAATTGCGGCGATAATCCCAGGATATCCAAGCTTGAGAAACAAAAGATGAGCTTCTTGACGGCGTCCGCTTGGAGGAATAATTCAAGTGGCAGACCTCCTCCCCAACTTACATATGTAAAATTTCGGCGGCCCAGAGCCAACACTGACGCGATCAGAGCTATCGGGAGACGAGCAAGATGCACCCCGCCAACTCCAATCCGCGCACCACTGGGTACTTGTTGCGCCAATTCATCCAGGCCTAAGATCCGGGTCATGCGGACGCGAAAACCTCCAAACCGGCAGCTTACTAGAACAATCCGCGAAACGAGTCGCAGTATAGCAGCATAGCTAGGTTCCGCAGTCCGTCCAACAGCTTGAGCGGCCGCGATAAAAGATGGGGATGCTTCAATCGCGCTATGATACGGTTTTACAAGTCCGAGAGGGTAAAAACCGAGCGAAGGTTCGTCCAGGATGACCGCCAATCAAATCTTGCCGGATAATTCGCCTCAATCCGACGAGCTTATTCTTGGGAAAACACTGCAGGTCACTCGAAGCTCAACGATACTAAAAGCGTAGGCGGCGCCGAAACTTATCCAGCGTGACAGCTTCGGACGATCCGACCGAGAGAGGAAGCTCAATCATGCGCCTCAAAGAGCGAGTAGCGCTTGTTTCCGCGATGGCCAGCGGCATCGGTCAAGCAATCGCGGAACGGTTTGCGGCCGAAGGCGCTTCGATAATTGGCGTTGATGTAGACGAAAAAGGCGGCATTACCACCAGCGAGAGAATCCTTTCGCACGGCGGTCGCATTCTATTCCGCCGCGCGGACGTCGGGTCACAAGTCGAGGTTCAGCAAGCAGTGGAAGCTGGTCTGCGAGAGTTCGGAAAAATTGATGTATTAGCGAACGTTGTGGGGATCGCCTCTGAAGCTCCATGCCATAAAATGGAACTCAGCGACTGGGAGCGCATCATCCGCGTGAATCTCACCAGTATGTTTCTTACTTCCAAATACGTCTTGCCCGGCATGATCGAGCGCAAGTACGGCTCAATCGTGAATATGGCTTCGGTGCAAGGACTGCTCGGTCTTGCGGGATATCCGCATTATGCGGCCAGCAAGGGTGGTGTCATCAGCCTAACAAGGCAAATGGCCCGGGAGTATGCGTCGAGCGGAATTCGCGTGAACTCTATCGCTCCCGGAACAATCGATACACCGTTGAACAGGCAAGTTCTGGAACGGGCAGCGGACCCGGAAGCCCTGCGCGCCGTCTGGCTAAAGATGCATCCTCTCGGGAGATTGGGAACCCCTCTTGACGTTGCCAACGCGACACTCTACCTCGCGAGTGATGAAAGTTCATGGGTAACGGGTCAATGTCTGGTTGTCGACGGCGGACTCACGGCTTGTGCGCCGGCTTAATCGACCATTCAACAGGCAATTCTCGAGCCTCAGGTCGGCAAATTAGGAGGATGAACAATTATGAAGGGCCCGCTTTATGGATTGCGCGTCGCGGACTTCAGTCAGCTTGTGCAGGGACCCAGTGCGACGCAACTCTTGGGAGACCTCGGTGCGGATATCATGAAAATCGAGCCGCGTGGAGGAGAATGGTCGCGCAGCTGGTCTATCGGCGACACGTTTATCCAACAGGAGAGCCTGTCGTTTTTGGCTTTCAATCGCGCAAAGAGAAGCATCACACTCGATCTGAAGGCTCCGGAAGGAAAAGAAATAGCTCTCCGCATCATCAAATCCTCCGACGTACTGGTCGAAAATTTTCGCCCCGGTGTCATGGACCGATTGGGTCTTGGGTACGAAACACTGTCCGCGATCCAGCCGGGACTAGTTTACTGTGCGAGTTGTGGCTGGGGGCAGGATGGGCCGTACCGGGAGCGTCCGGGCCAAGACTTGTTGGCGCAGTCGATAGCCGGAGTGTTGGCGTTGAATGGCACAGCCAGCGATCCTCCAGTACCCGTCGGAATTGGCCTCGCGGATCTTACCGCAGGTCTTCACATCACGATCGCCGTTTTGGTGGCTCTTTATGAAAGAGCGCGCTCCGGAAAGGGCCAGCGGGTTGATATCAACCTGTTAAACTCGATGATGCATCTGGCGACGCAGGAATTGACGCTATATCTCAACACACGGCGCGAACCGCAGCGCAGCGCCGCTGGAATTGGTCATCCCTACGTGGGCGCGCCCATGGGCGTCTACAAAACACTCGACGGCTACATCTCCGTGGCTATGATGCCTCTCCAGAAAGTTGCTGCATTGGTGGGAGTGGAGGGGTTCGAAGGAAACGATTCGCGAAACGCTACCGCGGACCGGGACGAGATAAAGCGGAAGCTTGAGAAGGGATTCATTAAGAAAACAACCGCCGAACTCATGGACATCTTCCTGGCTGCGGATATCTGGGCCGCCCCGGTGAACAATTTTCCCGATGTCGAGCGTGACCCACAGGTGCGGCACAACCAAATTCTCGTGGAATTTGAGCACCCGGTGGCCGGTAAATTTCGCACCGTCGGAATGCCCATCGAGTTTAGCCGCACGCCGGGTGAAATCCGCAGACCGCCGCTCCTGGGCGAGCATAAAGACGAAATTCTTGCCGAATTGGGATACAGCGATAAAGAGATCGCGCATTTCAAAGAGGTGAAGATCCTTTAAGTTTTCGAACAACGGGGGCGAAGTTTTTCCAGTATATTCTCTGCACACCATCGCAGGTAGCTTCATCGAACGGTAGCGGAGCACGCGCAGCCGTCGAGGGGCGATCCTCGTGGCCGAATCGCCGGCGGTGACACCGCAAAAAGGAACTCGCCAGTGATAACCCTTCGGGGGATGACTTGGAAGCATGATCGAGGTCTTGCTCCCATGCTTGCAACAGCCGCTCAATTCGCCGAGAGCCATCCCGACGTTCGCATCGAATGGGAAGCTCGTTCTCTTCAGGGATTCGCCGACCATCCGATCCGAGACCTGGCCGAAGAATTTGATTTACTGGTGCTCGATCATCCATTCATGGGCACGGTCGCAAAAGGCGGCTATCTTGTTCCACTGGACAATTACATCGCTGCTGAGGTTCTCTCGAGCTTACGCAGCGAAAGTGTGGGCGCTTCACACCAAAGTTACTTCTACCAGGGCCACCAGTGGGCGCTGGCGATCGATGCGGCGGCGCAAGTAGCCGGATACCGGCCGGACTTGCTCGCAGCGGCAGGGATGAAGGTTCCCTCCACGTGGGACGAGGTTTCTGAGTTGGCGCGGATCGGAAAAGGATTTGTAACTTCGCCGTTGCTTCCGGTGGATTCGTTTTGCAGCTTCCTTACGCTGTGCACGAGCTTCGGCGAAACGCCGTTTGCTGCAGGGCCACCCAAGGTGCACAAGGTGGTTAGCAAGGAAGCTGGCGAATCAGCTCTGCGCCAGCTCAAAGCGCTGGTGGAATGCGCAATCACGCAAGCGCACGAATTGAATCCCATCGCCGTGTGGGAGAAGATGAGCACTACGGACGAGATTGCTTATTGTCCGATCGCGTTCGGCTATTCGAACTATGCGCGTCCGGGGTACCGGCGAGCTCCCATCCATTTTACAAACATTCCCTCCCGGCCTCCCCGCGCACCTGTGGGTTCTGTGCTAGGCGGGGCGGGTCTTGCCATCTCTGCCCGCTGCAAAGGACTTGCCGCTGCCATTGATTACGCACAGTGGGTCGCCAGCGCGGAATGCCAGAAAACGACTTACGTTCATTCAGGTGGACAGCCGGCCAACCGGAAGGCCTGGATCGATCTCGGAATCAACGAGATCTCCAATCATTACTTCGAAGCTACTCTTCCCACAATCGAGCACGCGTACCTGCGGCCTCGTTTTCCGGGTTTCATAGAATTCCAATCGCAAGCCTCGTTTCTCATCAGCGATTTCTTGCGGGGAAAACTCAGTTCGGCCACCACATTAAACTCACTAGATGAATGCTTTCGCAAGGCAACATTATAGTTCGCGGAAAATAGGCAGAATCGGGAACTAACCCATGGAAATCGCGTGGAGATCATGAAAGAAACCTGGCGCTGGTTTGGACCACAGGATCCCATTTCGTTGGCGCAGATCAGGCAGGCCGGGGCTACCGGCATCGTCACGGCGCTTCACCACATCTATCGGGGCGAGGCGTGGCCTCTAGACGAAGTCCTCAAGCGCAAAGCCGAAATCGAATCCGCGGGCCTCATCTGGTCCGTCGTAGAAAGCATTCCGGTTCACACTTCCATCAAGCTGCGCTCCGGGCCCTATCGGCAGTACATCGCCGCATGGAAGGATTCTCTTGCCGCCGTCGCCAAAGCCGGAGTCGCAATCGTCTGTTACAACTTCATGCCTCTCGTCGATTGGACGCGCACGAATTTGATGTGGCGTCTGCCCAACGCCGGATATGCGCTGCGCTTCGATGCCATTGATTTCGCGGTCTACGATTTGTTCCTCCTCGAGCGTCCGGGTGCCGAGCGGGAATACGCGCCGGAGCGTGTCGCTGCCGCGCGTACTCGCTTCGCCGCAATGTCCCCGACGCAAGAGGACGAACTCGAGCGCGCAATTATCGCGGGACTTCCCGGCGCAGAATCTTCGTATGACCGTAAGGCGTTTCGCGAGTCGCTCGCGGCGTGGGGAGAAATCACGCCCGACGATCTCCGTGCTTCCCTCGGCGCCTTCCTGCGGGAAGTAGTGCCCGTCGCGGAAGAGCTTGGCCTCCGGCTCGCCATTCACCCGGACGACCCGCCGTGGCCGCTCTTCGGTTTGCCCCGGGTGGTCTCCACAGCCGATGACGTGCGCCAAATTTTCAGTTGCGCAGATACGCCTCCCAACGGCTTGACGTTCTGTATTGGATCTGCCGGCGCGCGCGCGGACAATGACATTCTCAAGATGATCCGCGAATTTGCGCCGCGGATTCATTTTGCGCACCTGCGTCAGGTTACACGGGAAGCGGACGGCTCGTTTTACGAAGCCGAGCACCTCCACGGCAGCTCGGACATGGTCGCGGCGGTGCGCGCGCTGTTGGTAGAAGAATCCCACCGGCGGCGCGAGAACCGCCCAGATCATGAAATTCCCATGCGGCCCGACCACGGCCACTTACTGGCCGACGACATCGGCAAGAAGACCAATCCTGGCTACTCTTATGTCGGCCGGCTGAAGGGGCTCGCCGAGCTGCGTGGCTTGGCGCACGGGTTGCTTAGCGCCACTCCAGACTTATCGGACTGAACGTGCGGGTGTATATTCGCATTTGCCCGGCACGCAAGAAATAGAGAGGGCGAGCACCCATGAAGGAATTCGAAAACAAAGTCGCCATCGTCACCGGCACCACCGGAATTGGCCGAGCCATCGCGCTGCGCCTAGCGGCTGGTGGCGCGAACGTCGTAGCCTGCGGCATCGACCTAGCCGCAAACCGCGAACTCCAGCTGATTTCCGATGCGAAACACTCTGCACTTCGCGTCGAGCTATGCGACGTGAGCATCCCGGAGGAGGTCCAAGCTGCGGTCGCCCAAGCCGTCGCAACATTCGGCGGGCTCGATTTCATCGCCAATGCTGCGGCATTTCATCCCTTCGGGAATTGCGTCGAAACAGATCCTGAAACCTGGAACCGCTGCATAGCCGTAAATCTCAGCAGCGTCTATCTCCTCGCACACTTTGGCATTCCGGAATTGCGGAAACGTGGCGGCGGATCAATCGTGATACTCGCCTCTGTTCAAGGCTACGCCTGCCAGCGTGGGGTTGCGGCATACGCCACATCGAAGGGTGGCCTCCACAGCTTGACGCGCGCTCTCGCATTGGACCACGCCGCCGATCACATTCGCGTCAACTCCATTAGCCCGGGCTCCATTCGCACGCCGATGCTCGAACGTTCAGCCGCGCATTTTTCACCGGACTTGTCCATTGACACGGTCATCGAGAGATTTGGCGCCGCGCATCCTCTTGGCCGCGTTGGCACCGTCGAAGAAGTTGCTGAACTCGCCGCATTTCTCCTGTCCGATCGCTCCGCGTTCTGCACGGGCGGCGACTATCTCGTGGATGGCGGTTTGCTCGCGGGAATTGGAGTGCAATGATCGAGGCTCCGGTTTGCGTTGCGCCGACGGGTGACGTTTGCGGCGAAGGCGCGGTCTGGCACGCCCGCCATGAGGCCGTCTACTGGACCGACATCAATCGTTTCTTGATTCACCGCCTGAATCTGGCGGACTACGCTGTCCGCACCTGGTTTTTCCATGAGCCTGTCACCGCTCTCGCATTGACCGATCGCGACGATGTGCTGGTTGTCGTTCTGGGCTCCCGCGTCATTCTTTGGGAGCCTGCGACCGATACGCGCCACGATCCCCTTTTCTCACTGGAGGGGTGGCCTGCGGTCCGCTTGAACGATGCGCGCTGCGATCCGCGCGGGTCTCTCTGGCTTGGCTCGATGCGCAACAATGTAAATACGGACGGCTCCTCGAGACCTGTCGGCGGACAAGATGGCGTCCTGGTTCGTGTGGATCCGGACGCTACGGTGACCTCCTGGCGAGACGGTATTGGAATTTCCAACACTGTTGCGTGGAGTCCCGATCACCGCCGTTTTTATTTCGGAGACACACTCGCAAACGTCATATGGGTCTACGATTATGATTCATCCTCCGGCGCAATTTCGGATGAACGTCCTTTTCTGGAAGGTTTCGAACGCGGACTTCCCGACGGTTCGACGGTGGACGCTGAAGGTTTTCTTTGGAACTGCCGTTTCTTCGGGAATTGTGTCGTGCGTGTTGCCCCGGACGGAAAGATTAACCGGGTAATTGAAATGCCCGTGAAAAACATCACCACCTGCACATTCGGCGGCGCTGATCTCACCACTCTGTTTGTCACCACCGCCTCCGCCGAAGCCCCGCGCGGAGATCGCCTCGCCGGAAGCCTGTTCTCGATGGAAACCAAAGTTCGAGGCCAGCCCGAAAACCCCTTTCGGTTTTACGCCGGCGCGCGGTAGCAATTTGCGCGAATTGCAACGAAACTCCGAGCATTGAATCTACTTTCGGTTCCGAGCCGCGCGCAGATCCTAGTTGACGTGGCCTGGACCCTGCGAACCCGGCGCAGGCTTCTGGTATTCCCGAAGGTGTGCAGCAGCGGCAGCTGAGTCGTGCTCTGCTTCGTAAATCTGCGCGAGTAGGTACTGTACCAGCGGCTCGTGGCGGTCCCTTTCGATTGCCTCGGTCTTTAACGCTCCGTCTTGCGTTTCGGGCGGCTGGTTCAGATTGAAATAGGCAATCGCTCTGAAAAAATATGCATAGGCGTCATATACTGGGTCCAGCTCAAGCGCGCGTTTCGTCAGGTTCAATACCTCATTCCATTCCTGTTCACGTCCCGCGATCTCCGCCCAACAAAGATACGCGGGCCAATAATTTGGATCAGCCGTTGACGCCCGCGAACCAGCGCTGCGGGCCGTCGCGGTTTGCGGCGTAGTCTCGAGAGACTGACCTAGCATTACCCACCCTGTGACATATTTCGGGTAGATTTCGGTTGCCTTTCGCAGGTGCCGTTCGGTCTAGGGCATTTTATCGATCTTCAGCGCGGCGCAAGCGGCGTCATACTCTTTATTGCGCCTTGCGAGGAATCTGCAAGGTCGTAACACTGGCAGTGTCCAGCATTCCTGGAAAAGGTTGGATCGAGCGCATTTTGCCTTCGCCGGGTCCTGGTTGTGAGCCGCCCCTATCGAGAACAACGCGGTTATCCGGCATTCTGGGGAGGATTATCACCGGCGTCTCTCCGCCTATTTTTTGCATTGGTGCCAATAGAAGGGGCGATTACAGCCCATGCAGTGAGACGCAAAAGAGCGCTTGCGTTGGGCCTATCGTTAGCCGCAACCGGAAACCATGATGCTTGCGGAGCACCATCTGCATATTCCAGCTCGGGTCGGTGGTTTGCGTGATTCTGCTCCCACAGTGCTCTGGAAGCAAGGCGCGAAAGTTTGTAGGAACGAGTGTGATTTTTCGATAATTGCGGACAACTGCAATCGAGTGAACGTCGCTAAAGCTCCGCAACTAAGCTCGCAATTTCACGAGTTCCGCCGGAGTTGAACAAACCGAGGGAAAAATCGAGACTGACCGGCGATTTTCCGCGATGGTTTCCTGGCCATACTTGGCTCGTGCGAGCAGGGCTTATCGTTGCACTCTTCCCGATCCTCCACCCTTAAGCAACGCTTCCACCTCGTCAACGCCGCAGCGATGAAAATCTCCCGGAACCGAATGTTTCAGGCAGCTCGCGGCCACCGCAAATTCGAGCGCCTCTCCATGGCTGGGCAGCTTCTGCAAGCCGTAAATCAATCCGGCTGCGAAGCTATCTCCGGTGCCGACACGGTCTACGATGTGCGTGATCTCGTACAAGCGACTTACCTTGAATGTATCGCGATCGTTGATGCAAGCGGACCAGCCATTGTGTGAAGCATTTCGCGATTCTCGCAAGGTAATTGCGATCATTTTCAGATTCGCGTAGTCGGTGAGGACTCTATCGGTAAGCTTCTTGAACTGGCTATGATCCAGCTTTCCAGAGGTCACATCGACTCCCGCTTTGATCCCCAGCGCCATTTGCACATCCTCTTCGTTGGCGATTGCGATGTCCACGTACCGCATCAGTTCGCTCATCACGATGGCGGGCGACTTTCCCCATTTCCAAAGATTCTTGCGATAGTTCAGATCGCAAGATACCGTAATTCCCAATTTGCGCGCCGTCTGCACAGACTCGAGCGCAAGTTCGGCCGCCGTTCCGCTGATCGCGGGAGTAATCCCCGTGATGTGAAACCAAGCGGCGCGCTCAAATGCGTCATCCCAGCGGATGTCACCCACCTTCGCCATTGCGATCGCACTGTTTTCCCGATCGTAGATGACTCTTGATGGACGCTGGTTTGCGCCCGTTTCAAGGAAGTAAATTCCCAAGCGGCCGTTGCCGCGCACAATCTGCGAAGTGTCCACGCCAAATCGCCGCAACTCACCCACGGCTGCATCCGCCAGACCATTTTTTTCGGGAAGAACCGTAACAAACCTCGCCGGTAAACCAAAACCAGCGAGCGATACCGCGACATTCGCCTCGCCTCCGCCAAACGTCGCCGAGAATTGCGGGCTCTGCAAAAACCGCTCGAAGCCGAATGGCGCCAAACGCAACATGATTTCGCCGAACGTTACCGTCGTCTTTGTCATTTCGCCTCGTGCGCCCTGCGCGTATTCAACGCGTTGAGACTTCTCCTTCGCCAGAAGCCAATTCGATTGTCACCAAATTGATATCACCAAAATGGCTTTTAAATGGTTGAGAAGCAACACCTAAATCGTTACTCTAAGCAGGTTCAAAATACAACAGCCGAAGAAAATTGATGCAGACGGGGCGTGGCGTTCCACTGAATGATGGCACGCGCCGCTATGCGCGCAAGAGCGAACGGTTCATAGCATCGTGTCTGAATCGTCAAAGCGGGAGACGCTATGACGTTTATGCCAGTCGCCAAAATTGAAACACTTACAAAAATTCTCGATTCCGGACTGGTTTCCGTGATCCGCGCGGAGAGTCATGATCAGGCTGAGCGGATCGCTGACGCTTGCGCGCAGGGCGGCGTTGGCGCCCTCGAAATCACCTACACGGTGCCGAAAGCTACCAGCGTCATCGAGCACCTTGCGAAGAAATCGTCAGGTAATATTGTGCTGGGCGCGGGTACGGTTCTCGATCCCGAGACCGCGCGTATCGCCATCCTAGCTGGAGCGCAATTCGTGGTGAGCCCCGCGCTCAACCCGGAGACCGCACGTCTGTGCAATCGTTATAACGTTCCTTACATGCCGGGAGCTGCGACCATTTGTGAAGTGCTTGAGGCCATGGAGTGTGGCGCGGACATTGTGAAGGTATTTCCCGGAGAAATTCTCGGGCCTGCGTTTGTTAAGGCGGTTAAAGCACCGCTTCCGCAGGCTTCGTTGATGCCGACCGGCGGAGTAACTTTGGCCAATGTCGGCGATTGGATCAAAGCAGGTTCGGTGGCGGTAGGAGTCGGGAGCAATCTGACAGCAGGCGCAAAAACCGGTGATTTCTCTTCCATCACTCATCTCGCACGGCAGTTTGTGGAAAAAATCAAAGAGGCGCGCGGCGAATGAATCCGGTGAAACTGTGGAAGTCCGACGACGATCTGGTTGCCGTAGCGCAACACCAACTGTTCACCTGGGTCGTCGGCGATATGATGGACAAGTCGAACTTCAGCTCCGGTTCCACCAACAGCCGATTCAGCGCCTACGGCAGGACGTGCTGCCGCCTTGAATGCGACGGAAAAATCCACCACCGCGGCCTGAAGAGGCTACAATTTCGCGACGCTGCTCGCATGGCCGCACCAAGGCGATGATACTGATCCATCGCCTCGAGCATTTTTGCGCATGACAACTATCGAGAAAGGTCAATCATGAACCGACGCAAATTCCTTCAGGTCGCCTGCGCGGGAGCTCTCCACAAGCTCGCGTTGCCGAATTTCGACTCCTCGCTTGGGAGTGGCGCCTCAACGATCCTTTCCGGGGAGCAGGCAAGCCAGTCGAAGCCATACGGTTCAGGCCATTTTGGCGAATGGATTACCGATCAGTTTCGCCTCCCGGCTTATCGGTACACCTGCAATCAGGTAACCGACCCGAAAGCGGTTTCTCCCGTTCACAAGCAATGGCGCGGTCCCACCGACCACACACACCAGGTCGGCAACGATCGCATCGTTGCGGCAGTTTCAAACTACGGATATGTGCAGGTTCGCCAGGACGAAGGTTCGCCGAAGTTTCTGAACGATTACTCCCCGGAACACGCACACTTCGGGGGCGGAATTGGATTCCTCACCGATGGAAGCCAGGTACTCAGCACCTATTATCTCGGACACGGCGATTCCTTCGAAAGAATCATGGGCGAGGGGTATTTTCGGAAAACCGTGAGGGGAGGACAGTATGCAGTCGATCAAGTAATTTTTGCTCCGTTTGGTGATGATCCCGTTTTGGTCTCGTCTGTGACCGTCACGAACCACGGCGACCAAGAAGCTAATCTTCGCTGGGTCGAATATTGGGGCTGCCACAATTATCAATTCTCATATCGTTCGTGGATGCAAGCAGACGCGCTGCATAGCGGGAATGCTGCGGAGCTGCGGCGTCAATTCGGCGCCCGCTTTGCGCACCAGTTTCGCATAATGCCAAAGCGCGTGGGTCTGATCGAAACGCAGAAATTTCTTGGAAGAGCCTCAGAAGATACGCAGTCGTGGGAACAAGTTCAAGCCTCGCTGCAGCAGAATCCCTCCGGCTTTTTTGGAGGGCCTGTGCCCGAGCTCGCCCCGGGTGCCGCGATGGAAGATCTTAATCCTCCCAGCACTTTTCTTGTCTCGCTCGATGCCCCCGTGGACGGATTTGCGACGGACGCCAAGGCCTTTTTCGGGAGCGGCGGAGTTGAGCGACCCTCCGGACTTTCGAGCAAACTCAACAACGATCCCAGTTCCACAGGTCCTGCCAGTGCGCTCTTGGTTGAGCGTAACCTAAGCCTGCGCCAACAGGAAAGCCGGACGCTCTTTTTCCTTTACGGATATTTGCCGCAGGGATTCGAGATTGACGCGTTGGTGGCGAAGTACTCGGCTGATCCCACAGGGTGGTGGTCACGCTCCAGCGCTGCCTGGAAAGCGGATGGTGTTCGATTCAGCACACCTGCCGAGCCGTGGGCGCAAAGAGAAGCGTCCTGGCACAACTACTATCTTCGCAGCAATCTCACCTACGACAGCTTCTTCGGCGAACATATCCTTTCGCAAGGTCACGTATACCAGTACATCATTGGATTTCAGGGCGCGGCGCGCGATCCGCTGCAACACACCTTACCCTTCATCTTCAGTAATCCGGAAATTGTCCGCGCGGTCATTCGCTACACGTTGAAAGAAATACAAGCGGATGGGTCGATTCCCTACGGCATCGTGGGAAGCGGCGTTCCCATGCCCGCGATTTTCCATCCCAGCGACCAGGAGATGTGGTTGTTGTGGACGGCGAGCGAATACGTATTGGCCACACGCGACAAAAGCTTTCTCGACGAAAAAATTCCCATCTATCCGCGTCAGGTGGCAAGTTCCACTGACCCGACGGTTCGCGATCTCCTCCAGCGCTCTTACGTTCACCTCACTCAAGACATCGGCGTGGGGAAACACGGACTCATGCGTCTCTCGAATGGAGATTGGAACGACGAGGTTGTCGTCTTCCGCTCGGCGACGGCGTCGGAGGCTTCCTCCGGTGAAGGTGAAGTCCGCCAGCAAGCCGAAAGCGTCCTCAACGCCGCTATGGCCAGCTACGTCCTCGACCACCACGCGCGTATGCTCGCTTATATTGGGGAAACGAAGGCCGCGGATCAAGCGCGTGCGAAGGCCGAAGCACAGCGCGTCGCTGTTCGTGAGTGCTGGCAAGGAAGGTGGTTCCGTAGAGCGTGGCTCGGCCCACAACTCGGCTGGTTGGGCGAGGACCATGTGTGGTTAGAGCCGCAGCCCTGGTCAATCATTGGCGGAGCAGCCACACTGGACCAGCGCAAGACGTTGGTAACTTCGCTGAACGAACTTGTGCGCAAGCCCTCACCTATTGGCGCGATGGTGCAGAGTAAGGGCGATCCCACAATGTCCAGTCAAGTGGGCACATTGACCAATGGAGGCGTCTGGCCCTCCATCAATGGAACGCTGATCTGGGCGCTGGCTCTCGTAGACGGTGCTCAAGCCTGGGATGAATGGAAAAAGAACTGCCTCGCGCTGCATGCGGAGGCTTATCCGGACGTCTGGTACGGCATATGGAGTGGTCCCGATACTTACAACTCCGTGCTGTCAAAACATCCCGGCCAGACGATGTTCGTAGAGCAATCGCCCAACAATCACAGCCTACCGGCTGGGTCAGGGCTCAACTGGACCGACTATCCGGTCATGAATATGCACCCCCACGCGTGGCCGCTTTACAGCTCGGCGAAATTGCTCGGTCTCGCCTTCCAGGAAAACGGCGTCAGCTTTCATCCGACTCTTCCGTTGGCCGAGTATGAATTCACTTCTCCGCTCTTGGGCTTCAAGAAGTCGAAGGATGGCTACACTGGCTGGTACGCACCTTCTGTGGCTGGACGCTGGGACTTTGAGATTCAGCTCCCGGAACCGGAAGCAGCGCGATTCCGCCAATTAAGGATCAATGGTCAGACGGAGCGGATGTCCAATTCAGCGCAAGGAATCCGGTTTCCCGGCGAGAGTAAACCCGGCGCGCCGCTGCGTTGGGAAATCACCTGAAGTATGATCCGCCGTTCCGCATCGGGGCTGGAAGTATGCAAGACTTCGCGGCTGGCTATCCTGTGACGGCCCATCCCGCGTCCCCTCGAATCACTTCCCCGGTCATAGGAATGGATTCATCGCTTAGGAGGAATAGCGCGATCCGAGCGATTTCTTCGGCCTCGACGAAATCACCCTGCACGGGCTGTTTGTGCGCGATGAAGGTACGAATCTTGTCGTTCGCCTGGGCGCGCGCACTCATGGGCGTGCGCACCAGGCCCGGCGCGATTACGTTGATCCGAATTCCAAGCGGCGCGTAATAGGCGGCGGCCGCCAGGCTCATAGATTCGATCGCGCCTTTACTGGCCGCGTAGGCATGAGTCGCGAAGAATTCCCGTTCCGGAAAGCGTGCCAGGACGCTGCCGGTATTGAGAATCGTGCCTTTACGGGATGCCTGGAGCCAGTAGCCGAGCACGTCGCGGCAGACGTGAAATGTCCCCGCCGCGTGAATGCTCATCATGGCCTGCCATCCCTCTGGAGTGCATTCGTGCAGGGGACCATCACCCAACGAGCGCCCGCTGATGCCGGCAACGTTAAAGACGGCGTCTATCGTGCCGAACTTCCGAATACATGCGGCCACCGCTTCCCGTACCGCTTCGTAATCGGCGACATCCGCCACCGCGTAGGCCGAATCTGGAATGTCTTTGCATAAATCCCGGCATTCGTCTTCGCGGTTTCCGACAATAAAGATCTGGTTCCCACGACTGGCCGCCATGCGGGCCGTGGCTGCCGCGATTCCGGATGATCCGGTGATGAGCAGTGTCCCCGCCATTTAGGATCTCGCGGTCATTCGTAGAGATGTCGCAGGCTTGTGCGGTAGGCTTCGTAAAACGCTTCGAGTTGGTCCTCCGCGCTCTGATTCCCGACGAACTGATGGCTGGGAAGCAGCACGGGTTTGTGCTTTCGTGCCAGCAACAGGCGCGCGGTTTCGCAGCGGAGCATGTTGATGATCATCGCCCCGGTCACCGTGGAGACCGGGCCGGTGCGCCAGTCCAGGCCATCCAACTCCACCACGCAATCACCCGGCGGGCAGCCATTGTCAATGACGATGTCGGCAAAGTCGATCAGCTTCTTGCCCGAGGAATGAGCCGGCGTGGACTGCTCACAGTGAGCGCGGGAAACGATGGCGACTACGGGAAGTCCTCGCTGACGCGCGCCTCGCGCCATTTCCACCGGCACAGGCCTGATGCCGCTGGTAGAAATCACGATGAAGGCGTCGTGTGGACCAAAGCGGAAGCCGTTCAAAATCTGTTCGGAATAGCCCTCGTATTTTTCCAGATAGAGCGGAGGGCGTAGGCCATTCGTGCCCACGATGGCGGAATGGTTGGAGAGAGACTGTTCCACCAGCGCGACGAATCCTACGAAGCATCCCTGGCGCGGCGTCATCTCTTCGCACATCATGCGGGAATGCCCGCAGCCGAA
>Ga0070761_10000869_pt1 | contig 19173 bp, 10 predicted proteins | sample HubBroMetageREF1_FD_66724 | JGI IMG/M metagenome (GOLD analysis project Ga0070761, IMG submission 66724) | Reference soil microbial communities from the Hubbard Brook experimental Forest, New Hampshire, USA - Hubbard Brook CCASE Soil... | ecosystem: Environmental > Terrestrial > Soil >... | reverse complement strand
GCATAAGAATGCTCGTCTGACCCCGAAGGGTCGAGCGCTGATGCTGGCCCGCCTCGAGGCGGGCCAGCATCAGCGCTCGACCCTTCGGGGTCAGACGAGCATTCTTATGCACGGTTGTTCTCTCCCTCGGTGAGGAAACTGACGTCTAGCAACATCAGCTTCCCCTCCCCGGCGGGAGGGAACAACCTCTTGGAAACTCACACCTAGGCCGGCCGCCCCCGCCGCAGCATGAGCGCATCTGCGTCGCCGGCAGTCGAAGCCTACCGCCTGATGCAAGCCGGGCAGCTCGAGCAGGCGCTCATCGCGGCGCGGCGCGCGGTCGCCGGCGCTGGCTCCTGCCAGCCCGCGCACGGACTACTCGCGGCAGTGCTCCTCAAGCTCGGACGCAATGCAGACGCCGAGCAGGTGATCGCCGCGGCCCTGGAGCTCGCTCCAGGGGTAGCGGAGGCCTACGATGGACTGGCCTTCGTCTCGATGGCGCTCGGCCGCCACGAGCGCGCCAACGCGCTCTATCAGCGGGCCACCGAGCTCGACCCGAGCGAGCCGCGCTTCTGGTACAACCTCGCCTGCACCGAGCGCGGCCTCGGCGACCTGGCGCGTGCCGAAGCCGCCTGCGACCGCTGCATTGCGCTCGATGCGACGCAGTATCCGACCTGGCTGCTGCGCTCGGAGCTGCGCGTGCAGTCCCCGCAGGCGAACCACCTCGATGAGCTTAAGGCGCTGCTGGCGCGCCCCGATCCCGAGCACCGCGCGCAAATGTTCCTCGGCTATGCGCTCGGCAAGGAGCTCGACGATCTCGGCCGCTTCGATGAGGCCTTTCACTGGTTCGCGACCGCGGCCGGAGCGCGCCGCTCGCGCCTCTCCTACGACGTCGCCACCGATGAGCGCAAGCTCGAGCGCATTGCCGAGTGCTACCCGCCCGGGACCTGCGCCGCGGCCGCCGCCGTGCAGACTCCGGTCGACTCCTCGCGCTACATCTTCATCGTCGGCCTGCCGCGCTCCGGCACGACGCTGGTCGAGCGCATCCTGACGGGTCTCCACGCCGTGCGCTCCAACGGCGAGACGGACCACTTCTCGCAGGCGCTCCTGGCCCACGCTGCGGGTTCGGGCGATGTGTTCGAGCGCGCCGCCGCGGCCGATCCGCGCGCGGTCGCCGCGGACTACGCGCGGCTCGCGCTGCCCGGCGCGGCCGCCTCGCACATCATCGAGAAGCTGCCCGCCAACTACCTGTACCTGGGCGCGATTCACCGCGCGCTGCCCGAGGCGAAGCTGCTGCTGGTCAAGCGCATGCCGCTCGACAGCTGCTTCGCGATGTACCGGACGCTGTTCGCCGCCGGCTATCCCTTCAGCTACGACCTCGGGGAGCTCGGCCGCTACTACGCGGCCTGGGAGCGGCTGATGGATCACTGGCGCGCAGCGCTCGGCGGGCGCCTGCACGAGATCGTCTACGAGGATCTGGTGCGCGAGCCGCAGCGCGTGGGCGCGGCGATCGCCCGGCACTGCGGACTCGAATGGCGCGATGCAGCCGTCGAGATCCAGAACAACCGCTCCGTGTCGCTGACGGCGAGCGCCGCCCAGGTGCGCCGCCCGATCTACGGCAGCTCATCGGGCCGCTGGCGTCATTACCGGGCTCACCTCGAGCCGCTGATCGCCACGCTGCGCGCGCGCGGCGTGGCGCTGCCCGAGTGAACCGTGGGTCAGAATTCGTAGCCCAGTCGCACCCCGATCTCGCGCGGCGGGTTCACCAGGTAGTCGTTGGTCAGGTCGTCCAGCTGGTTGGGCTGCGAGGGCTGCGCCAGGATCTCCCACTTGTCGAACAGGTTGGTCACGTACAAGGTCGCATGCCAGCGCTCGTGATGCAGCGTCGCGTTGACATTGGTGACCTGATAGGGCGATGAGTGCTGAATGGTCGTCGTGCCGACGCTCGGGGCGAGCTGCAGCGCGACGCGGCTGCGGTACACGCTGTTCCCCGACAGCGACAGGTCGTAGCCCGGCGACAGTAGCAGGTCGTAGATCAAGCCCACGTTGAGGCTCGTCTTCGGGCTCCCCGGCAGCTGCTCGCCCGAGGTGCCGGAGAGCAGTCCCGGCACGATCGTGCCTTCGCCGTTGTTCGCCGGCAGTGAGAAATTGCTGGTCAGCTTGGCATCCGCATAAGCGAAGCCGACAAGATAGCTGAGGCGCGGCACGAACAACGGGCCGGTGGATTCGAGCTCGAAGCCCTTGGACTGCGCCGTGTTGGCGTTGTAGACGGCCAGATTCCCCGACGGCAGGCTGGAGGAGATCTGCGGCTTGTCCCAGTAGATGTCGAACACCGCGAACGTATAGGACAGGCCGTTGGATAAGCGGCCCTTGAGTCCCGCCTCGTAGTTGTTGGTGCTGTCGGGCTGATAGGTACGCAGCAGCGGGCTCTCCTCGAAGATGCCGCTCTGCGGCACGGAGTTGGCGCCGCCACGGCGGAAGCCTTGCGACCAGAGTGCGTACACGTACTGGTCGGGGGCGTATTCGTAGGAGGGATTCACCTTGCCCACCCACTTGGAGGCCGGCGCGCTGCGCGGCGTCGGCGGGATCAGCGTCGGGAAGGTGAAGTCCTGGTACAGCTGCCGGTCGGTGAACTCCTGGCTGAAGTGCCGCGCACCGACGGTGATCTGGCCGTGTGAGGTCACGTGCCAGGTCAGCTCGCCGAACCCCGATTTATCCTCGAAGCTCTGGGTGTCGAGCTGCTGGAAGGTGAGGTCGCCGGGACCGCTGAGCAGCAGGCAATTGGGGAAGGTGGCGCCCGCGTAGTAGTAACCCGTGCAGCCCTGCGCCACCGAGCGCTCGGGCGATCCCGGGTTGGTGACGTACCAGTCGCCGTGGCGGGTCTGGTTCTGATAAAAGGCGCCGAGCACGTAGTCGAACAGGTTCGAGGGGTCGGCCTTCGACACCAGGCGCACTTCCTGCGAGAAGGTGTGCGCCTCGTCGGTGAACTGGAACGGATAGATGAAGCGCGGGTTGGTGGGAACGCCCCCGTAGTACGGCAGGAAGTAGCCGCCGTCGAAACCACCGTAATCGAAGCTCGAGTCCTGGATGAGAGAGCCCGAGGTCGACTGGTACGAGGTCGTCGCGGACACGGTGGCAAATCCCGCGTCGTAACTCGCATCGAGACTCGTCAGGTTGGTGGTACGCGTGAAGGGCTCGTCGACCAGCGCGAATTCCTGGTACTGGCCGCCCGCGGGGAACACAGCGTGCGGATCGAACGGCGACACGCCGCCGGCGAAGTCGGGGTTCACCTGCGGCCCACCGTCGCCCGTGACATGCGCGTTGAGCTGCGCCACCTCGACGCTGAATGCCTCGAGCGGCTTCCACAGGAGGCTCGCCCGCCCGCTGAAGGTGCGCTGATAGTTCCAGTCGTCGTGACTGGTGTAGATGGGCGAGCTGCTCACCGGATCGGACGGGTCCGCGAGCAGCGGTACGCCGTACAGGCCGTTGTTGGTGCGCTCCTCCACGCCGTAGACGTTGATCCAGCCCGGCTCGTAGGCGTACTTGGCCGAAGCGCGGAACGCGAGCACATCGCCGAGCGGCACGTTGAGCATTCCCTTGATCGTGTAGCCGGTGCCGTCGGAGTGAGCGAGCCGCGAGCCGCTTGCCTCCACCGAGCCGGCCCAGGTGTCGAGCTGCGGTGAGTTGGGAATGATCCGCAGCGCACCGCCGAGCGCGCCGGCGCCGTAGAGCGTGCCCTGCGGGCCGCGCAGTACCTCGACGCGGTTCAGGTCATCGAGCTGAAAGTAGCCGTCGATCGGCGAATTGCCGATGTAGGTGCCCACCGGGTCCTGCTCGAAGGTGCGAAAGCCGCGCGCCGGGCTGCCGGTCGCGTTGATGCCGCGAATGATGGGCGAGACGGCGCCGGCAAAGCGCGCGCCGTAGTCATACTCTGAAAGTCCCGGCACCTGGGTGGCGAGCGAGGCGATGTCGGTCGCGCCGCTCGCGGCGATCTGCTGCGAGCTCACGACCGAGATGCTGTAGGGCACGGCCTCGAGCGTCTGCGCGCGCTTCGAGGCTGTGACGACCACTTCCTGCAGGCCCGGGGCCGTGTCCTGCGACGCCGTGGCACCGGTGTCGGTGGCGGTGGACGGCATCGGGTCGGCGAGCGCCGCACGCGGCGCACCGTACAGTGCCATGCACACGGCGGCGGCGATACCGGTCGCCGGCAGCAGCCGGGCGTTGCCGGCTGCGCCCGCACCTCTGGAACGATTACTCCTCATGAACTCCCCCGCAGTGTAGTTGTGACGAGCGCCCTGGCTGATCCTCAGCGCGTCCAGCGGTAGACCGCCCCGGGATACGGCGGCTTCCACTGATCGAAGGCCCCGGTGACGAACACGGTGTCGGCGCCCGCGGCGCCGAATGCCATGTTGGTGACGTACGGCGCCGGCACTTCGATCATGCGCACGAGCTTCCTGTCTTCGCTCACGACGAGAACCCGCCCGGAGCCGTTCTGCGCGATGTAGTAGTTGCCATCGGGTCCGAGCTTCAGTCCGTCAGGGCCGTTGTAGGCATCCTCATGCGGCGTCGGCGGCCCGAGATCCTGCAACCGCGCCCACACCGTCCGCAGCCCCAGCGTGCCGTCGGCGGCGATCGGGAACGAGAGCACCCGGCCGGCGAGCATTTCCGCGACCAGCAGGTGCTTGCCGTCCCTGGCGAGCGTCAGGCCGTTGGAGTAGTGGATGGTATTGGCGACCTCGGTGATCCTCCGGCCGTCGGCCGACAGGTGCAGCACGGTACCGGTGATCGGCGCCTTGATGTCGTAGACGCCCGAGGCGGAGAAGTAGATACCGCCGTGACCGTCGGCGCAGAAGTCGTTGGGGCCCGTGAACGGCTTGCCGCTCGAGTCGGCGCGGATCTCGCGCACCAGCCTGGCCGAAGCATCGAGCTCGACCACCGAGTTGGCGTCGTAGCAGGCGACCAGCAGATGGGAATTGAAGGAGATCAGCGCGTTGGCACCGCAGTGATCCTTGTGCCAGTAGACCGTAACGTGCCGGCCGTCCCAGGTCTTGATGTTGCTCAGCGCGTATTCGACGTAGAACAGCTTGCCGTCCCGCCACAGCGGCCCTTCCGGGTAGTGCGCGTCGGCATCGATGGTCGTGAGCTGCGCGGCGCTGCCCGGCGTGGCGACAACCCCCGGCGTACCGGCATGGCCCGGCATGCAGGCTGCGAGGCAGCCGACTGCGAAACAGCAGGCCACAACATAGCCGACTGCGCCACTGGCGAAGCGTCGTCTGACCAAGTATGTCTCCCCCTCCCATGGATGTAGCACGCGGAATCCGGCGCTGCTATGTTTTTTTCGCATGCGGCAATCGAGGTTTTCGCTGTACCTGCCCGCCGCGGCGCATCCGAGCCTCGGCCTGTCGCGGGACCTGAGCCGCGGCCTCCCGCGCGGGCCCATACTTGCCGGATCAGCCGCTCTTGATCTGAGGAGTCTCCCCATGCGCGCCCGCCGTGTCCGGTTCCCGCTCGCCCTGCTCGGCCTTACCGTGCTCGCCGCAACTGCCGCGCGCGCCGACATCTACGACGACGCCGTGGCGCACGCCGGGCGCCCGGGCGCGGACCTCCAGCGCGACCCCATCGATCACCCGGCCGAGATCCTGCGGCTGGCGGGCATCAAGCCGGGGATGCGGGTCGGGGATTTCATGGCGGCCAACGGCTACTACACCGAGCTCCTGAGCTACCTCGTGGGGCCCAGGGGTCGCGTGCTGATGATCAACAACGCCGCCTACGACAAATGGAGCCCGGGGTGGCCGAAGCGCGTCGCGGGTAACCGCCTGCCGAACGTCAAGCACATGACCATGGGCATCGAGCATCTCGACCTGCCCGATGATTCGCTCGATGCTGCGATACTCGTCAAGGTCTATCACGACCTGTACGTGCACGACCTGTGGCCGGGCATCGACCCGGACAAAGCGGTGAGCGAGATCGCCCGCGTGGTGAAACCCGGCGGCGTGCTGCTGCTCGTGGACCACTCGGCGAAGAGCGGCAGCGGCACCGCCGATACCACCGCCCTGCATCGCATCGAGGAGGCGTACGCGCGGCGCGATTTCGAGAAACGCGGCTTCGTGGTGATCGCGAGCAGCCAGGTGCTGCGCCGGCCTGACGATCCGCGCGACCAGATCAGCTACCAGGGGCCGATGGTCAGCAAGACCGACCGCTTCGTGCTGGTGTTGCGCAAGCAGGGCGGACCGACGACCGCTCCGCATTGAGGTACCGGTCGTACCAATCGAGGATCCTCGTAAACATGTCGAGGTTGCTCGACCAGCTGCGCGGCGAGTGCCCCTCGCCGGGATAGACCACCAGCTCGGTTTCGACGCCGAAGTGCTTCAGCGCCCGGTACAGCCCCCGCGACTGTCCCACCGGGTTGCTGCGATCGTCCTCACCGTCGAGGACCAGAGTCGGCGTGCGCGCGTTACGGATGTAGGTCGAAGGCGAATTGCGCGCAAACACCCTGGGCTGCTCCCAGGGCGTGCCGAAATACCATTCATCGCCCGCCGGGTTGTGTTCGGTCTCGAATTCCGCCGCCTGGTCGAACACCCCGGCGCCGGCGACCGCGGCCTTGAAGCGTCGGGTCTGCGTAATCGCCCACTCCGACATCTCCCCGCCGTAGGACCAGCCACCGATGCCGAGCCGCCCGGAATCGGTCTGGCCGCGCGCGATCACCGCATCGAGGACCGCCATCAGGTCGCGGTAGTCGCCCCCGCCCCAGTCACCCCGGTTGGCCTCGAGGAACACCTCGCTGTAGCCATTCGAGCCGCGCGGATTGACGAGCAGCACCTGGTACCCGTGCGAGGCCAGCAGCTGCCCCCACGCGGTCTCCCAGCCGTAGCCGGCGGCGAAGCTGGATGCGGGGCCGCCGTGGACCAGCAGCACGAGCGGCCGCTTCCCTGCCGCGGGCGGTGTTTGCGGCTGCATCAGCGCCGCTTCGATCGGTGTGCCGTCGACGCTGCGCGTGTGGAAGATCGCCGTCGGGGCGAGGCGTATGCCGCTCGCCTGCGGCTGCAGGTGCGACAGCTGCAGCACCCGCCCGTCTGCCTCGCGCAGGTAGATCTCCTGGAGGTGTGCGAAGTCCTCGCCCGCGAAGGCAATGCGGCCGTCACGCGCAACGTCGAAGGCACCGACCGAGAGCGGCAAGCCGATCGCGACCGGCGCGGCCCCCGGAGAATAGCGATACAGGCGCCGGTAGAAGCCCTCGACGAGGCAGACCCAGAGCACGTCCGGCTCGTGCCACTTCAGGTCGGCGACTGCGAGATCAGGCAGGCCGGCAGCCGCGTGCAGATCGTCGCGACCCACCGTGCCGATAAACAGATCCCGCTCCAGCGGCCCATGCGCGCGGCTCGAGCGGACCGCATAGTGCGCGCCGTCCGCCGAGATCGTGAGACCGTTGAAGGGTTGCGGCGGATGGCTCACGGGGGTGAAGCGGCCGTCGCGGGTCGAAATCTGATACACCGCGGTGTTGAATTCCTCGACGCGCGGCGCATCGGTGGCCACGGCGAGGAGGTGCGTGCCATCCTGCCACTCGAGCTCGTCGATCCGGTCGCGCGCTTCGCCGGCGCCACCCAGCCGATGGGAGCTGCGCGAAGGCACGTCGATCACCCAAAGACGTGGCAGCGCTCTCTCGTCGTCGGCAATCTGCGGACCGCGGTCCTCGTCCGCAGCCTCATCGTCCTGGGCGAGATACGCGATGCTGCGCCCATCCGGCGACCAGCGGAACGCCGTCACCCCGTACTTGCGCGTCGTCAGCTGCACCGGGGCCGCACCGTCGGGCGAAAGCAGCAGCACCTGCGCCTTGCCGCCGCCACGGTTCGAGAGCACGGCGAGCCCCCGGCCATCCGGCGACCATTCGGGCGAACGCTCGGATTTTCCGGCCGGCGTGAGCTCGCGCGCGCTGCCGGTGGCGATCTCGATCAGCCACACATGCGGCGAATAATCCTGCGGGTAGCTGAGCACGACAAAGGCAAGCCGCGAGCCGTCGGGCGAGAAGTGCAGATCGCCGATGCGCCGGTAATCGAGCGCCTGCGCGGGCGTCATCGGCGCAGCCGCGCCGGGCGGTGCCGCAGCCGCGGCCGCCGGCGCCGCGCAAGCGCGCGCGATCAGAGCCGCAATCGCGAGCAGCGCGGCCAGACTGGCCTTATGATTGACCGATGCGCGCCGCGCCTGAGGGCGTTTCTTCATGACGAGTGACCCTTTTCGTCTGGCGCGCTTCCTCGAAGCGCAGGAGCGCGTGTACGCGCAGGTGCGCGCCGAGCTCATCGCCGGCCGCAAGCGCAGCCACTGGATGTGGTTCATCTTTCCGCAGCTCGCGGGGCTCGGCTCGAGCCCGACGGCGCGGCACTACGCCATCGGCTCGCTGCGCGAGGCGCGCGCCTACCTTACACACCCGGCGCTCGGGCCGCGGCTGCGCGAATGCACGCAGCTCGTGCTGGCGGTCGAGGGGCGGACGGTTGCCGAGATCTTCGGCTATCCCGACGACCTCAAATTCCGCTCCTCGATGACACTGTTCGCACGGGCCGGGGAGGAGTCGCGGCCGGAGGATCGGACGTTCGGCGAAGCCCTCGGGCGCTGCTTCGCCGGCGCGCCTGATCCCCTGACCGTCAGTCTGCTCGAGCAGGCCGGCGACCCTTGAGTCACTTCGGCTTGCGGAACCTGAGAATGAACTGATCGGTCTTGCCGCGGATCGACGCGTCGAACACCTTCGCGGTCCGCGGGTCGTTGGCGTTGCGCAGCACCTCGCTCTCGCCCTGGAACTCGAAGCCCGCCTGCAGCACCTCCTTCTTCAGCGCCTCCTCGTCGATGCGATGCAGGGTGGAGGTGTCGCGGAAGCCCGAGCCTTGCTCGGCGGAGTGATCCAGCACCAGGTAGGTGCCGCCGGGTTTGAGCGCCGTGAACACGGCCTTGTCGAGGTCGACCACGTTGAGGTTGGGAACATTGTGGAAGTCATGGTAGTTCTGCGACGTCCACACCAGGTCGACGCCCTTGGGCAAGCCGAGGTCCGAGATCTTCGCGACGATCACCACCACGTTGCTGTAGTGCGGGTCGCCGGCAATCGCCTGCACAGCCGCTGCGGGGTCGGGCCTGCCCGCCGGCGCGTCCGGCCGGCGCGGCGGCGCGACCGCATAGACCTTGCCCTTGGGCCCCACGATGTCGCTGAACAGGCGCGTGAAGTAGCCCGAGCCCGGAATGAGCTCCACGACCTGCTCGCCGGGCTTGACCCCCGCGAACGCCAGGGACTCAGCCGGCTTGCGGTCGGCGTCCCGGCTGCGGTCGGTCTCGGGTCGATTCGGATCGGCGACCGCTTTCTCGATGTATCTGGGTATGGCCGGCTGCGCGGCCGGCGCAGCCCCGACCAGAAGCGCCGTCAGTGCGCCTGCGAACAGCAACGTGCGTGTCATGAGAGGCCTCCTTCGGATGGCCGGCGCACTCTAGCAGGCTTGAATCCGGGGCGCGCTCGCGCTGCGGCAGGCGGTGTCCGGCGCAGGTCGAGCCGCCAGGTCTCGGCGGTGAGGAGGTGCCCGAAGCTCCTGTGCGGTTGTCGCGCGATGCGCACGAAACCCGCCTCCTCGTAGAGATGACGGGCGGCGGCGAGGTTGGACTGCGTCCAAAGCAGAACGCGCTCATAGCCCGCAGCGCGCGCAAAGCTCACGCACTCTGCGACCAGGCGCCGGCCGAGCCCAAGCCCGCGCGCCTCGCGCTCGACCAGCAGCAGGCGCAGCTTCGCGGTGCGCGAGTCCTGGCGAACCAGGAAGATGCAACCCAGGCGCCGTCCGCCGGCCTCAGCGATCCAGCAGCGCTCGCGCCCGCGGGCAAAGTTCTCGATGAACTCGGCGATGATGCCGGCGACCAGTCCCTCGAACTCCTCGTTCCAGCCGTACTCCCTGAAATAGAGCTCGCCGTGGCGCTGCACGACCCATCCCATGTCCCCGGGCCGGTGCGCGCGCAGCGTGACGGCGGCGCCTGTGACCGACTGGGCCTCCGGCGTGTCACGCGCGCCGGCCGCCGCGCCCAGCGCGCCGCGGATCACCTGCATGGCCTCGAGCACCGCGTGCCGGCGCGGCTCATCGAGTGCGCCCAGCATGGCGCTCACTTCCTGGCGCGCCCGGCGTTCGAGCGGAGCAAACACGCGCTTGCCGGGCGCGGTGAGCTCGAGGTGCCGCCGCCGCGCGTCGCTCGCCGCCGCCGCGCTTGCCACCAGCCGTTGCGCCTCGAAGCGCTTGAGGATGCGGCTCAGGTAGCCGCGATCGAGATCCAGCCCGGCAGCGAGCTCGGTTGCCAGCACTCCCGGCCGATGCGCGATCTCGTACATGACGCGCACCTCGGTGAGCGACCAGCGGCTGCCGAGCAACCCCTGCGACAGCACGCCGATGCGCCGCGTGTAGTCGCGGTTGAAGGCGCGGACCGCCTCGACCTGCTGCAGGGGGATGGGCACCGGGGGCAGTCTCGATCAGATAGTTGCCTGAGTCAACTATCTGCCGCATGGGCGTGCGCGCTCGCCCCGCCTCAGCGTTCGAGCCGCCTCTGCAGCTCGCGCTTCACCGCCGGCCATTCGCTGGCGATGATGCCGTAGCGCGCCGAATCGCGCGGTGCGAGATCGGTCGCGAGCCGGTGCGCGCGCAGGATGCCTTCGAACTGTGCACCGAGGCGCTTCAAGGCATTGCGCGAGCGCTCGTTGCGCGCGTCGGTGTAGAAGCATACCGAGTGCACCTGCCACGCCTCGAACGCGTAGCTGAGCATCAGCAGCTTGGTCTCGGTGTTCGCCGCGGTGCGGATCGCGGACGCCGTGAGCCAGGTGAAGCCGACCTCGCAGGTGTCAGGCCCGGAACGCCTGGCGTTCGGATGGTCGTCAGGCCAGCGCCAGCGCTCGATGAGAAAGAAGCGCGTCGAGCCGATGACTTGGGCGTCGGGCAGGCGCCGGATCGCAAACGGCACCGCGGTGCCCGCCTCGCGTGCTGCGAGCGCCGCCTCAAGGTACTGCGTCATCTCGAAGCGCCCCTGCGGCACCGCGCTCCACGCGTAGAACGCGCGGTCGTGACCGGCTGCGGTGATCAGTCCCTCGATGTGCCCGCGCTCGAGCGGCTCGAGTCGCACGTGGCTGCCGGCGAGGACAGGGCTCCCGAGATTCACGCTTCGATGATAGCGAAACTTCCGCGGTGCGCGCCCCGGGCCGGTGAACCCCGGCCCGTGGCGCAGCGGCCCGTCGGCGGGCCCTTAGCCCGTTGCGCTCTCCGACTCCTCGCCGACGCTCGCTTCCTCGGTGTCCGGCAGTCCCCCGCCCACATCCATGAAGCTGCGCCGCTCGCTGCCCTCCATCTTGCGGCGCCGCGAGGCATGGGCCGCAAAGCCCGTGCCCGCCGGGATCAGCCGGCCGACGATGACGTTCTCCTTGAGCCCGCGCAGGTCGTCCTTCAGTCCCCGCACCGCCGCCTCGGTCAGCACGCGGGTGGTCTCCTGGAAGGAGGCCGCGGAGATGAACGACTCGGTGGCGAGCGAGGCCTTGGTGATGCCGAGCAGCACCGGCTGCAGCCGTGCGCCCTTCTTGCCGCCCTGCTCCGCGCGATCGTTGACATCGAGCGCCCGGGCGCGGTCGAGCTGCTCGCCGCGCAGCAGCGTCGTCTCACCCGCCTCCTGCACCTCGGTCTTGCGCAGCATCTGGCGGATGATCACCTCGATGTGCTTGTCGTTGATCTTCACGCCCTGCAGGCGATAGACGTCCTGGATCTCGCGCACCAGGTAGTTGGCGAGCGCCTCGACCCCCTGCAGGCGCAGGATGTCGTGCGGGTTCGGCTCGCCGTCGGCGATCACCTCACCGCTCTCGACCGTCTCGCCCTCGAACACGTTGAGCTGGCGCCACTTCGGAATCAGCTCCTCGTATTTCTCGCCGTCGTCGGAGGTGATGATGAGCCGGCGCTTGCCCTTGGTCTCCTTGCCGAAGCTCACGGTGCCGGACTTCTCGGCGAGGATTGCCGGGTCTTTGGGCTTGCGCGCCTCGAACAGATCCGCAACCCGCGGCAGACCGCCGGTGATGTCGCGGGTCTTGGATGACTCCTGAGGGATGCGTGCGATCACATCGCCCACCGACGCGTGCGCGCCGTCGACCAGCGACACCAGCGCGCCCGGGGGCAGGGTGTAGACCGCCGGGATCTCGGTGTTGGCGAAGGTCACTTCCTTGCCCTTGCCGTTCAGCAGCTTGAGGGTCGCGCGCAGGTCCTTGCCGCCGCGCTGCTTGGTGTCGAGCACCACGGTCGAGGTGAGCCCCGTGACCTCATCGACCTGCGAGGTGACCGTGAGTCCATCGACGAAGTCCTGGAATTTCACGAAGCCGGCGACCTCGGTGATCACCGGGTGGGTGTGCGGATCCCAGGTGGCCACCACCTGGCCGCCGCTCACCAGCGACCCTTCCTTGACGCTGATCATCGCGCCGTAAGGGATCTTGTAGCGCTCGCGCTCGCGGCCGAAGTCATCGACCACACCGAGCTCGCCCGAGCGCGACACCGCCACCAGGTGTCCCTTCTCGTGGACCACGGTCTTCACGTGATGGAAACGGATCACGCCCTTGTTGCGCACTTCGACGCTGGAGGCCGCCGCGGCCCGCGAGGCCGCGCCGCCGATGTGGAAGGTACGCATGGTGAGCTGCGTGCCGGGCTCGCCGATTGACTGCGCAGCGATGACGCCCACGGCCTCGCCGATTGAGATCGGCCGCCCGCGCGCCAGGTCGCGCCCGTAACAGTGCGAGCACACGCCGTACCGTGTCTTGCAGGTGATCGGCGAGCGCACCTTGATCTGGTCCACGCCTTCGGTCTCGAGCAGCCGCACCAGCTTCTCATCGAGCAGCGTGCCGCGCGCGATCAGCACCTCCTCGGTGCCGGGTTTGAGGATGTCATCGGCCAGCACCCGGCCGAGCACGCGCTCGCCGAGCGCTTCCACCACATCGCCGCCCTCGACGAGCGGCGTCATGGTGAGGCCGTTGACGGTGCCGCAGTCGATCTCGGTGACCACCAGGTCCTGTGCCACGTCCACCAGGCGCCGCGTGAGGTAGCCCGAGTTCGCGGTCTTGAGCGCCGTGTCGGCCAGTCCCTTGCGCGCGCCGTGGGTCGAGATGAAATACTGCAGGACGTTCAGCCCCTCGCGGAAGTTCGCCGTGATCGGCGTCTCGATGATCGAGCCGTCGGGTTTGGCCATGAGGCCGCGCATACCCGCGAGCTGGCGGATCTGCGCCGCGGAGCCGCGCGCACCCGAGTCTGCCATCATGAAGATTGAGTTGAAGGACTTCTGCTTGTGGTGACTGCCCCTGGAGTCGGTTGCCTCCTCCGAGCCGAGCTTCTCCATCATGGCCTTGGCCACCTGGTCGTTGGCGCGCGACCAGATGTCGACTACCTTGTTGTAGCGCTCGCCGTTGGTGACCAGACCCGAGGCGTACTGTTCCTGGATCTCCTTCACCTCGTTGTCCGCGGAAGTCACGATGCGCGTCTTCTGCTCCGGAATGACGATGTCGTCGATGCCGAAGGAGACGCCGGCGCGGGTCGCGTAATGGAAGCCGGTGTACATGAGCTGGTCGGCGAACACCACCGTTTCCTTCAACCCCAGCGCACGGTAGCAGGCGTTGATGGTGGCGGAGATCGCCTTCTTGGACATGTCCTGGTTGATGAGGTCGAAGGACAGACCCTTGGGCAGAATCTCGAACAGCAGCGCGCGCCCGACGGTCGTGTCGGCCAGGCGCAGCTTCTCGGTGAGCGTGCCGCCCTCGCCGAGCAGGTGCTCGCGCAGCCGCACGCGGACTTTCGCCTGCAGCTCCACCGAGCGGCTCTCGTAGGCGCGGTGCACCTCGGCGACGTCGGCGAAGAACATGCCCTCGCCGCGGGCGCCGATGCGTTCGCGCGTCATGTAGTAGAGCCCCAGCACGACGTCCTGCGACGGCACGATGATCGGGTCACCGTTGGCGGGCGAGAGGATGTTGTTGGACGACATCATGAGCGCGCGCGCCTCGAGCTGCGCTTCCAGCGACAGCGGCACGTGCACCGCCATCTGGTCGCCGTCGAAGTCGGCGTTGAACGCCGTGCACACCAGCGGATGCAGCTGGATGGCCTTGCCCTCGACCAGCAGCGGCTCGAACGCCTGGATGCCTAAGCGGTGCAGCGTCGGGGCGCGGTTCAGCAGAACCGGATGCTCGCGGATCACCTCCTCGAGGATGTCCCACACTTCCGGTCCCTCGCGCTCGACCAGGCGCTTGGCCGCCTTGATGGTCGAGGCCTCGCCGCGCAGTTGCAGCTTCTGGAAGATGAACGGCTTGAACAGCTCGAGCGCCATCTTCTTCGGCAGGCCGCACTGGTGCAGCCGCAGCTGCGGGCCGACCACGATGACCGAGCGGCCCGAGTAGTCGACGCGCTTGCCGAGCAGGTTCTGGCGGAAGCGCCCCTGCTTGCCCTTGATCATGTCGGCGAGCGACTTGAGCGGTCGCTTGTTGGTGCCGGTGATGGCGCGGCCGCGGCGGCCGTTGTCGAGCAGCGCATCGACCGCCTCCTGCAGCATGCGCTTCTCGTTGCGCACGATGATGTCGGGCGCATTGAGCTCGAGGAGCCGGCGCAGGCGGTTGTTGCGGTTGATGACCCGGCGGTAGAGATCGTTGAGGTCCGAGGTCGCGAAGCGCCCGCCGTCGAGCGGCACCAGCGGCCGCAGGTCCGGCGGCAGCACCGGCAGCACCGTCATCACCATCCACTCGGGCTTGTTGCCGGACTCGACGAACGACTCGATCAGCTTCAGTCGCTTGGAGAGGCGTTTGAGCTTGGTCTCGGATGAGGTGCCGCCCATCTCCTCGCGCACCTTGCCGATCTCGGCGGTGAGGTCGATGGTGCGCAGCAGCTCGTACACGGCCTCGGCGCCCATGCGCGCGTCGAACTCATCGCCGTGCTCCTCGATCGCCTCGAGGTACATCTCGTCGGTGAGCAGCTGGCCGCGCTGCATCGGCGTCATGCCGGGCTCGATGACCACGAAGGCCTCGAAGTACAGCACCCGCTCGATCTCGCGCAGCGTCATGTCGAGCATCAGGCCGATGCGGCTGGGGAGCGACTTCAGGAACCAGATGTGCGCCGTCGGACTGGCGAGCTCGATGTGGCCCATGCGCTCGCGGCGCACCTTGGCCTGCGTCACCTCGACGCCGCACTTCTCGCACACGACGCCACGGTGCTTGAGGCGCTTGTACTTGCCGCACAGGCACTCGTAGTCTTTCACCGGCCCGAAGATCTTGGCGCAGAACAGGCCATCGCGCTCCGGCTTGAAGGTCCGGTAGTTGATCGTCTCGGGCTTCTTCACTTCGCCGTACGACCACGCCCGGATCATCTCGGGCGAGGCCAGCCCGATCTTGATCGAATCGAAGTGCTCGACCGGAGCGTGCTGTCTGAAGAGCTTCAGTAAGTCTTTCATGGGTTAATCCTGCTCCAGTTCCATGTTGATGCCGAGCGAGCGGATCTCCTTCACCAGAACGTTGAAGGACTCCGGCATGCCCGCATCCATCTGGTGGTTGCCGTCGACGATGTTCTTATACATCTTGGTGCGGCCGTTCACGTCGTCCGACTTGACGGTCAGCATCTCCTGCAGCGTGTAGGAGGCGCCGTAGGCTTCCAGCGCCCACACCTCCATCTCGCCGAAGCGCTGGCCGCCGAACTGCGCCTTGCCGCCGAGCGGCTGCTGCGTGACCAGGCTGTACGGCCCGGTCGAGCGCGCGTGCATCTTGTCGTCGACCAGGTGATTCAGCTTCAGCATGTACATGTAGCCGACCGTCACCTGCCGCTCGAATCGCTCGCCGGTACGGCCGTCGAACAGGTAGGTCTGGCCGTTCAAGGGCAGCTCGGCGAGCTTCAGCATGCGCTTGATCTCCTGCTCGGAAGCGCCGTCGAACACCGGCGTTGCCATCGGCACGCCGCTCGACAGGTTCTTCGCCAGCTGCACGAGGTCCGCATCGTTCATGCTGTCGAGGTCCTCATGCTGGCCGCCGGTCTCGTTGTAGATCTGCTTGAGGAAGGCGCGCAGCTCGGCGGCCGCCGCCTGCGCCTCCACCATCCGCCCGATCCTGAGTCCGACGCCCTTGGCCGCCCACCCCAGGTGCGTCTCCAGCACCTGGCCGACGTTCATGCGCGAAGGCACGCCCAGCGGGTTCAGCACCACGTCCACCGGGGTGCCGTCCTCGAGGTACGGCATGTCCTCCACCGGCACGATGATCGAGATCACGCCCTTGTTGCCGTGACGGCCGGCCATCTTGTCGCCCGGCTGCACGCGGCGCTTTACCGCGAGATACACCTTGACCATCTTCAGCACGCCGGGGGCGAGATCGTCACCGGCAGTGATCTTGGCCTTCTTGTCGTCGAGACGCTTCTCGAACGCCTTGCGCTGCAGCTTGAGCCGCTCGGCGGACTGCTCGAGCTGCGAGTTCGCGTCCTCGTCCTCGAGGCGAATCTCGAACCACTCCTCGCGCGGCACCTCGTCGAGGTACTCGACCGCGATCCTGGTGCCGCTCTTGAGTTTGCGCGGCCCGCCGGCGGCGCTCTGCCCTACCAGCATGCCGCGCACCCGCTGGAACAGATCGTCCTCGAGGATGCGCTGCTGATCGGCGAAGTCCTTGCGCACCCGCTCGATCTCGGCCTTCTCGATGGAGAGCGCGCGCGAGTCCTTCTCGACGCCGTCGCGCGTGAACACGCGCACGTCGATGACGGTGCCGTCCATACCGGGCGGCACGCGCAGCCCCGTGTCCTTCACGTCCGAGGCCTTCTCGCCGAAGATCGCCCGCAGCAGCTTCTCCTCGGGGGTGAGCTGCGTCTCGCCCTTGGGCGTCACCTTACCGACCAGGATGTCGCCTGCCTTGACTTCTGCACCGATGAAGGCGATGCCGGCCTCATCGAGCTTGGCGAGCGCGGCGTCGCCGACGTTGGGGATGTCGGCGGTGATCTCCTCGGGTCCGAGCTTGGTGTCGCGCGCGACGCAGGTCAGCTCCTCGATGTGAATGGTGGTGAAGCGGTCTTCCTGCACCACGCGCTCGGAGATCAGGATCGAGTCCTCGAAGTTGAAGCCGTTCCAGGGCATGAAGGCGACCAGCAGGTTCTGGCCGAGCGCCAGCTCCCCGAGATGCGTCGACGGACCGTCGGCCAACACGTCGCCGCGCGCGATCACATCGCCCGCGTTCACCAGCGGCCGCTGGTTGATGCAGGTGTTCTGGTTCGAGCGCGTGTACTTGGTCAGGTTGTAGATGTCCACGCCCGGCTCGCCAGCGGTGGTCTCCTCGTCGTTGACGCGCACCACGATGCGGGACGCATCCACGGAGTCGACCGCGCCGCCGCGGCGCGCGATCACCGTCACGCCCGAGTCGATCGCCACCGGGCGCTCCATGCCGGTGCCGACCAGCGGGGTCTCCGAGCGCAGCGTCGGCACCGCCTGGCGCTGCATGTTCGAGCCCATGAGCGCGCGGTTGGCGTCGTCGTGCTCGAGGAACGGGATGAGGGAGGCGGCCACCGACACGATCTGCTTCGGCGACACGTCCATGTAGTTGATGCGCTCGCGCGGCATCAGCGTGAACTCGTTCTGGAAGCGGCACGACACCAGCTCGTCCTGCAGCTCGCCGTTCGGCCCCAGCACCGCGTTCGCCTGCGCGATCGCGTACTCACCCTCCTCGATCGCCGACAGGTAATCGATGCGGTCGGTGACGCGGCCGCTGTCCACGCGCCGATAAGGCGTCTCGAGGAAGCCGTAGTTGTTGGTGCGCGCGTACACCGACAGTGAGTTGATGAGCCCGATGTTGGGGCCTTCCGGAGTCTCGATCGGGCAGACACGCCCGTAGTGCGTCGGATGCACGTCGCGTACCTCGAAACCCGCGCGCTCGCGCGTGAGGCCGCCCGGGCCGAGCGCCGAGACGCGCCGCTTGTGTGTCACTTCCGACAGCGGGTTGTTCTGATCCATGAACTGCGACAGCTGCGAGGAGCCGAAGAACTCCTTGACCGCGGCCGCCACCGGCTTGGCGTTGATCATCTCCTGCGGCATCAGCGGCTCGGTCTCGGCGATGGTGAGGCGCTCCTTGACGGCGCGCTCGACGCGCACCAGTCCCACGCGGAAAGCGTTCTCCGCCATCTCGCCGACCGAGCGCACGCGGCGGTTGCCCAGGTGATCGATGTCGTCGACCTGGCCGTTGCCGTTGCGGATATCGATCAGCACCTTGAGCACGTCGATCACGTCCGACATCTCGCCGTACTGGCCGACCAGGCGCTTGGAGAGCTCGTCCGAGCGCGTGCTGGCGTACTTGTAGTCGTAGAGGATGCCGGGGCCGAGGATGTCCTTGCGCCCCACGCGGCGGTTGAACTTCATGCGGCCGACACCCGAGAGGTCATAGCGCTCGGGATTGAAGAACAGGTTGGCGAACAGGTTTTCGGCGGCGTCCTTGGTCGGCGGCTCGCCCGGGCGCATCATGCGGTAGATCTCCACCAGCGCCTCGAGGCGCGTCTTGGTGGGATCGATGCGCAGCGTGTCGGAGATGTACGGACCCCGGTCGAGGTCGTTGACGTACAGCGTGTTGACCTGCGCGATGCCGGCCTCGATCAGCTTCTCGACGGAAGCCGCGGTCAGCACCTCGTTGGCCTTGGCGAGGATCTCGCCGGTCTCGGTGTTGACCACGTCGTGGGCGAGGACCTTACCGTAGACGTACTCGCGCGGCACGCGCAGCCGCGTCACCTTGGCATCTTCCAGCTGGCGCACGTGGCGCGCGGTGATGCGCCGGCCCTCCTCCACGATCACCTGGTCGCCGATGCGGATCTCGAAGGTCGCGGTCTCGCCACGCAGCCGCTGCGGCACCAGCTGCAGCGCCGCCTCGTCGCGGCTCAGGTAGAAGGTGTTGGTCTCGAAGAAGGTCGCGAGAATCTCGGTCTCGTTCATGCCGAGCGCCCGCAGGATGATCGTGACCGGGAGCTTGCGCCGTCGGTCGATGCGCGCGAACACGCAGTCCTTGGGGTCGAACTCGAAGTCGAGCCACGAGCCGCGGTAGGGGATGATGCGCGCCGAGAACAGCAGCTTGCCGGAGGAGGGGGTCTTGCCGCGGTCGTGATCGAAGAACACGCCGGGCGAGCGGTGCAGCTGCGAGACGATGACGCGCTCGGTGCCGTTGATGACGAAGGTGCCGTTGTC
>Ga0070761_10000868_pt1 | contig 19182 bp, 18 predicted proteins | sample HubBroMetageREF1_FD_66724 | JGI IMG/M metagenome (GOLD analysis project Ga0070761, IMG submission 66724) | Reference soil microbial communities from the Hubbard Brook experimental Forest, New Hampshire, USA - Hubbard Brook CCASE Soil... | ecosystem: Environmental > Terrestrial > Soil >... | reverse complement strand
GCGGAGTTCTGCTCGATGTGCGGCCCGAAGTTCTGCAGCATGCACATCAATCGCGCGGTCCAAGAGTTCAACAAGCAAGTCGAGGAAGACCAGAAGTCCGGCAAGCGCACTCTCGATCTGTTCGCCCCGTGAAGCGGGGCGTCGTCGCCGTATGGCTCGCGACTCTCGGGACGCTCGCGGCCGTGGTCGCATGCAGCAAGAGCTCGGCACAGAACGTCGCGGCAGTCCCCACGGGGGATAGCCCAGCCACGGTCCAAACCCCGATGGACCCGATGGAAGCCGAGGCCTGGGCCCGCGCGCAGAGTGGAGCCGACGAGGATCGAATGAGGCTCGTCGATTTGGTGGGCTGCGAGGGGTTGCGCGAAAGGGCGGACGTGCCTGCGCAGCACTCGGTCGCCATTCGCGCGATGCGCTTCTGCTCGGACTTCTCGGAGCTCCCATGGCTCGCGTCCGTGGCGATCTCGGGACGCGACGATGAAGCCGCCGATGCGCTCGACGCGATCGTGGATCAGGCTGCGCGGCCACGCCGACCGACCGACCCCGAAGACGCACAAGAGCTGCTCGCCGGCTGTCAGTCGCTCCTCGATCTTTCGCGCTCGTCGGGACAGCCCCGAGCTAGGCGCGTGGTGGCGGTGCGGGCGCTTCGCATGCTTTCCGAGCGAGGCTGCGTCAAGAGGGCCGACATTCCCTCCGACCTCGACGCCAAGAACTAGGCATCGACCCGCCGTCGCGCCTGCGCGACGAGCTTGACGACCGCGGCGTGCGCCCGATCGCGAAGATCTTCGGCTCGTGGGGCACCGGTGCACGAGACGGAGTCGCCAATGCACATGGCGACCCTCGATGGGGTGGCGGCCGCCATGCGGGCGAGATGAGCGGCAAACGACTCGTCGACGAACGCGGCCTCCGAGCCCGCCGCATAGGCAAGCCCTACCGGCACGATCTCGGCGCCAGCGCGGAGGGCCGCGATGAACGCACCCGCGCGAAACGCTCGCACTTCGTCCCCCGAGGAGGTCCCTCCTTCGGGAAACACGATGACGGTCCCGCGACGTAGAAGTCGCGCTCGAATGGCGCGAACCGCTGTAGCGCCGCTGAAGGCGCTCGAGCGATCGACGAACACGGTTCCGACGGCTCGCGCTGCATGCCCGATGAGAGGCCAACCCGCGACGTCGGCGCGACTGACCATGGCGCCGCCGAACATGGCCAAGAGCGCCAAGATGTCCGCCGTCGATCGATGGTTGGCGACCACGAGTCGCCCCCGAGTCTCCCCGCTCGATGCCCTCGTGGATCCCTGCACGAGAACGCCCACGCCGAACGCATGCAGGAGCGTTCGGCTCCAAGCACCGACCCAACGGTCACGAACCGCGTCGAGACCTTCTGGGCCCGCCACGGCTGCGCTCGCCAGGAACGCCGGCAGCATGACGGCCGTCGTGGTTCCGAACGCGGCCACCCGCGCGGCCCGCCGGAGCTCGCGCCGCGCGCTCACCAGAGCCTCCGCGCGGCGTAAGACATCCACTCGAACCCCCGGCGCGCCAGCGATCGCTTGCGCCACACCGTCGGGTCGATTCGGAGGGCCGTCTCGAGGTCGCGCTCGAACCAGGAGCGCACGTGGCGCGCGAAAGCCACGTCCTGCACGGCTAAGTTGGCTTCGAGGTTCTTTCGCCAGGACCGGCGGTCGAGATTGAAACTGCCAATCGTCGTGAACGCGTCATCGATGATCGCCGTCTTGGCGTGAAGCATCCGGTCCGGAAACGCCCAGATTTCGACACCCCGCCGCATCAGCCTTTCGAACAAGGCCTCGACGGCCAGCTGCACGATGAGCACGTCGCCCTTGCGAGGCACGAGCACACGAACGCGAACGCCACGCCGGACCGCGCGAAAGAGCGCCATGCGAACGCGCCTGTCGGGCACGAAGTAGGAGTTTGCGATGTCAATGCGCTCCTTCGCAGCGGCGATGCGCACGAGGTATTCGTGATGAATGCTGCCCCGGCGCCTGGGGCTCGCCAGCACACGGATCGGTCGTCCCGCCATTCTCGGAAGAGGGCGTACATCGGCAGGAGGCCTGGCTCGGGTGAGCTTGCGCCAGGTCCGGTAAAAGAGAGTGCGGAGCTCCTGGGCCGTCTCGCCGCGGACTTCGACCATATCGTCGCGCCACCCGCCGCCGCCAAGATCGAACGGCAGCCAAGGGTCCGCGAGATTGATGCCGCCGGTGAAGCCGCAAAGAGCGTCGACGACGAGCAGCTTGCGGTGGTCCCGAAGCTCGACTTGCGCAAACCGAAAGCGCGCATCGAACGGACGCAAGCCGTGAAATTCAGCGACACGCCCACCCGCCGCGACGAGCGGCATCCACCAATCGCGTGTGACGCCGAAGCTCCCGAGGGCATCGTAGATGACGCAGACCTTGGCGCCCGTGCGCGCGCGCTCGACGAGCGCATCACGGAACCGGCGACCTACGGTGTCGTTTCCGATCCAGTACATCTCGAGCAGCACCTCTCGCTCCGCGCGAGCAATGGCGTCGAGCATCACGGGAAGCGCTTGGCCTCCGTCGCGCAGCAGGCGCACGCGGTCCACGCCGACGGGAAACCAGGGCGCGCCGTTGGCCAAATCCGAGCCGGGCGATCCACTCATGGCGCCCCCTGCGCGCGGCTCTTGGCGCGAGGGTCATGCGCGCCAGCGCGAGCCGTGGCCTCCACACGAGGTGGGCGAGCGGCGATGACGAGCAACGAGTCGTCGCGCAGATACGTCGCCGCGAAAGCGCGCGTGGCGTCGAGCGATGGCACGGGCAACTCGGGCTGCGAGCGCCAAAGGTCGACGACCCTCTGGCGCGGCTGAAGGGCGGCGGCCAATCGGTTGCTCGAGACGACGGAGGATGCGCGATTCCAATCGTCCACCGTGGGCCCCTCGAGACGAAGCTTCTCGATCAACGCACGAGCCTGCGCGACGCCTGCGTCGACGGCACCGTCAGGCGCCTGAAGCCGAATCGTAAGGCCTGGGGCGAGCGGCGCGCCGACGACCGCGGCGCTCCACGCGGGCTCTCCTTCTCGCGGCGCATCGCCGCTCGAGCCAGCAAGGCGCGCGAGCAAACCCTCTGGCCCATTGAGGGCCGCGGCAAGCCAGGTCGCGCTCGCCAGGGCGTCGCGATTCTCGCGCGGAAGGCCAATGGCCAGGATGGCTTCGGAGAGCGCCCCAGCGGGACGATCGACGGCATAGGTGCCCGGACGCGGCGCGGGCAGCGAGGCGACCGCCGGGCACGTACGTGATTCTCCGGGGCGCCGCGCGATCCATCGATCGACGGCGCGCACAGCGGCATCGGCCTGCGCCCCGTCCACGTTGGCCATGACGGCAACTCTCAGCGGCCCCGCGCGCAGTGCGCCGGCCCGCATTTTCAACGTGTCATCGGAAAAGGCGGCAAGCCCCATCGGGGTTCCCGCGGGCAGCACCCAGGAAGGGTGCCCCGGTGAAAGAGCCAAAGCGAGAGCGCCCATGGCACGGCCTTCGGCCTCCGACGCGTGCACGAGGAGGAGCGTGCGAGCCCGCGTCAGCTGGGCGGAGGATGGCGCTTCACCCGCAAAGGCGCGCGCCGCTACGTCGCCCAGGCGTCGGGCTTGCGCCCCGGGGGTTTCTCCCGGGCGACTCGCACCATGAACGAGAACGCCTACGCCCTCCGACGCGACATAGGGCTCTACCTGAACGTCACCCGCCGTCTCCGCCGATTGCAGCGACGCTGAAAGCGCGACGGCTGCGTCGAGACCCGCATCGCCCGCGGACTCGGGGCTCGTTCCGCACGGAGACGCCAGCAGCACCCAGACCTCTCCCTGACCCCGCTCGATGCGCGTTCGAGCTTCGACCACGGGCGCGTGCCAGGCCAATGTCGCTCGATCGATTTCGCGGCTTATCTCGTCGCTGCGGGAAAGCGCAGCCGGCTGTGTGGCGTCCTTCGCGGTAGCGAGGCCCACGAGCAACTCGATCTCCACAGCAGGGTCGTCCCGGCTCGACGCTTGACCCGCAAGCGCCCACCACGCGGCCCTCTCGGCCGCGTCACGTGGGTCCGCGGCCCGGGTCGCGAGAGATCGCCCGAGGCCAGGCTCGGGAGCCACGTCGGCCAGCTCCACGACCACCTCCTGTCGGGCGAGCGCCGCCGCGGTCGCGATGCGTGCGGCCGCGTCGACGACAAGACTGCGTGCGTCGAGGTCCAAGGTCGCGGCGAGGCAACCTCCGTCGACGTGAGCCGTCGCCGTCACCGAGCGAAGGCGCGCGGGAGCTTCGAGCGACGCGAGCCGCGACGCGAGCGGGCCGTGGGCGTCGCCGAGGATCGCCGCCGCAGCGGCGGCCCTGTCGGCCGTCCGCGTGCGCGCCGTCAATACGATGCGCGCGGCACCCGGCTCGACGTCCCCCGACGCGTCGTAGACAAACGAGCGGGCTTCGGCGACAGACCGGAGCCCGGGCTCCAGCGGCAACCCGCGGGGCCAGGGGCCGCCGCTCACCAGCGCTTGCGCGACCGCGTCGGCAACGTCCTCGGTTCCGACGACACCCACAGCGACCCGCGCAAATCCAGTCGATGCGGCGCGCCATGCCTCGACCTCCGAGAAGGACGGGGGGGCGTCGGCACCGCTCGCGTTGGCCTCACCGGTGCACCGGACCACGTCGAGTAGGGCTCCGGTCGCGTGGGGACGAGACGCCAAGGCTGCCGCGCGCTCTACGACCGCCCCGAGAGCCGGTTCGCCAGCAGAAACGCGAGTCACAAGAGCCCGGCGGATCGCGATCAGCGTGGCGGCCGCTTGCGTCGGAGACGCGACGAGCGCGCGCACTCTCCATCCGTCCCATCCCCCAATCGCGGTGGCTTCAATCCCGACGGCCGCCAAACGCCGCTCGACGAGCGCAGCGAGCGAGACCCCGACGAGTGCCCCGCGATCGGGAGCAATTCCCTGCGTCGCCACGGCGATCGCCAGACCGCCGCGTGCGTCACCCTCACGCGCGACCACGGTGAGCGACGGGCGGGCTTCGCCTACGGATCGACGCGACCCCGAGCTATCGTTCAATCGTGAGACGGGAGCGTGAGCGGGGCCGAGACAACCGGTGGCAAGGGCCCAGACGGCAGGCACCGCCCAAGAACGGATCCTTCGCGGCCAGGCCACAGGCGGCTCGATCACACGGCGTGGGGAGTGCGCCTTACCTGAGCGGCTTTGGCGCGAACGAGTGCGGCCACGGCGCGCATGGGCACCCGGGCTGGACACCGCAGCTCGAGCCGGGCAAGCCGCTCGTCGGTGACCGCATCGAACGACGCGGCGGCCGCGTCGTAGTCGGGCATGTTGCGCGAGCTCGCGAGCATGAGATCCATGACCCCCGCATAAGCCCCGACCGAACGGGCCATCGCCGCGCCTTCTCCGGCGTCGCACAGACCGCAAGCCAAGCAAGCGCTCGCTCGCAAGAGAAGGGCACGCTCGTCCGCCGATACCGGCGGAAGGCGATCGGCCGCGTAGCTACGGCGAAAGTCCGCCAGGCCGCGGCGAGCGCCGAAAAGGGGTGCTACGAGCGTTCGAAGAAGCGCCCAGGCCAGAATGACTAGTGCGTACGCTCGGCCCATGGGAGAAGCGGCGATCGTTAGCATGCTAACGGTGCTCGTGGCGCCCCGGAGCGCGCCGGAGTCCAAATGGCCCTAGTCCCGCTACGCACCTCGTCCCGCGGCCGATCGGTGCGCGACCTCAAAGCCTTTCTTCCGACCACGCGAGAAGAAATGCTCGCGCGTGGTTGGGACGAGCTCGACGTCCTCATCGTGACCGGCGATGCGTACGTCGACCATCCGGCGTTCGGCCCGGTGCTCGTGGCTCGTTTTCTCGAGGGGCGCGGACTTCGCGTGGGAATCGTCGCGCAACCGCAATGGACCGCCATCGACGACGTCACCCGCATGGGTCGTCCGCGGCTCTTTGTCGGCATAAGCGCTGGCAACCTCGATTCGATGCTCAACAAGCTCACGGCGCAAAAGAAGGTGCGCGACCAAGATCAGTACTCGCCTGGCGGTCGCACCAACATGCGCCCGAACCGCGCGAGCATCGTCTACGCGAATCTCTGCCGGCAGGCCTTTCCGGGGATCCCGATCGTGCTCGGGGGGATCGAGGCGTCGCTCCGCCGCATCGCACACTACGACTATTGGAGTGATTCGGTCCGCCGCTCGATCTTGCTCGACAGTAAAGCCGACCTGCTCGTCTTCGGCATGGGCGAGCGAGCCGCGTGGGAGATCGCCCGCCGGCTCCACGCAGGCGACCGTGTCGACCAACTCACCGATATTCGTGGGACCGCGCACGTGCGGAAGAATCGGCGAGCATGGGCCGACGTCGCCGAGGCCCCGAGCCGATACGTGACGGACGGCAAGGTCCTGGTCCTGCCGTCGTACGAAGAGGTGTCGACCGACAAGCCGGCGTTTGCCGAGATGTCACGCATGTTTCAATACGAGACCAACGCGCACAACGCGCGCGCGCTCCTTCAACAGCACGGAGACGAAGCGGTCTACTTCAACCCGCCGGCTCTCCCTCTCGACGAGCCTGAGATGGACGGCCTCTATGACCTGCCGTTCGTGCGCCGTCCCCACTGGAGCTACGAGAGCGAGCCCATCCCCGCCTTTGAGACGATTCGTCATTCCATCGTGACGATGCGCGGCTGCTTCGGCGGCTGCACCTTTTGCAGCATCACCGAGCACGAGGGACGGATCATCCAGAGTCGCAGCGCCGACAGCGTGCTGCGCGAGGTGAGAGCCCTTTCTCGCATGAGCGACTTTCGCGGCACGATCACCGACGTGGGGGGGCCGACCGCCAACATGTACAAGATGCGGTGCAAGGACGACCCGACCGAGCACGCCTGCCGCCGCCTTTCCTGCGTTCATCCCGGCATCTGCGAAAACCTCGTGACCGACCATGCGCCGCTCATTGAGCTGCTCGGCCGCGTGCGGAAGGAACCCGGGGTCGACCGCGTCTACGTGGCGAGCGGTGTCCGCTACGACCTCGCCACGCGGAGCCCGGAGTTCATCCGCGATCTCGCGCGCTACCACACGGGCGGGCACTTGAGCGTCGCCCCGGAGCATTCGAACGCCGAAGTCCTCGACAGGATGAAGAAGCCGCCCGTGGAGCACTACGAGCGCTTTGCACAGGCCTTCTGCCAGGCCAGCGAGGATGCGGGCAAAGAGCAGTACCTGACGGCGTACTTCATCACGGGCCATCCGGGGTCGACGCTGGCCGACACGATCGATCTCGCGCTCTGGCTCAAGGAGAGAAATCTGCGCCCGCGCCAGGTTCAAGACTTCATCCCCACGCCGATGGCCGTGGCGACGGCGATGTACTTCACGGGCATCGACCCCCTCACCCGCAAGCCCGTGGCCGTCGTGCGCGATCTCAGAGAAAAGAAGATGATGAAGGCCCTGCTCTTCTGGTGGGATGAGCCGCAGCAACCCCTGGCCCGCGAAGCGCTCCGCAAGGCGGGGCGGAGGGACCTGATCGGACACGGCGGCTCATGTCTGGTCCCGCCCGATCCTCGCGGTGCTCCGGCCGCGAAAGGAAGGCCCGGACCTCGGGGACGGCATGCCGCGCATCATCGTCGCGTGCACTGAGCCCGAGGCCCGCACCGTCCAGTCGGTGGCCCTGTCCTCGTACCAAGAGGCGAGGAGCCGGGACTGGCCGTTCTTGAGCGACGTGTTGGAACGGACGGCACGTCAGGTCGCGGAAGGCGAGCGTGCCTTCCTCACGGCGGTCGTTCACGCGCTGGTCAAATACGATCGACTCCTCGAATTCGTGACGGGCACGCAGAGCCTTGCCGACCGGTACGAAGCGCTGCTTGCCCTGGCACGGGGCGAGACTGCCGAGGTCGACGCACGAATCGCGCGCATCGAATCCGGCGACGAGCGGCTCGGCGTCGCCTTCTCGTTTCCCGATTGGCTGGTCGGACGTTTGCGAGAGGAGGTCGGCGCGGCGGCGCTCGAAGCCGCGCTGGGCTGGATGAACGAGCCTGCCCCCCGAGTGGCCCGCGTCAACACCCTGAAGACCAACCGGGAGAGCTGCTTGCTGGCGCTGGGGCAGGAAGGCATCGTCGCGCAAGCAACCCCCTGCGCTCTGGCCGGGGTGATCCTCGAGGCGCGGCGATCGCTTTTTCGGACTCAAGCATTTGCTCGAGGCGAGATTGAAATCCAAGACGAGGCGTCGCAGCTGGTGGCCGAGCTCGTGGCGCCGCCGCCGCGATCGCTGGTGGTCGACGCGTGCGCCGGGGCAGGAGGAAAGACACTTGCACTTGCAGCCCTGCTTTCCGGCAGAGGACGCGTTGTCGCTCTCGACGCGTCGGAGAGCAAGCTCTCCGAGCTTCGCCGCCGCGCCAAGCGCGCCGGAGCGCACGATGTTCGCGCCGTGCGAGTCGACCTCTTGCAGCCAGGGGAGACCCTTCGAGGGCTCGAAGGCCGCGCCGCGAGAGTCCTTCTCGACGCGCCTTGCTCGGGGCTCGGTGCCATCCGGCGCAACCCTGAGGCGCGCTGGCGACTGCGGCCCACCGACCTGCCGCGCCTGAGCGCGGCGCAGGAGGCGCTCGCCACGGCGGCAGCGGCGCTGGTGGCGCCGCATGGACGGCTCATTTTCGCCACATGCTCCTTCCTGCCGAGCGAGGGGGAGCGCGTCATCGAAGCGTTCTTCGCGAAGAATCCCGACTTCACCCGCGTCACCGTACGAGACGTGCTCGGACGAGCGCGGAGCGAGGCATTCACGAGCAGCGACGGCATCTACCTGCAAACCGCGGGATGGACAGGCGCGCAGGGCCGCCCGAGGGGGGAAATGGACGGGTTCTTCGCCGCCGTCGCCCGCAGAGCCTCCGCGCCGTCTTGAATCTTTCGCGCAAATTGCCGATGGTGCAGCCCATGCTTCCGATCGATCTCACGGGAAAGCGTGCGCTGGTGGCCGGTGTCGCCGACGATGCGGGCTTCGGCTTTGCGATCGCCAAGGCTCTTGCCGAAGCCGGGGCCAGCGTGTGCTTGGGGACATGGCCGCCGGCACTCGGCATCTTTCAGACGCTCCTCCGGCGCGGCAAGCTCGACGAAGCGCTCATCCTGGCCGACGGTCGGAAGCTCGAGTTCGAACGGCTCCTGCCGCTCGATGCCGACTACGACGTCATGGAACAAGCGCCGCCTTCGGTTCGCGAGCACAAGCGCTACAAGGAGTACGCGGACTTTTCCATTCAAGGCTGCGTGGACCGCCTGCGCGCCGATTTCGGCGAACCGTGTGTCGATATCATCATTCACTCGCTGGCCAACGCGCTCGAAGTGCGAAATGACCTGCTCGCCACGAGCCGCAAAGGGTACCTCGGAGCGGTCGGCGTCAGCGCCTATTCGATGGTGTCTCTCGTGTCGCGATTCGGCCCGATCATGCGCCCCGGCGGAGCGTTCTTGAGCTTGTCCTATCTCGCGGCCGAGCGCGTCATTCCGGGCTACGGCGGCGGGATGTCGAGCGCGAAGGCCGCCCTCGAAAGCGACACGCGCGTCTTGGCCTTCGAGGCCGGGCGCAAGTGGGGGCACCGGGTCAACTGCATCAGCGCCGGGCCGCTGGCCACACGCGCGGCGAGCGCCATCGGCGGCGAAGTGACGAGCCCTTCCGGAGAACGAGGCAAGTCGTTCATCGAGCAGATGGTCGACTACGTCCGCGACAGTGCACCCCTCCAGGCGCCCATCGTAGCCCGGGAGGTAGGAGTCACCGCCGCCTTTCTGAGCAGCCCGCTAGCCAGCGGAATCACGGGGTGCGTGCTGCACGTCGACAAGGGCTACCATGCCATGGGCAAAGGCGTGGCGATCGTGAACTCTTCGGCCTAGTCTCCGCGGCCATGCCCGCCTTTCCTCCGCCCACACACGGCCAGCCCATCTCGATGGACGCGAGCGGCAAACTCTCGGTGCCCGATCAGCCCGTCGTCCCTTTCATCGAAGGGGACGGAACCGGCCGCGACATCTGGCGCTCCTCGGTCCGCGTGCTCGATGCGGCCGTAGCCAAAGCCTACGGTGGCAAGCGAAAGATCGCCTGGTACGAGGTCTTTGCCGGCGAGAAGGCCTTTAAGCAATTCAATAACTGGCTGCCGGACGAGACGGTCGAGGCTTTCCGCAAATACCTCGTGGGCATCAAGGGGCCCCTGACCACGCCCATCGGTGGAGGCATTCGATCGCTCAACGTTGCCCTGCGCCAATTGCTCGACCTCTACGTGTGCATTCGGCCTGTGCGGTGGTTTGCCGGGGTGCCCAGCCCCGTCAAGAGGCCCGCCGACGTCGACATGGTGATCTTTCGCGAGAACACCGAGGACATCTACGCCGGCATCGAGTTCGAGGCCGAAAGCGATGGCGCGCGGAAGATTCTCGCCTTTCTCGAGAAGGAGTTCCCCAAGGAGTTTGGCAAGGTGCGCTTCCCACGGACCGCGGGCATCGGCATCAAGCCGGTGAGCCGCGAAGGGACCGAGCGCCTGGTACGCGCGGCCATCCGCTACGCCCTCGACGAGCGCCGCCGCAACGTGACGTTCGTTCACAAGGGCAACATCATGAAGTTTACCGAAGGCGCGTTCATGCGCTGGGGGTATGCCCTTGCCGAGCGAGAGTTCGCCGACTTCGTCTACACGTGGCAGACGTGGGAGAGAACGAAGTCTGCCCAGGGTGAGGACGCCGCAAACACGGAGCAAAAGGCCGCCCTCGACAAGGGCAAGCTTCTCGTCAAAGACGCGATCGCCGACATCACGCTCCAGCAAGTGCTCACTCGGCCGAAGGATTTCGACGTCATCGCGACGCTCAATCTCAACGGCGACTACCTAAGCGACGCACTCGCGGCCCAGGTGGGCGGCATCGGCATCGCGCCCGGCGGCAACATCAATTACGTGACCGGGCACGCCGTCTTCGAGGCGACGCACGGCACGGCGCCCAAGTATGCGGACCTCGACAAGGTCAACCCGGGCTCGGTCGTTCTGAGCGGCGAAATGATGCTCCGCTACATGGGGTGGGGCGAAGCGGCCGATTGCATCATTCGCGGCATGGACGGAGCGATCGGCAGCAAGCGGGTGACCTACGACTTCGCGCGCCTGATGGAAGGCGCCCGCGAGATCAAGTGCTCAGAGTTTGGCGACAACATCATCGCGCACATGTAAATAGACGCGTCTCTTCGACGTGAGAGAGTCCCATGCCCAACCGCAAGAAAATTGGTCTGATCGGCGCCGGCAACATCGGCGGAGAGCTTGCACGCCTCGTGGCGAGCGAGGAGCTCGGCGACGTGTTCCTGTTCGACATCGCGCCCAAGGAGAGCTTCGCCAAAGGCAAGGCGCTTGATCTCGAGCAAAACGGCGCCGTCGCTGGGTACGACGCCGCCATTCGCGGGACATCGAACTGGTCCGACCTCGAAGGGTCCGACGTCCTCATCATCACGGCCGGAATCCCCAGAAAGCCGGGTCAGTCGCGCGACGATCTCGTCGCCACCAATCTGCCCATCATCCGCGACGTCGCACACAGCGCCAAGAAGGTGTGCCCGAACGCGTTCGTCATCGTGATCAGTAACCCCCTCGATGCGATGGTCTACGAGTACAAGCGCGTCGTCGGCGCGCCCAAGGGGTTGGTCGTCGGCATGGCCGGCGTCCTCGACAGCGCGCGCTTTCAGCTCTTTCTGGCTCGAGAGGCGGGTGTCAGCGTGAAGGATGTCCGAGCGATGGTGCTCGGCGGCCACGGCGACGACATGGTGCCGGTGCTGTCGATGACCACCGTCCACGGCGTACCGGCGTCGGCTCTCATCGCCAAGGACAAGCTCGACAAGATTGTCGACCGGACCCGCAAGGGCGGCGGCGAAATCGTCAATCTGATGGGCACGAGCGCCTACTACGCGCCCGCGACGAGCGCCGTGGCCATGGCCAAAGCCTATCTGCGCGACGAGAAGCGGCTGCTCGCGTGCGCCGCCTATCTCGACGGCGAATACGGTTACAAGGACCTCTTCATGGGCGTGCCCTGCATCCTCGGGGGCAGGGGCGTCGAGAAGATCCTCGAGATCCCGCTTTCCGACGACGAGAAAGCCATGCTCGCGAAGAGCGCCAAGAGCGTTCAGGCCGTCGTCGACCTCTGCAAAAAGGGCTAACCCCCCGAAGCGCCTGGCATCTTGGCGGTTTCTCTTCTCCAATTTGGCCCAACGGCCAAATAAGTGCGATGGGGGAGACGATGTACCGTCGCACCTTTCTCGCTGCAGCAGCGGCGATTTCGGCGCAATCGCTCGCTCGGTCGGCCAGGGCACAGCCCTCGGGGCGCCTGAAGGCTCTGTCGCGCGATGCGTGCGGAACCACCCTCGCGTTGGCGCTCGATCACTCCCCCTTCCCTTGCCCGGGGGCGGCCTACCGCGACGACACGACGCTCGTCTTCGTCCCGAGCCACTACCGCTACCGGGCGGGGGAAGGCGTCGCCGCGCTCGTACACTTTCACGGCCATTCGACGACGGCCGACCGTGCGATCGCCGCGCACCAGCTTCGCGAGCAGCTCTCGGACAGTCGGCAGAATGCGATTCTCGTCGTCCCCCAGCTCGCCGTTCTCGCGGCCGACTCCGCATGCGGAAAGCTCGAAGCCCCCGGAGGCCTCGATCGATTGCTCCGTGAGGCGCTGTCCACGGCGACGCGCGAGGGGGGGATCACGCTGGGAGATAGCGCATTCCCCTTGCAAGCCGCTCTCGGCACGACCTGCCTGAGCGCGCACTCGGGCGGATACCACGCCGCGGCGAGCTGTCTTCGAGTCGGCGGCCTCGATCTGCGTGAGACCTATCTATTCGACGCGCTTTACGGAGAGACCGATGTCTTTCGCGACTGGGTGATCGGGAGGCGCGGCGAACCGCTCCACGAGCGCCACAAGCTCGTCAGCTACTTCTTGCCAGGCGCGGCCACGGAGGCCAACAGCCGTGCGCTTCGAGCGCAGCTCGACCATGCGTCCGTGCTCACCGAGCAAGAAGACCAGGAGGGAGAGCTCTCTCGCCACGAGCTTTCGCACGCGGAGGCGGTCTTCGTACGAACCGGCCTCTGGCACAATCAGGTCACCTGGGAAACCAACGCACTGCGCGACTGTCTCTACGCGTCAGCTCTTCCCCGGCATCTCGGCACCAACTGGTTTGCACGAAAGCAGGGCGCGCGCCCCATCGAGAGACGGCGGTAGCGCGGCAACTGGCTTGCCGCTGGGCAAACCTGCCCACAGAGCCGTCGTTCCGGGGTAACAGCTCGTTGCCAGACGTGTGTCATTTGTGATACGAAAACCCGTCTACTCGGTCTCCGTACTTCATATTTTTGGAGGCTTCTTATGCGAAGGTATTCGGTAGCGCGAGCGAGCGCACTTGTCCCTTTCACGGCGTTCGCATGGGCCGCGCTGGTGGGTTGCGGTTCGAGCAGTAACCACCCGGGATCTACGGGGAGCGCGGGCAGCACGAGCGGGAGCTCGATCAGCACCGGCAGCGCGTCGGGCACGGTGATCTTCCCGACATCGGGGACGGCAAGCGGGGCGAGCACGGCGGGGACCAGCTCGGGTACGGCCTCCGGCGGCAGCCCAGATGCCGGTGAAGCCGATGCCGGCGAGGCTGGCGCGCCGGACGGCGGACCCGATGCGACGATGGGCAGCACCGATGCTTCGAAGCCGGACAGCGCAGTCGCCGCGAGCGACGCCGCATCCACCGTCGACGGCAGCAGCGATACGGCTGCTCCCACCACCAACGGCAGTGACGCCGCGTCCACTGCCGACAGCGGCGGCGATGCGGCTTCCACGACCGACGGCGGCGACGCGGCCTCCGCGCGCGACGCGGAGACTCCAGACGGCGGCGACGGCGACTGATCTGCTTCCCGCGGTCCAGGCGCGAACTCGCAGTTGGCTCAAGTCTCCGCAGTCGGTGTGCTAGCTTGCGCGGCCACAGATGAAGATTCACGAGTACCAAGCCAAGGCGATCTTCGCGCGCTACGCAGTGCCGATCCCGCGCGGGTATGTGGCTCTGAGCGTCGACGACGCCTCGGCGGCGGCCACCCGCCTTGCCAAAGAAACGGGCAGCCCCGTCGTCGTGGTCAAGGCCCAGATTCACGCGGGCGGCCGAGGCAAGGGCGGGGGCGTTAAAGTGGCGAAAGGGGGCGCGACCGAAGCGCGCGACCTCGCCCAGAAGATTCTCGGGATGCAGCTCGTCACCCATCAAACCGGTGCCGAGGGGCAGAAGGTTCGCCGGCTCTACATCGAGCAGGGCCTCGACATCGCGCGGGAGCTCTACCTAGGCGCCGTGATCGATCGCGATCGCAGGCGAGTCGCTTTCATGGCGTCGACCGAGGGCGGCGTCGAGATCGAGAAAGTCGCCGCCGAGACGCCCGAGAAGATTCTCACCGTGCACGTCGACCCGGCCGCGGGGCTTGCCCCCTACCAGGCACGACAGCTTGCCTTCGGCCTCGGGCTCGGCGCGAAAGAGCCGTTGGGCAAGTTCGTGAAACTGATGACCGCCCTCTACGACGTGGTCATCCGGGAAGACTGCTCGCTGTGCGAGATCAATCCGCTGGTGGTCACGCGCGGCGGAGATCTCGTCGCGCTCGACGCCAAGATGACCCTCGACGACAACGCCGAGTTCCGCCACCCCGAGTGGCGCGAGCTCGAAGACAAGGACGAAGAGGATCCCGTCGAGCTCGAGGCCAAAGCGGCGGGGCTCAACTACGTTTCGCTCGACGGCAACGTCGGATGCTTGGTCAACGGCGCTGGCCTGGCCATGGCCACGATGGACATCATCAAGCACTTCGGTCAGGGCCGCGGCGTGGCGCCCGCCAACTTTCTCGACGTCGGCGGCGGCGCGACCCAGGAGCAAGTCACCAAAGCCTTCAAGATGATCCTCCGAAGTCCGAAGGTGAAAGCCATCTTCGTCAACATCTTCGGCGGCATCATGAAGTGCGACGTCATCGCCAACGGCGTCATCGCGGCCGCCAAGGAGCTCGGGCTCCAGGTGCCGCTCGTCGTACGCCTCGAGGGCACCAACGTAGAGCTCGGGCGCAAGATCCTCGGCGAGAGCGGCCTCGCCATTCAAGCGGCATCCACCATGGCCGACGGGGCGCAGAAGGTCGTCGCCGCCGTCGCGCGCTGAAGAGGTACTTTTTCATGAGCGTTCTGGTCGGCAAAGACACAAAGCTCATCGTCCAAGGGATGACGGGCAGCGCAGGCGGCTTTCATTCGAAACAGATGCTCGAATACGGCACGCAAGTCGTGGCCGGGGTCACCCCGGGGCGCGGGGGCGAGAAGTTCGAGAGGCGCGTACCCGTCTTCGACACGGTCGCACAAGCCGTCGCGGCGACGGGCGCGAATGCGACGTGCATCTTCGTGCCGCCTCCGGGAGCGGCCGACGCGATTCTCGAAGGCTTCGACGCGGGGCTCGCGCTCGTCGTCTGCATCACCGAGGGCATCCCCGTCACAGACATGTTGAAGGTCAGGCGGGTGCTCGAGGGGCTGCGAGGCAAGACCCGACTCATCGGGCCCAATTGCCCTGGAATCATCACTCCCGGCGCTGCCGGGGTCGGATGCAAAATTGGCATCATGCCGGGGCACATTCACAAGCCCGGCCATATCGGCGTCGTCTCGCGCTCGGGAACGCTCACCTACGAAGCGGTCGGGCAGCTCACCGCCCTCGGGGTCGGCCAGTCGACGTGCATCGGCATCGGCGGTGACCCCGTGGGTGGAATGGACTTCGTCGACGTCCTCGAGCTCTTTCAGGCGGACTCCGGCACGCACGGGGTCATTCTCATCGGCGAGATCGGCGGCGGCGCCGAAGAGCGCGCGGCCCTTTTCATCAAGGAGAGGATGAACAAGCCGGTGGCGGCCTTCGTGGCCGGCACGACGGCGCCCCCCGGCAAACGCATGGGGCATGCCGGGGCCATCATCGCCGGCGGCAAGGGAACCGCCGCCGAGAAGATCGCTGCCCTCGAGGCCGCCGGAGCCCGCGTCGCGCCAACCCCGAGCGACATGGCCAGCACGCTCATCTCGATGATGAAGCGCTGACACCCCCGAACATTACTCGATGGCGGGGCCGACAGGGCCCATCGCGCCGAGAGTCTCCGCCCTCTCGCGGAGCTTCGCGCCGGCCAGCTTGCGCTGATCGGGAGTCAGGAGCGGCAGCACCGCTTCCGCGATTCCGAGGAACCGATCGCTCATGTGAGCGACTTGCTTCGAGATGTCTTTGGGAGGAAGCACCTCGTCGATGACGAAGCGGTCTTGTTTGAACGCGGCAAGCACCTTTGCTCCTCGCTCGTGACCGTCGCCGTCCGCGTGCGGGCCCCGGCCCCCATCGTGACCCGGACCGCCGCCGAAAGGCCCCCCGAAACGGCCTTTGAGCGCAGTACGAATTTGCGTCTTCTGGTCTTCCGAGAGCTTGAGGTCATCGGCCCACTGCTTGAGCGGGTGCGTGCCGCGCATCGCCCCCATGTGCCCGCCGATGTGTGCCTCGAGTGCATCGACGAAAGCCACACGCTGGTCGCTGCCCAGAATGGCGTGCAATTGCTCAAACGACGCTCGGTCGGCTGGTTGGGCCTTCTGGAGCGCGGCCGATAGAGCGTCTATCTTGGGCGCCAACGCGGCGCGATCGATTCGCCCGACCTCGATTTGCGCCGCCAAGGTCATCGCTAGGTCTTTCCGGGCAGCGCGCGCATCGCCGTGTCGCGCATCGGCATCGGCTGCGAGCTGCTCGATGTGCGTTCGCTGGTCTGCCGTGAGCGGCACGTCGCCGAGCGCCTCGCCGATGACTTTCAGCGGGCCGTGCGCGTTCTGCGCCACGGGCGCGCGCGCAGCGGGCTGCGCCGAAGAGACTTGTGCATTGGCGGTGCCGCCCCCACAACCGAACGCCGGCGCCGCGAGAGCCAAACCTAGGGGAAGGACGAACCGAGATATGGATCGAGTCAACATGGCAAAGCCTCCATGCTTATTGTGACGCTAGAGACGGCCAAATTGCTCCCCCCTCTACGGTAAAGGTTCGTAAAGCGACGGCGCCGTCATGACACGGGGTTCGGCCGCGCCCTTGTCAGGGCGTCTCGGTGATCGTGTACGAAACGATTGCCGTGGGCTCTTCGGCCCGCATGCCGTGACCCGTGTAGTAGAGCTTGTACTCCTCGGTGAAGGGCACCTTGTCGGAAAGAGTGCCCGACGAGCTCGTGAGGTGGAGAGTCTCAGCCGCGCCCGAAACGACCTGTCCGTGCGGCAGGGCGAGCTCGAAGTAAACCTCGTAAGAAACCGACCGCGGAATGGCGAAGTACTTCCCGTGCGTGGAATCACCGAGCTCGACCCATCCCGGTCCGGCGTCCCCCGGCTCGCTTGGATAGTCGTAGTAGACCGCGTTGACGTCGGCCCGTAAGTGACCGCGCACGTGCGGGGCCGGATGCACGAGTTTGAGCTCGTCGATGCGCAGGTACACGGGGCCCCCCGCACTGGCTAACGATCCGCGCATCTGGGGCTGAGACGGCGCGGAGCCAGCAAGCGCGGGTGACGTCGAAGCCGAGGGCGTGGGCGGCCCGGCGCTCGCTTTGGTGGCCTGAGGCCCCATTTCGGGAGCGGCGTCCCGTTGAAGGCCTATGCGCCAAACGATGGCCGCGAGGAGCACGGACGCGACCAACACGATGGATCGGAGCAGCTTGTTCGTCGAAGCCAAGGGCATGCCGGGCGGAGAGGGTAATCCAGGCTACGGGGCGCCCCAAGCTCGTGGCGGGCCGCCCACGAGGTCGCCCCCTCGTCCATTGCGTGCGCCGCGAATCTCACCTAAAAGCGCGCGCGCTATTCATTCACAAAGAAACGGGAAGGCCATGGCCGTCGAACGTACCCTCTGCATTGTCAAACCGGACGCCGTCGAAAAGCACCGAACGGGCGCCATCCTCAAGCTCGTCGAAGAGGCGGGCTTCCAGATCGTCGCGCTCAAGATGGTGCATCTCGGTCGCACGGAGGCCGAAGGATTCTACGAGGTGCACCGCGCTCGCCCCTTTTTCGGAGAGCTCGTCCTCTTCATGACGCGGTCGCCGGCCGTCATCGCGGTGCTCCAGCGCGACAACGCCGTTGGAGCGTGGCGCGACCTCATGGGCGCAACCGACCCCGCGAAGGCCGCGGCCGGCACGATTCGAAAACTCTTTGGCTCGAACGTCGGCGAGAACGCGACCCACGGGTCGGACTCGCTTGATAACGCCAAGCGGGAGATCTCTTATTTCTTCGCCGGGTCCGACGTGGCGCCGGAAGCGAGCCCATGAACGGCGAAGACGCGCTCCGTCCGCGCATCGAAGCGGCTTTCGCGAATCGCGACTTGCTTCGCGATCCTGCCTACGTCGCGGCCATCGAGACGACCCTCGCTGCGCTCGACCGCGGTGAGCTTCGCGTCGCGACCCCACCGGCCGACGCCGGCGCCGCATGGTCCACGAATACGTGGGTGAAGCAGGCCATCTTGCTCTACTTCGCCATCCGCAAGATGGAGAAGATGGAAGTGGGGCCCTTCGAGTTTTACGACAAGATCCCTCTCAAGCACGGCCTCGAGGCGGCGGGGGTTCGCGTCGTTCCACCGGGGGTCGCCCGCTACGGGTCCTTTCTCGAGCCGGGCGCGATCCTCATGCCCGGTTACGTCAACATCGGCGCCCGCGTCGGCGCGAACACCATGGTCGACACCTGGGCCACCGTCGGCTCTTGCGCTCAGATCGGGCGTGATTGCCACCTCGCGGGCGGCGTAGGAATCGGCGGAGTGCTCGAACCGCCCAACGCTTCGCCCGTCATCATCGAGGATGGCGCCTTCATCGGGTCGCGAGTTGTCGTCGTCGACGGGGTACGCGTCGGGAGCGAAGTGGTGCTCGGGGCGGGCGTGGTCTTGACGGCCACGACGCCAATTCTCGATGTGAGCGGCAGCGCTCTCGTCGAGCACCGCGGCTCGGTACCGCCCCGTAGCGTGGTCATCCCGGGGGTGCGCACGAAGCAGTTTCCGGCCGGCGAATTCGGCCTCCCGTGCGCGCTCATCATCGGCAAGCGCACGGCGGGCACCGACCGCAAGGTGAGCTTGAACGCAGCGCTGAGAGATTTCGCCGTTCCGGTCTGAGGGTGCCATGGCGGACGACGATCCGATGCGGGCTCTCGACCAAACGCTGCTCGAGCTTTGCTCGATTGCGTCGCCCATCGGAGACGAGAAAAGGATCTGCGATAGCGTAGAGGCGCGGCTC
>Ga0070761_10000862_pt1 | contig 19218 bp, 13 predicted proteins | sample HubBroMetageREF1_FD_66724 | JGI IMG/M metagenome (GOLD analysis project Ga0070761, IMG submission 66724) | Reference soil microbial communities from the Hubbard Brook experimental Forest, New Hampshire, USA - Hubbard Brook CCASE Soil... | ecosystem: Environmental > Terrestrial > Soil >... | reverse complement strand
AGTAGGACAGGCCTCCGGGCCTGTCCCCCCTCGTGGGCAGGGCCAGGATATCTCAAGCCGAACGTGAGTTCGGGAACGGCCTTCTCGGGTCATTGCGCCCGGCTTAGGGTTACGACTGCCCGCCGGGCAACACGCTTAGTGCCAAGGTCGATCTCATTCTGTTCCAGAAGGCGCGAGCCGTGAACTGTCGCCTGACCTTGTGCAAGTAGCGTAAGGGAAGGCGCCCTTGGTTCGTCACATCCCCTTGCTCGAATCCCTCGCAGAGGTTGCCGATCGGCAGATGTTCAAGCTCAAAGCATTGAATAATACTTTCGTACCGCAGAAACGCGGTGGCACGATCTGGAATGCGGACGACTTCTCGCTTGTGGCTCGCCTGATCGAGGTAGCCGAGTTGAGAAGAGATCAAAAAACCCAAGACTTCGGAGTCAGAGGCTTTCCCGATAATCAAAACGTATTTGTCCTTTTCCGGGTGCCGACGGGATGTATAGCGTTTGATATGGAGAACTGAGCCGGGCTGGAGGTCAACTCTATCTTGCGACATACGGGCGGAGCAAATCCCGCGATTCCTGTTCCGCCTCCGCCAGTTCCCTTACCCCTTCCGCCTCCGGGCGGCCCTCAAAAAACAGGGCGTAATCAATCGGGCAGCAGTCATCGGATTTCAGCCATGGGGCCTCCGCATGACTTGCTTTCCTGACTGACGCCGCCGACATCTTTCCAAAAGTCTTCGCGACCCATTCCAATACTTCCAGGTCTGACTTAGAGAACGCCTTTCGATTCGCGTGTTGCCTTGGGTGTACGTAGTCGCCAATGACGGAAACGTATGTTTCCATGAGTGCATTTTCGGCCGCGCCCGCCCTCTTGCGCAGCATATCCAAACCGTGTGTCGGGACTGGCCCATGCGGAAGTTTATGATAGTGGTAGCCCGTGATAGGTCTGCCGTATCGTTTTAGTGCCCGCCGCCACCTCTATGGTAGCTCAAATGAAAATCTATCGGCGGACGACTGAAGGTATGGCGGCCTCCAAGAATTGACCCAAGTGCAACCTATTTTCGCGAGCTGACGCCGATATTCTATACTGGGTGCGTGCGGTCCCTCGCCTGGTTCCTCATTTGCACCGCCCTCTTCGCCGCGCCTCCCGTGCGCTTCGCGGAACATACCATCGCCACCGGCCTGACCGGCGGCTACCAAGTCGTCGCGATCGACATGAACCACGACGGCAAGCTCGACTTGGTAGCGCTCGCCAGCGGCATGACCGAGCTGGTCTGGTTTGAGAATCCCGGCTGGCAGCGCCACGTCATCGCCGGCAATCTCTCCGGCATGATCAATCTGGCCGCTTGGGATGTGGATGGCGACGGCATCCCCGTAATCGTGCTGGCCTCCGGCTTTTCCATGAACGCGAAGAATAGCGCCGGCATGGTCTCCGTGCTCCGCCACAACGGAGATCCGCGCCAGCCGTGGAGCATCCGGGAGATCGACCGCCTGCCGGCTTCGCACCGCCTGCGTTGGGCCGATATCGACGGCAGCGGCAAGAAGGTCGTGATTAACCAGCCGCTGACCGCTGTCAATGTCGATCGTCCCGATGACCACGCCCACACGCCGTTGGTCTTCTACCGGCCCGGCGAATGGAAGCGCCAAACCATCTCGGAACAAGATGAGGGTGTGGTCCACGGCATCTACATCGTGGACTGGGATGGCGATGGCCGCGACGAAATCCTGACCGCCGGTTTCACTGGCCTGCACCTGTACAAACTGGGCCATGACGGGCATTGGAACCGCACCGAAATTTCCAAGGGCGACCCCGCGCCGTGGCCCAAATCCGGGTCGAGTGACGTGGCCGTGGGCCATCTGGGCAAACAGCGTTTCCTGGCCACCATCGAGCCGTGGCATGGCAATCAGGTGGCTATCTATCGGGAAATCGCCGGAAGGTGGCAGCGGCATGTGATCGACGATGCGATCGCCGACGGCCACACGATTCTTACCGCCGACCTGAACGGCGATGGTTCCGACGAAGTGATCGCCGGCTACCGCGGCAAGGGCGTAAACGTATACTACGCGCAGGACGCCAGCGGCGCCGAATGGACAAAGGTGGTGCTCGACGACACTATCGCCGCCGCAGCCTGCGCCATCGCGGACCTGAACCTCGATGGCCGCCCCGACATCGCCTGCATCGGCTCCTCCACGGCCAACCTAAAATGGTACGAAAACCTCAAGTAGGACAGGCCTCCTGGCCTGTCTTCAACCTCCACCAAGACCTCCGCTACGCCCTGCGCACCATGCGCCGCAACCCCGCATTCACCGCCGTGGCGGTCCTCTCGCTGTCGCTCGGCATCGGCGCCAACACGGCCATCTTCAGCGTCATGTACAACGTGCTGCTGCGCAGCCTGCCGGTCGCGCACCCGGAGCAACTCGTGGAACTCCTTCACCGGCTGCCGCGCGAAGGCCACCGCGGAAACAGTTTCTCCCGCCAAGCCTACCAGGATCTGCGCGACCACAACCAAACGCTGGCCGCGCTGATGGCCGCGGCGCCCGCCAGCGTCGACGTGCGCGGCGCGCAGGACTTGCGCGGCGCGGGCCTCGAACCAGAGAAGGCAGACGTCGCCTACGTGGACGGCAATTACTTCCCGGCGCTTGGTGTACAGGCCGCGCTCGGCCGGCTTATTGTTCCGGAAGACGATCGTGCCGCGGTGCTGAGTTGGTCGTATTGGAACGGCAAGCTCCACTCGGATCCGGCCGTCTTGGGCAAGCGAATCTTCGTGCAGGATTTGCCCGCGACCATCGTCGGCGTCGGCCCGCGCGGCTTCACAGGCTGGCAGGCCGGCTCCAAGCGCGACATCTGGGTCCCTTTGGCGATGGCCCCGCCAAACCTCCCCGTGCAGTTGGTGGGGCGCTTGAAGCCCGGCGTGTCGCGGGAACAGGCGCACGCCGAACTGGCGGTTCTGGACCATCGTATGGTCCTCGAAGAAGGCAAGACCAGCGCCAATCCGTTTACCCGCGAATTGGTGCTCGACCTGGAGCCGGCGGGCGCGGGCCTGACGTCTCCGATGCGCGAAGAGTTCGCCAAGCCGCTGGTAATATTGATGGCCGTGGTGGCCTTGTTGCTTCTCATCGCGTGCACCAACGTGGCCAGCATGCTGCTGGCGCGCGGCGCGGCCCGCGAGCGTGAAATGGCGGTGCGCGTCTCGCTGGGCGCCGCACGGCTTCGCCTTCTGCGCCAGGTGTTGACCGAGTCCGTACTGCTTTCCGCGATGGGCACGCTGCCCGGCATCCTGCTGGCATATTGGGGGACGGGCGTACTGGTCGAAATCGTCACTTCCGGACGCGATCGCATCGAACTGCAGGCTGCGCCCGACGCCGCCGTGCTTCTGCTCACCGCTGGCGCCAGCCTGTTGACCGGCTTGCTCTCCGGATTGGCCCCCGCGTTGCGCGCGTCCGCATCCGCCCCGGCATCTTCTTTGCATGACATGGGCAAATCGGGCGAGACTCGGTTCCGCCGCCTTTTCGGAAAGAGCCTGGTCGCGCTGCAGGTGGCCTTCTCGCTGGTGCTGTTGAGCGCCGCCGGCCTGTTTGTAAGCCGCCTTTCGAATCTCGAAAACCTCGACCTCGGCTTCCGGCGCGATCGTGTCTTGGTCGTCACCCTCGATCCCGCACGCAGCGGTTATGACGTCCAGCGATTGTCCCGCGCCTACCAGGACCTTCTGACGCGTCTCGATAGCGTTCCGGGCGTGCGCTCCGCGACGCTCAGCGCGGCGACGCCGTTGTCGGGCCATGGGGCCGCGCACAACGCCACCGTGGAAGGCTACCAGGCTGCGCCCGCCGAGAACCGTTTGCTCGTGGAAAACTGGGTCGCGCCGAAATACTTCGAGACGCTGGGCACGCCGCTCCTCGCCGGGCGCGATTTCAGCCCGCCGGACGAAGGCCGTCCGCGCGTGGCGATTATCAATCGATCCATGGCCCGTTACTACTTCGGCAACGCCTCACCGCTCGGCCGGCACGTCACCTTCGATGGCGACCACAAGCCGTACGAGATCGTGGGCGTGGTGGGTGACGCGAAGTTCGAAGAGATCCGCGAAAAGAATTGGCGCGCTATTTACCTGGACACGTTTCAGGAAAGCTGGGTGGGCTCGGAATTCTCCTTGCGCACCAGCGGGAACCCGGCTGCCATCGCCGCCGCGGTACGCCAAACCGTGCACGCGGCGCTGCCCAGCGTGCCGGTGCTGCGTGTCACCACGCTCACCGCGCAAGTGGATGCGTCCATTATTCCGGAGCGGCTCACGGCCCTGCTTTCGGGACTGTTCGCCGTACTGGGGTCGGTGCTTGCGGCCGTCGGGCTTTACGGGCTGCTGGCGTACACTGTGGCCCGCCGCATCCATGAGATCGGCATCCGCATGGCGTTGGGCGCAACGCGCGCCCATGTGACCCGCATGGTGCTCGGCGACGCGCTGGCGATGGCCCTGGCGGGCTTAGCGATAGGAGTGCCCATCGCGCTGTGGGGCAAACGCTTCGCCGCAAGTTTGATTGCAGACCTACCCGCCGTCGGTATCGTCTCCATCGCCGGCGCTGGCGCCGCAATGGTTGCCGTCGCGCTGCTCGCGGCATACGTACCGGCGCGCCGCGCGTCTCGCGTGGATCCCATGGAGGCTTTGCGATATGAGTAGCCGCGGCCTTGCTATAATCCTCGTAAGTGCCTGATATTCGCCATTCCGTATGCGCCCTGGACTGTCCGGATGCGTGCGCCGTTCTAGTTACAATCGACGGCGCCGGCAAAGCCACCCGGTTGCGCGGCGACCCGGCGCATCCCGTCACACGCGGATTCTTGTGCGGCAAAGTAGCGCGGTATCTGGAGCGCGAGTACGATTCCAGCCGCCTGCTGTACCCCATGCGGCGCACCGGCGCTAAAGGCGAAGGCCGCTTCGTTCGCGTCGCCTGGGACGAAGCCCTGGACGAGATTGCCGCACGCCTCAAGGCCGTCGCCGCGGAATTCGGCCCCGAAGCTATTATGCCCTACAGCTACGCGGGCACCATGGGATTGCTGAACGGCTCGGGCATGGACCGGCGCTTCTTTCACCGGCTGGGCGCATCGCGCCTCGACCGTACCATTTGTTCCTCGGCCGGCGGCGTAGGGCTGATCGACGCTCTGGGTTTCAAATACGGCACGGAACCCGAGCAATTCCGGCACTCCAAGCTGATTATCGCCTGGGGCGCGAACGTGCTCGGCACAAACGTGCATTTGTGGCCGTTCATCGTGGAGGCGCGCCGCGCGGGTGCCCGGTTCTACACCATCGATCCACGCCGCAATCGCACGGGCGCGGCCGCGGACAAGCACTTCTTCATCAACCCGGGCAGCGACACGGCGCTGGCGCTCGGCATGATGCATGTCATCGTAGGCGAAAAGCTTTATGATGCGGACTACATTGCGGGACAAACTACTGGTTTCCCGGAACTGGTCCAACGCGTCAAGGAGTATCCGCCCCAGCGCGCCGCCGCGCTGACCGGCATCCCACAAGACGAGATCGTGGCGCTGGCGCGCGAGTATGCCACTACGCGTCCCGCCGCCATCCGGTTGAATTACGGCGTGCAGCGCAGCGAACGCGGCGCCATGGCCGTGCGCACCATTGCGCTGCTGCCTGTGCTGACCGGCTCGTGGAAAGAGGCCGGAGGCGGCCTGCAGCTTTCCACCTCGGGGGCGTTTCAACTCAACAAGGCCGGCCTGGAGCGGGCCGATCTGCAATGGCGCGCGCTCGGCCGCGAGGCGCGCATTCTGAACATGTCTTTGCTGGGCCAGGCGCTGAACGAAGTCGGCGATCCGCCGGTGAAGGCCCTGGTGGTATACAATTCGAACCCCGCCGCCATCGCGCCCAACCAGAATGCCGTGCGGCGCGGCCTCCGGCGCGGCGACCTGTTTACCGTGGTGCTGGAACAGTTCCGCACCGATACCGCCGATTACGCCGACTTCCTGCTCCCTGCGACCACGTTCCTGGAGCACACCGACTTATACCTTGCCTACGGCCACTATTACCTGCAATTGGCGCGGCCCGCGCTGGCGCCGCCGGGTGAGACCAGATCGAACGTGGAGGTCTTTCGCGCGCTCGCCCAGCGCATGGGCTTCGACGAGGAGTGCTTCGCCGATTCGGAAGACGACATGATTCGCACGCTGCTCGATTCCGAGCATCCTTTCGTGCGCGGCATTACGCTCGCGGAGTTGGAGCGCGCGCGTTTCGTGCGGCTGCGGGTGGCGCCCGCGAGTGAGCCTTTCCTGCCGTTCGCGAATGGCGGCTTCGGCACACCATCCGGCAAATGCGAGTTTCGCGCGGAGTCCCTCGAGTACACGCCGCCGGTCGAATCCCGCCTTGGAGACCAGAGCCTGCGTGCGCGCTTCCCGTTGGAATTGATCTCGCCCAAACACGACGACAGCATGAACTCTACTTTCGGCAACCGGCCGGAAAACGACGCGGCCACCGCCACCGTGCACATCGAGAAGGCCGACGCGGCTTCCCGCGGAATCGCCACGGGCGATCAGGTGCGCGTCTACAACGAACGGGGGTCCTGCCTGCTGCGCGCGCAAGTGGACGGCGTGGTGCGCCAGGGAGTCGTTGCGGTGCCCTCCGTGCGCTGGGCCAGCATGGCCGCGGACCAGAATAACGTGAACGCGCTCACTTCTGAGCGGCTGACCGATAAGGGCGGCGGTCCCACGCTCTATAGCTGTCTGGTGCAAGTGGAGAAGAGCGGAGACTGATGACGATTTCCTTTTCGAGCCAGTCGGCACGCGCGGCGGCAGCCTTGATCGTGGTATTGAGCCTGGCCATTGTGCCGGCCGGCTGCAGGCGGCACAGACGCGTAACGGTCCAAACCATTGAAGACGCGCCGCCGCTGGCAAGCGTGGTGGCTACGGCGGATCCGCATGCCGGAAAGCAGTTGGTTAGCGGCTTCTACGGTATCGAACAGAACGCTTGGCGCTGGACCGCCGGCAGGTTTTCGGTGCTCTTGCGCCCGCCGCGCATGGCCGCGGCCAGCGGCGCCGTCCTGCAACTGAAATTCGCCGTTCCCGATGGGGTGCTGGCGAAGATGAAGTCCGTCTCGCTCTCCGCTTATGTGAATGGCACTGCTCTCACTCCGGAAACCTACACGCAGGCGGGCCAATTCATATACAGCCGCGACGTTCCCTCCAGCCTGCTGGCCGGCGACGTGGCCCGTGTCGACTTCTCCTTGGACAAGACCGTTCCACCCTCCGCCGCCGACCGGCGGGAACTGGGCGTCGTAGTGTCGCTGATAGGCTTCCAGCCGAAGTAGCTTTGGAGGGCGGACCTTAGCCGGCGCGGGGCTTAAGCCCCGCCTCTAGCTTAACTAATCCTTCGCCTTACTTAGCGTCAGGGCAAGCGGCGCTTAGCCACTTACCGGTGCCATTGATAGTCATGTTCATGGGATGGCCGTCGGCGGTTCCGCCGGATACCACGCTGAACTTCATGGATTCCGCGCTGAGCGCCTCGGCGACAATGGTGCTGGTGGTCTTGTTATCGGGATCGTTACACTCGACTTTAGCCTCGAATCTGCTGGCCGAGGAGCTGGTTACCGTGGTCTTGCAGGACTTAGCCATACTGGTGGGGTTGAAATTGGCCAGGTCTTCTTTCTTGACGCAATGCCTGTTGACCGTAGGTTTCCCGGCGGCCAGGTTACCCGCATTCTGCATGGCTGCCTCGATCCTGGCCCGTTGATCGGGCGGAAGCTTGGCAAGTTGGTCGGGCGTGATCTGCGGCATCCGCTGCGGCATTTGCGGCATGCCAGTCATCTTCATGGTCACGCTGTATTCCCATTCGCCAACCTTGAGATTCAATGGCGTGGGGTCGGCGGCGTGCACGAGGTCGGCGCCGACAAGGGCCAAAGCAAAGACAAGTTTCATGAGGTTTCTCCCGTCAGCCGGTAATTTCACCGGCTGTCCCGTTACGTTTAAGTGAACGAAAGGGATTATAGCAGGATGACCGGCAGTTGGGTATATCTATGGGCAGCTTGGTTTTCCAAGAATGGAGATCGTGGGCCAAAAGGTCTTTTGAGCCGAAGCGTTTGGTGGCCCGCGGGTGTGCGTTTTTGTGCCGTCGGTCCTGCATCGCCGGCAGCCTCGACGCCGGCTCCGCCCCGAGTCATTAGGGGTCTGTCACGAAATAACTGTGCCATCTTGGTGGGGCGGCCAATCTTGGCTGCGGGCCGGCTTTCAGCCGGCTTTGGCGCGCTGAAAAGCGCGCCTGCAGGCACGATTGCCCGCCCCACATCGAGCCAGCCCAGATCCAAGATGGCACAGTTTTGCTATCGGTAACGGCGCGGTTCCAGTTACCGCAAATCAGAACTGGCGCCCAACACCCGCGCGGAGGAGCTACTGCCCGAGCCAATCCCGAAGCATTTCCGCCTGCAGCGCATTCACCGCATCCATCGGTGCGATCCTATAACTCCGCTTCGTATTCCGTTCGAGAACGATCTCCACCTCCCGCGCCGCCCCACCCCGGAAACACTGTATCTCGATCTTATCGTCGGCCTTCCCAGCCGCCAACAGATCGTTGAGACCCTTCGCCGTGGCCCGCGCGCCATTCACGCTCGCGATACGATCCTCGATTGTCAGCCCGGCGCTGTGCGCGGGCGACCCCGGCGCCACATCCGTAATCCCCAGCCCCTCGTCCAGCGTTCTCGTATTCACGCCGAGATACGCGCCCGGCGCCTCCTCCATGGCCGTCTCCAAGCGCAGCCCGGCATACGCCAGGTACTTCGCGTAATCCATCTCGCGGCTCGACGACGCGTAATCGAACACCTCCGCCAGAGACCCGCCGGCGGCCGTCTCGCACTCCATCCGGAACTCGGCATCCGTGAAGCCGCGCGCCTTCCGCTGGTAATACTCGCGGTACAGGCTCCGCATCGCATCGTCCAGCGACTTCCGGTTGTGGCTCTCGTTGCGGATCTTCAGGTCCAGCAGCGCGCCCAACATCGCGCCGTTGTCGTAATACGAAATCGTGGTGCCGCGGTCTCCCCCGCCCGGCAGCATACTCCATGTATTCAGGCTCGATTCGGCCGCCGACTGGTATCGGTGGCCGGGCGCGTTCTCGAACTTCGCGATGGCGCCAGCCATCTTTTCCAGATATTGACCGCGCGTCATCAAGCCCGCTCGCACCAGCACCAGGTCTTCGTAATAAACCGACAGCCCCTCGGATACCCACAGCATGTCCGTGAGGTTCTCCTGGTCGTAATCGAACGGCCCCAGCGCCAGCGGCCTGATGCGCTTCACGTTGAAGTTGTGAAAGTACTCGTGCGCCACGTAGCTCAACCACCGCGCATAGCCGGCTTCGGTCGTCAGGCTCTCGCCGTTGAACGAAATCGCCGCGGAATTGGCGTGCTCGATGCCGCCGTTCCCCTTGCCCATCAGCAGGAACGTGTAGTGTCGATACGGAACGTCACCCATCAGCCGCGTGGATGCCTCCACCATACGCTGCAAGTCCGACGTCATCTTTTCGCGATTCACGCTGGCCGGCACGTTTTCGATCGCCATGGTGTGCGGCCGCCCCGCGACCGGGAACTGCAGGATCTCCTGATTGCCCAACAGGAACGGGCTGTCGTAAAGTACGTCGAAATCCGGCGCGAAAAACGTGTGGGGCGGCCCGTCCACCGGATCGAGTCCCGTCGAAATGCGCGCCCAATCGGCCGGCATTTGAAACGCAACGGTCGCCGGATGTTGGATGCGTCCCGCGAGATATACGAACAAGCCGGCGGGCGCGATAAAGGCGCGTTGTTCGTCGATGTAATTTCGGGCGACGAACGCGGCGGACGCTTCCACGTCATAGTTCAAGACCACCGCCGCGGCGTTGCCGGCCGCCACGCGCCAGGTGTTCTTGGCCGTCTTTTCCCAGGGCAGCGCGCGCCCCGTCTCGTCCTCGGCGCGGAAGTCCCGCACGTATTTGGCATAATCCAAAACGCGGTAGAATCCAGGCGTCCACACCGGCATCTTGAAATCTTGTGTCGCGCCGCTGACACCAGTGCATCGCAATGCAACGTGAAACCGATGGCTGCTCGCCTGCGGCATCGAGACCGTGAACGCCATCGCGCCCTCTGTCTGCGCCGCGCGTGCGCCAAGCGGCAGCGCCAACAGCGCCGCGCAACCGAAAAGTATGCGAGCCTTATTCGTGGCCATCGAGGACTTATTATAGGAGCAATGCCCACCAGCCGCAGAAACTTCATGCTCGCAGCCGCCTGCCTGCCCGCCGCCGCGCCGCTGCGAGGCGACGCGCCGATGGAAAGCGGCGGCGCTCTCGACGGATTCGGCATCGCGCGCAAGCATAAGATCGTCCGCACGCTGCCCACTCCCGATTTCTTCGAAGGCATGCTGCTCGGCAACGGCGACATCGGCGTGTGCATCACCGTCCGGCCGGATGCGCTCGGGCTGCACATCGGCAAATCCGATTCGTGGGACATCCGTGTCAGCGAGGACCACATACGCGACGTGATGCCCTTCGCCGGCGTGCTGAAGCTTTGGGACCAAGCCAGCGAAGCGAGCAAGAAGCAGGGCAAGCCGGACGCCACCTACCTCGAAGATACCGACCCCGCCCTGCGCGAATACGCCGAAAAGACTTCCGCGTCATACCGCAAGAACTGGCCGCGCCCGTGGCCTTGCGGGATTGTCTGGGTGCATTGGGATGTTCCCGCCTTTCGCATCGTGCGGCAGGAATTGGACCCGGCCAACGGGCTATTCTCCCTGGAACTCGCGCAAGCTGGGAAACCAGTCCAACTGTTCTGCTTCGTGAACACGGCGGCCGGACACATCTGCTTGTGGTCCGACGAGGCCGCGCCGTTTCGCTCGGTCGCGTATTACCCGAATGTCGATGCGCAAGCCGAACTTCCAGCGCCACAAACCAGCGCGGTGCGCAATAGCGGATCGGCCGAGTTCACCTGCCTGCAGCCTTCCCCCGCCAGCTTCGCTCTGCACGGCACCCTGCGAGGCCAGTGGGACAGGCCTCCTGGTCTGTCCAGCGTCTTCCAAACCACCAGCACACAACCCCTCCGCGTGGACCTCGCGCTCTACACTCCGCGCGATCATGCCGATCCTGCCGCCGAGGCCGCGCGCGTCGCCCGCGGTCTGGCCCAACGCCCTGCGCGCACCATCCAGCGCGAATCCGAAGCGTTCTGGCGCTCTTATTGGTCGCGCTCGGCCGTCGCGTTCGACGACCCGGATTTGGAACGCCTCTGGTATCACAACCAATACTGGCTGGGATGTTGTCTGCGCGAGGGCAAAGTGGCGCCCGGCCTGTGGGGCAACTGGACCAGCGGCCGCATCGGCACGGCCTGGCATGGCGACTACCACATGAACTACAACACCCAACAAGTCTATTGGGGTGTGTTTTCGAGCAACCATGCCGACCAGCACTTACCTTACATCGAGGTCGTAGAGAACCTCCTGCCGATGGCCGAGGCCACCGCGAAGCAGCAGTTCGGCCTCCCCGGCGCGTACTTCCCACACTCGGCGTATCCCGTGCCCAGCCAAGCCGTGCCCTATCCGGCGCCGCCGTGGGCGTATGAGATCTGCGAGACTCCGTGGACCGTGCAGAGTCTCTGGTGGCACTATCTCTACACGCTCGACGAAGCGCTGCTGCGCCGCGTATACCGGCCGTTGAAGGAGGCTGCGCAGTTCATCGCGGGGTATGCCAAGCGAGGCGAAGATGGGAAGTTTCATCTCAACCCGACCGTGTCGCCGGAGAATTGGGGCTTCACCGTCGACCAGCGCTTGAACCAGGATTGCATTATGGACCTGGCGCTGGCCAGGTTTCTAATGAGTGCGGTAGTGGAGGCGTCGGAGAAACTCGACGTCGATGCACTCGAGCGGCGCGGATGGGCGGAACTGCGCGCCAACTTGGCGCCCTATCCAGCCGCGGGTCTCAAAGGCGATTCCCAAGGCGGTCTTGAGGGCGAGGTCTGGGTCGATGTGCGCAACGCGCCCACCGGCTGGATCTACAACATCCCCGTGACGCTCGCGCCGGTCTTCCCAGGCGAACAGGTGGGGCTGGATAGCGATGCGCCGGATCTCGAGATTGCGCGGCGCACCGCGGCCACAATTCGCCTGGAGGGCGGCAACGACATCGTGTACCAGCCGCTGATTCGCGCCCGGCTGGGCATGCTCGATCTCGCATGGTTCAAGGATGAAGTGCGCTACTGCCAGGCGCCCAACGGAATCGTGCAGGATCGCGTGCGGCAGAGCGGCGGGCGCTACTCGGACACCACCAATTTCGATTTCATGACGCGCATGGGCGTCTGGATGGAGAACCTCTCGCTGCCGGCCGTGTTGAACGAATGCATGCTGCAAAGCTACTCGGGATTCCTGCGCCTGTTTCCGAACACGGCGAATCTCGGGCCGGCGCGCTTTCGAAATCTGCGCGCGCGTGGAGCCTTTCTGGTCGGTGCGGCGTGGGATGGTAAGCAAGTCTCGCAGGTGGAGATTTCTAGCGAGAAGGGCGGCACGGCGCGCCTCGCGAACCCTTGGCATCCGGCTCGTGCGATAGTGACTGCTCTTCCGTCCGGCCAGCCCGTGGCCGCCCAGGCCACGGGCGAGGTCATCCGCTTCGAGACCCAGGCCGGAACGATCTACCGAGTCGGCCATGCGTAAGCCGCTCGCTCAATTGAAGCCCAAGGCAAAACGCAAGCGCAGCCTGTGGCGCCGCATCGTGGTTTGGATCGTGGCGATGGTGGCGGGCTTTTACGCTCTATGCGGAGTCGCGCTGCTCGGGTTGAAGTGGATTGACCCTCCCACAACCATGGTGCAGATCCAGCGCCGCGCGCAGGCCCTCGTCCATCGCCGGCCATATCGCAAGAGCTACGACTTCGTGCCGCTCAGCCGCATCTCGAAGGACTTGCAGCACGCCGTAATCGCCTCCGAAGACGAGCGTTTCTACCAGCACCACGGCATCGACTTCACGGAACTCCACAAAGTCGTGGACCGCGATCTCGACAGCGGGCAGTTCGGGCGCGGCGCATCCACCATCACGCAACAACTGGTGAAAAATCTTTTTCTGACGACCAGCCGCTCGGTGGTACGCAAGGCCATCGAGTTCACCATCACCCCGGCCGCCGACCTGATTTTGGGCAAGCGGCGTGTGCTGGAGCTGTACCTCAACGTGATCGAATGGGGTCCGGGCATCTATGGCGCGGAGGCCGCCGCGTCTCGCTACTACAACATTCCGGCGGCGCGCCTCGGCCGCGAAGAATCCGCGCGGCTGGCCGCCATCATCCCGTCCCCGCTAACGCGCAAGCCCGCGCGCATGGAGCAATTGAGCGCGGATATCCTGGAAAAGATGCACAACCTGGGCTGGTAATCGTGGGGCGGACCCCCCGGTCCGCGCGGGTCCCCCTGGACCCGCTCCTCGGGTCGGCAGCGGGCGAGATTGCCCGCATACGGCATTAGGCTTCGGCCGGCTATATGCTTGAAAAGGAGGCAGGACTCTTGGAAAGGTTTAAGGGAAAGCGTGCTCTCATCACTGGCGGGACCAGCGGCATCGGCCTTGAAAACCGCGCATCGGAGCGGCGTCCTGATTGTCCCCTCCGATGCGAGCGATGCTGCGGCTCAAATTTTCTCATCCAGGCGCTGTTGCCGGTCTTCGCAAATCCAGCGTCGATCATACTCAACACGTCCGTTAACGCGCACATCGGCATGCCCAACACCAGCGTCTATGGAGCCACAAAGGCTGCGCTCCTTTCGCTCGCTCGCACCCTCTCGGGCGAACTCATATCGCGCGGCATCCGGGTGAACGCCGTCAGCCCAGGTCCCATCTCGACGCCTCTTTATAACAAGCTGGGCTTGTCTCAGGACGATCTCCGATCGGTGGCCGCGTCCATTGAGAGCCAAGTCCTCGCGGGGCGCTTCGGAAAACCCAGCGAAATTGCCCTAACTGTGCCATCTTGGATCCGGGCTGGCTCGCTGTGGGGCAGGCAATTCTGCCTGCAGGCGCGCTTTGCAGCGCGCCGAAGCGGGCTGGAAGCCGGCTTGCAGCCGATGGCACAGTTCGTGACAGACCCTAAGGCAGCAAAGGAACCACAATTCGCACTCTAGACCGCCGGCTAGCTCTCACGCGCTTCTCATAGTTTGCAACCTGATGGCAGATTTGCGTCGAGTCTAATCCAATTGGGTAGAGAGTTCGGTGGGCGCGGATGTGCGCGCGGCGCGAGCGTGCGCATGATCTCGCGCGTCTGCGGGCTGCCAGCTATGTCCAGCACGCGCCCAGTGCCAGCCATGCCGCCAGCAGGCCATAAGTATCCAGTAAAGGGCTACTCTTCATCGATGTCCCACCTCGTGGCAAAGATTGTTCGAGAGCGCGTGTTATATTCCCGAGATGCCCTTCCGCGCCCGCCTGGAAGCCTATTTCGAATTTCAGCGCCTCGGCACGAATTGGAAAACGGAAATCCTGGCTGGCCTCACGACCTTCATCGCCATGGCTTACATCGTTTTCGTGAATCCCCAGATCTTGCACGAAGCCGGCATGCCGCTGGCGGCTGTGACCGCAGCCACGTGCGTCTCGGCGGCGTTCGGCAGCTTCATGATGGGCATCCTGGCGCGCTATCCGATCGCGCTTGCGCCCGGCATGGGGCTGAACGCCTACTTCACATACACTGTTGTCAAGGGCATGGGGATTCCGTGGCAGGCGGCCCTGGGCGCCGTGTTTATTTCCGGCGTGATTTTTCTGATCCTGACCGCGGCAGGCATCCGGCAGTTGATTGTGGCGGCCATTCCATTCGAGCTATACGCGGCCGTGGCGGCGGGAGTGGGACTGTTCATCGCTTTCATCGGATTCCGTAACGCGGGCTTGATCGTGCCGCATCCCGCCACGTTGGTAACCTTGGGCAACCTGCACGATCCGCATACCCTGCTGTCCGTGTTTGGTCTGCTGGCGACCTCTGCGTTGCTGGCCCGGCGCGTGCCGGCGGCCATGCTGATCGGAGTCCTGCTGACCACCGTGGTGGGTATCGCCGCCGGCTTGGTGGTGTGGAATCCGCAACGTTACAGCTTCCTCGATCTTTCCGCCACGGTATTGAAGCTGGACGTGCCCGCGACGCTGCGGCTGGGCTTTTTCGAGATCGTCTTCGTGTTTCTGTTCATCGATATGTTCGACAACATCGGAACGCTGGTGGCGGTAGGCAAGCGCGCGGGCCTGTTCGACCACGCTCACAAGATCCCGCGGGTAGATCGCATCCTCTATGCGGACGCATCCGCCACCATCGTCGGCTCACTCACCGGCACCTCCACCGTGGTCAGCTATATCGAGAGCGCCGCGGGAGTGGCCGCCGGCGGCCGCAGCGGCGTGACCGCCATTGTCACTGGCGCCATGTTCATCGTGGCCTTGTTCGTGGCGCCTGTTGTAGGCGCAATTCCGGCAGCCGCCACAGCGCCGGCCCTCATCGTGGTGGGCAGCCTGATGATGACAGCCATCGGCGAAGTCGCCTGGAAGGACCCGGAGATCTCCATTCCGGCGTTCCTCACCATGCTCGCCATCCCACTGACCTTCAGCATCGCCAACGGTCTGGCGTTCGGGTTCATCGCGTACACCGCGCTGAAGATCGCGCGCGGTAAATTCCGCGAAGTGAACTGGCTGGTGTACGTGTTGACGCTGCTGTTCATCGCCCGCTTCATTTACTTGAAAGGGGCCTGAGAAGTTTAGCTGTGGGGCAGGCCATCGTTTTTCGTGGCCTGCCGAGTCTAGATCAAGAACGAGCCTTCAACGCCCTGTCAAGCCTTTCCTGCAGGTTCGGGTCCTTTTCGTACATCGCGAGCGCGGCCACAGCGTCGGCTGATGTCTGGCTCCCTCCATTCTGCACCAGGTCCAACAGATAATCGATGGCGTTCTCCCGCCGCAGCAAAGCGATGGCCAACAACAACGTGCGGCGGAGCGGCTGCGCGAGCGTGCGCTCAAAGCCGTCGCGTAGCACTGCAAAGGCGCTCTCCAGGCGCGAGTCGCCCAGCGCCAACGTGGCGGCTTCCGCGACGGCCTCTTCATCATGGCCCAGGAACTTCGCCACGAAATCCAGCGACCTCGCCGGCTCCGCACGCAACAGGGCTGCGAAGCACTCTCCCAGAACTTCCGGCTCGTCGCCGCTCAGCGCTTTGAACCGTAACAGCAGCACGCCGCCGGGAAGCCCCGAGGCCCCCACGGCCCGCACGGCCCCGATGCGCGCGTCGCGTTCGCGGTCGAGCAGTAGCGGCACAATCTCCTCTAGCGCTTCCGCATAATCCGTCTGCGCCAAGCCCATCGCGCCCAGCGCGCGCACCTCGGCGGCAGTGTCCACCGAACCGCCCCAGGTAGGTTCCATTTGGACATGCCGCAGGCCGCGGAGAAAAACCGACGGAGAGGAGTATTCCAGCTTGCAAAGCGCCTTAAGAATTTCGATCTTGGCCGCGCAGCGTTTATCGGTGGTCTCCGGTTTCACCATGAATCGGTCGAATGCCGCCACCAGCTCCGGCGTCAACTCGGCTGCCTCCCACTCTCCGGCGATGCGCGCGGCCTTCGACGCCACCAGATTCATTTTGCTGTTGAGATACTTGGCGACCTCGGCGCGCCCTTCCGGTGAGGGCGCTTGGCCGCGCAACTCCGCCAGGCGGTCGAGCTGCTCTTCGAGGGATGAGACTTTGCGCGCCACAACACGATTCTAAGCCATCGGAAGCGTGACATATACTGTTAGTATGACCATCGATGAGCGTCTGGAGGCTTTGACGCAGTCCTTGGAGCTGTGGTCGCACAGGCACATGGACGCCAGCAAGGAGTACGACGAGCGGTTCCGCTCGCTCGAAACGCTGTCTCGCACCAACGAGGAGCGCGTGGCGCCACTGATGGGCACGAGGAAACGGCTCGGGCGCATCCTGGAGAAGCATGGCCAACGGCTGGACGATCTCGAGCGCAACTGAAGTTCGGGGCGTATCCTGCTAATCTCAAGTGTTAAACCCCTTTTGAGAGCTTCTTATGCCTAAACTATCCGTTCGCGATCTCGACCTGAAGAACAAGCGCGTCTTCATCCGCGTGGATTTCAACGTTCCTCTGGCCCCTGGCGGCCAGGAGATCACTAGCGACAAGCGCATCAAGTCGTCGCTGCCGACCATCCGTTACGCGTTGGAGCAAGGCGCCGGCGTGATCCTGGCCTCGCATCTGGGCCGGCCGAAGGGCAAGCCCAATCCGGAGATGAGCCTGAAGCCGGTGGCCAAGCGCCTGGAAGAATTGCTGGGCCGTCCCGTGAAGATGGCGCCGGATTGCATCGGTCCCGAAGTGGAAGCCATGAGACCCGCGCCCGGCGAAGTCCTGCTGCTGGAGAATCTGCGTTTCCACCCGGAAGAGGAAAAGAACGATCCGGAGTTCTCCAAAAAACTGGCGGCGCTCTGCGACGTCTACGTGAACGACGCGTTCGGCTCGGCGCACCGCGCGCATGCATCCACCGTTGGCATGATTGCCTATGTTCCGCAGGCAGCCGCCGGACTTCTCATGGAGCAGGAGCTGAAATACCTCACCATGGCAACCAGAAATCCGCCGCGCCCGTGCGTGGCGATTCTGGGCGGCGCCAAGGTTTCCGACAAGATTGAGGTGATCGCGAATCTGGGCAAGGTCGTGGACAAGCTCTTGATTGGTGGCGCCATGGCTTACACTTTCCTGAAGTCGCAAGGCGAGCCGGTGGGTAAGTCGCTCGTAGAAGACGACAAGCTGGACCTCGCGCGCAAGCTGGTGCTGGATCTGAAGGACAAGCTGGTGCTGCCCGTGGATCACGTGGTGGTGTCGGAAATAAAGGAAAACGCGGCCAGCGAAGTGGTTGACCAGATTCCCGACGGTAAGATCGGCGTGGACATTGGATCGCTGACCATCGATCATTACTCGCACGTGATCCGCACCGCTAAGACCGTCATCTGGAACGGTCCCATGGGCGTGTTCGAAAAGAAGCCTTTCGACCGGGGCACTGTCGCGCTGGCGAAGGCGGTAGCGGTCTCCGGCGCGACGTCGGTAGTGGGCGGCGGCGATTCGGAAAAGGCCATCAAATCCGCTGGAGTGGCCGACCAGATCTCGCACATCTCAACCGGCGGCGGCGCGTCCCTGGAGTTTCTCGCCGGGATTGAACTTCCGGGCGTTGTCGCATTGACCGAGAAGTAAGTCGTGCCCGCCTGGAATGATTCTTTGGGCCAGGAAAGCGGAAGGTGGCGACCATCTATTCGTTCGGAGTCCCACCCAATGCGGCTTACCCTATGGCAGGCCGATTATCGGCCCCGGCCTGGCGATCTACGGCACAACCTATTTCGGAGGTCCGCGACAGCTTGCGGCTCCTCCGTTGCGGCGCGGTGTTCGAGTTGACGCCCAGGGTTTCCTCGGCCGGCGCTTGGACGGGAAATACTGTATACAACTTCAGCGGCGCTCTCGATAACGGAGGGCCTCCCATCGGGAGCCGGGCCATGGGCGCGAACGGGTCGATTCTTGGCACGATCGCGTTCGGCGGTGCTAACAGATACACGCCCTGATACTGTGATCGCGCCGCGGCATCGCCCCTCCGTGGTCATTCATGGCGCAGTGCCACTAGAGGCTAGCAGAGATTGGAAGAGCGGATTCCTGAAACGGAGTGCATGAGCTCCGAATTGGAAAAGCCCGGGACTACACCCGGGCCTTCAATTCAAAAACGGAAACGAGGGTCTAATATGATCCTGATTCTAGTTGGCCTGCTGTCGCACGGCAGCGTCACGGTCATCATCGTATGGCGTAAACGCCGTCGGTGATAGCCGAGTAGGATCGGGGGATCGCTCCAGGGGTCGCTCCCCCCGATCCTGCTACTAAAATACTCCAAAATGCGTCCCAGTGGAAAATCCTTTCTTGCGGCCAAGCTGCGCGCTCTGGGTTATAAATGTATCTCTATGCGCGCTATCCCTATCCTCCTGCTGGCGCTTCTCCCGCTCTCCGCTCAGAAGCGTGTGCCGCCCAAGCGCTCCTCCCAAATCCAGGACGGCTTCGGCATCAACTCCGACCTGCCCCGCGATCCGTATCTCCCGTGGGACCGCCATTGGTGGACCCGCATGTTCGACGCCGGCGTGAGTTGGATCCGCATCGGACAATACGAAAACAGCTCCGACTATACCAGTTGGGATTGGATCGAACAGAAACGCGGCGTCCTGGCGATTCCGCCCGGCCTGGACGACTACGTCGACTCGCTGGTGGATAACGGCGTCAAGATTCAGGTGCAATTGCTGTAC
>Ga0070761_10000861_pt1 | contig 19231 bp, 13 predicted proteins | sample HubBroMetageREF1_FD_66724 | JGI IMG/M metagenome (GOLD analysis project Ga0070761, IMG submission 66724) | Reference soil microbial communities from the Hubbard Brook experimental Forest, New Hampshire, USA - Hubbard Brook CCASE Soil... | ecosystem: Environmental > Terrestrial > Soil >... | reverse complement strand
GTGGAGGGCGCGGGCTCCGGATTTCTGATTGATGTGGACGGCCACATTCTGACGAACTACCACGTGGTGCAGGGTGCGCAGACGATTGAAGTGACACTGGGAGACCTGACGCGTTACAAAGCGAAACTGATCGGTGAAGACACACGCAACGACATCGCGCTGATTCAAATTGATACGCAGGGGCACAAGCTCACGCCATTGACGCTGGGCGATTCGCGCAATCTGCTGGTAGGGCAGCGCGCGCTGGCGATTGGCAATCCGTTTGGCTTTTCGAGCACGCTTACTACCGGGATCGTGAGCGCGCTGGGGCGCACCGTGCAGACCAGCGAGAACACTTTCATTGATGAAGCAATTCAGACCGACGCTTCGATCAATCGCGGAAATTCCGGCGGACCGCTGCTGGATTCGCACGGGCAAGTGATCGGAATCAATAGCGCGATCTATGCACCGACCGGAACTACCGCGGGAATCGGATTCGCGATTCCGATTAATACGGCGCGGCGCGTGGCGGATGATCTGATCAAATACGGCCGGGTGCGGCGCGCGACGCTGGGAGCTGAGGGGCGCGCTTTGTGGCCGGGGCTTGCGGAAGCGCTGAAGTTGAACGTGCAGCAGGGGATTTTGATTGAGCGCGTGGAGCCGGGCGGTGCGGCGGCGGCAGCGGGGATTCGCGGCGGTAATAAATCCATGGCGGCGGGCTTGCAGGAGTTGCGCATCGGCGGCGACGTGCTGATTGCGGTCGACGGCAAGGCGATCACGAACCAGATGGATTTGAATCTGATGCTGAACCGCTCGCAGCCTGGGAACTCCGTTACGTTGACGATCGTGCGCGATGGCAAGCAGATGAACGTGCCGGTTAAGCTTGGTGAGGGATAAAAGCTGCTGGCGATTTATTACGGTCGCGATTAATCAATCGCGGCGATTCCACGTAGCGCGGACTTCCTTTCTTTCCTTGTCGCTCAATTGAAACCAAGATTCGGCGGCGTCGCGCACTTTTTCGAGCGCGGCCTGCATTTCGGCTTGCTTCTGGTGCATGAGTTCGCTGCCGGCATCGGTGGGAACGCGAACGGCGGGGGCGAGGAACATGACCGCGCGCGTAAACGGAATGGGAATCTGGAACAGGTCCCAGGATTTCTTGAAGGTGTAGGCGCGCTGCAAGCCGATGTGAAAGACGGTGATCGGGCTGCCGGTGCGGCGCGCCAGAATTATCGGGCCGGGCTTCGCGACGTAGCGCGGGCCGCGCGGGCCGTCAATCGTAAACGCCACGTGCTTCCCTTCCTTGATGCGCTGGGCCATCACGCTGAGGCCTTCGATCGCGCCGCGGCTGGAGCTGCCTTGCGCGGTGCCGAAACCGAGGCGCTCGATTACGCGGCGCGTCCACTGGCCGTCGAAGTTCACCGTGTTCATCACCACCATGCCGCGATTGCGCCAGATCCATGCGGCGCAAAAAATGCAGCGATGCCAGAAAGCTCCGATGCCGACTTCGCCGCCGTGTTCGATGAGCACTGCGTTGCGCGCGCCGACGACGTCGAGACGCAGCGTGGGGCCGATCAGGCGAATCGCTCCGTACACCAGCCAGGCTATCACGGGAATTTGCAGGCGTCGCCAACGCGAGAGTTGCGGGCCGTGCAGATCGAACTGCGAGTTTCCGGCGGGAGTGCTTGCGGGAGCGGTTGATTTCGCGTCGGTATCCACTGCGGTATAGTATAGGACGGAAACTCGCGCTGGTCCCGATGTGCTCCCGACCACAATTCGCTGCGAACAACGCCCTTTATTTGCGGCCCAGAATTGTCGCTGTGCTGTTTCTGGCGTTTGTTGCTTTGCTGGTAGGTGCGCAGGTTTCACGCGGGCAGCAAGCGCCGCCAGGGGTGATCGGGCGCGTTGAAGGGAACGATGTATCGGTGGACAACGGCACGACAGGGGACAGCTCGCCTGCGGCCGGGACGCCGGGATCGCCTAGCTTCGTATTCAACGGCAGCGTGTTGACGGTGCACGACGGAAAAGCGCGCTTGACGTTGGTTGCCGGCGGGCAAGTGGATATCTGCGGGCCGGCGAAATTCACGCTGCTGCAGTCCGGGGCTTCGATCACGCTGGCGCTGAACTTCGGGCGCGTTCATTTGCAGCTTCCGGTGAGCACACCGCTGCGGATTTTCACGCCGACGATGATTGCGACGCCGCTGGATATTGGCGGAGCGAACCGCGACATCATCGCGGGACTGGAGATGAACGATTCGTTGTGCGTGGTAGCGACGAGTGGCGCGATTCGATTGGAGCAACAATTCACCGGCGCCGGGCTGATCGTTCCGCAGAGTGGGGAATTTTTCCTGTCGGCGGGCAATTTGGTGCCGGTAGCGGGCACGCCGGGAAGTTGTGAATGCACGCCGATGCACGTGCAGTCGTTGCCGCCGCCACAGATTCCGGTGATGGGGGTCAGGTCGCCGGACCAGTTGAACACGGAGCAGTATCCTTCGGAAGCGGCGCCGACGCCGGCACCAACGCCCGCGCCGCCGACCGAGACTGCCACGAAGGAACCTGCGCCAGAACCGAATGTGCAGTTGCGGATTTTGGTGGGAGCCAACGAGACGCATCCGACTTTGCCTGCGCCGAGGGATGCGGCTCCGCCACCACCCGTTGTTTCCGTGCCAGAGTACAAGATCATTCTGCCGCCGCTGGTGTATTCGGCTTCGTCTTTGCCTGCGCCCCCGCAAGATCCGGCGATCGAGGCGGTTCTGCTAGTGCGCACCGTGCACGTAGAGCCGGATTATCAGTTCACGGGTCACGTGGAAGCGCCGCACATGGAAACAGCCGCGCAGAAGAGTAGTTCATCGCCGGGAAAACAGGGGGCGGGCGAGGGGAATTCATCGGGGGGCAAAAAGGAAGGATTTTGGGCGCGATTGAAGAGGGCGTTTGGCGGGAGTAGTTAGAAATAACGTTTTGTTGCCGATATGTTACCGGAATTGAAACAGAAGCTACCCGCCAGTGCATGGAATACAACAGCGCAAAACCAATTCAAAGACGCCCGCCTATAAAGCAGGCGGCGCTACAAATTCAAAAACAAATTCGCAAGCCGCGGTATATAGCGCCAACCCTGCGATCCCGCAGTGCGGGATCGCAGGGTGAATCGCGCCGTAGCGCGATTCACATACCTTCGTAGTTGGGGCCGCCGCCACCTTCTGGCGGGACCCAGTTGATGATCTGGTAGGGGTCGGCGATGTCGCAGGTTTTGCAGTGGACACAGTTGGACGCGTTGATTTTCAGTTTGGGCTCGCCTTTTTCCGTGACCATCTCGTAAACCGCCGCAGGACAAAAATACTGGCAGGGGTTGCCGTATTCCCGCACGCAGCGATCGCCGCAGATATTGGGTTCGAGGACGACGAGATGGCACGGTTGATCTTCTTCGTGCCGCGTGCCGGAATGATAGACGTCGGTGAGGCGGTCAAACGTGAGCTTGCCGTCGCCTTTGAAGCGCGTGGATTGGTCCACTAGAGTGCGGCTGCGATTCAGCTTGGAATATTCCTGGTAGCCGGGCTTGCTGTGCATGGGATCGCTGAGGCCGCGCCCGCCGGTTACGAATTGCAAGCCGGCCTGCACAAGACCTGAATACAGACCGCCGTGAAAAGCCTGGTGGAAATTGCGGACTTCCCAGAGTTCTTTCTTGATCCAGCTGGCTTCGATTTTTTGCGGATAGGCGGAGAGAGTTTTCGCGGACGTGTCGCCAGCGCAGAGAGCTTCGTAAATCGCTTCGGCGGCGAGCATGCCGCTTTTAATGGCGGTATGAATTCCTTTCAGGCGCTGGGAATTGAGCAGGCTGGCGGAGTCGCCGATGATCAGGCCGCCGTCCACGTAACTGCGCGGCATGGAATACCAGCCGCCGTAAGGAACGGTTTTCGCGCCGTAGCGGATGAGCTTGCCGCTTTCGAGAATATTTTTGACGAAGGGATGCGTTTTATATTTCTGGAAAGCTTCGTGCGGGTCGAACAGCGGGTCGTGATATTCCAGCGCGACGACCATGCCGAGCGAGACGCGATTGTTCTGCAAGCCGTAAACCCAGCCGCCGCCGTAGAGGTCTGAACTGAGCGGCCAGCCCAGCGTGTGGGCAACGTATCCCGTGGCAATTTTTCCCGGCTGCACCTCCCACATTTCCTTGATTCCGAGGCCGTAAACTTGCGGGTTCAGGCCATCGAGCTTCAGCTTGTTGACGAGCTCCTTGGTGAGCGAGCCGCGCGGGCCCTCGGCGAGCACGGTGACTTTCGCGCGCAGTTCGTACCCCGGCGTGAAGTTGTCTTTGGGTTTACCGTTCTTGTCCACGCCCTTGTCTTCGGTGAGGACGCCGGCGATGCCGTTTTTTTCGTAGAGCAGTTCCCTGCCAGCGAATTGGGTGAAAAGATTCACGCCTTTTTTTTCGACGATCCCGCCGAGCCATTTCATTAGCTTGTTGAGCGAGACGACGTAGTTGCCGTGATTTTGCAGCGGCGGAGGGGTGATTGGAAGTTTGTAGCTGCTGGATTCGGTGAAGTAGTAGGCGGCGTCGCCGGTTACGGGCGTGTCCAGAGGGGCGGATTTTTCAAAGTCCGGGACCAGCTCGCGCAATCCGCGCGGGTCCATGATCGCGCCGGAAAGCTGGTGGGCGCCGATTTCGCGGCCTTTTTCGAGGACGTAGATATTTTCGGCCGAGAGCGATGGCGATTTTCTTGCGTCGTTGTGCTTTTCGATCAGATTGGCGAGGTGCAGGGCGCAAGAGAGGCCGCCGGGACCGGCGCCGATGATCAGGACATCGGCTTCGAGTTGTTCACGCTGCATGTTGGGGTTATCGGACATTAAGCAATGATATCAGAGGAGGAAAATGGGGAGACGGGATTTGCCGTGGTGGCACAGAGGCACGGAGATTACGCCGGATCGCGGTCATTCGTAGCGCAGGGCGATGATGGGGTCAACGCGCAGGGCGCGGAGGGCTGGGATGTAGCAGGCCAGGAGGGCGACGGCTGCGAGGAGGACGGTTACGGCTGCGAACGTTACCGGGTCATTGGCGCTTACGGAAAAAAGCAGGCTGGAGAGGAGGCGTGCCAGCGCGGCGGCGACGGCGAGGCCGATGGCTACGCCGAAAAATGCGATGCGCGCGCCTTGGCCGAGAACGAGGCGCAGGACGTCCTGACGTTGCGCGCCGAGCGCCATGCGAATGCCGATTTCCTGAGTGCGCAATGCGACGCTGTAAGCCATGACGCCATAAATTCCAATGGCGGCGAGGATCAACGCGAGTGCGCTGAAGATTCCGAGGAGCACGAGGGTGAGGCGGCGCGTGGAGATGGAATCGTCCACGAGCTCTTGCATGGTATAGATGGCGAAGATGGGCTGGTCTTTATCAATTGCAGCGACGGCTACGCGAATGGAGGAAGTGAGGCTCGACGGATCAACGGCGGAGCGTACTACGAGGTTCATATTGCTGTTCGGTTGCTGGCGGTATGGATAGTAAACCTCCAGGCGCGCGGGATTGTCGAGGCCGTAGAGTTTGGTGTCCGCGACGACGCCTACGATGGTGACCCATTTTTCATCGTCGCCGGGATGTCCGCGCAGAATGCGTTTGCCGATGGGATCGCCGTTGGTCCAGAAGCGGCGGGCCATGGTGGCGTTGACGAGGGCGACTGACGGCGCGGTTTCGTTGTCGGAATCGGTGAAGGTGCGTCCGCGTAGAAGAGGGATGCCCATGGCGGTAGTGTAGGCGGAGCTGATGATGTGGTAATCGGGATGCGGGAATTCTCCAGGGCCGGGAGTGGGCAGGCCTTCGATGGTGACGTCTGAGCGGCTGTGATTGCCCGTGAGTGGAACGACAGTGCCCACGGCGGCAGATTCGACGCCGGGAATTTGGCGGACGCGGTCGAGGACTTGTTGCCAGAAATTCAGCATGGCCGGATCTTTGGAATACTGGTCGGAGCGCAAAGCCATTTCCATGCTGAGGACGCGGGCTGGCTCGAAGCCGGGGCTGACTTGAATCAGACGGTAGAGGCTCTTGAGCATCAGACCGGCGCCGACGAGGAGGACCAGGGCCAAAGCGGTTTCGGCGATGGCGAGTGCACCGCGCAGACGATGTTGACCGCGGGTGGATGTGGCGCTGCGTCCACCTTCTTTTAGAGTTTCGTGCAAGTCCGGGCGCGTGGCCTGGAGTGCGGGGATGAGTCCGAAGGCAAAGGCCACCAAAACGATGATGGCGCCAGCGAATCGGAAGACGCTGAGGTCCATGCGCACGCCCATCGTCTGGAGTGAATCAGCGGGAAGCAAATATCCGAGCGCAGAGATTCCCCAAGCTCCGAGAATGATGCCGAGGATGCCGCCGCAGAACGCGAGCAGGAGAGATTCGGTCAACATCTGGCGAACGACGCGGCCGCGGCTGGCGCCGAAAGCCAGACGCAGAGCGATTTCCCTGGCGCGTGCCGCGCCGCGTACGAGGAACAGATTGGCGACGTTGACGCAGGCGATCAGCAGAACGAACACGACGGCGCCGAAGAGCACGAGAACGGCGAGGCGCGTGTCTCCTGAGAAGGCTTCGCGAAAGGAAGCGAGGTGAGCGCCGAAACCGTAATTGGATTGCGGATATTGTTCGGCGAGGCGAGCGGTAATTGTATTCATTTCCACTGCGGCTTGGGAAGGCGGCACGCCGGGAAAAAGGCGGCCGACTACGTCCATGCCATCACGCTCGCCGCGTTCGGCTAGTTCGTCGGCGAAGACGCCGAAGGGGACGAGGACGTCGGTGCGATCGAGCAAACGGAATGTGGGTGGGAGAATGCCGACGATCGAGAAGCTGCGGCCGTCGAGGCTGATGGTGCGTCCGAGAATGACGGGATCGCCGCCGAGATGCGATTGCCAGAGCTGATAGCTGAGGAGGATGACGGAGGCAGTTCCCTGATTTTCTTCAGAAGGAAGAAAATCGCGGCCGAGAACGGGGCGGACGCCGAGGAGCGTGAGGAAGTTTGGCGACACGGCGTAGCCGCCGATACTTTCGGGCTGCGCGACACCGGAAAGATTGAAGCCGCGATATTGAATCCCGGCCAGCGCGGAAAAGGAATGGGCCTGCTGACGCCAGTCGAGAAAATCTGGGTAGGAAACGGAAACGTTGCCGACGCTCTTGTGAGTTTCGCGGAGGACGACGAGTTGCGCGGAGTCTTTGAACGGCAGCGGGCGGAGCAGGACGGCGTTGACGATGCTAAAGATTGCGGTATTGGCGCCGATGCCGAGCGCGAGCGTGAGGATTGCGATGACGGTGAAGCCCGGGGATTTCAGGAGCATGCGGACGGCGAATTTCAGGTCTTGGGCGATGGCGTTCATTGATGGCCTCCTCGCGAGGCGAAAAATTATATAGGAGCGTTACGGCGGGCGGGACTAAGACCCGCCCCTAGAGATTCAAAAGCAAAAGAGCCGGCGATATTCATTCGTAACAATTTACTCGTAACGTAGCGCGACCATGGGATCCACGCGCATGGCGCGGCGCGCTGGGAAGTATGACGCCAGGAACGCGACCGCCGTTAGCAGTACGGCCACGGCTGCGAACGTCAGCGGGTCAGTGGGCTTCACGTCGAACAGGACGCTGGACATCCAGCGGGTGACGACCAGGGCTGCGGCCACGCCGATGCACAGACCGAGCAGGACGAGCTGCAGGCCGTGGCCTACGATTACCCGGAGAACTTCTTGGGGTTGCGCGCCGAGCGCCATGCGCAAACCGATTTCGCGGGTGCGCTGCGTGACCAGATAAGAGAGCACGCCAAAAATTCCCGCGGCGGTGAGCAGCAGCGCGATCGAGGCGAAAGCGCCGAGCAGAAGCGTATTGAAACGGTCGCCCGCGGCGGAGCTGGATACGACGTCGTCCATGGTGCGGAAAGTGGAGGTGGCCTCGTCGGGATCAATCGCGCGCAGGGTCTCGCGCACGACGGGTGCGAGTATCGCGGGATCGCCGGCGCTGCGCACGACAACGTTCGTGCGCATGAAGGAGCCTGGCTTGAACATTTCAGGGCGCAGGGATTCCTGCAAGGCGAAGTGTTTATTGCCGCCGACGACGCCGACGATTTCACGCACTACGAATTCGGGTTTGCCTTCGAACATCTTCAAATGCCTTCCGATGGGATTCTCGTTGGGGAAGTATTTTTTCACGAAAGGCTCGTTGACGATGACGACTTTGCGAGAGTCGGTGGAATCCCGGCGGTCGAATACGCGTCCGGCGAGCAGCGGAATGCGCATCGTGCCGAAATAGTCTCCGTCTATGTTGCGAAAATCCGCATCGTTGATGTCGTTGGGATTGGCGGGAGGATGTTCGGCAATGGTGAAGAAGGTGTCGTCCGCTTCCCCACTGAGAGGCAATTCAGAAATGAAGCCGGCACTCATGACGCCGGGGGCGGATTGCAGGCGGTCCTGGAGCGCGTGAAAGAACGATTCGCGCTTCGGTTCGTCGTCGTAGCGCGGCGAGACGAGGGAGATCTCGGTGGTGAGGACGTGCGCGGGATCGAACCCGAGATGAACGCGCATCAGGCGCCAGAAACTATTGAGCAGCAAGCCGGAAGCAATCAGCACCACGACGGAAAGAGCCACTTCGGCGACGACCAGCGCATTGTGCGCGCGATGCTTGGAGCGCGAATCGCCGGAAGCACCGCCTTCTTTCAGACTCTGAGTGAGATCGCGACGACTGGCTTTGAGCGCGGGGCCGAAACCGAAAAGAATGGCCGTGCAAATCGCGGTTACGAAGGTGAACGCCAGCACCGTGCCGTTTACATTTACTTCCTCAAGGCGCGGAAGGCTCTGCGGACCGAGTTGCTTCAGGAGCTCGACGCCGACATTTGCGAGAAAAATTCCGACCAGGCCGCCAGCGAGTGCGAGGACCAGGCTTTCCGTCAACAATTGGCGGAGCAGGCGGCCGCGCGCGGCGCCGAGCGCAGTGCGGATGGCGATTTCACGCTGGCGGGCGGTGTTGCGCGCGAAGAGCAGGCTGGCGATGTTGGCGCAGGCAATCAGGAGAACCAGGGCCACGGCGGCGATGAGCACCATAAATGCAGGACGCACATTACCGATGAGAACGTTCTGCAGAGGTTCGAGCTTCACGCCGAAACCGGCGTTCGTTTCTGGAAATTGCGTGGCGAGGTGAGCGGCTATGGAGTCGAGTTCGGATTGCGCTTGAGAAATTGTGACGCCGGGCTTCAGCAGTCCGATGGGACGGAGGAAATGGGAGCGGCGGCTCTGCATGCCTTTATTCAAGAAGGGAGCGGGAAACCACAGATCGGCTTCGGAGAGAACGGGGATGTCGGTGGAGAGGACGCCGACGACAGTGCGCGATTTGCCGTCGAGCGAAATAGATTTACCGATCACTTGGGGATCGCCGCCGAAATTGTTTTGCCACAAATGGTGGCTGAGGATCACGGCTTCGGGATCCGTGGTCTTTTCGTCTGATTCGTTGAACACGCGGCCGTAGCGGGGTTGAATGCCGAGGGCCTCAAAAAATCCGGCGCTGACCATCGCGCCTTTGATCTGGATGGGTTTGTCGTCGCCGGTGAGATTGAAAAGCGAATCGCCGACGGCCATCGCACCGTAATGTTCGAAGGAGTGGTTCTGAGCGCGATAGTCGAGAAAATCGGCCGGTGAAACGGCGGCGTGGCCACAGAGAGTGCAACTGCCCCAGGACCACACCAGGCGCGCGGGATTCTTGAATGGCAGCGGGCGGAGTACGACGGCGTTCACGACACTGAAGATTGCGGTATTGGCGCCGATGCCGAGGGCGAGAGTGAGGACGGCGACGAGAGTGAAGCCGGGAGATTTTGCGATGGTGCGGATCGCAAATTTTAGATCCTGGAGAAGGATGGACATTCTGGGCTCCTCTCATTCATGGCGCAGGGCGATCATGGGATCAACCGCAGCGGCGCGGCGGGCCGGGAAGTAGCACGCGGCTAGGGCTGCTGTGACGAGCAGCACTGCAACGACGGTGAAGGTGAGCGGATCGGTGGGGCTGACGCCGTAGAGCAAACTGGTCATCACGCGTGTGAGGCCAAATGCGGCGGCAAGTCCGATTGCGGCGCCGATTGCCGCGAGCTTCAGACCTTCGCCGAGAACCTGGAACAGAACTTTGCTTTGTTGCGCGCCGAGGGCCATGCGGATGCCGATCTCGTGGGTGCGCTGGCCGATTAAGTAGGAGATTACGCCATAGATCCCCACGCCTGAAAGCAGGAGCGCGACTGCGGCGAAGGCTCCGAGAAGAATCGCGGAGAATCGTCGCGTCGCGGTGGAATCGCTGATGACTTCCGGCATGGTCTGAGCGCCGTAAACAACTTGTTCGCTGTTTACTTGCTGCACGGAGTGGCGAATGGAATCGAATGGTGCCGCGTCTGGGCCGCGAGTGCGCGCGACCATGCGCAAGCCGATGGGGGCGAGCGCCATAAGCGGATCCGGCAACTGCATGAACGGAAAGTAAAGTTGCGCGCGGAGGCGCTCGGTGGCGTCGGTATCGAGGCCCCACTGATTTACGTGGGCGACTACGCCGATGATTTCGGCTTGAATATTTCCTTGACCGATTTCGAGGAAGAGGCGCTTGCCGACGGGATCTTCGTTCGAGAAATATTGGCGGGCGAAGACGTCGTCAATCACGACCACCGGCCCAGAATTCTCATCGTCACGCGCGGTGAAGAAGCGGCCGCTGCGGAGGGAAGTTCGCATTATGTCGAGGTAGTCGGGATCCACGACGTAATCAATGACCCAGTTCATTTCATTGCGCGTCGTGGGTTTGGGCTGGCCGTCGCGCCAGAAGAGCCATTCATCGTCACCGCTCATTGGGAACGCGCCCCAACTCATGGAGACGGACTGCACACCGGGCGCGGAAGAGACGGCGGCTTCGGCTGCGCGGAACGAGGCGCGAATGGCGGCTGGGCTGGTTTGCAAAGCTGCCGGCGAAAGAGAAAAGCCGAAGGTCAGGACGTTGCGCGGATTGAAGCCGGGATCCACATTCCAGACCTGGACGAGGGTGCGGAGGGCGAGGCCGGCGCCAATCAGGAGAACCAGGGCTAGCGCCATCTCCGCTACTACCAAAATGCCGTGAGCGCGGTGGCGCGAGCCGCTCGAGCCGCGCCCGCCTTCTTTCAGGCTGTCTTGCAGATTGGTGCGCGATATTTTCAGCGCGGGACCGAGACCAAAAAGAATTCCAGCGAGCAGAGTGGCTGCAGCGGTGAAAAGCAGCACGCGCAGGTCAATCTGGATTTCTCCGGCTCGCGGAAGAGAATCCGGCAAAGCACTCAGAGCCGCGCGCAGGCCCCAACTGGCGAAGAGCAGACCGAGCGCGCCACCCATGGCGCCGAGCAAAATGCTTTCGGTGAGAAGCTGACGGATCAGGCGCGATTTTCCGGCGCCCAGTGCGGCGCGGACGGCGAATTCGCGCATGCGAGCGGTGGAGCGCGCGAGCAGGAGATTTGCGATATTGGCGCAGGCAATCAGGAGCACGAAGCCCACGGCGCAGAAGAGCACGAGCAGAATTGATTTCACATCGCCCAACATGCGTTGCCTGAAAGGAATCAGGGCGGCGCCGATGCCCTTATCCACTTCGGGATAATCGGCGGCAAGATTCTGGGTGATGGTGGCGAAATCCGCGCGCGCCTGGCCGATGGTGACGCCGGGTTTGAGGCGGCCGATGCCGTGGAAACCGAGGCCCGCGCCGCGAATAAATAGCAGGTTGTTGTTCCAGTTCACGACCGGAACGTAAATCTCGCTGGCGCTGAAGGAATCGATCATGAGATCGAAATCCGCGGGGATCACGCCGATGATGGTGTACTGCATGCCGTCGAGTGTGAGGCTCTTGCCGACGGCGTCAGGCGCCGAGCCAAATTTGCGTTTCCAGAAGCCGGCGCTGATGAGCGCGACGGGAGCAGCACCGATCTGATCGTCGGAGCGGAGGAAGGTGCGGCCCTCAGCCGGCTTTACGCCGAGAATCGGAAAGAAATCGGAAGTGACCAACTGGGCTTGCGCCTGTTCCGCTGGGCCCAGGCCGGTGAGACTGAAAGAATAGCTGCGCGAGACGGCCATTGCGGAGAGCGTGCGATTATCTTTTTGCCAATCGAGGAAATTGGGATAGGAGATCGAGCCGGTGTTGAAATTTGGCTTGCTCTCGTGGAGCGTGATGAGCTGATCGGGTTGCGGGTACGGTAGAGGATTGAGCAGGACACCATTGACGATGGAGAAGAACGCCGTGTTCGCGCCGATGGCGAGAGCGAGCGTGAGGACCGCGACGGCGGTGAAGGCCGGGGATTTCGCGAGCATGCGAAGGGCAAATTTGAGGTCTTGCGTTAGTGTGATCATCAGCAGCCCCCCAGAAGCAGCGATTTTTTTAGGTGCGAAAGCCGGGCGTTTCGCGAACCGCCCAGCGCAAAATTGGCCGCGCGTTCATGGACATCGACGCGCCGGCACACAAAGCTCGCGAGGGATCGGCAGGTGGGATACCAATGTCAATGTGAAATAAAGGGATTGGATTCAGCGATTTAGAGGGGATGGCACAAACGTCGGTGCGGCTGAATGCGCGGTTGCGGGAAGTGCTGTCGCGAAATTGGACAATGGAGCTGACGGAGAATTGAGAGTCTTGGTGCAACAGTGGGTGCACAGGCAGGATTGCCCTCCTGCGGCGGGCTGGCCTTTGCTACGGCTTATTTTGATTTTTCGAGTTCTTCGATCAGGGCGGGGACGATTTCGAAGAGATCGCCCACGATGCCGTAGTCGGCGACTTCGAAGATTGGCGCGTTCTGATCTTTGTTGATGGCGGCAATGGTGCGCGCGCCTTTCATGCCGACGACGTGCTGGATGGCACCGCTGATGCCAAGCGCGAGATAAAGTTTCGGCGCGACGGTCTGGCCGGAGCTCCCGATCTGGCGGTCCATGGGGAGCCAGCCTTCGTCGCATATGGGGCGCGAGGCGCAGATTTCGCCGCCCATGAGCTTCGCGAGTTTTTCGGCGAGAGGAATATTTTCCGGGGCTTTGATGCCGCGGCCTACGGAGACGAGGATGGGAGCTTGGGAGAGGTCCACGGCCTGCTTGGCTTCGCGGAAGAGATCGAGCGGCTTGGTGCGGATTTGTTCTGGCTTCAAGTCCACGCTGACGGATTTTACTGGCGCTGTGCCGCTCGCGTGTTTGGCGGCGAGGTCGGCACGGAATGCGCTGGCCTGGAAGGAAGCGATCCAGGGGCCTTCTCCCACGAAGACTACGTCCGCGGAGGTGCGGCCTTGAAACATCTGGCGGACGAAAATGAGCTTGCCGTTTTCGTAGCGGTAGGCGATGCAGTCGCCGATCATGCCTTTGTCGAGCGAGGCGGCTAGTTTGGGCGCGAAGTCACGGACCTGGTAAGTGTGCGGGAACAGCACCAGGCCGGGTTTTGTGGATTCGATTATCTGGCGGAGAGCTAGCGCGAAGCCGTCGGGTGTGTATTTTTCGAGGAGGTCGTGTTCGACGGCGAGGACTTCGTCGAGTTGGTAGGCGGAAAGGTCGGCGGCAAGCGCGCCGATGCCTTTGCCGATTACTGCGCCGGTTAGCGAGCCCTTCGTTTGCTGGACGATTTGCTGGGCGGCGGCTAGAGTTTCGAAACTGATTTTGTTCCAAGTGGCTTCGCGTTGTTCGGTGATTAGGAGAATTTTCATTTTGTCTCTCGGTGTGTCAGGCTTACGAATTTCCTTTCCGGTGCCGACGTTACGACATGGCCGTGATTCCGGCCGAGGCGATGCGATCTGATCCAAAGCTCGGCCGCATTGTTGTTCGCCAGAACGTATGCGTTCCGGTCGCCTGAAAACCTGAAATCATATCCGGTGTAGCCAAGTATCTGAAAGCCATCGTCTTGTACTTCGCCTGATTCAAGACCCAACACCGCGATCTGGTGCCGGATCGCAATCGCGATTGCATCCAGCGCGTCCTCGTGCGGCAGGATGAGTTCATTTCCAATCGCGAGAGCACGGTCTTTCACTTCTTCGGAAAGAAAATCCGCTAGCTCTCCCACGGACATGGAGCGCTCAACTACTCCGCGTGGACGCTGCGCGCGCAGTCGCAAGGTCTTCTCGAATGCGTCGCGACGCAACTGATCAGTCCAACTCATGAGAAAACCCTACAAAACCCGCGCTTCGTGGCGCAGTTTTTCCACCAGCTTGGCTGCGATTTCTTTGGGCTGGCCGGTGATGAATTCGGTTTTCTTGGTTTTTTGCGGCATGTAGATGCGCTCGACTTTTTGCGTGGGCGCGTCCGGCAGGCCGAGCGTCGCGCGATCTACCGTGGCGATTTCTTTTTTCTTGGCGGCCATGATGCCTTTTAGAGTGGCGTAGCGCGGCTTGTTGATGCCGGACTGAATGGAAAGCACGGCGGGCAGCGGCAATTCGACGTGCTGGAACCAGCCGGCTTCAAGTTCACGCTTGAGCTTCATATGATTTTCGACGACTTCGATGGCCATGATGATGGTGGCGTGCGGGCGGCCGAGAAGTTCGGCGAGGAGGACGCCGGTCTGGCCGAAGCCTTGATCGTCGCTTTGCAGGCCGGTGAGAATTAAATCGAAATTTTCGGCTTGGATCGCGGCGGCGAGGGAACGCGCGGAGCCGAGCGGATCGAGTTTGAAGAAATTGGCGTCGGAGACGTGGACGCCGCGGTCGGCGCCTTTGGCGAGCGCTTCCTTGATGGTTTGTTTGGCGCGTTCGGGGCCCATGGAAATGGCCACGACTTCGCCGCCGTGTTTCTCTTTCAGGCGCAGGGCTTCCTCGAGCGCAAAGGTGTCGGGCTCGTTGGTCTCGAAGCCGATATCGGATTCGCGAATCCAGGCGCCGCCTTCGAGGATGGCGAGAGGAGCGTCTTTCGCGGGGACTTGTTTGACGCAGACTGCGATTTTCAAGAATGCCTCCGGAAAATGGTGATGCGAACAATCTGATAGTTTCTATCAGAATTTCATATTTGGAGCAACGGGACAAATCGCGCGGGGCGGCGCGATGCGATGCACGACTGCAAGAGCAACTGCGCCCAGCTAAAGTTGACCGTCACGGAGTCCAGAACGTCAACGCCGGCGCTACGGAAGGCGTGCAAAGCGGCCGCGCCGTCGAGCGGGCCAACGATGTTGCTCAAGGCCCAGCACATGAGGTAGTTTCAATTCCTATGTACACACTCCAGGATAAAGTCGCATTAATCACCGGCGCGTCGCAAGGCATCGGCCGTTCGACCGCACTCGCTCTCGTAGTCGCCGGCGCAAAAGTAGCAGTCGCTGCACGCAACGGCGAAAAGCTAACAGCTCTCGTCGCCGAAATCGAAGCCGCAGGCGGGGCCGCGCTGGCCGTCCCACTGGACGTAGCCGATCCCGCGCAGGTAAAGACGGGCTTCCAACAAATTCTCACGAAGTTCGGCAGGCTCGACATCCTGGTGAATAACGCGGCGATCACTCGCGACACGCTTGCGCTGCGCATGAAGCTCGAAGATTGGGAAGCCGTCCTGCGCACCAACTTAACCGGCGCGCATCTCTGCATTCAGCAGGCCCTCGGCGCAATGCTCAAGCAGCGCTCCGGCCGCATCATCAATATCAGCTCGGTGGTCGCGCAAACCGGCAACGCCGGCCAGGCCAACTACGTCGCCTCCAAAGCCGGACTGATCGGCCTCACCCGCGCCATCGCCGTGGAAGTCGCTTCGCGCAACATCACGGTGAACGCCGTCGCTCCCGGCTTCATTGACACGCCGATGACCGCGCCGCTCTCGCAGGAACTGAAAGACAAAATGAAGTCCATGATCCCGCTAGGCCGCTTCGGCACCGAGGCCGACGTCGCTGCCGCGATCGTCTTCCTCGCAAGTGACGAAGCGGCCTACATCACCGGCCAGGTTCTCGACGTCAACGGCGGCCTCTACATGGGCTAGCGCCGTCAACATCTCGGCCTCCGAACCCTCACTGCGGCGCACATCCATAGGTCACCACTTGAATCCGCCACTCCCGTTGTCCACTCGAAGGCCGATATTCCTGTTTCCATTTCGCTCCGGAGTCGCGCGTCAAGTCTTGCTCACTCACCTTTGCGCAACGGGAGGCCAACGACGCGCGAATCTCCTCCACCGCAGGGCCTGGCACCCAATAACCCAGCCCGTCCACGACGGCAACTGTTTGCTTCCCGGGAGCGCCGGCCGAAATCCACTGCTGGGGCGTATAGGTATTGGGCGCGCGCAAGGAAGTGGGCAGAAGCCCCGCATAATGCCGATTCGTCATGGGATTTGTGGACGGCAGTAGATAGGTCAGGTGGAAAAAGAACGAAGGATTATTGCCGATGACGGTCCGACCGTTGTCGTTAACTTCCGCGGCCTGTCTTGCCACCTGGTGCTAGGTTTCGATCCAACGCGGCGCGGCGTAAAGTTTGCGCGAGAAAATACCGTACCAGCCAATCGCGCCCGCCAGTGCCTGCGAGCAAACGTCGAGCGGATGGCAGCGTCGCAGTCGCCAGCGTGATTCCGATCGCAAGTATCAGCCACGGGGCGGTCATCATCAGCCGCTTGGTGGATCCAATTTGCAAGAGAGTCATGGCGGCCAGCAGCGCCACGAAATACAGCAAGAATCGCCGCGCCGGCGCCTCGCCATAATCGAAAACTAGCAGCAACGTGCCCGCGATCGCCACTGCCGCCGCGATCCCCGGCGCCCAGAACCACGGCGCTACCGATTCGCTTACAAACAGACAGTAGAGATTGTAAACGCCGGTCGCAATCGCCGAAGCCAACGGCACCTGATCCGCGCCGACGCGAACTTCCGTCACCAGCGCCCGCATGATTGGTGCGGCCGCCACCACCAGGAATGCTCCGGTTGCCAGCAATAGCAGTCACGTCCGAGCGCTCCACTTAAGTCTCCATAAAAGATCTAAGCCCAGACAACCCAGCACAGCCCACCCGTAATAATTCGTGTACACCAGCGCCAACGCGCGAAGCACTACCGGCATCCAATTCCCTGGCGACGGGTATTCGACATATCTCAAGTACGCGAGGGTCAGCAAAGCCACCAGCAGGAACGTGAAGGAATACCAGCCCGTTAAACGCCCGAAGTGAAATCCATAGGGCCACAGCAATAGCAGCATCAAAGTGTAAATTCTGGCACGCTCCTTGGGCCAAGAACCACGCGCCGAGCAGATAGAAAACAATCAAGGGAAGCCGAAGCAAATGGATATTCCCGACGGTGAGCCGGAGCCACTCGTGCAGGATCAGGTCGGATAGCGGCGGATGCGCGTGCTGTCTACCACCGCCCCGGAACAATTTCATGGTTGCCAGTGCAGGCGTGGCCGCTACATCGATGATGGCGACTTCGTCGTCCACCGGCGCGAACCGCCGGTTGCTGGCCATTAGAATCGCGCCAAACGCCAGCAGCACGATGGCGATCCGGGTTTCACTTCCGAGGCGTCGCGGAAACCGAGGGTTGGGCGCGGAGGAATCAGTTTGAATTGGGTCAGCAGTCAATTAGATGCGAATGCTACTGAGGGTAAATATGTCGGTCAAGTGTGGGAGTTACTGCCCCGACCGGGCTCCGTTGCGGTTTCCACGCATTCCGGCGCGCTGCTGGTATCATCTTTGTGGAACTATCTTCAACCCTCGGTTGAACCAAAAAGGAACGAGGGCTAGCAAATTAATTACCGTGAATCCTGCGAAAATGCACACATGTGAGAAGGCTTCGCGCGCGAACCTGCCAACCTCGCTTCCGGGTCGCGCGCGCTTGGTGTGGCTGGGCTTGAGTCTTCTGGTGTGTGGCGCCCCAGCCTTGGCTCAGGCGCAGCAAGCCCTCGTCGTCTCGCCAGCGCCGAATTCACCAGCCGCGCCGGAACCCGGGACATCATCTACCGAGCAACTGCAGCAGCAGCCCGTTCAACAACCCGATCAACAATCGAATCAACAGCCCGACCCGCAATTGCCGGGCAACATCAGTGGCACCGTCGTTGATCCCTCCGGAGCCGCCGTCACCGGAGCCCACGTGGTTCTCACGCGTGGCGATAAGACCCCCAAACAAGAAGTTCTCTCCGGCGACGATGGCCAGTTTTCCTTCGCCAGCGTTCCTCCCGGCCCATTCCAGATCACCGCTGACTCCGAACTGTTCACCACGCAGAAACTCTCGGCGATACTGCATCCGGGCGAAATCCTCGTTCTCCCGCAAATCGTCTTCGCTCTCGCCACGGAGGTCACCCAGGTTAATGTGGTCGTCCCGCGGATCGAAGTGGCCGAAGAGGAACTAAAAGTTGAGGAAAAGCAGCGAGTCTTTGGCGTCATTCCCAACTTCTATGTCAGCTACATTCCCGATGCCGCTCCTCTGGCCTCCAAACAAAAATTTCAGCTGGCCTGGCGCAGCACCATCGATCCAGTTAACTTTGTGATCACGGGAGCAATCGCAGGAGTGCAGCAGGCGGACGGCACTTTCAGCGGGTACGGCCAAGGCGCGCAAGGCTACGCCAAGCGCTATGGCGCTTCCTACGCAGATTTCGTTACCGGCACGTTCATCGGCAGCGCCATACTGCCTTCGCTCTTGAAACAAGATCCGCGTTATTTTTACAAAGGGACCGGCAGCGTGCGCTCTCGGGTTCTGTATGCTATCGCCAATTCGGTGATCTGCAAGGGCGACAACGGGCACTGGCAGCCGAATTATTCCAGTATCCTAGGCAGCCTCGCTTCGGGCGGCATCTCCAACTTGTACTACCCGGCCCAGAATCGCGATGGCGCTGGACTAACTTTCGAAAACGCGCTAATCGGCATCGGCGAAACCGCCGCCACCAACCTTCTGCAGGAATTCGTGATCCGCAAGCTCACCCCCAACGCCCCTCACCCACAAACAACCGCGCCGTAGCGCAGCCGCAGAAACTTATCGCCCAGACGTTCGGCTGTTGTATTTGTATCGGCTGTCCTTCGACGCGCGATTGGCCTCAGTTTATCTCTGCGCTCTCCGCGCCTCAACCTCTGCGCCCACTGCGTTATGCCCTGGTGTCTTAGTCTTCCGCCCCACAGCATACGCCGCCGCCTCGCTGCGCATTTCGCGCGAGCTTTTGATTTTCTTTAGGACGAGCCGAGACCACCACTACCGCGTGTGAAAGGTTGACCCAGCATTAAGCCACGCATAGAATGGCAAGGTTGTGTTGAAGGCGCTACCCCAGCCTGTCGTGGGACCGGGGATTTCCAGACAGCCGATACCGGAGGAACAATCAGAATGGCCAGCGTCGAAGAACGCGTGAAAACAATTATCGTCGAGCAGCTCGGTGTGGATGAAGGCGAA
>Ga0070761_10000860_pt1 | contig 19232 bp, 16 predicted proteins | sample HubBroMetageREF1_FD_66724 | JGI IMG/M metagenome (GOLD analysis project Ga0070761, IMG submission 66724) | Reference soil microbial communities from the Hubbard Brook experimental Forest, New Hampshire, USA - Hubbard Brook CCASE Soil... | ecosystem: Environmental > Terrestrial > Soil >... | reverse complement strand
CATCCCGACACGATTCGCGTGGCCAATCTCGGCCAAAACCAGGTTCGAATCGTCACCGCCGACTACGAACCGTCGGAAGGCGGCGGCAACTTCAACCCGGCCTCGCTGATCGGCTACACGGTCAACCTCGGTGGAGGCAGCCCGACGACGATCGCTTCGCTCGCGACAAACAGCGGCCAAGTCTACGCCCTCGATCGGTACAGCGGAGCTCCCGGAGGATTCGTCGCGCTCTTCGGGGGTGTGGACATGACGACACAGATGAGCGCCTTGATGGTCGCGCGCTTGCCCGACGACGCATCCGCGTGGGTGGGCCCCGTGACTTTGGCGACTCTGCCAAACGACATGAACGACACCCAGGCGGTGCTGTCGGTCATCGACGCCGCGAACGACGATTACTACGTCGCGTACAGCACGGTGAGCGGCGCGACCCAAACGATCTACGGCGCCGAATTGACTCCCAGCGAAACCGCGACGTTGCCCGTGCTGGCGACCTATGCGACCCCCACGAGCGGAAGCGGCGCGTTTGGGTTCGCGTATCCCGGAATCGCCTTCAACGGTGTGCAGGCCTTTGTCATTCTCTCTCCCAATGGCAGCGGCGGGCCCCCGCCTCTCGGGGCGCCGGCGGCGATCCTCATCCCCGGAGCCGTGCCGCCGACCGTCCTCATCGCGCCGCCGACGAATCTCAACTACTTCGCGTACGGACTTACCAATGCCACGACGCCCGGTCTCGCCAACGCTTTCTTCCTCGTGGCGGACCTGACGCAGATCCAAGGGAGCTACCGGGTCGGGCAGGTGGCCACGAGCGCGCTTGGCACGCTGAACCCGATGTCGCTCCCTCAGACCATTCCGGCCACGGCCGACGGCGGGCAAGCGTCGCTCAAGGATCTCATCATCAACAATCAGACGACGCACTGGGAGAACGCGTCCGGAGACGATCAGCTGATCGTCGTCGCTCCACCGACGGACCTCCTGGGCTCCTATCCCGGCGTCAATTTCGCCTGGTGGGACGCGCCGAGCGGAATGCTCCGCGCACTCTCGACCGGCGATGGGGCGCTGCTTTCGGATGTGCCGAACGTGCACCGAGGCGATGCCACGTTCCTAACGCTCGTCGGAAGTATCGCGCAGTTCTGGCTGGTCTACGAAAACGTCGTTGGCGCTCCGACCTCGATGAACGATTTCCCGCCGCCCCCGAGCGACATCTGGGTGGCGCGGGTCACCTGCACGCTCTGATCGCTCGACTACGCGTGCGAGAGGGTGAGCTTCAATCCACTCGACGCGGCAGGCGTGTGCCCCGCCGGGGGTCCGCAGGGCCGACAAGATGATCCTGTCGATGCTGATTCAGCCCGGCATGACGCCTATCGCCAAGACGGTGTGGTGCGCCGCGGCGGCCAATAGCGGGGGGGGGCAATCAGAGCAACGAGCCGCCTATCTCGACGACGAGTGACGAAAAGGGCAGCGATGCTCTCGTGTGGTTCATGAACGGCCCCCAGCTCAATGCCGTCGATGGCGACACGAGCGCCGTGGTCTTCGGCGGTGGCACGGGGATGTGCACCGGAAACCTGAAAATGAGCTGGCCCATCATCGTCAACGGACGCATCGTCGTCGCCGCCAACGGGCACCTCTGCGCCTGGCACTAACCGCGCGCCGCGAGGGCGCAGGCCTTGGGCCAAACCGCGGGCGCCACCGCCGACGAGGCCCTTCGCGGGCTCGCGAAGCGAGCCTCCTGGATGCCGTCGCGCCCGATTGCCACTGCATCCCCCCCGACCCGGCGCTCTTGGAGTATGCTCGCCCGCCATCGTGCGCTTATGGGTGGGTGTGTTTGGGTGCGTCGCGGCAGTCGCGGCGGGATCCGCCTTGTTTGCGTGCCGCCAGATTGTCGGCATCCAGGACGGTGTGGGCGACCCGACGCGCGCTTGCGGGCTTCCCTACGGTACGAACGCGTGCGCCGAGTGCGTCGCCGCGAGCTGCTGCAGCGAGTCGGCGGCTTGTTCGACCGACCCGGCGTGTTCCCCGTACGAGTCGTGTCTCGGAAACTGCAAGGGGGATCCCGCTTGCCGAGCGCGGTGCGTGATCGACTTCCCTTCGGGGACCTCCGTCCCGGTCGCGCCGCTCAGCGCGTGCCTGGCGTCGAAATGCGGAACCGAATGCAACCTCGCATGCGGCGGCCTCGCCTCCAGCGAGACCCCGCCGGACGCAGCGGCGGCCTGCCAAAGCTGTCTGACGACCCGCGCCTGCGCCCCCGCGCAGGCCTGCGCATCGTCGGCCGATTGCGAAGCAGCCTTTCAGCAGTGCTCCCTCGCCTGCCCGACGTGGGATTGCGCAGAGACCTGCCGGACCGCGCACGGTGCGCCGATCGCACCGGGGGCCGATCCAGATGGGGGGCCCTGGACGTCGTTCATCCAAGAGTGGTCCGGAGCCTGCGCCACGGCATGTGCGTCGGGAGACTATTGGTCTTGCGTCGGCCATGTCGGTTGGCCGGCCCCCAAGTCGTCTACCGTGACGGTGGCGTACACGGGGTTCGAATACGTTTCGCATGCGCCCGTCGCCTCTCTCAGCATCTCGGTCTGCAATCCGCTCGACCTCACCTGCGCCAGGCCGCTCGCGAGCGGCCAAACCGACGCCACAGGAACGGTGGTGTTGCATCTGCAGAACCCGCCGGACTCCAACGGACTTGGGCTCAACGGCTATTTCCAGGTGAGCTCGCCCGACAAGACCTACGTGCCCAACATCGTCTACTGGGGATATCCGATGAGTGAGGCGACCAATCTCCTGCCTTTGGACGCCTTCGGATTGAACATCACGGTCGGGGAAGACGAACAGTTGGCCGCGGCCCTCGGCGTCACCGTAGACCCCACGCGCGGCCAAATTTTTGCGAACGTCGAGGACTGCCTATTCAACTCCGCGCCCGGCGTGCAGGTCACCATCGACAACAGCGACCCGGCAATCCATGAGTTCTATGGCATCGGCAATCTCATGCCGACCGCGACCGACCAAACGGGGGTCGCGATTTTTACCAACGTGCCGGTCGGCAACGTCAATCTGACGGCGACGCCCCTCGCTGTCGGTGCACAGTCGAGCAAGGTGACGGTTCAAGTCCGAGCGGGCTGGATCACAGGCGCGAACTTGTTTCCGACACCTTGAGCCCGTCCTTCGACATCGGCCGGTCGGCCGCTCGCGATCAGTAGGCCCCTTCGAGCGGGTCTCGAGCCTTCGGAGCATTGCTCTTCGTGGAAGGCGCAGAGGCGGGCCGCTTCTGGACCCCTACAATCCCTGCAGGTTTTGGTGTCGGGGCCGAAGAGAGCGCCGTCGAGGGGGCTGCGGCGTCCGTCGAATCCGGGCTCGGCGAGGGAGGGACGAGCGCCGAGCTGGAGGCTTGGGGAGGAGGGATCGGAGTGGGTGAAGCTGGCGTGGTTATCGAGATCCCGGGATTGGTCGCCGCGGCGCGGATCGCGTCTTGACCATGCCCTCCACCGCGCGCGAGCACAGCCGCGGCCAAGATGGCGGCGGCAGCCCCCGCGATACCCATCCCTCCAAGCCAAAGCCTCCCACGCTTCCTCTTCGCCGTCCTGAGATCGGTGTAGGACGCGCTGAGCGAGGGCGTTCCCGTCGGCATCGCGCTCACCGGGGGAGTCGGCACCCTCGGGTAGGCATCCGACATGCGCGGCTGCTCCGGCACGCCCAGCGCCTCGGCGAGGGCTTCGACCTGCTGATCGGCCGTCGAGAATCGTTGGGCTGGATCGCGGTTGCAAGCGCGAGCGAACCAGGCATCGAAGGCAGGTCCCCACGTCGAGCCCCGCTCGGACGGAGGAGGCATCGGATCGGTAAGGATCTGCACGAAGAGCTGGCTCAGGCTGCCGGCCTGCCAGTACATACGCCCCACCAGGAGCTTGAACGCAATCAGGCCCAACGCGTAGAGATCGGCGCGCGACGTCACGGGCGGCCCGCGGCTGTCGGTCTGCTCGGGCGCCATGTACCCAGGCGTTCCGAGGAAACTGTTCGACTGCGTGAGCGCAGTCCCCTCGGCAGTCATCTTTGCAATCCCGAAGTCGAGAAGCTTCACGAGCGGGGAACCATCTTCGCGCCGCGTCAGAAAGATGTTCTCGGGCTTGAGGTCGCGGTGCACGATCCCGCTTTCGTGCGCCTTCACCAGCGCGCGCGCGACCTGCCGGAGCCAACACACGACATCGGCGGACGAGGCCGGACGATCGCCGGTCACGCCCTCGAGATCGGCACCTTCCAGCAGATCCATGACGAGGAAGGGGGCGCCCCCCAGCTCGGGCGCCACGTCGGCATCGGTGACACGCACAACGTGATCGCTCTGGATGCGCGAAACGGCGCGGGCTTCGCGCTTGAAGCGCTCCACCGATGCGCCCGGCTGCCGAGTGAGCACCTTCAGCGCAAAGCGCTGACCGGTGTGCAGGTGCTCGACCTCGTAGACCACGCCCATGCCCCCCTGGCCGATCATCCGAAGGGGGCGGTACTTGCTACCGATCCGGGAAGGGAGGTCCATATCCGACATGATCGATCTTCTCCCGCTATCTGAGACGGTAGCGGGGGTCTTGTGGCGCGGTCAATCCATGTTTCATCGCGCCGCGCCCAAGAGCCGGTTGACCTACACCGCGGTCTTCTGTCAGCCTTGAAGCTTGATGTGGAAGGGTCCCGGGGGACGGCTGGCGGCGCTGGCGCCTTTCATCGCGATCGCGATCGGCTCCTCGCCGGCGCGGGCGGATGCGACCGACGAACAGAAGGCGCTCGCGCTACGGCTATTCGACGAGGGCCGGTCGCTCCTGGCCGCGGGAAAGGTCGCAGAAGCCTGTCCCAAGCTTGAAGAGAGCCGGCGTCTCGACCCCCTTCCCGGAACGGTGCTCAACCTTGCCGTCTGTCACGAGAAGCAGGGGCTCGCGGCGAGCGCCGTAGCCGAGTTTTATCAGGCGCGCGCGATGGCCGAGCGAGACAAGCGGGACGATCGGGTCGCCTTGGCCAACGACCATCTGCGCGCGCTCGAATCCCAGGTCTCGAACCTCGTCCTCGTCGTGCGCCCTGCCGCCGACCGACCGGATTTGCTCCTCCGCCTCGACGGCAATCCCGTGGGGCGTGCGGTATGGGGCACGCGGATACCCGTCGATCCTGGCGAGCATGCCATCGAAGCGTCAGCGCCGAACAAGAAGCCGTGGAGGGTCGTGGCTAAAGTGTCCGCCGCCGGGGACGTCCAGACCGTGACGCTGGCGCCGCTCGAAGACGCGCCGCCGACGGCTTCTCCGCCTTCCGCCGCGCCCGAGTCGCCCATGCCCGTTGCGCAAGGTCAGCCGCCGCTGTTCGCGCTGCGCACCCCCGAGCACCACGGCATATCGACGCGCCGACAGATCGGGCTCGTATCCACGGCGGTCGGGGTCGTTGGGCTCGGCGTCGGCAGCTACTTCGGCGTTCTCGCCTTCCGGAAACACGGTGAGCCTGGGGGCGGGACGTGCACGGAGCTCCCGTGCGATTCTTCGCTGCCGAGTGAGGCTGCGTCCGCGGCGGACGCCTCCACCGCGACGTTCGCTGCGGGCCTCGTCGGGCTGGCTCTCGGCGCCATCCTCTGGTTCGGCGACTCGAGCAATTCCGGCGATAGGCCCGGGGTGAGCGGGCTCCCCAGCGTGGGGCCGGGGCGCGGCGGAATTCAAATGTCGACACGCTTCTGAACGCGCGCGGCACAGCCGAAGCGGCTGCTAGCCTTCGCGCGCAATGCTCTTCGACCTCGAAGCGTGGCTGGCAGCAATTCCGGTTTCTCCGCCCATCGTACAGGTGGGCGCCACGGTGCTTCGGCGACGCGCCGCGGAGGTGGATGCCGCGCAGCGGTCGACGCCCGCGTTCGCGCGTCTAGTCGATGTCATGGTCGACGTCATGCGAACCGCACCCGGCGTCGGGCTCGCGGCGCCTCAAATCGGTGTTCCCCTCCGCGTCTTCGTGGCCGAGGACGACGAGGAAAGATTGTCGCGCCTGACCGACGAAGCGCGCGCTCTGCGCGGTCGCGTGGGCCTTCCTCTCACGGTCCTGGTCAATCCGACGGTCGTCGCCACGTCGCGAGACGAGGCGACCTTCTACGAGGGTTGTCTCAGCGTCCGAGGATACGGCGCGCTGGTTGCCCGCGCCGCCGCAGTGCACGTGACGGCCGTCGACGCAAGCGGCCGCCCGGTCTTGCTCGATCTCGCTGGTTGGCCGGCGCGGATCATGCAACACGAGATGGACCACTTGGACGGCACTCTCTACGTGGACCGCATGCTGTCTCGTTCGCTCGCCGGGGAGGACGAGCTCGGACGCCTGTCGGCGCTCCCGGTGGCCGAGGTCATGAAGGAGCTCTTCTAAAGCCCTTTCGGTCCGATTTCATAGGCCAGACCCCCCGGACGCGCATAGTCGTAGTTGATCGTCGCGACCGTTCCGGGAGTCGGCTTCGACGGCATCGAGACCGCATAAAACTCGAGAGGGCCGCCAATGAAGAACGGCTCTGCGGTTACGGTGGTCGCGACGCCCTCGGACGTCATGCGCGCGAAGGTGTCGCCGAGCGAGAGAAAATGCGCGGACGTCACGACGCTGTAGCCCAGGCGAAAATGCATGGGCGTCACGCCGTCGTAGTGCTGCGGGCTTCGGAGGATCGAGACTACGAACGCGTTGACCACCGCTCCATACCCGAAGAGACCCCACATCGCCGTCTTCCGGAGGAGACCTTCGAGGCGAGACAGGGGCACCCAGGCGCCCACGAGAAGCGCAAGCGCAATGAGCACGTAGTGACGGATCGCGTTCGCGTCAACGAAGAGCGGAAGAGCGGCCGCGCAAGCAGCGGGAAGCACCAAGAGAAGCGTCTCGCCACCCGTTGCGGCGCCCCCTCTCGCAAGGCGAACGAGCGCACCCCCGTAGACGAGCAACAACGCCGCGACATACGCGTAGGACAGCAGGAAAAGCGGCAGCGGAAGCGCTACCGAGTAAAACCTCCTTACGAGGACGTCGTTCGCGAGCGTTTGTACGAACGCCATCGAATGCGTGACCGCGAAGGCGCTGCCTCCTAGGGCGAAGTATCCCGTCAGAAGCCACCTGAGACGTCTCGGCCCCCGTTCGAGACGGGCGCGCACGCGCGAAATGAGCTCCACGTCCGACAAGACTCTTGCCAGAACGAGCGCTTCGAGCACGAGCAAGACCGCGAATCCCGCGACCGCGAACGGAGGCGAGAGGGCTTCCCTGAACAGCCAGAGCTTCGCCAGGGCAAGAACGGCGACGTTGCCGAGAGACACGCATTGTGCGACCGCGAGCTGCACGGCGGAAGCCGTTCTGCCGCGAGCCGCGCTCGCGATGCTGGCAACCAGCAAGCCGATGCAGAAAACGATGAAAATGAAGTGGCTGAACATCCCCAACGCCGAGACGAGAAACAATGCCGCACACCCCAGAGTCAGCGTGCGCCTCGGCAGCCCCCCTGCCCTGCTGTCGCCCACCCACACGACGCTCGTTGCGAGGAGGAGCGAAGCGAGGAGGGGGTTCAACGCCGTCACTTCCCAGGCGACCCGCAGCTCGCACGTGACGATGAGCGATGCGCCGGCCAAGAGCAGAAAGACGATCCCCCCTTCTTTGCTTTTCCGAACGAATGCGCAGGTCGACGCGAGCGCCGTGAGCGCCATCAAGTTGCACACTACACCGACGGTACGGAGCGAAAGCTGCGATGGGCCGAGCGCTCGGAAGACGAGCGAGACAAGGTACGGGAACGCAGCTCCTGTGTAGCCGTTCATCCCATGAATCGAAGCGCTGCAGCCGGTAGCGATCTTCCAGGCGCGCAGGCCAAACCAAGCCTCGTCGCCGTGCAGCCCGGGCATCGTCGCGAGCCGCGTCGTGAGCATGTACGCGATGGCTGACGCCAAGAAGGCCAGCACCAACCACTCGGCGACTCGGCGGGGCGCGGAGCGACGCACTCGGCCTCCGTCATAACGTAGTTCCGCTAAGAATGTTCGCTCCTCTACTTCTTCGTGAATGTGAATTTGTCGGCGTTGAAGCGCCCGACCTGCGTCATCGTCATGAGGTAAGTACCGGCCGCAGGGAACGTCACGGTCGCGAGGTTGTCGCGCTCGGCCCACGAGTGATAATTCTCGCCGCACCCGCAGTTGGTGGTCGGGCTGATGGGCAGCGCGACGTCTCCAGTGGTGATGCCGCCGCCGAACGACAGGTTGACGCCGCCTCCCATGGGAACGGCCATGAACCCTCCGACGGAAAACGTGCCGGCTTCCGTCACGACGACCGTGTACTTCAACCATTCGCCCGCGGTGCTGTAACAGACGTAAGTATCGATGGGCATGACGGGCTGACCCGCCAGGGTGTTGTCTGGCTTGTTGGGGTTGATGCGGCAAAGGCCGACGTTGTCGTCGCAAGCGGCGCCGCTGCAGATCTTCGCGGTCGCGGGCAGCGGCGGGCGGTAGGGGGGCGCGTTCGCGGGCGCCCAATCGCCCGTCACGATGCCGTCCGTACAGCTCGTACCGCTGCGGCAGAAGGCCACGGTGGGACCGCCGCGATCGTAGTCGGCAGCGTAGATCGTTCCGGGGATCGCGTTGGCCTTGAAAGGCGTCCCCGCGTAACCGGCCGGCACCAGTTTGACTCCCCCGTCGTTGACTCCCCCGTCCGCAAGCGCCGTGCCACTGCTGCCGCCCTCGGCGGCGTCCGGGCTGCTGCCGCCTTCCGGTGCTTCACCGCTACCGCCGCCCTCGGCGACTCCACCGCTGCTGCTCGCCGCGGCTCCGCTGCTCGCGCCGCTCGTGGATCCAGACGCGCCCGCGCCTGCGCCCACGCCCCCGCTCGCGCCCGCGGCCTCACCAGCGCTCACGCCCGCGCTCACGCCCCCGCTCGCGCCCACGCCCCCGCTCGCGCCCCCCGAGCTCGAGCTCGGCGTGGAGGAGCTACAGCCAACGCTCAAGACGGCCATGCCGCCAACGACCGCCGACGAATTGAGCGCAACATATCGAATCATTCGGGCGGTCCTTTGCGCGATTGAAGATCGCCGCGAGGCTTGAAGCGACATCGTCGCTGCTACCACGGTTTCTTGATCGACGGGCTGCCGGAGCGCAAGACTTACCAAAGGCGGCGACGTCTGCGAGCGGTGGTGACATCGCAATTTGGCCATCGGGCTGCCACCTCGCTCACGCCCCTACACGCGGCCGTTGTCGGAGCTTGAGCGCTTGGCGTCGGCCCCGAGCGTTCGCAGGCGTTTCTCCTCGTTCTCCAGCGTGAGCGGATGCACACTTGCCTTACACTAGGAGCGGCATGCAAACAAAGAAGCTGCGATTCGACGGAATTCTCGGTTTCGCCTGCGGGGCGCTCGCGCTTGTCGCGTGCGGCGGATCGGGCGCGCATTCGTCAACCGGAAGCACGAGCGGGACGAGCAGCGCGAGCGCGACGGGCAGTACCCAGGCCGCCACGGGCAGCTCGGGCACGACCACCGCGAGCACGGGCGCGATCGGGAGCGCCGGCACGGGCGCGGGCGCAGGTTCGAGCGCGGGCGGGAGCGCCGGCGCGGGCACGGGTTCGAGCGCGAGCGCCGGCGCGGGTCCAGGTTCGAGCACCGGCGCGGGCACAGGTTCGAGCGCGGGGTCGAGCGCGGGCGCCGGCGCGGACGCAGGCGCGGGCCCGTCGGACGCGGCCATCGGTGGAGACGGTCCCGTCGCGACGGCTGGTTGCTCCAACAACAACTATCCGCTCTGTATCGACTTCGAGAACGGCATCGACACGACCATCTGGACCGGTGGCACCGCGAGCGCCATCACGACGGTCGACGCCGCACACGGCACCCACTCCTACCGGCTCTATCCCATGGGCGGCGGCCTGCTGACCGTCAAGCAGCTTGGGCCGATCACGAACCAGCTCTGGGGCCGTTTCTACGTGCACTTCGTACCGGAGGCTCCGGGCGGCCACGGCAACATCTTGGGCGCCTACGATCAGTCGAACAACTGGTACGAGATAGGCTGGCAGTTCAATGGCATCCTCGGGGATTACCACACAAACAACAGCGAAAGGCCCCTTCGAAGCATGCCGTATCTCGTCGACCAGTGGTACTGCATCGAATCTTTCTTCGACGGCACCCAGACCAACATGCCCGTCTGGTGGATCAACGGCGAGGTGCCCGACTACTACATGCCGGACAACACGACGCTGATCCCCACGTTGGTGACGCAGTTTGCAAAGATCACCGTCGGCTTCACGCCGTATGCCGGCCTCGGCATCCCCCAGACGCCGTACGGCAACAGCGGCCCGCCCGCCCTGACGAACATGTACATCGACGACATCGCGTTCGACACCAAGCGAATCGGCTGCATCGAGTAGCCTAGTAGTTCGACCGGACTCGCCGCGGACATCTGTGCTGAAGCGGCGGCTGTCACCGCGTCGCGGAGAACTCGGACCAGCCTTGTGCCGCGCCGCTCACAGTGTTGCCCCGTCGAGGTGAACGTGATGCCGGCCAGCACTCCCCTTCGGCCCCGCCTGAATCGTCCAGGAGCCCCCCAGGTCGAACGGCACCATGCCCGCGTTCAAGGTGCCCGCGGTCTGGATGGCAGAGAGTACAGCGGGGTCCCCGGGGTCGCTTGGGGGGTCGCTGGGTGGGTCGTTGTCCGTGAAGTTCAGGGCCGTCCCTGAGCGGCTCGCAGGGACGGTGAAGTCGGGCGACGTGATGTTGAGCGAATCCTGGGCGATGGTCACCATCGTGACGACGCTGCCATTTTTGAGAGCGGTCGCCCCGTCACCTATGGGAGACGTCTCGAACCGCCCCTCACCGCGAGCGAAGCCTGTAGGTTCGCGAGAGTCCCTTCCGCCAGCACGACCTCAACCGCTTGCGTGAGCCAAGGCGAGCGAAACCCGCTAAGGTGACCGGGGATCATGGAGCCTGGGTCCGCGACCGCGAAGAACCACGCTCTTTATGAATCGTTCTGGCAAGAGGTGCCCGACTTCGTGCGGTACAATCCCGGCGCAAGGCACCGCCGTCGCCTCGTGATTCAGGCAATGGCCAACGGACGATTCGAGTCACTGCTCGATGTGGGCTGCGGGAGCGGCGAGCTGCTCGCGACGATTGCTCGAATGCATCCCGAGGCGACCACCTTGGCCGGTGCCGATCTCGCACCGAGCCAGGTCGCAAAGAACAAGAAGCGCTTTCCGGGAGTCGACTTTTACGCCCTGGACATCCAGAAAGCCTCGCTCGATCGGACGTTCGACAGGGTCGTGTGCTGCGAGGTCATCGAGCACCTCGACGACCAAAGGGCCGCGATTGCCCACTTGGCGGCCATGGTAAAGAAAGGCGGAAGGCTGCTCATCACGTGCCCGACCGGGAAAATGTACGCAACCGAGCGCCACTTCGGCCACGTAAGGCACCCCACGGCGGGCGAGCTCGCGAGTCATGCCCAAGGCGCCGGCCTGCGCGTCGTCTCGACGTTCAACTGGGGTTGGCCGACTTATCGGTTGCTCAAATGGGCCACGAACGTGAATGTCGATTGGGCGCTTCGGAGCTTCGGCAGTGGGCGTTATTCCTACCCGGCAAAGGCCGTTTCAAGCACTCTCTACTGGGTGAATCACCTGAACCGCTCCGACGATGATCGCGGGTGTCAGCTGATCGCCATCTTCGAGAAGGCGGGCTGACGAGCGTCGAGCTTACCGGGGGCCCTTGAATGAGCTGCAAAATCCTGACGCCGTCGTCGGATGGGGACGACGGCTCGAGACCCGCGCGAGGATTGCTCGAAGCCGTACTCGACGTGGACCGAAGCGCTCGCCCCTCGGGCTGTCCGCTACATACGACTTCGTGCGCTTCGCAAGACGTGGCTGCACTTGCAGTCGGTGGACATTCGCTGCCCGCGCGGTCGGCGACACGGGAAGACGACGCCGGTTCGCTACCTGGGCGGACGCCCCCACAGCTCGAGCTCGCCGCGCGCGCCGATGGACTGAAGGGAGGAGGCTGTTGCGAGGGACGCTAGTACAGGATCGCACGCGCGCTTGACGACCAAGAGTTGCACCTGCCCGAGGGCCGCTTCGCGCCGCGGGTCACGGTCGGGGCCGTCGAGGCGAAGCTGGGCGGCTGGTGCAGCACCGGGGGGGGTCGAACGCGCGGCCAGCCACGGCTCGCGACCATAGCGCACGCGGATTGACAATCGTAGGCGGATCGCGCGTTCTAACCCTCCCCATACCGAGTGGGCGACAATTGCGGTCCACTTGCGTCGTCGCCATTTCGCCTATAGTTAGGCTGACGGAAGAGGAAGGTCGTCGTGAACTGTCTGACGACCGCTGTCGCGATTCGATATGCCCCCCCGCCCACCGACGATCGGCGCCACGATTGACCGTGGCGACGCGAGAACCGCAGCGGCCTTCGCCACTTCCTGGAACACGGTCGGCGAGGGTTCGGTCTACACGCGCGAGCAGTTCGTGGACTGGTTCGAGCCCATCGAGCCGCGATCGATCGAAGGGTCTTCCGTCCTCGAGATGGGGTTTGGAAACGGCTCCCTCCTCTATCACGCGGGCGCTTGCCGCCCGGCGCGCCTGTGTGGAGTCGAGCTCGGCGACACGCTCGCACAGACCCGCAAGAATCTCATGCATCTGCCGGACGGCATGCTCGATTTGCATCGCGGCGATCTCACCGCAGTCGATCTCGGCCCGTTCGACCTCGTCTATTGCATCGGCGTGCTGCACCACCTCGAGCACCCCGAGCGCGGCTTCGAAGCCGTCTTGCGGCACACGCGGCCGGGAGGCCGTTTTCACTGCTGGGTGTATGCCCGCGAAGGCAACGGGGTCGTGGTCCACGTGGTCGATCCGATCCGGCGCGTGACGAGCACGCTTCCATGGTGGCTGGCCAAATATGGCGTGGCCTTGCCGCTGGTGATCCCGTACTACGCGTACGCCAAGACGCTGAAATTCGCCTCGCGTTACGTCACGGGCGAGAGCGCTCGCGAGCTCCTACGGCAGCTTCCGCTGGAGCCGTACAGTCTGTGGATCGCCGAGCGGCCCTTTTCGTTCTTTCACCACGTCGCCTTCGATCAGCTCGTCACCCCACGAACCCATTACATCACGCGCGAAACGATCGAGGCCTGGCTCGAGCGCCCCGAGATCGAACCGGGAAGCACGTATCTTTTGCAGCGAAATGGGAACTCGTGGAAGTTTGGTGGCCAGAGGCGCGCCGATGTTTAAGCCACGCCCTGCTCCGTCCGGTGCCGTCGTGACGGCTCCGGCGCTTAGCGTGGTCATCCCCGTGCACAACGAAGTCGAGAACCTCGTGTCGCTGCTCGATGAGCTTCGCGAAGTGCTCTCGTCTCAGGAGAGAAGCTACGAGGTGATCGTCGTCGACGACGGAAGCACCGACGGCACGACTCCGCTGTTGCGCAAGCTCGCGTCCGAGCGCTCCGAGCTCAAAGCGATCTTTTTCCGACGAACTTTCGGCCAAACGGCCGCGTTCGACGCCGGCTTTCGCGCAGCCGCCGGAGCGAGGGTCGTCACCATGGACGGTGATCTGCAAAACGACCCGCGAGACATCCCGGCCATGTTGAGCCGGCTCGACGAGGGCTACGACATGGTCGCCGGCTGGAGGCGAAATCGGGCGGACGCGCTGGTGCTACGCAAAGTGCCTTCGCGAATGGCCAACTGGCTCATTCGCAAAGCCACGGGCGCTCCGATTCACGACCTCGGCTGTTCGCTACGCGCCTACCGGCGCGAAGTCACCGAAGAGCTGCGGCTCTACGGCGAAATGCATCGCTTCATCTCGGTTCTGGCCCACAACATGGGGGCCAGCATCGCGGAGGTCGAAGTCAATCATCGCCCGCGGCGCGCGGGCGTCTCGAAGTATGGGCTGCGGCGAACGGTGAAAGTTCTGCTCGACCTCGTGACGGTCATGTTCATGCGGCGCTACGAGACCAAACCGATCTACATTTTCGGCGGGATCGGCGTCTTGATGTTCGGGCTGAGCACCGCCATTTACGGCTATGTTCTCTGGGAAAAGGTGCACGACGGGGTCTGGGTGCACCGGAACCCGCTCTTTCTCGTCGCCGTGATGGGCACGCTGGTGGGGGTGCAGCTCTTGGCGACGGGCCTCATCGCGGAGCTCATCATTCGCACGTATTACGAGTCGCAGGACAAGCGGGCGTATTTGATCGCTGGCCGCGCCGGCTTCGAAGATCCCTGAGGCCCCCCGAGCGGGCCGTTCGTGCGGCTTACTTCGACCCCTCCGCCGCCCCCACCGTGCAAGTCGACGTGCTCCGCGGCATCCCCCGAGCGTCCGTGGGCGGGCAGCCGGTGCCGCGACCCAGCGCCGCGCTCGCGCTCGAGACCAACGCGACTGGGACCGGTCCGCCCCAATTGCCGAGCGTACCGACCATCGGGTCCGTCGCCTCGTAGATGGCGGGCGCACAAAGGGCGTCGGCACCGCCGCCGTTCGCGTGGTCAACCGGCCACTGCATGTCGCCGCTGCCGGTGATGGTGCCGACCTGACACTGCATGGGCGCTCCGGGGTTCTGCGCGGTGTTGTTGTCGAAGAGCGTGTTCTGGATGGTCAGGTTGGGCTGGCCGAAGATGGCCGCCGCGAATTGATTCGCGGCGTCGCACTCGTTGTCGGCGAACGTGCAGTTGAGCAGCGTGCCGTCGCCGCCGAAGAGCGCGAGCGTGGCCCCCACGCCGGCCTTCGCGTGATTGCCGTAGAACGTCACGTTGGTGAAGTCGAACGTCGTGCCGTCCGCCTGGATGGTCCCGATGCCCGTTTGCCCGACGTTGTTCGTGAAGGTCGACGCCGTGATCGTGAGCGTCGAGTTGTGGAAGTACGCGGCGCCGGCGCTGTCGCCCGTGTTGCTGTCGAAGAGGCAGCGATCGACGACCGTGGTCTGCTTGGCGGCGTCGGGAGTGCGAGCCAGCGCCCCGCCGAGGGCCCCCGTCCCGCTGGAGTTCGACCGGAACGTGTCGCCGCAGAACGTGTGCGTCACGTCGCTTCCGCCATCCATGCCGATCGCGCCGGCGTTGCCTCCGCTCCCGACCTGGTTCTGTTTGTTTTGGTTCACGACGCTGCACTTGGTGGGGTCGTTGCTGTTGGCGCCGAAGCCGAGCGCCGCGTTGCCCTGGAACGTGGAGTTGTAGACGTCGAGGTCGGAGTTGAGGCTGCCGATGGCGCCGGAGTTCGAGGCCGAGTTGTTCAGGAAGATCGATCCGACCACGACGCCGTGGAGCGCCCCGTTCAAGTAGATGGCGCCGCCACCGACGTCGGGGCCGAGCTTCTCGGCGGAGTTGTCGAAGAAATTGGCGTCGATGACGTTGAGAACGCCGTCGCGCATCTGCAGGGCGCCGCCGGCGCCGTCATAGTAGCCGGAGGAGCAAGGCGCCGGCGCGGCTGCGATCGACATCGTGCCGGTCGCGTGGCCATGCGCGAAGGTGATGTGCTGGAGCGTGAGCTTGTGCGTGTTCGCCCGGTAGTTCGGGCTGTTCCAGTCGAGGATGCGGACGCTGCCTCCGCCGTCGATCGTCACTACACCGCCGCCGTCGATGACGGTGTCGATGCCGGTCGGTAGCTCGAGGGTCTGGGTGACCGTGATGGTCGCCCCTGTCGAGCCGCAATCGAATGTCACCACTCCGCCCTTGGTCAGCGCCGCCGACAGGGCTGCCTCCGTACACGATACCGCGGTCCCAGTTCCGACCACCGTCGTCGGGCTACTCCCATCGGCGGCCTGGATCGGCGCGGTGCACACCGCGGCTGGGGGTGACACTGCGCCGCCGTCCACATTGGGAGGCGGTGTGCTCGCTTCCCCGCCGGCTGCGTTGGGAGGTGGCATACTCGCCTCACCGCCGGCCGCGGCGTGATCTTCCCCGCCAGCATCCTGCGATTGACTCGCGGAGCTTGAGGGTCCACACCCGGCGCCCATCGCGACCAGGACGGCGGGCGCGCAGACAGCCGCGAGACCGATGTTGCCCATGGATCGCAGTGTAGCCCCTGCGATGAATTGGGAAGCGGTCACAGTTGCGTTGGTGGGTCGTCGTTGCAGGTGTGGCGGTGCTCACGGTCGCGTCCTTGGGCGTCTGCGTCGGGTGGGTGCCGCACACCGAGAGCCCAACCCCGCAAGGACACTCCCCAGGGCCCGGGGTGGGACGCGCGCGGGGAAATAGCCGATGTCGGCTCAACGTCTATCGCCTCGCATGTTCGGCAATTGAGTGCACGATCGTACTCCTTTGCCCCGGGGCCCGGTGTCCTCGTCTACGCGTCGTGCTTGCGGAACCAGCGCTTAGCGCGCGGCCGCGAGAGGGCGCACGGCCAGGTCGCTGAGCCCGGCGCCCTCGAGCTCGGGGTTCAATCGAGCAGCGTCGCCGACAACGACCACCGCCCGCGACGGCTCGCCGAGATAGCGCTTTGCGACCGCCTGGAGCTCTTCTCGGCTGGAAGTCGTCCCGCGTAGCTCTCTGAAGAACGTGTCGAGCGGCTCGCCATACGCTGCCACCGGAGTCAGAGCGGCGACGACGTCGCTGCACGTCTCGAGCGACTTCCACTCGCGAACTCGGAGGATGTCTCGCGTTCCGAGAAGCTCGACTTCGTCGACGGGCTTGGTCCGAACGTGCTCGATGGCTGCAAAGATCGCACGCAGGGCATCGCCGGCGCTGTCGCGCTCGACGGCCGTCTCGATCACGAATTCGCTCGCGCCAAGGCGCGGAGCGATTGACACACGAACCTCGTAGGTTTCTCCACGCTCGATACGCAGTGCCCGATGCAGGCTTCCGACGCGCCCCGCCGCATCCTGCCCCAGAGTCGCGGCGAGCGTGCGAAGCTTCGGGATCTCGGGGCTATCGCGATCGGGCCCAAGCCACCCGATGCGCACGACCGCTTGAGGATCGCCGGGATGGTCGAGGACGACCGTTCGAGGACCCGCGGGCGAGCCCGCTTCCGGAAGAGGGGTCCTCGCCGATCCCGATCCCGACCAATCGCCCACCAGCGTGCCCAGCTCGGTCACGACCGCCGAGCGGTCGACATCGCCGGCCACGATATACGTCGTCAGAGACGGTACGGCGCTGGCTCGCCAAAATGCCACCATCTCGTCGCGGCGCACGCGCTTCACGGCTTCGGGGTACCCGGCCGCGGGCTCCCGATAGGGATGGCCCACGGGGTAGAGCATCGCTTCGAGCGCCTTTTCGGAAGCGCCTTTGGGGGACGTCGCGTCATGGTCGAGGCTCGCAATGAGCTGCGATCGCTTCAAGTCGATTCGATCTTCGCGAAACGCCCTGGACCGGAGCACCTCGGTCAGGACGCGAAGGGCTTCGCCGGCGTTCGCGGCCGGGAGCTTCGCGTCGATGGTGATCGCGTCGTCGACCGCCGAGGCATTCCAATCGGCCCCCATCTCGGAGAGGTCTTGCCTCAATCGCTCGCCCTCGGTTCGCGTTGTGTCCTCGAAGAGCATCCGGGCAGTCATCTGCGCCACACCCGCGGGAGCTTGCGCAGCCCCTCGAGCCACGACGATGCCTATCGATGCGAGCGGGAGCGAGTGCCGCTCGAGGACGAGCACCCGTACTCCATTCGGGAGGGTCGTTTCACCGATCGCGGGCAGCTCGGGTAGGGGGGGCCGCTGCACCCATCGGCGGATGCGCGCGAAAATCGTCGTCGGCAACCGGCTGCGGTGCTGCGGCCTCCGAGCGCCAGGCCGGATGGGGCGCACGCACCACGTTCCACGATGCAAAGCGAGGGGCTTCTTCACATGCCAGAAGCCAAAGCAGCGTAGCGGTGAGCGCCACTCTCAGGGTGACCTCGCAAGGCGGCCTGCCAACGGCGCGCCGGAGCGTGGCACGACCAGGGCCACGACACGTCGGTCCCAGCGCAGCAAATCGTAATAGGCCTTGCGCACGTCTTCGACGAGCACCCGTCGCCTCGCCGCAAGGTCACTATCGGCGTAGTCGGGCGTACCGGCGTCCTGGTTGTAGAGCTGGAGGAGCTCGGCGCGAGATTCCAGCCTTTCGGCGGAGCGAAGTGGGCCCGCGAGGAGCGAGGCACGACCGATCGCGAATTGGACGCGATCGTAACGAAAACGTGGACCGCGCATCTCGTGGAGCCGCCGATCGATTGCCCGAAGCGCCGCTTCGGGGGCGACGCCTGGGCGAAGCTCCACGACGATCTCGAAGACGCTCGCCAGGGTGCCCGGATCCATCGAGGCTTGCACGCTCGTCGCGATGGGCTCGCCATCGACGATCTCACGGCCCAACCAGCCCTCGAGCGCATGAGCGCCAACTTCGAGCTCCGCCGCTCCCGGCGCGAATCTCGGGACGACGGGCCACGCGATGACGACGCGGGCTCGCGGGACGTCCGCCTCGATGACGATCCGCTTTTCGGAAGCCGCCGGCCAGGCGCTGGATCCGCGAGTGGCAGCGGAGCGCCCCCTGGGATCGTCGCGAAGTACTTCGCGAGAAGTGCCCGGACCGCGCCGGGCTCGAAGTCGCCGACGAGCGCGAGCGTGCAATTACTCGGTGCGTATCCCGCGCGGGAAAACGCGCGCACGTCCCCGAGCGTGGCGGCATCGAGCTGCGCCAGGTCTCCGAGGACGGGGTGATGATACGGATGCGAATCGGGAAAGAGCGCGGCCCGGACGTACCGCTGGACCATCCCGTAAGGCTCTTCCTCGCCGGTCTCGCGAAGCTCGTTCTCGACGATCTTGCGCTCGCTGTCGAGCTTGGCTTGATCCAGCATTTCGGCCCCGGACTCCATGCGATCGCTCTCGAGCCAGAGGGCTGTTTCAATGCGCGTCGAGGGAACGGTCTCGTGAAACGACGTTCTGTCCGCGTTGGTCCAAGCGTTGACGTCCTCGGCGCCGACGTCGGCGAGTCGAGCGAAGTGCTCGTAAGGGGCCACGTGCCGCGAGCCCTCGAACATCAGGTGCTCGCAGAGATGTGCCAGCCCAGCGCGATGCGGCGGGTCGTCCTTGGACCCGACGTGACACCAGAGGTCGACGGCGACGAACGGGACCGCGTGGTCTTCCGAAAGAATAACCTCGAGGCCGTTGCCGAGGCGATAGCGCTCGGTCTGCACTGGCAGATGCTTGGGCATCGGGTAGTCGAGCGCGTAGGGCGATCGGGCAGGCGCACAGCCGGCGGCGGCAAGCGCGGCGATGCGCAAAAGCACGCCTAGCCCGAAGTTCCGTCGGACGGCGCGCGTAAGCGGGTGATTTTCCTCGCAGACGAGGGAAGTCACCCGCTTGTTACTGGGAACAACGCACGCCCAAGAGCTCGAAAGCGAGAGCCTGGTTGGG